>Ga0070741_10008837_pt1 | contig 19961 bp, 14 predicted proteins | sample Coa_R1_4_FD_66440 | JGI IMG/M metagenome (GOLD analysis project Ga0070741, IMG submission 66440) | Surface soil microbial communities from Centralia Pennsylvania, which are recovering from an underground coalmine fire - Coalmine... | ecosystem: Environmental > Terrestrial > Soil > Unclassified ...
AGCCTCGGTTATTTCAGACTGGCGAGATACGCGGCAATATCTCTTGCTTGCTTCTCATCGAGGTCCATATCTGGCATTGCGTTGCCGGGCACCGCACTTTGCGGCTTGCGCAGCCAGAGGATCATGTTGTCCGGCGTATTGCGCAGGACGCCGGCGATATAGAGGCGAGAGCCCATGTGGTCGAGCGGAGGGCCGACGAGAGCTGTGGCTCCCTCAATTCCCGGCACCGTGTGACACGCCCCGCAGCCGAGCTTTGCGATCAAGGCGGCGCCGCGTGCTTGGCTTGCTAGGGCTTCCTTGCCTTTCTCTCCATCACCACAGCCGGCAACGAGGAGCGCTGCGAGCATCATGATCAGACTGGCGAGCTGTTGATCCTGCATGGCCGTCATATCCCGGAGTGGGTGCTCGACCGCATCGCAGGCAAAGCGGACAAACCCGGCAACAGCAGAATGCCGGCGATCAAAAGGACGAGGACCGAAGCGAACATCAGTCCCCCGGTGAGCGCAAGCACCTGTCCTTACGAACCCCCATGTTGATGTCGAACACCATGGGGAGACGCGGGCCGTCGCTCTGTGGTGTCACAAGGCTAACCGTGAGCGGCACGGGTTCCCGGCTCGCGAAATAGCCTCCAATCGGTCCCCATACGACAGCAACGTCGATGTCGCCTCTGGCCACCGCATCGACGATAGCGGCAGCGGGGGCCTCGTCCCGGTAGTCGCCGTAGACCGAATAGCCTCGCACGTTGTCTATCAGTCCACGTCGGGCAAGGGCCTCGGCGGGAGGCGGATTGGCTCCGTCCTCACCCACGAGCTGAATGCCGATCTTGAGGCGATGCAGGATCGGATCGTCGAGCGAGGTGACTTGCGGCCCGTCGGAGCGAGTGACGAAGGCGTAGCCGGAGCGATAATAGGGCCGCGTGGTCCGCAGCATCTCTATGCCGTTGGTGATACCGGGCACGAGGTCGCAACTGCCGGCGTTCAGGGTGTTGCGAATGAATCCCCTCCGCTCGGCCCACCACGTGTAGCTCAAATGCGCGCCGAGCTGGTTAGCGATCAGCTCGACGATCTTGTTCTCGAACCCCTCGCCGTGCTCGTTGCTGAAAGGAAGATTGTTCGGATCGGCGCAAACACGAAGCTCGCGCTGCGCTTTGGCCGGGAGCGCCATTGCCAGCAGCGACGCTAGGCACGCCAAGACCGCCGCCGCTCGTAACGATACCATGACGGAAACAATCCTCGACCGACGCGAACGACAAAGCCGCGTAAAAGTTCCTTGAACGTGAAACGAGGCAGTCCCGTCAAAGTCGTCGTGGCCGCCCTTGTTGGCAATTTGCTGATCGCCGTGAGCAAATTCATAGCGGCCTCGCTCACTGGCTCTTCCGCAATGTTGTCCGAGGGAGTGCACTCGCTCGTCGATACCGGCAATCAAGCCCTCCTGCTGCTTGGCATGAGACGGGCCAAGCGGCCCGCGGACGCACGCCACCCCTTCGGCTATGGGGCGGAGATATTCTTCTGGGCGTTTGTCGTTGCCCTCGTGATCTTCTCACTGGGCGCCGGCGTCTCCTTCTACGAAGGCGTCTATAAGCTAGTTCATCCGCAGCCGATCGACCGACCCTTGGCGAACTATCTCGTGCTTGCCTTGGCGTTCTTGTTCGAGGGTCTCTCGTGGACAATCGCCTACCGGGAATTTCGCCGCAGCCAAGACAAGCGCAGGCGTTTCCGGATTTTCAGGGCAATTCGCGAGTCGAAGGACCCGACCATGTTCACGGTTCTGTTCGAGGACAGCGCAGCACTGCTTGGTCTCATCGCGGCGTCGGCCGGCGTGATCGCGGCTCACGAGCTGGGGGCAGAATGGGCCGACGGCGCCGCTTCGCTTGTGATCGCGGCGATCCTCGCCAGCGCGGCCATCCTGCTCGCCCGCGAGACGAAGGACCTCCTCATCGGAGAGGCGGCAAGCGCGTCGGTCGTCAACGGCATCTGCGAACTCGTAAAAGCAATGCCGAGCATCGTGAACGTCAACGAATTACGCACAATGCACCTGGCTCCGAACGAAATTCTTCTCGCCCTCAGCATCGATTTTGCCGATGGGCTGAGCTCTCAGTCGGTCGAAGCCGCAGTCACACGGCTGGAGCGCGAAATCAGGAGGCATCATCCGCAGGTAAAGCGCATCTTTATTGAGGTGCAGTCCGCGAAAGAGGGCGATGCCTCAAAACGGGGAACCGAGCACGCATCGGCAAGTTGCTGAATCAAATCACTCATCCATTCGAGGAGAATGCGACATGGCGAGATCGTCTCAAATCAGCGACTTCAAGGAGGAAGCCGCACAGGCCGCCCGCCAGGAGCGCACGATACAGAAGCAGATCGATCGCTCCGACCGAGACGGCAAAGAAGGGAAGACAAAGAAGAGCGCGATGCAATCCGGTGCCCGCGCCTATCCCGAGCCACCGCTCCCAGGCCAGCATCTGAAGAAGCCGGGTCTCGAGGCCGACCTTGAGCTGAAGCCGATGTTCGATGCGCCCTACTACAAGGGATCGGAAAAGCTTCTGGACAAGATCGCGCTCATTACCGGGGGCGATTCGGGTATCGGCCGCGCAGTCGCCGTGCTGTTCGCGCGCGAAGGCGCCGACGTGGCGGTTGCCTATCTCGATGAGCACGAGGATGCCAAGGAGACCAAGCGGGCCGTGGAAAAGGAAGGCCGCCGATGCATTCTCATTTCCGGCGACGTTGCGGACCCCGAATTCTGCAAGCATGCGGTCGAAAGGACCATGAAGGAGCTCGGCGGCCTGGACATCCTGGTCAACAACGCCGCTTTCCAGGAGCATGTGAACAGCTTCGAAGAGCTGACCGAGGAACACTTCGACCGCACCCTGAAGACGAACCTCTATGGCTATTTCTACATGGCCAAAGCCGCGGTCCCGCACATGAAGAACGGCAGCGCCATCATCATGACAGGCTCCGTAACGGGTCTCCTGGGCAATAAGGATCTCCTCGATTACTCGATGACCAAGGGCGGCATTCATGCTTTTACGCGGTCGCTCGCCACCCACCTGGTGGACCGTGGCATTCGCGTGAACGCCGTCGCGCCGGGCCCGGTCTGGACGCCACTCAATCCTGCTGACAAATCGGCGGATCGTGTAGCGAATTTCGGCGCCGATACGCCGATGGGGCGGCCTGCCCAACCCGAGGAAATCGCGCCTGCTTATGTCTTTCTCGCAGCGCCGTCCTGCGCGAGCTATATCACCGGCGAGGTGTTGCCCATCATCGGAGGATATTCCGGCGGGTAACGGCCCTCCCGGGCTCAGCGCGCCCTTTTCTCGAGAAAGCGCATGAGCGCGCTTTCAAATCGGTCGAGCCCTTTTCGCATGCGGCCCTTGAGCAGCGAGGTCTCGAGCTTGCCTGCCTCATAGGCCTTGATAACGGCGGGATGAATGTAGCTCGATCTCGCGACGGCGCGCGTATTCGCCAGGACCTTGCTCGCTTCGTCCGCCGCTTCGATGACGGCTTTCTTGCACGGGGTTGAACTCCCCTCGGCCTTATGTCCGGCAAGGATCGCAAGCGCCGTGGCCGAAGCCTTGAAGGTACGGAAATCCTTTGCCGTGACCTCCGCTCCGCTCGCTTCGGCGAGAAATTCGTTTACGTCGCGCGCCGTAATGGCCCGCTTTGCCCCCGCGCCGTTCGAAACCCGAAAAAGCCGCTTGCCTCTAAGCCCGGCGAGCTTGCGCATGACCGGCGCAAGGAGGGGATCGCGCAGCTTTCGCTGAATGTCCTTGCCGCCCTTGCCCTTGAACGAGAGGACAAGCATATCGCCTTCCACCCTGATGTCATCCTTCAGCAGGGTCGACGCGCCTCTGCCTCCGTCGGCGCGCGCGTATTCTTCGTGCCCCGGGCGCAAGAGCGCGCGATCGATCAGCCTGACCACTGCGGCGGTGACCTTCTCCCGGCTCAGGCCGCGCGCAGCGAGGGCTTTCCTGACCGCGCTCCGGATCTTTGGCAAGGCAGAGCCCAGTCGCCTCAGCCTGGTTCGTTTGGTGAGCGCGCGGGCCTTCTCCCATTCGGGATGGTAGCGGTACTGCAGCCTTCCTTCGGTATCGCGGCCGACGGCCTGAATATGAGCCCGCTCGTCAGCCGCGACATACACGTCGGTCCAGCCGGGAGGGATGGCAAGCCGTTGCACGCGACGCTTGAATGACGTTTCGCGCACTGTTTTGCCGTCGGCCCCGATGTAACGGAAACCCTTCCCACAGCGACGACGCCGAATGGGCAGATCGGATGTCTCAACATAGGTGAGATCGAACCGGCTGCAGAGCGTCTTGGGGTCTTCCGCCATCGCCTGATCAAAACACGCGAGGCGGATCTCTAGTTTCCGCGCGTTGACCCCGCGCTTTGCCGGAACGCTACCGAACTTGAACCGTTGCATCTCCGAGTTGAGGAGATTTTGCCATGGCCGAAACTGTCGCCGATTTCATGTTGTCGCGGCTTGCGGAATGGGGCGTGAACCGCATCTACGGTTACCCCGGAGACGGGATCAACGGGATCCTCGGAGCCTTCGAACGGGCCAAGGACCGCTTCTCCTTCGTCCAGGTACGGCATGAGGAAGAGGCGGCGTTTATGGCCACCGCCCATGCCAAATTCAGCGGGCAGATTGGCGTCTGCCTTGCCACGTCGGGCCCGGGCGCAATTCACCTTCTGAACGGCCTCTACGACGCAAAGCTGGATCATCAGCCCGTCCTTGCCATCGTGGGCCAGTCGGCACGTGCAGCGCTCGGGGGCAACTACCAACAGGAGGTCGATCTTCACTCGTTGTTCAAGGACGTCGCGAGCAATTACGTGCAGACCTGTTCCGCCCCGGTGCAAATGAGACATCTCGTCGACCGCGCGATGCGCATTGCCCTTGCCGAGCGTTGCGTCACCTGCCTCATCGTGCCGAACGACGTGCAGGAGATGCCTGCCGAGCAGCCTCCCCACGAGCACGCCACGATACATTCCGGCGTCGGCTACGCGGCTCCTCGGCTTCTGCCCGAAGAAGACGATCTTCGCCGCGCCGCCGACCTCCTTAATCAGGGAAAGAAAGTTGCAATTCTTGTCGGCGCGGGCGCCCTTCGGGCGACCGACGAGGTGATCGCGATCGCGGACGTGCTCGGCGCGGGCGTCGCCAAGGCCCTGCTCGGCCGGACCGTCCTCCCTGACGATCTCTCATTTGTCACCGGCCAGATCGGCCTTCTCGGCACCCGCCCATCCTGGGAAATGATGCAGGAATGCGACACGCTGTTGATGGTTGGGTCGAGCTTTCCTTACGCGGAATTCCTGCCCGAGGAAGGCAATGCTCGCGGCGTGCAAATCGACATTGACCCAAAGGTGCTCTCGCTTCGCTATCCGATGGACGTCAACCTCGTCGGCGATGCCGCAGCGACGTTGCGCGCGCTGATGCCTCTGCTCGAGCCGAAGCAGGATCGCAGCTGGCGGAAGTCGTTGGAGGAGAAAATCGACGCCTGGTGGAAAGAGGAGGAAGAGCGGGTGCATCTTGAGGCCGAGCCGCTTAATCCGGAGCTCGTCGTTTGGGAAGCCTCCAGCAGGCTGCCGGATGGCGCCATCGTCGCCGCTGATTCGGGAACCTCTGCGAGCTGGTTTGCCCGATCGCTCAAACTAAGACGCGGCATGATGGCTTCCTTGTCGGGCACCCTCGCGACGATGGGCTGCGCCGTCGCTTATGCGACCGCTGCGAAGTTCTGTTTTCCCGACCGCGTCGCCGTCGCCCTAGTGGGTGACGGGGCTATGCAGATGCTCGGCATGAATGGCCTCATCACCATCGCCAAATACTGGCCGCAGTGGGACGATCCTCGCCTCGTCGTGGTGGTTCTGAACAATGGCGACCTGAACATGGTGACTTGGGAACTACGCGGCCTTGGTGGCACCCCGAAAATTGCTGAAACCCAGGACGTTCCCGACCTGAAATACGCGGACTTCGCGCGCATGCTTGGTCTCGGTGGCATGCGCATCGACCGGCCCGAACAGGTCGCGGCGGCTTGGGATGCCGCCTTCGCCGCGGACCGGCCCTTCGTTATCGATGCGGTCGTCGATCCGAGTGTGCTCGCCCTGCCGCCGCATGTAACGTTCGAGCAGACCAAGAACTACCTTGCGGCCATCCTCAAGGGCGATCGCGAAGCAGCCAAGGCGATGTGGCGCTCGCTCAAGCACGCGATAACATGAGGACAGGTTACTTCGTGCCTGAACCGGTCATCTTGTCGGACTTCGCTTCTTCGTTCGACGTCTGCCCACTCGGGGTGTCGGAGGCTGACCCGTTCCCCATCTTCGCCGAGCCCTGTCCGTTGGCATTGTCGGCGATTAGGATGTCGCTTTTTGACAGAGGCACCTCTCTAAGGGGTGACAGCGTCGGTTTTGCCACACCGAACGAGATGGCGAGAGCCAAGGCAAGAGCAATATGACTTCCGGACATTTGCTGCATTCCACATTGACGCGCAGCTGCCCTCACCACCGAAACTGGAGTTTGCGCCGAAGGTTCCACCGACGGCCGCGCGTGCGATCATGCAATCGTCGACTAAAGATATTCGGCGGGTCGGCTTACCGGGTGCCCGCATCGATCGCCGCTGGTTTGACTTGCTCGCGTCGCCAGTACAAACTTCGTTGTTCTGGTCTCCGGACAGATGGACGGCTCGGCAGATCGTCTTGAGCCGGGACTCTGAAGCGATCAGCCGGCCTGGTTACTAACGCGAGCTTGGAATATTAATTTTTGCGTCTTGGAACTCTTTCCGGCGAGACAAGTTTTCGCTGAGAGGTAGTGTGCCTGAGCCGATCCCCCGTCTTATGTCGGCAAAGGAGGGAGGATGCCAACGAGTGAGGCGGTCGAACCCGGCTCTGTGAACGGGCCTGCGGTTCATTCCTTATCGGTCAATCCAGACATAAACGGCGGGCAGGAAAACGCCACGCTCCAAAGCCTTTTGCGGGCCTTGGAGGCCATGCGCGACGGCGATTTCAGCGTCCGAATGTCTGCCGAAGGCTTCGGCCTTGAACGAAAAATAGCCGATACTTTCAATGAGTTGACCTCGGCAAGCCAGCGCGTTGCCCGCGAGCTCAAGTCGGTCGGCCAAATCGTCGGTCGCGAGGGCAAGACGAAGAAGCGCGTCAAATTCGACCTCGCCCGCGGTGAATGGGGCGAGATGGAACATTCCATAAACTCGCTGATCGACGATCTCCTCTGGCCGACCACTCAAGTGACCAGGGCTGTCGCCGCGGTTGCGCAAGGCGATCTGTTGCAGACCGTGCCGCTCGACGTCGACGGGCGGGCTCTGAAGGGAGAATTCCGGCGCTCGGCAATGATCGTGAACACCATGATCAAGCAGCTCGGCGTCTTCACCTCGGAGGTCACGCGCGTCGCGCGCGAAGTCGGCACCGAAGGCAAGCTTGGCGGCCAGGCCGAGGTGCCGGAGATGACTGGCGTGTGGAAGGACCTCACCGAGAGCGTCAACTCGATGGCGTCGAACCTCACGGCCCAAGTGCGCAACATCGCCGAGGTGACCATCGCAGTTGCCAATGGCGACTTATCGAAAAAGATCACCGTGGATGTCCGCGGCGAGATTCTGCAGCTCAAGGAAGCCATCAACACCATGGTGGATCAGCTGCGGTCCTTCGCCTCGGAGGTGACGCGCGTCGCGCGCGAGGTGGGCACGGACGGAAAGCTCGGCGGCCAGGCCATCGTGCCGGGCGTTGCGGGCACCTGGAAGGATCTGACCGACAGCGTGAACGCGATGTGCGGCAATCTCACGGCGCAGGTTCGCAACATCGCGCAGGTGACAACGGCGGTCGCGCGCGGCGACCTCTCGCGCAAAATCACCGTGGACGTGCGAGGAGAAATCCTGGAGCTCAAGGACACCATCAACACGATGGTGGATCAGCTCAACGCCTTCGCCTCCGAAGTGACGCGCGTCGCGCGCGAGGTCGGCACGGAAGGCAAGCTCGGCGGACAGGCGGCGGTGCCGGGCGTGGCCGGCACCTGGAAGGACCTGACCGACAACGTGAACTTCATGGCGTCGAACCTGACCGCCCAGGTGCGCAACATTGCCGACGTGGCGACCGCGATCGCAAGTGGCGACCTGTCGAAAAAGATCACGGTGAACGTCAGCGGTGAAATCCTTCAGCTCAAGGAGACCATCAACACGATGGTGGACCAGCTGAACGCGTTCGCCGGAGAGGTGACGCGCGTCGCGCGCGAGGTGGGCACCGAGGGCAAACTGGGCGGCCAAGCGACCGTTCCAGGCGTTGCCGGAACGTGGAAGGACCTCACCGATAGCGTCAACTCGATGGCGTCAAACTTGACGGCGCAGGTGCGCAACATCGCCGATGTTTCCACGGCGATCGCCAACGGCGATCTGTCCAAGAAGATCACCGTGGACGTACGCGGCGAGATTTTGGAGCTCAAGGACACCATCAACACGATGGTGGATCAGCTGAACGGATTCGCCTCGGAGGTGACGCGCGTCGCGCGCGAGGTCGGCACCGAGGGCAAGCTCGGCGGCCAGGCCGTGGTACCCGGTGTCGCCGGCACCTGGAAGGACCTCACCGACAGCGTCAATTCGATGGCGTCGAACCTAACGGCGCAAGTGCGCAACATCGCCGATGTCGCCACCGCCGTCGCCAAGGGCGACCTCTCCAAGAAGATCACCGTGAATGTGAGCGGCGAAATCCTTCAATTGAAGGAGACGCTGAACACGATGGTGGATCAGCTGAATGCCTTCGCGGCCGAAGTGACGCGCGTCGCCCGCGAGGTCGGCACCGACGGCAAGCTCGGCGGCCAGGCCGCGGTGCCCGGCGTCGCCGGAACGTGGAAAGACCTCACCGACAGCGTCAATTCGATGGCCGGAAACCTGACCGCCCAGGTGCGCAACATCGCCGAGGTGGCGACGGCGATCGCCAATGGCGACCTGTCCAAGAAGATTACGGTGGACGTGCGCGGCGAGATTCTTCAGCTCAAGGAAACGCTGAACACCATGGTGGATCAGCTCAACAGATTCGCCGGCGAAGTGACACGCGTCGCGCGCGAGGTCGGCACCGAAGGTCGGTTGGGCGGTCAGGCGAACGTGCCCGGCGTCGCCGGCACATGGAAAGATCTCACCGACAGCGTGAACTCGATGGCCGGGAACCTGACGGCGCAGGTGCGCAACATCGCCGAGGTGACCACCGCAGTCGCGCGCGGCGACCTGTCCCGCAAAATCACCGTCGACGTCAAAGGTGAAATTCTCGAGCTGAAGAACACCATCAACACCATGGTGGATCAGCTCAACGCGTTTGCTTCGGAGGTGACGCGCGTCGCGCGCGAGGTCGGCACCGAAGGCAAGCTTGGCGGCCAGGCGGAAGTGCCCGAGGTGGCCGGCACCTGGAAAGATCTGACCGACAGCGTGAACTTCATGGCGTCGAACCTGACGGCGCAGGTCCGCAACATCGCCGAGGTCGCCACCGCCATCGCCAGCGGCGACCTGTCCAAGAAGATCACTGTGGACGTGCGCGGCGAGATTCTCCTGTTGAAGGAGACGCTGAATACCATGGTCGAGCAGTTGCGGTCGTTTGCGGCCGAGGTGACGCGCGTCGCGCGCGAGGTCGGTACCGACGGCCGGCTGGGGGGACAGGCAGTCGTCCCGGGCGTGGCCGGCACCTGGAAGGATCTCACCGACAACGTGAACCTCCTCGCCGCCAATCTGACCACCCAGGTGCGCAACATCGCCGAGGTGACGACGGCCGTGGCCCGGGGCGATCTGTCGCGCAAGATCACCGTCGACGTGAAGGGAGAAATTCTGGAGCTCAAAAACACCATCAACACGATGGTGGATCAGCTGAACGCCTTCGCCTCGGAGGTGACGCGCGTCGCGCGCGAGGTGGGAACTGAAGGAAAGCTCGGCGGCCAGGCTGCGGTTCCCGGTGTGGCCGGAACCTGGAAGGATCTGACTGACACCGTCAACGTCATGGCCGCCAATCTCACCGAGCAGGTGCGCGGCATCGTCAAGGTCGTGACCGCCGTGGCCAACGGCGATCTCAAGCAGAACCTCACCGTGAAGTCGAAGGGTGAGGTCGCGGCCCTCGCCGAGACGATCAACAACATGACCGACACGCTCGCCATCTTTGCCGACCAGGTGACCACGGTCGCGCGCGAGGTCGGCGTCGAGGGACGGCTCGGCGGCCAAGCCAATGTGCCGGGCGCCGCGGGCACGTGGAAGGACCTTGTCGGCAACGTCAATCTGCTTGCAGCAAATCTGACCACCCAGGTCCGCGCGATCGCCGAAGTGGCGACGGCGGTGACCCAGGGCGATCTGACGCGCTCGATTCAGGTCGAGGCGCGAGGCGAGGTTGCCGAGCTAAAGGACAACATCAACACGATGATCAACAATCTCCGCTTTACCACGGAGACCAACACGGAGCAGGACTGGCTCAAGACCAATCTCGCCAAGTTCACCAGCATGCTGCAAGGCCAGCGAGACCTTTCAAAGGTCGGCCGGCTCCTGCTTAGCGAGCTGACGCCTCTCGTCGGCGCGCAGATCGGCGTCATCTACCAAATCGACGAGCCTCGGGTGGGCCTGAAGCTGCTCTCCGCCTACGCCGCCGAGGGGCTGAAGGATTACCCGCCCGAGCTGAAGATCGGCGAAGGACTCGTCGGCCAATGTGCTGCGGACAAGCGCACCATCCTGCTCGCAGAGATGCCTGCGAACGGAGCGTCGATTCGGTCGGCGTTGTTTGAGGCCACGCCGCGGAGTTTGATCGTCCTGCCTATCCTGTTCGAGAACAACATCAAGGCGGTGATCGAGCTCGCGTCTCTCGGACAATTTACCGACCTACAGATCGCATTCCTCGAGCAACTGACGAGCAGTATCGGAATCGTGTTCAACAGCATCGAAGCGACGATGCAGACGGAAGCGCTTCTGAAGCAGTCACAGCAGCTCGCTGCCGAGCTGCAAGCCCAACAGAAGGAGCTTCAGCAGACGAACGATCAATTGGAGCAAAAGGCCCAGCAGCTCGCCGAACGCAACGTCGAGGTCGAAAGGAAGAATCAGGAGATCGAGCAGGCACGACGTGCGCTCGAGGAGAAGGCGACCGAGCTCGCCCTTACCTCCAAGTACAAATCCGAGTTCCTCGCCAATATGTCACACGAGCTCAGGACGCCGCTCAACAGCATCCTGATCCTCGGGCAGCAGCTTGCCGACAATCCGGATGGGAACCTCACTCCGAAGCAGGTCGAGTTCGCGCGCACGATCCACGGCGCCGGCACCGATCTGCTCAACCTGATCAGCGACATTCTCGATTTGTCGAAGATCGAATCCGGCACTGTCACCGTCGATGCCGAGGAGATTGCTTTCACAAGTCTGCTCGAAGCCGTCGCCAGACCGTTCCGTCACGAGGCCGACTCGCGCGGATTGACCTTCGACTTGAAGATCGAAGAGGACGTCGGTCGAACCATCACCACGGACTCCAAGCGACTGCAACAGGTGCTCAAGAATCTTCTATCCAACGCCTTCAAGTTCACGGAACAAGGCGGCATCTGGTTGAAGGTTTCGCGCGCGGTCAGTGGTTGGTCGTCCAATCCGGTTCTCGATCAAGCGCCGGACGTCGTTGCTTTCGAGGTGACGGATTCCGGCATCGGTATCCCTCCTGAGAAGCAAAAGATCATCTTCGAGGCGTTTCAGCAGGCCGACGCGAGCACCAGCCGCAAATATGGAGGCACGGGACTGGGTCTTGCAATCAGCCGCGAGCTCTCGAGCCTGCTTGGCGGCGAAATCCAGTTGCACAGCACGCCCAATATGGGCAGCACTTTCACCCTCTATCTGCCGCTGCGCTACGCCGGGCCGGTGGGCGGGTCCCGCTCCGTAAGTTCCAGCCGCCGAGCCGAACCGCTGCCGGTTCCCCTGATAGCCACCGAACGCGCCACCGACCCGATCAAGGACGACCGCGGGGACATCGAGCTTGGGGACAGTGTCCTTCTCATCGTCGAGGACGACATTCATTACGCCCGCGTGCTGGTCGATCTCGCCCGCGACATGGGCTTCAAGGTTCTTGTCGCCTCGCGTGGTGAAGAGGCGCTCGAACTGGCGGAAGAGTACCGTCCGACGGCGATTTCCCTCGATGTCTTCCTACCGGACATGCTGGGCTGGACCGTCCTCAGTCAACTCAAGCAAAATCCGAATACCCGCCACATCCCCGTTCAGGTCATCACCCTGGACGAGGACAAACAGCATGGGCTTGCTCGGGGCGCATTCTCGTTCGTCAACAAGCCAACCACTCCCGAGGGCGTCAGAGCCGCCCTTTGCCGCATCAAGGAATTCGCCGCCTCGCCCCGCAGGCGGCTTCTCGTCGTGGAGGATAATCCCGCCGAACGCATGAGCATCGCCGAGCTGCTCGGCCACGACGACATTGAGATCATCACTGCCGATACCGGAGCCGAAGCCCTCGCCATGCTCGAGCACGAACCGTGCGATTGCATCGTCCTAGACCTGTCGCTTCCCGACATGTCCGGCTTCGAGGTTCTGGAAAGATTGGCAGCCGATGCCCGCTTGGCCGAGATCCCCGTGGTGGTATTCACGGGCCGGGAGCTTTCGCCTGAGGACGATACACGACTCCACAGCATGGCGCGAAGCATCGTGGTAAAAGGCGTCGAATCCCCCGAACGCCTGCTCGACGAGACGAGTCTTTTCCTTCACCGCGTGGTGGCGAAGCTGCCGCCCGAGAAGCAGCGCATGCTCGAGCGGTTGACTCGCTCCGATGAGGCGTTGTCCGGCAAGACGGTCCTTCTCGTCGATGACGACGCACGCAACATCTTCGCCCTGTCGAGCGTGCTCGAGCGCCGCGGCATGAAGGTGCTTGCCGCGACGACCGGCCGCGAAGCCATCGATCTCGTCAGGACCACGCCCGATCTCGCCGTCGTTCTCATGGACATCATGATGCCCGAGATGGACGGATATCAAACCATCAGCGAGATCCGCCAGGATCCAGCGTACCGCCGTCTTCCCATCGTGGCCGTGACTGCGAAAGCGATGAAGGGTGACCGGGAGAAATGTTTGGAAGCCGGCGCCTCGGAGTATCTCGCCAAGCCTGTGAATACGGATCAACTGTTATCGGCCATGCGGAGCTGGTTGCACAGGTAGAACGGAATGCGCGACCAAGAGAAGGTGAACATTCTGCTGGTAGACGATCAGCCGGCAAAGCTCCTGAGCTACGAGGTCATACTTCAGGGCCTCGGTGAGAACCTGCTCAAGGCAAGCTCGGGCGCCGAAGCGCTGGAAGCCATTCTCAAGAACGAAATCGCGGTGATCCTGGTCGATGTCTGCATGCCGCAGCTCGACGGGTTCGAGCTGGCGGCCATGATCCGCGATCATCCACGCTGCCAAAGAATTGCGATCATTTTCATCTCAGCCATCCATCTGAGCGATATGGATCGGCTGCGGGGCTATGAAATGGGAGCCGTCGATTATGTGCCGGTGCCCGTTGTGCCCGAGGTGTTGCGCGCCAAGGTGCGCGTCTTTGCCGAGCTCTATCGAAAGACGCGGCAACTGGAAGCCCTGAACCAGGAGCTCGAAAAACGCGTCGCGGAGAGAACGGCCCAGCTCGAAGCCTATGCCAGGCAGCTACAGGAAAGCGAGCATCGCCGCACGCTGGCGCTTGCCGCCGGGCAGATGGGCTCCTGGGACTGGGACCTCACGACGGGCGACTGTCTCTGGGACGCGGGCCAGTACCGCATCTTCGGCGTGGACCCCAACAGCTTCGCAATTACCGCGGAGAGCATGAAGCAGCTGCTCGCCAAGGAAGATTGGGACGCGCTCCATTCGGCCTGGGAGGCGATGTTGCGGAATCCCACCGTGAAGGCCCTCGAATTCCGCATCAATAGACCGGATGGTTCACAGCGCTGGTGCTGGGGGACAGCGACGGCGAGCTTGGATGAGAGCGGCAAACCCAAGCGTATCAGCGGAGTCACGATGGATATCACGGAGCGCAAGAAGGCCGAGGAAAGACAGGTCTTTCTGGCGCGGGAAGTTGACCATCGAGCACGGAATGTTCTTGCCGTTGTCCAGTCGATCATGCGCCTGACGAAGGCCCCTACCGCTCAGGAATACATCCAGTCCGTGGAGGGCAGGATCAGGGCATTGTCGCGCGCGCATACCTTGCTGTCGGAGAGCCGCTGGGAAGGAGCCGACCTGCGCCGCCTCGTGGACGAGGAGCTGGCTCCCTACCTGAATGAAGGCAGCGCGCATATCGAGCAAGTCGATCCCAGCGACATCTTTCTCCTACCGACCGCAGCGCAAACTCTTGCCATGATCCTGCACGAGCTGGCAACCAATGCTTCCAAATATGGGGCGCTCTCGCAAGGAGTGGCCGGAGCAATCGGCTTGGGCTGGCGAATAGAGGACGGCAGCCTTGTCATTCGCTGGGTTGAGACCGGCGTGCCGAATAGCCGCGCACCCCAGACTGAAGGCTACGGCATGCGCCTCATTCGGGCGAGCCTGCAGCAAATTGGTGGAGGCGCCTCGTTCGACTGGACGTCCGACGGGTTGAATGTGACCCTGAAGCTGTCCCGCGAGAGCATTGCACGAGAATCGCACCAGCGCCAGCGCGAGAAGCACGCCGGAGTGATCTCGAACATCTTAAAGGGAAACAGCATCCTAATCGTCGAGGACGAGCCACTCGTCTCATTGATGATGACTGAAGCGCTCAATGAATTGGGCTTCCAAGTCGTCGGCCCGTTCCGCAAGATCGTCGACGCCATAGAGGCGATCAAGCAAGTGGCGGTGCATGGTGCAATCCTCGACATAAATCTCGGCGGACAGCAGGTTTATCCGGTCGCTGACCTTCTCGACGCCAGTGACATTCCGTTTGCGTTTGTGACCGGCTACGGGGCGGAGAGCATTGACGAAAGATACCGTCATGTGACGGTGCTGCAGAAACCCGTTGATCGGCGAATGCTCGAAGAGGTGTTCTTCGTCAAGGCAGCGGGATCTGCGAAGGACGTTTCCAACGACGAACACCCCTCCACGTACGGAAATACCCGAATGGCATATCAGGTAGGCTGACGTCTGGCTTCCAAAAAACGTGCCCCGCCGTTCGTGGAACGCCACGACCGCTACTTCGTTGCAAACGGCAGCAACCCTTCTGCCGCAACGGAGATAAAGACATGCGAAAATCGATTTTAGCTCTGGGAACCGGAGTGGTTCTCCTTGGCTCCGCTTCACTCGCATCGGCAAAATCCGACGGTTCGTTCCTGACCGACGCGATCCAGGGCAATCTGGGCGAGATCCAAATCGGTCAGCTGGCCCAAACGAACGGAAATAGCGACCAGGTTCGCTCATTCGGCCAAATGCTGGTGCAGGATCATACGGCGGCCAACGACAAGGCTTTGCAGCTCGCCAAATCGCACAATCTTTCCGCTCCTACCGAGCCGAAGCCCGAGGCCAAGAAAACTTACGACAAACTTTCCAAACTGACGGGCCAAGCCTTCGACACGGAATTCGCCAAGGCGATGGTCGAGGATCACAAGAAGGACCTTAAGGAATTCGAGCAGCAAGCCAAGGGCAGCGACGACATCGCGAATTTTGCACGAGAAGCGGTCCCTACGCTTAAGAAGCACTTGGAGACGGCCCAGTCGCTGACCTCGGGCAAATCGGCCGAGCGCTAGCCGAAGTTGAGATGCACTGACTCTCTCGAGTTAGAGTTCAAGCGGCCCTGATCGCGGTGTCAATGACGGCGCGGCTCGGGGCCGCTGGCGCCGGGCGGAAGCACCATCGAGCCCGGCCAAATCGGCCCCTGCCGCTCTTGCAAGCGGCCACTTTCCGGAAGCATTGTTGTGCCCGGCGGCCGAGACTTTCTGTCAGGGAACTTCGAAGAACAGCATAGCGTTTGAACCGGGAGGGGTCGACCAATCCGAAATAGAATTGCGTCTCCCGTGGAAAAGATGAAAAATTTCGCTTCGCCTGATCTCTGAATTGCCATGCGTGTAGAGCTACTAGCGGGTAGCCAAACTGTCGGCAGCGTTGAGGGGAGCCTCCCGTTTGTAGGAGATGCGCTCTTCGAAGCATTGCCTGCCGCCGTTTACGTCTGCGACAAAGACGGTGTGGTCCTCCACTGCAATGAACGCGCCACCGAACTGTGGGGCCGAACTCCTAAACTCGGAGATCCCTCCGAACGCTTTTGCGGATCGCTTCACCTGCACACATTACAAGGCGAACCTCTCGCGCATGCACAATGCCCGATGGCGGATGTGTTGCGTACCGGCCGACCGGTGCGTGACCAAGAAGTAATTATTGAACGGCCGGACGGCTCGCGCATCGTCGCCCTCGTCAACATCGCCCCCCTTCACGATGCAGCGGGCCAAGTGGTGGGCGCAGTAAATTGCTTCGTCGACATCACCGAGCGACAGCGGACCGAACAGGAGTTGCGCGCGAGCAAGGAAGCGGTCGAAGAGGGCGAGCGGCGCGTTCGCGAGTTGCTCGAGTCCCTCCCGGTGGCCGTCTATACCACCGATGCCCAGGGGCGCATCACCTTCTACAATGGAGCCGCCTTGGAGCTTTGGGGCTGCAGGCCCGAGATCGGCAAGAGCGAATGGTGCGGGTCTTGGCGGCTCTACTGGCCGGACGGACGGCCCATGGCTCACGACCAATGCCCGATGGCGATAGCGCTGAGGGAAGGCCGCGCTATTCGTGGCTATGAGGCGATCGCCGAGCGGCCGGATGGGACTCGGGTTCCTTTTATTCCTTATCCAACGCCGCTACGCGATCGCGCCGGAAACATCATCGGCGCCATCAATATGCTGATCGACATCACCGAAAGAAAGCGGAGCGAAGAGCTCATCCGCAATCGCGAGCAGCGACTGTCCGCAATTTTCGCGCAAGCCTCTGCCGGCGTGGCCGAGACGGACGTGACGGGGCGCTTCGTGCTGGTCAATGACCGGTATTGCGCCATCACCGGGCGAAGCCGCGAAGAGCTGCTGAGACTGAGCATGCAGGACATCACCCATATCGCCGATCTCCCCCGGAATATGGCGCTCTTCCGTCGTGCAGTGGAGCACGGAAAGCCCTTTGAGATCGAGAAGCGATACATCCGGCCAGACGGGTCCCCCGTTTGGGTCAACAATTCTGTTTTTCCGGTTATCGGACCTTCGGGCCGAGTGGAGAACGTCACTGCCATTAGCATTGAAATCAGCGAGCGCAAGCGCGCGGAGCAGCTCCAGCTCAGGCTCGCCTCCATCATCGAGTCGAGCGACGACGCCATCGTCAGCAAGAATCTCCTTGGCATCGTTCAGACGTGGAACAAAGGCGCCGAGCGGCTGTTCGGCTACACGGCAGACGAGATGATCGGCAGATCGATCACGATGATTATTCCAGATGATCGACTCCAGGAAGAAACCGACATATTGGCACGGATCCGCCGCGGCGAGCGGATGGAGCATTACGAGACCGTTCGACGTCGCAAGGACGGAAGTCTGGTGGATATTTCGCTCAGCATTTCACCGATGGTCGATTCGGACGGCAATGTGATCGGGGCTTCGAAAATTGCGCGCGACATCAGCGAGCGAAAACGTCGTGACGAGCAGATTGCCCTGCTCGCGCGCGAGACTGATCACCGCGCCAAGAACCTGCTCGCGCTGGTGCAGGCCATTGTACATCTGACGTCGGGAGACGACATCGCGAAGTTCAAGCAGGCTGTCGACGGACGCCTCAGGGCTCTCGCAAACACGCACAAACTTCTATCCGGCACGCTCTGGACGGGCGCCGACATCGCCGAGCTAATTGAGCACGAACTGCTCCCATATCTGCAGGAGGGCAACCCGCGTGCGAAGCTTAGTGGTCCCAATATCGTGCTCGAGCCGCAGCTCGCGCAGTCTCTCGCCCTCGCCGTTCATGAACTGACGACAAACGCGGTGAAATACGGCGCGCTTTCTGTTCCCAGCGGGCAACTCGAAGTGGACTGGCAACGGACGGAAGACGGGCGCATCCGAGTCCGTTGGATCGAAAGCGGGGGTCCCCCGGTTTCGGCGCCGCGGCGCTTTGGTTTCGGCACCAACGTGATGGCACGCGTAATTCGCGACCAGCTCAATGGTGAGTTCGTCTTGGATTGGAGGCCGCAAGGTCTGAGCTGCGAGCTCACCGTTGCTCCCTCGACCGCCGCCGCGCATGCTGCTACCCAAGAGGCCGGTCAGGGGATTCATCAGACTAAAGTACAGGCGCCGCCCTTTCTTTCGCCGCCAGCCAATTAAATCTGGTCCAGCAGCTTATAAGCGGGACCACGTGCGGCTACACGCGTCTCACAAAGTGCATGACGAGCGAGATCAGGAGCAGCACGAGAAAGATGTAAAACAAGATCTGCGCGATGCCCGCAGCGGTGCCTGCGACACCGCCGAAGCCGAGGGCCGCGGCGATCAGTGCAATCACGAGAAATACGAGCGCCCAGTAAAGCATGGCGTCCTCCAGAGCTAGGTTTCAGTCTCTCGTTCGAGGGGCGCGGGGGCGCTCGTCCATCAGCGTGCCGAACGTCAAATCCTGCCTAATAGGACTAGGATCAGCACGATGATCAAGACGAGGCCCAGACCGCCTGCCGGATACGGCCCCCAGGCAGCGCTATAAGGCCACGTGGGAAGCGCACCGATCAGCAGTAGAACAAGAATGATAAGAAGAATGGTTCCTATGGGCATTGAGCCCTCCAGCGGGTTGAACGAGACAGTAACGCGTTAGAATAAGCCCCGTTCCCCGCGTGCCGAAATTCGGGGGTCCCCTGACGAAAGAGCGACCGGCCAGAACAGCCGATCCAGTCGATTGATCGACTGGGCAGCTGGGGCACCCGCAAACAAAGCGAGATGGCGAGGTCTTTAACGGCGTCACTCGCTGTCGTGGAACAGCCCGGCTGCTTTGAACGTTGACCCGGCAACTTTTTGGAGGAAACGATTATGCGCGGTCTAATACTGTGGCTGCTCGGCGTCCCGCTTTCGGTGATTATTCTGCTTTACCTTTTCCACGTGATCTAGGTCGGGAGCCAACGCGCGCGTTCGGGCTCGCGTCCTATCCACGATAGCCCTCGCCGACGACCCCTCTCTTTTGCTGTGGCAGGCCCGAGCCTGAGGCTCGCTTGCCGAGACACTGAGTGGCATTCGCTGAATCGGCCGCCGAGTCAGTGCTGGGTGAGGATGATCATCAGAACGGCCCAGGAGACCCAAAGCGCCATCGTGGCCGAAATCGCTATGATCAATCCGGTGCGCGCCGTTATCATCAGGCCATGCTCCTCTTGCCGAAATTCGGGCGCGCCTCGATCGGGCCAGCCGCTTGATAATGGCTCGCCCGCAAGGCCCGTCCGCTCGAGCGGATCCAAGATGCCAATAACGCGAGCGTCGCTACGGCATAAACCGCGCAGCCGGGAATCCACATCATGAGACCCGCGAGCTGCTGATCCTGAAGCGCAGTGAATCCGAGGCGGGGCGAAGAGTAGGCGGCGTATACCGCGTGCGGCGCAAGCGTGAGCAGCGCCCCAAGCAGCGACATTGCCATCATGATCGCGAACAGATGGAGAGCGGCCGACCCGTGTTGTCGCGAGGGTAGTCTCAGGACGGCCCACCAGAACAGCAAAGCCGTCGCAAGGAAGCTCACATGCTGCAGCTTGTGCAGTGCCGGAACCTCAATCGCCGCGTCAAAAAGGCGTGGCGCGTGCCAGGCGAAGACGGTGCCAATATGCAAGGCAGTCGCAGCTGAGGCATCGGCAACGACCGCCAAGACGGCCACCACCGGTCTAAGGCCGATCAGGCTTCCGCACCACCGCCGCACCGCGATGGGCGTCGCCCAGATAAAGGCCACGAGCGGACGAGAGAGGATGACCAGTGGCGCGGCGACCGCCATGATCATCTCGTGCTCGATCATATGCGCGGTCAGCAGGCGTTCGGCGAGCTGATGAAACGGCGAGATCAGCGCGATCGTAAGCATCAGCCACGCCACAAAG
>Ga0070741_10008838_pt1 | contig 19961 bp, 15 predicted proteins | sample Coa_R1_4_FD_66440 | JGI IMG/M metagenome (GOLD analysis project Ga0070741, IMG submission 66440) | Surface soil microbial communities from Centralia Pennsylvania, which are recovering from an underground coalmine fire - Coalmine... | ecosystem: Environmental > Terrestrial > Soil > Unclassified ...
TGGTGGCCGCTTCAGTCGCGGCCTTTGCGCTCGCATCAGGCGCAGTAACTGCCGCCGTCGGCTTTGTTCGTGCAACGCAAGCCGAAACCGTTGCGAAACAGGAAGCAACCACCTCGCGACAAGTCTCGGATTTTCTGGTTCAACTGTTCACGCTTCCCACCCGTCAGCAGACTCCAGGCAAGCCGGCTACGATCAGGGAACTGCTGGAACATGGCGTCGCGACCATAGACACAGAACTGAAGGGCCAGCCGTCGGTGCAGGCAGACCTTTACACCACCATGAGCAGAGTGTATGACGCGCTTGGACAGTATCGGGACTCCAAGCGCTTCGCTGAGAAATCGCTCACTTTTCCGCATGCTCCTGGCCGTGATGGAGAACTGCAGACGGCAGCCGCGTTCATCCAACTCGGCCACGCCGAACAACGGCTTGGGCACATGGACCGGGCCCGTAGCCTCTTTCAGCAGGCACTCGCGATTCGCAGACGCATACTCGGCGAAAATCACCGTGATGTGGCGCAAGCCTACAATCAACTGGGCTCTGTCGAAGGCGTAAGCGACCACTACGACGCGGCCATAGCGGCACATCAACAAGCCCTGGCCATACAACAGACACTAGGCCCCGAATTTCAGCTTGATGTGGCGCGAAGCCTACGTGGCATCGCTCTCGTCGAAGATCGAAAAGGCAATATCGAAGGAGCGCTCGAGCTTTTCAGAAAGGCCGAGGAGGCTTTTGAAAACGGTTACGGGCCAAACCATCCATTCACGGCAAGCGCGTTACAGGACGTTGCGGTTTCTTTGAAGACGCTAAAGAGATACGACGAGGCTGCCAAATTGCTGCAACGCTCGCTCTCCATTCTCAAGACCGTCTATGGGCCGAATCATCCGGAGGTGTCATACACGGAGCACAGTCTCGGAAACAATCTGGTTGCGCAAGGAAATCTGAAGGGTGCATTGCCATTCTTAGAGGACGCCTATCGAATTCGCATGACATCGTTGGGCTCAGACAACCCGCGCACCGCGGATGTTGCCGAGAGCTTAGGAACCCTGCGAGTCAGTTTGGGCGATCTAGCAGGAGGCACCGCTCTTCTCGAACAAGCATTAAACAGCCACCTAAAAGCATATGGCCCAACTCATTCGTCCACGTTGGAGACGCAAGGCAACCTTGCGCGCACGCTGGTGAAGGCGAAGCGATATGAAGAAGCAATTCCGCACTTGAGAGCGGTTGTTTTGAGCAACGCTCCGCCCCAGTTCCGGATCGATTTAAATGACCGGTTGTTCAACGGCATGCGAAAGATCCCGTCGTTCCGCGCCCTTGAGGCCGACGCCGATCGTCACGCCCAACAAACAACGCCAGCACGCTGACATGCACGCACGGCATCAGTACTCTTTGAGGCAAATCGAGTTTCCGATTTTCAGAGGCACATCGATCATCATGTTTTTCCAAGGCGTGTACGGCAGCACCTTCCACATCTGATTACTCAGCCAAAGCCGAAAGCGCGTTCGCGGCACAAACCAATCGGTTCCTCCATCCGCGATGCCTTGGCCGCGTTTGACAAAATCCCGCATCAAGCTTTCATATCGCTCGAACGCCAGCGTGTAATCTCCGTCTGCTTGCGACAGTTCGCCGGCCAGGATGTACGCTCCGACAACTGCCATGCCCGTTCCCATGCCAGAAAGCGGCGAGGCGCAATACGCCGCATCCCCCAGTAAGACGCTGCGTCCGGCGGACCATTGATGTATCTTGACCTGGCTCACGGAGTCAAAGTAAAAGTCTGACGCACCGTCCATGATCTCTAACAATCGAGGCGCTTCCCAGCCTTCATGCTGGAAGTGATCGCGTAGGATCTCCCGCTGCTGCGCAATATCATGCCGGCTGTATTGGAGCGGCTCAGTCGCAAAGAAGAACGACGCCGTCGCCTTTCGCTGGTCGCCTCCGTTGAATATCCCAATCTTCTTGCCCAGCGTGCCAAAGTAGAGGCCTTTCCTGTCGAGACCAAGATAGTTTGGAATCGTGAAGATCGAGACATAATAGCCGAGATAACGTACGAATTTCTCTTCCTCGCCAAACACCAGAGATCGCACCTTGGAATGTAAGCCGTCGGCGCCCACGACTAAATCGAACGTGCGTTGTCCGCCCCCTTGAAATTGCACCTCCACCCCATCTTCCGTTTCTTTCATCGCCGCGATGCTGTCATCAAAAATATATTCGGTCGTTGAGCGCGTAGCCTGATAGAAGACGTCAGCCAGATCGCCGCGTAAGATTTCGAGTTCGCCACTCGTAAATCCATCCGGCATACTTGCCACCTTTTTGTTATTGCGATCTACAATCGTGATCGCGCCGACTCTCGTTTGCCTTCGCTGCACCTCCTGCAGCAACCCCATGCGTTCGAGCACCCGAAGCGACGCTCCCCGAAAATCGATCGCATACCCGCCCGGTCTCACAGCCGGCGCGCGCTCCACAATCGTCGGCTGAAAACCGTGACGGCTGAGCCAAAATGCCAACGACGGCCCCGCGATACTCGCTCCTGAGATCAAGATGCTTCGATTCTTCATAACTGCTTTCCTTTACTTATGCAGAGTAGTTATACGTCTGTCTTAGACATTCGTCTTATACGAATGTCTGATACGTTTGTTCCGCCCCAGATAAGCTTTTTTTATGGGAAACCGTGACGCGCTACTGCAAGCGGCCAAGAAATGCCTGCTCGAAAAAGGTTATGCGCACACGACGGCTCGCGACATAACCTCGGCCGCGGGGGTCAGCCTCGCTGCTATCGGGTACCACTTCGCTTCCAAAGAGGCGCTCCTTACCGAAGCGCTTCTGTTGGCGTTTGGCGAATGGGATCAGGAGCTTCAAAAAACCCTGCAGGCCAGCGTTCCGCGGGATGTCCCGCCAGCGGAACGATTTGAAGCTACGTGGGCAAAGCTAATCGCAACTTTCGAAACTCATCGCCCACTCTGGATTGCCAACTTCGAAATATTCACCCAGATGATCGGCCAACCCGCCACACGCGCGTTTCTCGCAGGCAATTTGCCCAAGGCGCGCACTGGCTTGGCGGCGATGTTCCTCAATCGGGAAGAGAGCACGGTCGGGGAACGGACGGCGAGAACCCTCGGTACATTTTTTCATGTAGTTCTCTCAGGACTGATCGTCCAATGGCTCATCGATCCGGCGAGTGCCCTCTCGGCTAAGGACCTCACGACAGCCGTGCGCAGCACGGCCGAAACCTTGCGAGACCCGGGCAAACCCAAGTCCAAGGGCAAACGAGAAAAATCAAGAAAGAAGAAGAGGTGACAGTAAACGCTTATCTAACGGCGTGCGGCCAGGATCCGGCAGGTGTTGCCGGATTCACTTTCTGCGCCTTTGCTTCGGCAAAAGCCTGCTGTACCTGTTGAGGGAATGTCGGCATCATTTGATCGATCTTTGCTTGAATCTTTTGCACGACGTCCGGATGCTGCGCCGCCACATCATAGCTTTCATCCGGATCGGTCGCTAGATCGTACAGTTCCGGATGCGGCAGCACGTAATTATGCACTCCGCCAACCGGCGGCGGAACGTATGGCGCGGTATTATATCGGGCCACGTGAAGTTTCCAATTCATCCAGCGCGCACATTGCAAGTTCCACAGATTGAAATAAAGCAGCGGTGGACGTTCGATTGAATCACGTTGACAGGTCAGCAAGGGCCAAATGTCGATGCCATCCAGCGGTTTGGATGGCAGTTGCCCATGGCACAATTTCGTGATGGTGGGAAACACGTCCATCAGAGACGCGACCGCATTCGAAACACGTCCGGCCGGAATCTTTTCCGGCCAGCGCGCAATGAAAGGCTCGCGAACGCCGCCTTCAAACGTCGAGTCCTTGCGGCCGCGCAATCGCCCTGGGCTGCCTTGATACCAAGGGCCGTTATCGCTCGAAAACATCAGGATGGTGTTCTTATCCACGCCGGCTTCTTTCAACGTGCGCAGCATTTCGCCAACACTCCAGTCGAGTTCCATCACCACATCGCCATACATGCCGTGGCCCGATGCACCACGGAATCGCGTCGAGACGCCCAGCGGTATGTGAGGAAAAGTCTGCGGGAAATAAAGGAAGAACGGTTTTGTGCCGGATTCGCGAATAAAACGCGTGGCCCGCTCGGTATAGCGTTGCGTCAGCGTATTTAGATTTGCCGGCTCTTCAATCACATCCGTATTGTGCATTAACACGCGGGGGGTCATGTCGTTGCTATACGGGATGCCGAAATACTCGTCAAACCCGCGGCTTGTGGGCAAGTATCGAACCGGGCGGCCCAGGTGCCACTTGCCCACGCACATGGTTCGATATCCGCGATTTTTCAGAACGTTCGCCAGCGTCGTTTCATCAAGATCTAAACCGCCGGGATCTTGCGGGAATAATACGCGCGGAACTCCGACGCGAGTTGGATACCGTCCGGTAAGCAGAGCCGAGCGCGATGGCGAGCAGACGGGATCCGCCGAATCAAGGTTAGTAAATCGAACGCCCTCCGCCGCCATTCGATTCAAATTGGGCGTCTTTATTTTGGAGCCGTAAAGTTCAAGGTCCCCGTAGCCAAGGTCATCGCACAAAATGAAAATGACATTCGGCGCCTGCGCCCCGGCGGCTGCCCCAAGTGCAGAGCCTGCTAAACCCGCCAAAGCTGTCAGGGTTTCGCGCCGTGTCAGCATGTGAGGTTCAGGCACGATTTCCTCCGTGGGAAGGATCTCTTTCTGTGATCGCGATTTGAGCGACAATCAAGATCTTTACTTCTCAATCAACCCATCTGCTGATTTTCTTAGGCGCCTTCTTCCAAAATATTTGGCACGTCGATGCCCAGCGCAGTCGCTAAGTCGTGCTGATGCTCCTGCTCCTGCGAGATGACCTTGCGAATTTGCTCGGCTAATGCGTAGTGCCCCAGCGCTTCAGCCTGCCTGACGCGTTTGCGATACGCCTTGATCGTTTTCGTTTCGTTATCCAGGTCGAAGCGCAGCATCTCTTCAGCCTTATCCGACAACTTCACTTTCTCGGGTGTGGCGTTGGGCACTGCACCCAGGTAGTCGATTTGATCGGCGATGATGAGGGCGTGTTGTAACTCTTCGAGCGCGTGCTTCCTAAGTTCGCCGGCTATGTTCATCCACTGCGCACCTTTCAGAACATTGCTATAGACGGTGTACGCGATGATTGCCTGGTATTCGCGCGACAGATCTTCCTGTAATCCTTGAATTAGATCCTTCAGGTCAGAATCCTTGATGTCAGCCATGATTTTTCTCCTCGGAATGCTCAGTTAGATGCATTCATAATTTAGCTCACCGTCGTTCCGAAATTGTATAAAGGATCGGCTGGCCATCGCGGCCTCAGAAAAAACCCAATGCTGGGTAACTCAATATTCAATCGAATCACATGGTGTTGAGGGATATACTCGATGTGTTGTCCCTCAATCGATCCCACACGGCAACTGTGTTTCCGCCGCTGACCGCAATCTTCCATGCCTCAATTTGATTTGGTAGTGATTGGCTCTGGTCCGGCGGGCCAGCGTGCAGCGATTCAGGGCGCCAAAGGCGGCAAGCGCGTAGCGCTTGTAGAACGGCGTGAATTGATCGGCGGTGTCTGCATCAACACCGGCACCATCCCGAGTAAGACAATGCGGGAGGCCGTCCTGCACTTCTCGGGTTACAACTATCAGAATATTTACGGCGTCAGTTATCGCGTTAAGGAAAAGATCACGATGGCGGATCTTGCCTTTCGCGTGCAACACGTCATCAAGACGGAAATCGATGTTACGCAAGCGCAGCTTTCGCGCAACGGCATTGAAGTTTTAACCGGCGTTGCCAGCTTCAAGGATGGGGGAACCATCCAAGTCACGAATACGCGCGGCACTGTCGACATTACGGCCGACAAGATAGTAATTGCTACCGGAACCAAGCCGGCATCATCGCCGAAAGTACCGATCAACGCGCGAACCATTATCAACAGCGATCAAATCCTCGATATGCCGGGCGTGCCCAAAACGCTGATCGTCGTGGGCGGCGGCGTTATCGGCGTCGAATATACTTGCATGTTCGCGACACTGGGCGTCCGTGTGACGCTCATTGAGAAACGTCCTCGCTTGTTGGAATTCGCCGATCAAGAAATTGTTGAGGCGCTGTCTTATCACCTGCGCGATCATCGCGTGACCATGCGGCTAAACGAAGAAGTTTCGAGCGTCGAGGAAACATCGGACGGCTCAGGCGTCGTGGCGAATCTGGAGAGCAAGAAGAAGGTGACGGGCGACTCGCTGCTTTATTCAGTGGGCCGTCAAGGTAATGTCGACGAACTGAATCTGGGGGCCGCGGGGCTGGAAGCCGACAACCGCGGGCGCATTGCCGTGAACGAGTATTATCAAACTGCGAATCCGAACATCTACGCCGTTGGCGATGTTATCGGATTCCCCAGTCTTGCTTCGGTATCGATGGAGCAAGGCCGCATTGCCGCTGCACACGCCTTTGGCAAGCCGGTGTCATCGAATCCGAATTATTTTCCGTTTGGGATTTACACAATTCCGGAGATCTCATTCATCGGAAAAACGGAAGAACAACTTACCGACGAAGACGTGCCTTACGAAGTGGGCGTAGCATATTATCGGGAGATCGCCCGTGGGCAGATCCGCGGGGATACGACGGGACGGTTGAAGCTGATTTTCCATCGGGAATCTCACGAACTTTTGGGTGTTCACATCATCGGAGAAGGAGCTTCGGAGTTGCTGCACATCGGTCAAGCGGTGTTGATTCTCAACGGCAAGGTCGATTACTTCGTGGACACAGTGTTCAACTACCCAACTCTTGCGGAATGCTACAAGGCGGCAGCTTTCAACGGATTGAATAAGTTGTCCCGGAGCTAGCGGGGATAAAAATGGCACTGGGTATTGGCGTTCTTATTACCGAGAGATTGGCATGCGCTGCCGTCTCAGACACCGACGTCGCCGGCTTGGTTTGCGTTGACCCGGAAGACTCCGCAATCAAGGACTCATTGCAGGGGGTGCCTGCCGAGCAGATCATCGAGCGGCTCGTTCAGCAAATCCGAACTTTACAACTGTCGGACACGCCTGCCTACCTGGGCATCGGAATGCCGGGCATTGTCCGGAACGGCTATGTGCAGGATTCGCCGAATCTGGTGCAGTTTAAGGGTTTCAACATGCAGGCCTCGCTGAGTGAGGCGTTGAAGCCTGTTTTCGGAAGCCGACTGCATGTGGCGGTTTTTAACGACGCGGATGTCATGGCCGCCGGGATTGCGGCAAAGCGCGGACACCTGGATCGGCTGATTCGGGTATGGACGCTCGGCACAGGTATTGGTTATGGCCGATATCCGTTTCAGGATGGCGTTTGGGAAGCCGGTCATTCGGTCGTAAGTCTCGATCCTAAAGAACGTTATTGCGGATGCGGTGGCACGGGGCATCTGGAAGGAATCATGGGGCATCGCGCAATGCGGCTTCGCTTCATGGATCTGGAACCCGATGAAATCTTCGAACATGCCCAAGAGGGTGAAGGACGTTGCGTCGATTTTGTGAAGCTCTGGCATCGAGCGCTTGCCGCGGCTACGGCCACAGTGATCCACCTGGATGGAGCTGGCAAGTTCTTCGTTACCGGGCCAAACTCACGCTTCGTCAATCCAACACTGGTCTCCGAATATCTGCATGAAATGGTTAAGCTGAGCCCATTGCAGAGCTATTCGATAGAAGTTGTTCCGGGCGGCGAAGCCGTGGCTGTGATCGGGGCTGCCGTGAATGCAGCACAGGCTGCCGGCCTGGGCTAACCACGCTGTTATCTCTGAATAAAACAACCTTCCTGTAACCTTCTGGCGGTTGCTCCAGCCTTTTCTTATCAACGCTACTAGTAGTAGACGAATATTTTGCCGCCGGAAACGGCGAAAAAACTTCAGGAGAAAACACAGAATGCCGTTCCGGCTTCCATCTGGCCGCCGAATGATTCTGCCGGCCGCTGCCGCAGGATGCTTAGCTGTCGCGGGGCTCATCTGGGCCCAGGCCGTTATTCGGCCTCCCGCGCCGAAGATCAATATGTCCACCGATCCGATATTGCACTCGTTCGAGTTTCGCTCTATTGGACCTGCCGTCATGATGGGCCGGCTGGACGATATTCAAGGCTCAGAGAAAGACCCGATGCTGCTCTACATCGGATTTGCAACGGGCGGTGTATGGAAATCTACCGATGCCGGAAATCACTGGCATTCGCTATTCGATCAGATGCCGAATGAGTCCATCGGCGCAATTGGCGTCGCACCCTCGGATCCGAATGTGGTCTATGTCGGGACAGGCGAAGCAAACAATCGCCAGAGTTCGTCGATCGGCGACGGCGTTTGGGGAACGACGGACGGCGGCAAAACCTGGAATCATCTGGGTCTCGAAGACACGCAGTCGATTAATCGCATCGCTGTCGACCCCAGGAATCCGAAAGTTGTCTTTGTGGCCGCAGTCGGTCACCTCTTCGGCCCGAATAAGGAGCGCGGACTTTACAGATCAACCGATGGCGGGAAGAACTGGAAGAACCTTAAATACATCAACGACGATACCGGCTTTAACGATGTCGCGATCGATCCGCAGAATCCGCGCATCGTCTACGCATCGTCATTCATGCGCCGCCGCACCTGGTGGGGCTACAACGGCGGTGGTCCGGACAGCGCACTTTGGAAATCGACCGATGGCGGTGACAACTGGGTGAAGCTCGATGGACCCGGTTGGCCGAAACCAAAGGACAGCATGTACGGACGCATCGCGATTGCAATCTTCCGCGCCAATCCGCGGATCATTTACGCGCAAGTAGAAGCGGGAGCCAGCGCAGGCACCGGTAGCGGCACCACCGCTGAAGGCGGCCCCGCGCCGGTGGGTGGCCGAGGTGGCGCTCAAGGCGAATCTGCAGGCCCTGCTGGAGAAGCGGGCGCTACCACTGAAGCGGCCGGTGCGGCCGGAACTGGTGGTCAGGGTGGCACTGGCGGTCCGGGTGCAAGGCGCAATCCTTCGCCGCCAAATCCGAACGGCAGCGGCGTATTTCGCTCCGACGATGGCGGCAAAACGTGGACCTTCATGAGCAATCAAAACCAGCGGCCGACGTATTTCAGCCAGATACGTGTCGACCCGATGAACGACAAGAAGCTGTTTGTCGGCGGCACACCGGCGCAGATGTCGCTTGATGGTGGCAAGACTTGGAAGGGACTGACCGGCTCACACACGGACTATCACGCGTTCTGGATCAATCCGAAAGATCCGCGTATTGTCGCCGTGGGACACGACGGCGGTTTGGATATTAGCAACGACGGCGGCTACACCTGGGATTATCACAACGACATCGCGGTGGGACAGTTCTATCAGGTGTCTGCTGATATGCGCCATCCTTACTATGTTTGCGGCGGGTTGCAGGACAACAATGCCTGGTGCGGACCTAGCGCGCTTCGATCCACCACCGCGGGCGCTAACACCGATTGGTATACAGTCGCGGGCGGCGACGGTTTTTATACCCGCCAGGACCCGCTAGATTGGAGCATCATCTACGGCGAGTCACAAGACGGCAACATGAGCCGGCACGATCTGCGAACCGCCACTCAGAAGTTCATTCGGCCCACTGTGGCGACACCGCCGCCCCCATCACCAAACAGACCGGCCAACGAAAATCCCACACCGGCTAATCCCCAGAGCCGCAATCCAACAGCGGGATCGGCCCCGGCGGAAGCCGTGCAGCAAGCGAACGCGCAACCTAGTGGACAGGCTGGCGCGCGGGGCGGACGAGGTGCGGCAGAACGAGGCGGAGCTGCTGGCGCTGAGGCGGGCGGCGAAGCCGGAGGCGGTGGATTCTTCGGGCGCGGCACACCGAACGTGTCTAATGCTCCGGAAAAGATCGATCCGTTCCGCTTTTATTGGAATGCGCCTTTCGAAATTTCGCCACACAATCCGGCGGTGATCTATATGGCTGCGCAGTATTTCTTTAAGTCTACAAATCGAGGCGACACCTGGACCATGAACACGACCGATTTGAGCAAGCACTTGAATCGTTGGTCACCTGAGATGGCGATTATGGGTTTGCCCGGTGATAAGCCGATGGTGGCGAAACACGACGGCTATTCGGCAAGTTCACTCGCAACGCAGTTGCGCGAATCTCCTTCACGGCCGGGAATCATCTGGATTGGCACCGACGACGGCAATTTACAAATTAGCCAGGATGGCGGTGAGACGTTCACAAATGTGTACGAGAACATCTCCGGCGCGCCGAAAGGCTACGTGCAGATTTCTCGGATCGAGCCCTCGCATTTCGATCCCGGAACAGCGTACGTCGCACTCGATGCGCATCGATTGGATGACTGGGCTCCTTACCTCTTCAAGACGGTCGACTACGGCAAAACCTGGACGAACGTCGCAAGCGACTTGCCTGCAAAGGGCAACATCAATGCACTTCGCGAAGACGCGGTCAATCCGGATTTGTTATTCGTCGGCACGGAATTTGGATTATTTGTGAGTCTCGATGGCGCCAAGACGTGGAAGCCGTTCATGAACAATATGCCCCACGTTCGCGTCGATGACATTCTTATCCATCCGCGCGAGCACGACCTTATTGTGGCTACGCATGGACGCTCGCTCTGGATCATGGACGACATCAGCCCTCTCGAGCATCTTAAAGATGCCGGAAACAAGGAACTCACTTTGTTCGAGCCGCGTCCGGCCGTGCTTTGGAAGAACGATATTCAGGCGCAGCGGCATGTGGCGAATCGCGAATTTGTGGGCCGTAATCCGCAAGGCGGAACCGCAATCCACATTCTCTCGAAGACCGATATCGGCAAGACCAAAGTGGAGTTTTTGCAGAACAACAAGGTGGTCAGCACGATGGATGTAGACATCAAGGCAGGGCTGAACAGCTTTCAATGGAACATGCGCGGACCCGTGCCCCCGGGCGCGGCCAATCGACGGCGTGGTTTCGGAGAGGGTGGAGAAGGTCGCAACGGACCGCCCGAAATGGTGCCGGACGATCCGAATGCGCCGCCTATGACACCCGAGCAAATTGCTGAGGCGCGCGCCGCACGCGCCGCCGAAGTTCCCTTTGTCGCCGCAACGGGCGGAGGAGGCGGCGGCGGTGGTGGTGGGTTCGGATTCGGAACGCCACAAGGCCCGCTTTTGGCGCCGGGCAGTTACATGGTCAAGCTCACTGCGGGCGGACAAACTTTAACCACATCAGTGGATGTGCTCGATGACATCTGGATGAACGCCGAACGGTAATTCAGGTGGTGTCGTGAAGACCGAATCTAATGCACACCACTCGCTTTCCGCGCGCGCAAAAACTCGTCGCCAGCTTTCCACGTCGGCAGTTTGGGCGAATTCGCGACATCGAGTCCAAGCGTGATTCCGAATTGGGCAAGCTGCTCCATTCCGGAAACGTCCCAATCGTCGCGATATTCATCTGAAGGCTGATGGTAACGATTTGCGTTGAAGTCTTCAAAAGCCGTTTGACCGAACTTGGCCGGTTTACCAACGTAGTTGGTTCCGGGAGAAATCGAAAACGATGGAATGCCTGCGCGGGCAAGCGAAAAATGATCAGAACGATAATAGTGCCCCTGCTCTGGTTCGGGATCAGGGGAGATATCAAGTTGCATGCGTTGCGCAGCGCGTTGAACTAGCGGCCAGAGGGTGGTGCGCTCCGCGCCGTTAACGCCAATGTCTCGCGTCGGTCCAAACGGCGAAAGCATATCGAAGTTCAGGTCTGCCGCTGTTTGCACGGCAGCAATTTCCGGGTGTTCGCCGTAGTATTGAGACCCAAGCAGCCCAGCTTCTTCCGCGGTTGTGAAGAGAAAAACCGCGCTCCTCTTTGGCTTTTGCGGCAGAGCGGACCAGATGCGCGCGATTTCAAGCAGAACGGCGCAGCCGCTTGCATTATCAAGCGCGCCGTTATAAATGTTGTCTCCATGAACAGGCACGCCAATGCCGAGATGATCCCAATGGGCGGAAAACAGAACTGCTTGAGATGTGAGTTGGCGGTCCGCGCCGGGAATGCGACCGATTACGTTCCTGCTCATAACGGGTCGCAATTGCACCGGAACATGTGCAGTAAGGCGAACACCAAGATCAATTGGCCGAAAATCCTTTTGATTCGCTAAAGCGAGCAACTGGTCAACGGATTTCCCTGTTGCGGCGACTAACTTGGCGCCTGCCTGCTCCGTGAGCCAGCCCGCAAAACTTAATCCTTGGTCGCCGCGTTTGAGTCTCAGTTGTACGTTCTCCTGCCCCCATGACCCCGCGACAACGCCCCAGCTATAACCAGCCGTCGGAGTGGTGTGAATAATCAAGGCCGCCACTGCCCCCCGCCGTGCTGCTTCCTCGAACTTGTAAGTCCATCTACCGTAGTACGTCAGTGCGCGGCCTCCGAAGAAATTGGGATCTTCCGAAGGCGGCTCATTAGTGAAAAAGACCAGCACCTTGCCGCTGACGTTTTCGCCTTTGTAGTCGTCCCAATTGAATTCAGGCGCGGAGATACCGTGGCCAACGAACACAGCCTCAGCACTGAAATCATTTTGCTGCTGCTGCGACAGCGCGGTTCCTACGTACTCGGTGCCGAGTACCAGCGGCGCCTTGCCACGTCTCCCGACGAGCACCATCGTCGCAGACGGAAGCGTTGTGGCGCCCACCATAGGCACGCTTTGGAAATATGTTTGGTTGTCTCCGGCCGGCTGAACTCCTTCGATTCGCAACTGTCCGGCCAGGTAATCGGTCGCTAGTTGTTCGCCGCGCGTTCCAACGGCGCGCCCCTCCAGTTCGTCATCCGCTAGATATTTGATGTGAGCTCGAATGCGCGGACCAGAGACGTGCAACTCTTGCCCGCAAACAAAACCTGCGAAAATCAGGGCGAAGATGCCCGAACGGCCCCACATGGTTTAAGTTTAGAGTGATCCTAGCCTAGGCGAGCGGCTGCAGATGACGGGCCACGGAAAACTAAAAATCTATCTCGGATACGCGGCGGGTGTCGGCAAAACGTACCAGATGCTGGAAGAAGCGCAGCATCTTAGAGCCAATGGCGTTGACGTCATCATTGGGTACTTTGAGCCGCACGGCCGCAGAGACACGATTGCCATGACGGAGGGAATTGAAATGATTCCCCGCAAGCACGTGCCATATCGCGGGACCAGCTTTGAAGAAATGGATGCGGACGCAATTTTGGCTCGCCATCCGCAAGTTGCCATTGTCGATGAGTTTCCTCACACGAATGTTCCTGGGTCAGCGCGGGTAAAGCGCTGGGAAGACGTACTGCTTCTGATGGAGGCGGGTATTGACGTCATCACAACGATGAACGTTCAACATTTGGAGAGCTTGAACGATCAGATGACCAAAATTACAGGCGTTCGCGTTCGGGAAACGATTCCCGATTGGGTAGTTAAAAAAGCCAACGAAGTGGTTATGGTAGATCTGACACCTCGCGCCTTGTTGAACCGCTTGGAGCGTGGCGTGGTTTATCCGCCCGATAAGGCACAAGCGGCGCTCCAGAACTTTTTCAAGGAGTCGACTTTGGTTGCGTTGCGTGAAATGGCTTTGAGGCAGACAGCGCACGAAGTGGAAGAGCGGATGGAGCTAACGGAAGAATTACCGGGGCAAGAGGCGGGGACACCATTGCTGCCGCGAACGCCGAAGCTTGATGATGCCGTCGTCATCTACATCAGCGACGATCCGTCAACAGCGATGGTGATCCGCCGCGGTAAACGTGTGGCGGACATCATTCATGCCGATTGCTTCGCAGTATATATTTCCGAGCATCCCGATTTACGGGGGCTGCCGCTGGCTAAACGGGACGCCGTTGAGCGTCATCTTAGTTTTGCGCGCAACATGCACATCGAAACCTGCATTCTGACGGGAGCGGATCGCGCACAGGCATTAGTGGATTTCGCCCGCGCGCACAAAGCCAGACAGATTTTTCTTCCACGACTACTTGGCAAAGGCGCCGATCGGCTGCTTGGTAAAAGCCTGGTAAACGAAGTGGTCAAGCTTGCGGGCGACATGGAGATCACCATCGTGGCGGACCGCACTGCCGCAGCGAAAACAGCCAATTAGAACCGTTGCGCTAGACTTGAGAAGGAGTTTCGGGCCGTGGCGCAGCCTGGCTAGCGCGCTTGCTTGGGGTGCAAGAGGTCCCGGGTTCAAATCCCGGCGGCCCGACCAAGAAAATCAAAAATATACAAACCTCGATTTTCTCTGTCATAAACAAGTAAAACGCTAACCGTCAAGCATGGTCTACCGGCTCAACCTGCACGGCTGTCCCGTAGGCCAGTACTTCCGTCACGCCATCCATGACTTCGTTCGCGTCGTAAGACATACCGATGATTGCGTTCCCACCGATTTCTGCGGCGTGCGTCAGCATCAGCTCGAACGCTTCCTGGCGTGCCGCTTCACATAGTTTCGTAAAGGCGGTAATATTGCCACCAACAACGGTGTGAAGCGCACCACCAAGGGTGCCGAGGATGGACCGAGAGCGCACGGTAATCCCTCGAATAATGCCAAAATTTCGCTTTATCCGGAAGCCGGGCAACTCAAATGCCGTCGTCACCTTGTCAGGTTGAATCATAGTTGACACTGTATCGAAGACGCCTCGCAAAAACCTGCCGGCCGTGCAAGCTTTTTCGGTCCGGTGATGGATACGGCACCAAGAACAGTAAGTTCAAGCAAAACTGAAGGTCCTACGGTATCTCATCCTCCGATCCATTGGCACCGGTGCTTTCGCGCTGGAACCGGCGTGGACGGGGAGAGTCTTCCGGGGCTCGCGAGAGCAAATGAGCTGGTTGGCTTAAAGTTCGTCCCCCGGCCAACAGATTGATGGTATAGTCCCCAGCCGGAACAGGTGCTCCCGAGTCATCATCCAGAAGCCAGACGGAACGGTTTATTCCTGCTTTGGGATTTGCACGGATATGCCGCAGCACCTTGCCGCTCCCATCTGTGATCTGCAATTGAACTCCGTCTTGCGGAACGCTCTTAAGAAGAAAGCTGATGACCATTCCGTTCGGCTCGTTGCGTGTCACCGGATAGCGGTCGCCGTAGAGCGCGTAATTTCCCCAGGCAACATCTCTGCGCTCACTGAATGGCTTAGTGGCAAACAGATGCGCGGTTTCCGTAAGTAACGCCGGCTGAAATTCACGTAACGGGACAATATTCGTCACCCAAATTCCACGGCCGAACGTACCGGCAATCAGATCGCCCTCCCTGGGGTGCACGAGCAGATCGTGGACTGGAGCCGGCGGCATATTAGCTCGGAAAGCCTCCCAGTGTCCTCCCCGATCAAAAGACACATAAAGTCCCTTATCCGTACCCAGAAATAGAAGGTTCGATTTGACTTTATCTTCGGCAATGACGTTCGGGGCTGAATCGTTGGTCAAGCCGTCCGTCAGCATAGTCCACGTGGCGCCAAAGTCAGTGCTGCGCAAGACAAACGGACGGAAATCATCCTGGCGCCGGCGGCTCTTCGTAACGTACACGGTAGCCGGATCAAACCGGGAAGGAAAAACACGCGTTACCCACGCATCTGGGGGCCCTCCAGCCGCCGCAAGATGAGTGGTGGTGTCCGTCCAATGTTGGCCTCCATCCCGAGTGACCTGAACCTTGCCATCATCGGTTCCGGCCCAGATCACGTCAACTTGTGCGGGTGATTCGGCCAACGTAGTGATTGTGCAATGCTGAATGGCGGAACGCGGTCCAGAGATTTTCTTTGGATCGTTTGTGGTCAAATCGGGGCTAATGATGTCCCAATGATCACCTCGGTCTCGCGAGCGGAACACCATCTCGGCGCCGAAATAAACAGTCTTGCTGTCGTGTGGAGATAAGACTAATGGAGCGGTCCAATTAATTCGCAGCGGCGGCCGGCCGGCGGGCGCAACGGGCGCAATGACAGTTTTAGTTCGCTCCTGCAGGTCCACTCTGACCGCGTGCCCAAATTCCTGATCGTTGTATTCGTACCGGCCATTTGGGTCGGCGGCATTGTACTGGCCGTCTCCGATTCCCACGGTCTTCCAATCTTCAATTCCTACTGAGCCGCTCGGTCCGTTGCTCGGCCCCATCCATGACTCGTGATCTTGCAGGCCCGCAAAAATGTTGTAGGGCTTTTCCATATCCACCCCAACTGCATAGACTTCGCCAAGCTTTAAGTTCGAAAAATGATCACAGGTTCTGCCGCCGTCGTAGGAGACAAAAACGCCGCCATCCGAACCGGCGATCATGTGATCGGAATCTTGAGGATCGATCCACAGCGTCCGAAAATCACCGAAGGCGCGGCGAAATGGACGTTCTGAAGCACTGGGGCCGCCTCGCCCCAAGCCAGCCCAAGTCTTGCCTCCATCTTCAGAGCTAATGAGGTTAGATCCAGTAATAAAGATGTGCTCTGAGTTGTTTGGATCGACACGAATCTGATTAAACGCGTAACCCGTTTTTCGGCTCACGTCTTCATTTGCCGAATTCATTTTGTGCCATGTCGCTCCGCTATCTTCTGTGCGATAGACCTCGCCGCCCACGACGTCGCGCGCAGGAGGAGAACCTGAATTCGGCGCGGCACTATTCGTTTTGGGATTGAAGTTATCCAATACCGCGTAGATCACATTCGGCTTGGTTCGGCAGAGGGCGAGCCCAATGCGGCCAATAGTGCCGCTTTCACAATCAGGGGCGCGCCGGTCGCGCCATAGTTTTTGTTGCCTTGCGCATAAGCTACATCCCAGAGCAGGTGACCGGAACGCGCATCGAGGCAAAGCAGGTGAGCGTTGTCCGTCTCCATATAAAGTCTGTTACCTAGAATCCCCAGACCACGATTGTGATGTGCGGAAGCATCGTCTATAAGTCTTTCTGTAATTGGCCGCGAATAGTGCCAAACCGTGCGCCCCGTACGCGCATCAATGGCGAACGCGTCATTCGCCGAGGTCATAAACAAAAGCCCGTGTAGCACGATTGGCGTGCCCTCAAGCAGATTCGAATTGCGCGAATGAAAAACCCATTGCGCCCTGAGCTGATTTACATTCTGCGGGTTTATTTGATCGAGGCTCGAATATCGGCGGCCGGTGTAATCGCCGTTATAAGTGAGCCAATTCGCTCCGCTTGGCGAGATCATCAGGTCGGATGAGTGAACGTCGATGGATATGGTCAGCGAATCATCACCGTTTGTCCAGCCGATGCTGCTAAACGTCAGCCAGCCGCACACCACCGCGAAGAGCCCAACCCGATGCATCTTGTCATGATATGCACTAAGTTGGCCAGTGTAGACTCACTATTGTTGCGAACATGGTTCAGCCCGGATTGCTTCGCTTGTTATCAATTGCAATCTGCTGGGTTCCAGTTTTCGCTCAGGCTCCACAATCGGGGCAACAGTTATTCAACTCCATGTGTGCCGCATGCCATGGACTTGATGGGCGCGGTGGCGAGCACGCTCAAAATATTGCTACAAACGAGAACATAAAAGCTCAGACGGACCGCGCCTTACTTAACGTTGTGCGAGATGGAATTCCGCCGGCGGGCATGCCCGCATTCGGATCATCACTCGGTGAAAACCAGATGCATGCGATTGTGACGTATTTGCGTCTGCTGCAAGACCAAGAAAAGGCAGGAACGATGACCGGCAATCCCGAAAATGGCGGTGTTCTGTTCTTTGGCAGCGGCGGCTGTTCAGCCTGCCACATGATGAATGGCAAAGGTGGTTTTCTGGGAGCGGATCTATCCAATTACGGTAGCGCCCACACGCCAATGGAAATTCGGGAGGCTATACTCAATCCAAATAAGAACCGCGATCCGCGACGCGGAACAGTTGTTGTAACTACCCGCGGGGGAGTCGAGTACAAAGGCGTGCTTCGTAATGAAGACAATTTTTCACTCCAGATGCAGACCGCAGATGGCAGCTTTCATTTCTTATATAAATCCGAAGTAGCTCGCATTAAGTATGACGCGCCGTCAATCATGCCAGCTAATTATGAGTCTCAATTGGGGGATAAGGGCGTGAATGATTTAGTTGTTTATTTAGTAGACGCCGCGACCTCCCAGCCCATGCCGCCCCCCAAAGACAAGTAACGTCCCGCCAGCCAAATACCATGGAACAACTCGCGCGTGATGTGGCCATCATCAAGACTCTTATGTCTAATGCGTATCTAGTGGGAAACGCCAAATGTTGGATCTTAGTCGACGCCCTTACGCCACGTCATGAGCGCACCATCAAACAAGCGGCCGAAGCCCTATTCGGATTTTCAACGCCTCCGCAAGGGATCCTCCTGACCCACGGTCATGTTGATCATGTCGGCAGCGCCGCGGCGCTGGCAGACTTTTGGAATGTGAAAGTTTATGCGCATCGCCTGGAGCATCCATATCTAACTGGACGCGCCTTCTATCCGCCTCTCGATCACACTGCGCCGGGTTTTTTCAGTACCTTCAGCCGTATATATTCGCCGGCAAGTAACTGCAACCTGGGTGACCGCTTAGCGGAACTGGATTTGAATCATCCGCCACCCTGGCTGGCTGACTGGCGCTGCCATTTCACGCCAGGTCATTCCCCAGGTCACTTAGTGTTTTTTCGACCGGAGGGTGCAGTTCTGCTGGCAGGCGATGCTGTCACGACAATGAATCTGGATAGTTTCTTTGGAACCGTGATGCAGCGCCCTCAACTTTGTGGTCCACCAGCCCCGGCAACCATCGATTGGAGGCAAGCACACAGTTCCGTCCAGCAACTCGCCCGGTTACGACCCGATCTGATTTGCGCCGGGCACGGCAAACCGATGTTTGGGCAAGCGCACGCGATGCAGAAGTTGGCGGACGACTTTCCTATTCCGGCGCACGGGCGTTATGTCCGCGAGCCGGCGATTACAGACGAAGAAGGAGTTAGGTATCTTCCGCCAGCGCCGTTGGATCTTACCCCCAAACTTTTGGCCGCTGCCGGAATTGGGGCGTTCGGCTTCGCGCTTTTGCGCAAACGCGAGCGCAACAAGACTTAAGCGTTTGGCCCCTTTTTGCCCAGCGTTCGTTGCACGATAGCAATCTTGATCTTCTGCACCGGATTGCGGTTTCCAAGCCAGATGTACTTTGAATACAACTTATTCAAATACGCATCGAAATGGAGCGAGTGCGGGGCGGCGCGCACTTTGCCCCGCTTGAGCAAAATCTTCAGCACTTCAGTCCCGGCGAAACCCGCACACAGCTCGCAGCCCATAGGCGTCGAAGGCCCTTTCCTGGCATGTAAGTCAACATAGCTGCGGTCTACCAGAGAGTGCCGGTGGGGTAATGACGGGGCCACGCCCACCAGGAATTTGATTGCTTTGGCAATGTCGGTGTCGCTGTCCTTCCAATTGATGTATTCGGCAAAGCTCATCTTGCCGGGCATGAAGATCAACAACGCCACACCCATTCCCAGCGGCCCCGCTGTTAGAGCTGGAATTCCTCGTTCGTAACAGGACTGGAAGACTAACGATCGAATGTTAAATGCGAAGAAATCGAGACTGTCGACGTAAATGTCAACGCCGCGAAGAAACTCGTCCATGTTCTCCGCGGTTAACCCGCGAGGAAAGCGCCGGATTTGCAATTCGGGATTAATTTGACGCGCCGCCTCTTCCATCACATCCAGCTTGGGCCTGCCCACTGTCGACATGTTGGCGCCCGCTTGGCGGTTGAAATTCTCCAAACCGAAGGTGTCAAACTCGGCCAAATGAAAGCGGCCGATGCCCAGCCGCGTAAGTGTCAGGAGATGGCTTCCCCCAACTCCGCCGAGGCCGGCGATTGCGACCGTTTTGGCTTCGAGAGCCGTCAGTTCATCGCGAGTCACCAGTCCCAACGTGCGTGAGAATGCAATCTCTCGCTCGAATCCCGTTACTGGCTCGGACTCAACCAACATAGATATGCAAATTCATCATCATTCGGTTATATCTTGCCTTTAGGAAGTAATCTGGAGCGAGTTCTCCAAAGACCTACGCAGCGTGAACCAGCGTGGCGGTAACGGTGAAGAA
>Ga0070741_10008839_pt1 | contig 19960 bp, 15 predicted proteins | sample Coa_R1_4_FD_66440 | JGI IMG/M metagenome (GOLD analysis project Ga0070741, IMG submission 66440) | Surface soil microbial communities from Centralia Pennsylvania, which are recovering from an underground coalmine fire - Coalmine... | ecosystem: Environmental > Terrestrial > Soil > Unclassified ...
CTACGTCCCCTTGAATCCTCGGATATGGAAGGGATTCGACCATATTTTTTATCTGATCAATCTTATTTTGGGCATCCTTGTCATCGCATATCTCATTACGTACCCTGTCGAGCCTTTCAATAAGGTAACCCCTGAGAAGCACATAGTCACTTTGTGTACTGGCCACATCCTTGCTGCTCGCCATATAACCGGTGGCTTGCAAAGCCTCATCAATTGCAGCGCACAGCTTTTCCTTATTGGTCTCGCAGGTTCGGGTAAGACTAAAGTTTTCATCATGATCGCGGCTCGAATTGCGTTTATATTTGCAGTTTCCGACACTATCGTCATAGTCGTACCATTCGGTATGCCATGTCCCAGAGATTTTATCTTGATTAACGGTTGCTTTGAAAGTAGTTGTGTAGACAGACGCAAGGCCGCAGTCATTGACGAGGTGTGGATCACGCGTACAGCGCATCATGCTTCCGGTTAATGATGCGTCTTGAAGCTGCCCGTTAATATAATATTCTCTCTTGCCACCATTCGGACACTCGCTATTGGTTATAAATACTGCCTTCACACCCTGGCCGCTTTGTTTGATTTCGACCTCCTGCCCCTCGCTATTTTTCCACTTACCATTGAGATCAATCGGCTTTTGATTCTGTGCCAAAACGGCAGACGAGAAAACAAAGGTGATTAGGATTAGAAGCGGAATAATCATGCTACCTTTTTTCATCACCCTCATACCTCTTAATATGAAAACTGCTTTTGGTTCGCTATGCGTCTACGTAACCGCCATCTTGGTTACTTCTTTTTTATCGTTATCTCCACCCTGCGGTTTTTCTGCCTGCCCTCCGGGTTATCGCTTCCATCCTGATTCACGTTGGGAGCAACGGGCTTTGTCTCCGCCCAGCCCCTCGTTGAAATCCTACTTGCCCCGATTCCGCCCTTCTCAACCAGCCAATCTTTTACCGAATCGGCGCGCTTTTGTGAAAGCCTCACATTGTAGGGATGAGTCCCCTTTGAATCGGTGTGCCCCTCCACTAAAATCCTCGATTTGGGGTATTGATTTATAATATCCGCAACCTTCTGAAGCGTGGGTTCTGCATCCGGGCGTATGTCCCATTTATCAAAATCAAACAGGATGTCTCCTGGGAGTTCGATCTTTACTTCAGTTTTTGTCTCTTTTACCTGGAGATTCTGCGTTGTGCCTTTTAAATCTTGGACTGTATACACAAGGTCTAAGATTTTCCCCTTGCCTTCTTCCTGCCCCCTGGCTTCCACAATATCAAAGGAAAAGACAGCAAAAAGGAATAAGGCAATAAACAAAAAGGGGAAATTCCTTTCTCTCACCGAGCAAATCAACTTTGACATAATAGCCTCCACACCAAAAATATAGGACACATTGAAATGTAATGCCGCTCCTTTATAAAATGCAAGATAGCGGTATATACCATGCCATTCTACTGGCTTATCGGAACATCCTCCATTGGAATAAAATGGGGGATTTCGATCGTGATTTTCTGCACGCCCTCAGGCGGTGCGGGAAACTTGGCATAGAGGTTCGCGCGCGATCCGGGGTTAATATCCTTCAAATTACGACTGCACACACAGGCACCCTCAGTGTCACGTATCACAAAATATTTCTTTTTTCCGACAGGATCAATCAGGTGTATGCCGCCGACGCTGTTAAAATCCTTTATATGATTACTCTCTTCCACAAAGTTATATCCGAAATCCAATTTCTTATCCGAATCATTAATCATAGCGAACCTCAGCGTAAGGGTACCGCCGCTTGTCCGCTTTAGCTCTGTGACCTCCACTCGCGTACCGGGGGTTTCGCCATCTGATGTAGCCAGAACCGCCGTCGAGGATTGGGAGCCCGACTTGGGAGTCTCCCCCTGATCCGCAGCTTTAAGAGAGCCGCTGGAAAAAAGGATTACCACTAAGGCAACAAAAAGAGACGAAAGAAAACCCTCAATGAAAACCTTTGGAAAGATCAAACTATTTTTTCTCTCCATACCGCACCTCCTGGAATTTTAATTTTTTAACTTTCATTAGATGAGAATTCAGACAGAAAAGACGAAGCCCCACCATGATCTACAGTTCAAAGAACGCCGCCGAAAAAATAGGGCTTCATATTCTTTAATTATTTTCTCTCTCTGTCAAGGGACTTTTTATCCGCGTCTTTTAATCTCTCTATGTATGACAGGTAATTTTAGGAGTAATTGTAGGTATAAGCCTCAGTGTCCACACCCCCCTCAATGTGGAGGAGATCTCAGCACGCTTTCTCTCCAACTTACGTTATTTACAAAGTTGTCAAATGGAAGGTCATACGGTTATTTATAGTCTAGCTTTGACACGCTCCAGTGTTCCCTCAATGAGGGAGCGTATCTCTTCAAGCCTCTCCTTCGTCCTCGCCTCAAATCTGAGAACCAAAGCGGGTTGAGTGTTGGATGGTCTTATAAGCCCCCACCCATCGGGAAACTCAATCCTCACACCGTCTATATCAATAACCTTGTATTCCTTTTTGAACTCCTCCTTTACCTTTTCTACCAAATCAAACTTTATCTCATCCGGGCACTCAACCCGAATCTCAGGAGTGGAGAATGCAGGGGGTATTCCATCGAGGAGTTGAGATACCTTTTTCCCCGTTTTTGAAATAATCTCAAGGAGCCTTAGTGCCGCGTAGACTGCATCATCGTATCCAAAGAATTTATCCCCAAAAAATATGTGTCCGCTCATCTCACCGGCCAAGACCGCTCCCTCTACCTTCATCTTATTCTTCATTAAAGAATGGCCTGCCTTCCACATGATGGGCTTTCCGCCGAGCCTCTCTATCTCCCGATATAGCCTCGTTGAAGATTTTACTTCACCGACTACTTTAGTTCCTGGAATTCGCCCAATCACATCCCTTGCAAAAATGACAAGAAGCATATCGCCCCAAATCATATTCCCATTTTCATCAACAATCCCTATTCTATCCCCGTCTCCATCAAAACCGATTCCCAAATCGAGCCTTTGGCGCCGAACCGTATCTATTAAGTCCCTGAGATTCTCCTCCACAATCGGGTCTGGATGGTGATTCGGAAACCTTCCATCGGGCGTAACGTAAAGCTCGGTTACTTCGCATCCAAATTCCTTTAAAATCCTGGGCGCAACTATCCCTGTCATGGCGTTTCCGCAGTCTATTGCAACCCGGATTCCCGGCTTTATCTCCACATTTTCCCTAAGAAAATTCAGGTACTTATCCATTATGCTGACAGTCTCGACTGAACCCGCGCCCTTTGCAAAGTCGCCGCTTTCGGCAATCTTTCTAATCTTCTGTATTTCCTCCCCAAAAAGCGCCTCTTTTTCCACGCAGAGTTTAACACCGTTGTATTCAGATGGATTGTGGCTTGCCGTAATCATAACCCCGCCATCTATATCGAGATTAAATAGTGAGAAATAAACCATAGGCGTCGTCACCATGCCTATATCTATAACGTTTATACCGGTTGATGTAATCCCATCACTTATGGCTCCGGCAAATGCGGGGGAACTCAGCCTGCAATCCCTTCCGAGTGATACCCTTTTCTTTCCCATTCTCCTCATGTACGAGCCATAGGCCTTTCCGATTCTCTCAATAATCCCTTCATTAAGGTCTTCTCCAACAACGCCCCTTATGTCGTATTCTCTAAATATCTGCGGGTTAATCTGGTTCAAAGGTATCCTCCTGAACTAAATATATAGAAATTTTACAATCTGTTAGGCTGAAAAGAAAGAAAAATTGCAGCACAGCCCCCACTTGACTATATCCATCCAATCCCAAATACTCTTTCTACAATGAACGACTATCCATCTTTTTTAAGCCTCATCAGGGGAGAAATCTACACGGTCTCAGGGCTTACTGCGAGGATTAAAGATGTTATAGAGACAGAAGTGGGATACGACTACATCTGGGTTGTGGGGGAGATTTCAAATTTTAGGGGCAACTACTCAAGCGGCCACTGGTACTTCTCACTGAAAGACGAGGACAGCCAAATCTCCGCCGTCTGTTTTAAATGGATGAATCAGTATATAAGGTTCAGACCCGAAAATGGAATGGAGGTCATATGCTGCGGGCAGGTGGGCATATACGAAAAACAGGGGGTATACCAAATAAATGTCAGATACATAGAACCCAAGGGCATTGGAGCACAGGCGCTCGCGCTTGAGCAGCTCAAAGAAAGACTCTTATCAGAGGGGTTGTTTGCAGAAGAGAGAAAACGCCCCCTTCCCTTTCTGCCCCAGAAAATCGGTATTGTCACATCCCCCTCAGGGGCAGCAATAAGGGACATCTTAAAGGTGCTCGGAAGGAGGTTCCCGAACCTTCACATACTGGTCTCTCCAACACGCGTCCAGGGCGATGAGGCCCCTCAGGAGATTGTCAGAGCCTTAAGGAGGCTTTATGGAATCGAGGGGATTGATTTGATCATCGTAGCGCGGGGCGGAGGCTCGAAAGAGGACCTCTGGGCCTTTAATGAAGAGGCCGTAGCAAGGGAGATCAGCGCATCCCCTGTCCCTGTAATCTCTGCCGTAGGGCATGAGATTGATATTACGATTTCAGACCTCGTATCAGATGTGCGCGCCTCTACTCCCTCTATGGCAGCCGAGATCGCCGTAAGGGAAAAGAGGGAGCTTATGGAGGAACTCAAGGATCTGGAAAGTAGAATGGCGACGGCTCTGAAAAAACGGATTGAGTTCTATGAGAAAGACATCTCTCGAATCCAATCCGATCTCCAAAGGGCAATCCAGATAAAACTCGATTCGGCGGCATCGGAACTCCAGACGCTTTCCGGAAAGATAGACGCACTTAGCCCTCTCAAGGTACTGGAGCGCGGCTACAGCATTGCATATAAGCTCCCATCAATGGAAGTCATTAAGGAGTCGAAAGGGCTAAAATCAGGGGACGAGGTTCTTATAAAGTTCCACAGTGGAAAGGCAAAATGTTCGGTTGAGGATATTGAGGATTAAGGCAGGATGTATGATTTCAAAAATTTCCTTGTATAGCCTCATGAACGAGATCGAGAAATTTCTTCTTAGGTGGTTTTCCATATTCGAGGAATTCGCCTTATCGCTTGACATCTCACTCCGTCTAATCTAGATTGGTTTCATTAGTAATTAGACAGCAGAAGTGTCAACCTAAATGCGCGCTGTCTAATGTATAGCTAGGTGTAGAAGCCTTATTTTGACCGTAGAGCTTGCAATCCTGAAGGTACCTCATCCAATTCAATACCAGGGCAGTAAGAGAGGGCTAGCTCCTATTATACTTCGCTATCTGCCTATTAAAATGGGGCGCTTAGTTGAGCCGTTCGCTGACGCTGCCTCTGCCTGGTTCAGCGTGCATGTTGCCTTCTTGCTTTATATGCTCACGCCTCTGTTTTTTATAACGCCCCCACAGCCGCACCGTGCTGTCCAGACCGGCGCCGCATCGGACGCAGCAGAAGCGACACGCCGCTGAGATGGAAATAACACTGATGATGCAGCTTGAGGTACATCATCCAGGCGACGTAACTCTTTTCAGTCCGAATTGAATAGTGCTTATGCCTTATGGTATCACGAACTCAATCGAGCAGAAATTTAATAGAACAAAGTCTTAGTTCCCAAAATATGCCTTTAAATATGACTTCCGTGCTTGACCTCTAGGCATAGGAGTAAGATTTCAGGGTCCTTAGAAACCCAAAAGGCGTAGAAACTCAAGCTTTCCTATCCTGGCATATTATTTGCTAAATTAATTATTAGCGAACTTGGTCAAGCTATGTTCGCCCACAATGAGCAATCATAAGGTTTAGGTCAAAATAAACTTAAGATGAAACCAGAAATTAATGCGAAAGTTTTAGAGCTTGCTACTATTTATGAGATAAGTAAGGTTCTGACCTCTACTCTCGATTTCAGAAGGTCAATTAATTCTGTAATGAATATACTGGATAAATTCATGGACATGAAATACGGCACAGTAGTGTTGTCTAATACCGAAACGCGAGAGCTTTCTACATTTGTCGCTCTGGGAGTGAATGAGGAGGAGAGAAGATTAAGGACATATAGAATTGGAGAAGGCATTATAGGAAAGGTCTTTAAAACCGGCTCTCCTATGGTTATCTCCGAAATTAGAGATGAGCCGAGCTTAAGGGATCAGATTAAATTTCATGACGAAAATCAGAGGGCTTCATATATATGCGTTCCTATAAAAGCGCGTGAAAGGGTGATGGGAACACTAGGCGTTGTTTTTTATGGGGAAGAGGTATCTTTTTCTATGGAAGATGGAATTAGGATTATCATTATGGTTGCCTCTCTAATAGGTCAAACGGTAGAACTTAGCTATATGATTAATAAAGAAAAGGAAAAACTCATAGAAGAGAAAGCGCATCTCCAAAGGGAGCTAAGGGCAAAGTATAGATTAGAGAATATAGTCGGACAAAGCGAGGGTATGAAAGAGGTATTTGAGACGGTGCACCGTGTGGCTACCACCAAGGCCACGGTTCTTCTCAGGGGTGAGAGCGGAACGGGTAAGGAACTCATAGCGCGGGCTATACACTATAACAGCCCTAGAGCCCAGGGGCCCTTTATTAAGCTCAATTGCGCTGCACTTCCAGAAACGCTCCTTGAGTCGGAGCTTTTTGGACATGAAAAGGGATCGTTCACAGGAGCCACATATGAGCGTAAAGGGAGGTTTGAACTCGCCGATGGTGGAACGATCTTCCTCGATGAAATTGGAGACACTCCCATACCAACTCAAATGAAGCTGCTCCGTGTCCTTCAGGAAAAAAAATTTGAAAGACTGGGCAGTTCAAAAACGATCTCGGTAGATGTGCGTATTATTGCCGCAACCAATAAGGATTTAGAGAGAGCCGTAGCTGCGGGCGGCTTTCGAGAGGATTTATACTACCGGCTCAATATTGTGCCTATATTTCTTCCGCCCCTAAGGGAGAGAAAAGAGGATATTCTGGTTCTCATGGAGCATTTTCTGCAAAGGTTTAACGAGGAAAACAGAAAGGGTGTCAGAATTTCAGATGGGGCAATGGATTTAATGCTCGAATATCCCTGGCCCGGGAATGTAAGGCAGCTTGAGAACTGTATAGAAAGGCTTGTTATTATGGCGGATACAGAGACTGTTACAGAAGAGGACCTGCCCTATGAGATAGTGTCATTCAATAAAGAACCACCTAACGTGGAGCGAACAGGAATTGAAAACATGTCCAGTTCTTCTCTTACAAAAACGGTTGAAGAGATGGAGAGGGAGTGTATAATAAAGGCGCTTCAAAAATGCGGCTGGATTAAATCCCATGCGGCGATGCTCCTTAAGATTTCCCTTCGCCAACTCGACTATAGAATAAATAAGTATGGGATTAAGGTTAGAAAGCCCTGGGAGGAACCCTAATTTCTCTCGAATAGCTATGCGCCTCTAAAAACTAAACCCCTTCTCATTCGATTCTCATATTCTCTTCCATGGTATTCTAAGTCCTTCATATAATTTATGTTGTGAAATATGAAATTCGGGTCTCCAAATTCTGAAATTGTCTCCTCATCAATGAAATAGGTTTTATAGCTCTGAGAGATTATTTTGAAGACTCTGTTCAAAGCGAGTTCATGTGACTCAAGTAAGTTTCCGATCTCCTTTAGTGCAATTCTTGAAACCAGAGAAGGCAGTGGGTAGGCATTTCCGAGAATCGTAGAGTACATAATTTCATAATATTGCGCCTTTTCTTTCATAAAGAGGAGAAATTCAACGGGTAGAAACGGCATATCAACCGGAATGAAGAGCGATTTCTCTTCTTCTATTTTTTTCAAGGTTGAAGCTATGCCACCAAGAGGCCCATTGCAAGGGCAGTCATCCACAATCAGATCATAAAGATCCACTATGGAATATGCCGGGTAGGATTTAGCAGATGTTAGAAAATCATTATCAACGGAAAGGTACGTTCTCAGATTAAGTGATTTTGCTTTTTCAATAGCTATATTGATGAGACTCTTTCCGTATAGGTTAAAAAACCTCTTATCCTGTCCAAACCTCAATGATCTACCACCGGCAAGAATCGTTATTGCAATACCCATAAAAAACCATCCCTCCTTTAACCCCCGATTTGAGACATGGTCCGACTCGGACGAATAAACCCGGAGCGATTGATTAGATGCCCCCGTTCTTTCTTCTGTATGGCGTCAATAATCACTTGTTTGATAGTTTCATCCCCTGTACCCTCCCGGAGCAATTTCTTGAAATCCGTTTCTTTCAACGAAAAGAGGCAGGTACGGAGTTTTCCATCCGATGTGAGACGTACGCGATTGCAATGGTTGCAGAATGGTTCGCTCACAGAACTTATGAATCCAATCTCGCCTACCCCATCCTCAAACACAAACCGGTCTGCTGGCTCATTTCCCCGATATTCGATTGGTAATAACTTTTTACCCAAACCGCACTCAATGACATTGATTATTTCTCTTGTCGTGATGACTTTCTCTATGATCCAGCCATCATCAGCACCAATGGGCATAAATTCAATGAACCGAATTACAAACGGTCTTTCGTATGCCAGATGGGCAAATTTTAGAATCTCATCGTCATTTATGCCGCGTATGAGAACAACATTGATTTTAATGGGGCGAATATTAAGTACATCTACAGCTTCTAATCCCTCCCATACCCTTTTGTAATAATTGCGTCGGGTTATCGCATTGAACTTAATAGGGTCAAGCGAATCAAGGCTAACGTTGATCCGATGGAGTCCGGATTCGATGAGGGTTTGTGCCTGCTCTGCCAAAAAGTAACCATTGGTAGTTAGTGACAGGTCTTCGATACCAGAAATGCGTGAGATCATACCGACAAGGACGTGCAGGTCTCTTCGCATGAGTGGTTCTCCACCCGTAAGACGAACCCTTTTGATGCCAAGCCTCGCAAAGATCCTTACGAGTCGCTCAATCTCCTCAAATGTCAGTAACTCGTCCTTGTGTGTCCATGTCATCCCCTTTTCCGGCATACAATACCGGCACCGGAAGTTACACCGGTCTGTAACCGAAACCCGAAGGTTGTTGATGATCCGACCAAATGAATCTTGTAGAATGACATTGGTTTCTTTATCCATTATCCGTACTTATCACTTTGTTACATTCAGCAGGTCTCGAACCTCTTGGAGGCAGGTACCACATGTAACACCGACCCTCAGACCCTTCTGCAGGGCATTCACATTTCTCATCCCCTGATTTATCGCTTCCTGGATCTCCTCTCTTGTCACTCCCATGCAGGAGCACAGGACTCTACCCATTGGTATCTGTCTTTTTAGATTCCCAGAGAGTAGGTTGTTTCGAAATGCTGAGATATCTGTTCGCTTCCTGACCAAATCTAGGATTTCTTCAGCGGAGGAGGTATCCCCGAAGAACAATCCCCCCACAACCCGGCCGTCACGGACAACGACCTTTTTATAGACTGACTGCCCTCGGTCTATGTAAGACAGAACATTTGACTCCTCATCGTCTGAATTAAATTCGCCAAACGACGCGACCTCACACCCCGATATTTGGAATCGGGAGCAACCCAGTTCACCCTTATACCGAATAGTCGGGTCTCCAGCGAGGAGTCGCCCCAAAACCTGGGATTGCTGGGCTACCATTTCCGAGTTATTTGATATAACACCTCGAAATTCCACGGCACTCCCAACAGCATATATACCCGAAACACTGGTCTCCAGGCGCTCATTAACTACAACCCCCTCATTTACGAATATACCCGCTTGAGAAGCCAATTCCACGTTTGCCCGCGGCCGCGCCTCGACGAGGATCAGGTCTCCCTCTAGGACCTCCCCATTTGCCAGTTGGATTCCCGTTGCCCGATCATCTCCGAGAATTGATTCAACCTCCGCACCGAGTTTAACCGAAATGCCCCGCTTCTTAATCTCGTAAAAGAGGATTTCAGAACTGATTCCATCGAGCTGTTTTTCCATGAGGACTGTGGAAGGGCTAACGAACTCTACTACTGCCCCCCGTGTCCTCAGCCAGTCGGCGGCCTCAAGACTCAAAGGTCCCTCGCCTATGACAATAGCCCGCCGAACTACATGCAACCTTGCAAAAGCCCTCTTTGCCTTATCCAGGCTCTCCAGGATCAAAACGCCCTGTCTGGACAAGCCGGTGATTGGAGGAACATATAATCGGCTTTCAAGAGCGAGAACCAGCCTTTCATACGGAATGGCAGAGCCGTCTTCTAGAAAAACCCGCCGATTATCCGTGTCAATTCGGACGGGTACTCCTCTATGGATTTGGATATTTTTTGGAATATGCGCATCTATAGATTCTGTGGTGCGAATGAGGAGTATTCCCACGTTTAGATTTGTTGATATGACAGCTTGTGCAACACTGAGTCCGGCGGGGTCATCACCTATAATGGCTATTTCCTGGCACTCTGTGAATTTCTTTTTCTGTACGCGGACGGCGCAGGCCTTGAACTCCGGCTGCCTTGAAAACGGGTCTAAGACATCAACGGTCATAAAATTGGCTCGGCCATTATCCGCCATGAGCCTTCCCCAGTGAAATGGCAAAAAGACAGCCCCTTCCCTGATCCTGTCCGTTACCGTTGCCTGAACGGTTGCTTTACCCCGGCGTGACTCGACAACCACGAGGTCTCCGTCCTCTATACCGAGCCTATCTGCATCCTTAGGGTTTATCTCCAGTGTCGGGGCCGGGTCGTGGAGAACAAGGTTCTCTACCTTGCCGGTCTTTGTCATCGTGTGCCACTGATCCCTCAGTCGCCCTGTGGTCAGAACAAGGGGAAAATCCGAATCGGGTGGCTCGGCTGGGGGAATAAACTCCACCGGAATAAACCGCGCCTTTCCATTCTCCGTTGGAAAATTTCCATCCGTGTAGAGACGCGGGGTTCCAGCATGGGCTAGATCGGGGCAGGGCCACTGAATGGGACCCTCTGTCTGGAGCCTCCGATACGTGACCCCCGTGATGTCCATATCCGTTCCCCGCGTGAGTTGCTTGTATTCCTCAAAGATGTCCTCAGCCCTCTTATATGGAAATGATCCAGCAAAACCCATCTTATGGGCAAGGCGCATGAGGATTTCCCAGTCTGGAAGGGCCTCTCCCGGAGGAGAAACGGCTCTGGCTATGTGGGAAATGCGCCGCTCTGAGTTCGTCATCGTCCCTTCCTTCTCTGCAAATCCGGCAGCCGGGAGAAGCACGTCCGCAAATAGCGAGGTGTCTGTGGGGCTGTAGATATCCTGGACAATCACGAACCCCGCCCGGTTCAAGGCTTCTTCAAACCTTGAACCATTGGGCAGGGAGACAACGGGATTTGTGCATATGATCCAGACCGCCTTGATAATACCCCTATGAATACCATCAAAAAGCTCTATAGCGGTCAGCCCCCTGGCCTCAGCAATTTCTCCACACCCCCAAAAACCAGCCACCCCCTGGCGGTGGACAGGGTTATCCATATACCTGTGGCCTGGGAGGAGATTGGCAAGCCCTCCGGTCTCCCTGCCTCCCATCGCATTCGCCTGGCCAGTCAGGGAGAATGGCCCCGCTCCGGGCCGCCCGATATTTCCAGTAATGAGGGATAGATTAATAACAGCATTGTTTTTATCCGTTCCCTGACGGCTCTGGTTCAGACCCATAGCCCACAGGATCAACGCAGATTCGGCTCGCCCGTAGGTCAAGGCTGCCTCCCGTATCACAGAAGAAGGGATTCCGCATACCTCTGAGACCTTATCAGGGGTATACCCTTCTATGGTTTTCTCCATTTCCTCAAACCCCTCTGTGTGAGCGTATATGAACGCATGGTCAATGAGTCCTTCATTCATAAGGACATGGATCATTCCATTTATGAGGGCGACATCGCTCCCCGGGTTCAAGGAAAGATAGAGGTCTGCGATTCCAGCAGTGGGCGTCCGCCGGGGGTCTGCCACAATTATCTTCAAGTTATCCCCCTTACGGGCCTTCGCTTCCGTAATCCGCATGAAGAGAACAGGGTGGCAGTAGGCCATGTTGGAACCAATAATGAATATGCAATCTGCGATATCCAGGTCTTCATATGAGCACGGGGGTGCATCAACACCAAACGCCCGGCGATAGCCCATGACGGCAGAGGACATACAGAGGCGGGAGTTTGAGTCAATATTGTTGGCTTTCAAAAAGCCCTTAGCGAATTTGTTGATGACATAATAATCCTCAGTCATAAGCTGGCCGGATATATAAAATGCAATGGACTCCGGGCCATAATTGTCAATCAAAGAACGGAATGTTTGAGCGACCCTGTCCAGCACCGTATCCCATGAGACCGGAAGGAACTGGTCGGAACGGGTCTTGCGCATAAGCGGATGGGTCAGCCGGTCGGGCGTGTGTATGGTCTTATGCAGCGTCATACCCTTGGTGCAGAGCTTTCCCCGGTTCGCCGGATGGTCAGGGTCGCCCTGGACCCTGACTACTCTCCCTTTGTGAGTCTCTAGAATAATACCGCACCCAACACCACAATATGGACAAACAGAACGAACAGTCATACTTCCACTTCCATGTCTCCCCGCGGTTCCGCCATGCATACGAGGGCGTAGCCGCTGGCTATTTCCTGTGGTGTGATTGCATCAACCTGGCCCTGGTGGAACTTGCCTTTCACCCTGAGCTTGCATGTGCCACAAATCCCCTGCTGGCAGCTGTAGGGCAGTGAAAGACCCTCGTCTAGCCCCCTTTGGAGTATCTTCTCATTGCCTCGAATCTTGATTGTGGTGGTTTTGCCATTTAGCTTGAATCGAACTGAGTATTCTCTGCCGGCCGTACCCTGATTGACGGCCTCTCTGTGGGACGCCTTAGCTCTGGCCTCTCTGACCTCAGGGGTATCCAGTTGTTCACTCAGAAGCCTGGATAGCACCTCATGACCGATACGCTGTGTGAATGCCGCAAAAGGCTCCTGCGCCTCCCGCATCTCTCTGTAGAGTTTAATGATCGTATCCAATGTCAAGCTAACCTCCTCAGGGGCGATATTGTGTCGAACGACCGCACCAACCCGAGCGTCTCCATTAATGTGACCACCGAGATAGAGGAAGTATTTTCCGTTACTGCCCGATAGCCCAATGTCTGCAACCTGGTGCTGGGCGCAACTATTCGGACAGCCGGAGATTTGGATTCGTATCTTTCTGAGTTCTTCGTCTTCCGTATATTTCTTCTCCGCAATGTGCCGTATGAGGGCGTCTCCGGTTCCCTGTGCGTCTGATACCCCCCATATGCAGAAGGTTGTACCTGAGCAGGCTACTATATCCAGAATTGAGCCAGCGCCTTTCGGACTAAGCCCAATCTCCCTCAGACCATTGAGTAGTTTGAGTAGCTTTTCCTTTCTCACCCAATGGAACTCAAGGTTTTGTCCCTTTGTAGTCCTGAGCTTTCCATCACCGTATTCAGAGCAAAGGCGGCTCAGGGTAAGGGCTTGTTGCGCCGTGAGTTCTCCCAATGGAACCCGGACAACAACCCGGTAGTAGTCCTTTTGCTTCTGAGCATAGATTCCCTCTTCAGGTACCTCAACTTCAGGATGGTTTCCGTTCTTGGTAGGGGCGTATTGCAATACGTCCCTACAGATTTCTGCTTCTATAGGAACGTTTCTGGTTCTAAAGAGGCTCAAGAACTCTTCTCGGAATCGGTCGAATCCCCACTCGTCAATCAGGACCTTCAGGCGTGGGTTGGCGTTTCCTTTAATGTGTCCATGTCGGGTGTAGATTTCAGTAACCGTCTGAACAGCGGGCAGGACCTGCTCAGGAGGAATAAAATCCAGCAACCTGTGTGAGAGGTGGGGTTTCGCTCCAAGACTGCCTCCGACCCACAACTCAAATCCGGTAATTACAGCGCCTCGATATTTTCCTCTTATGGCTACAAAACCTATGTCGTTCAGTTGTGCATATGAGCGACAGCCCCCACACCCCGCAAAATACACGTTCAATCGGCGCGGGAGCTTCCGGTTCAATGTATGTGAGTGATCTATCACATAATCGTGAACGATTTTAACCCAAGGCCGGACATCTATAATTTCACTCTCACAGATTCCCGATAGCTCGCAGGCGGTGATGTTTCGGAATGTGTGGCCGCATGCAGAGCGGGTCGTAAGGCCGACCTCTTCAAGGGCTTTGTCAACTCTTTCCGAGTCTTCGATCTTAGTCCAGTGAATCTCCAGGTTATGTCGTGTCGTTACATGTATCCACCCTCCGCATTCCTCCCCGATATGGGCAACCTGCTCTAATTGCGGGGCCGTGATTTCCCCGCCGGGAATCCTAATGCGCCTCATGAAATACCCCTCCTGTTTCTGGCTGCAATACCCATAAGTCTTCAGACGGTATAAGTCCTCCGGTGGAATTACGGAGAATCCCCCTCGACGGTATCGTTCAATATCCACTTCCAGTCCCTCTGATTTAATCTTGGCCGTGTTCATCTTGGCGAGCCATTTAATCTCTCTTGCCCTCTGCCTGTCGTTGTCAGTCATGTAATGAGGCGAAGGCTCTTCCGGGACGAGTGGAATACTGTCTACGCCCACCTCGGATTCTTCTTCGGAATGTCGGGACGCAAGATCTTTCTTCTCTGATGGTTTATCGTCTCCCCACAAGAGGGCACGACGGTTTCCTGAGATGTCTATGCCTTCCCGAACGAGCTTGAACAACCGCCTGTAGTCCGCAATGTCCCCCATGAGTATGGCGCCGACAACCCGGTTATTTTGAATGACTGCCTTTTTATAGAGGCCAAACTCCGGGTCTATGTATGTCACATCCTCGCAGCCCTCGCAGCCCATAAAGTTCCCCATAGAAACCAGATTTATCCCCGCAACCTTGAGCACCGCAGAGACAAGAGAGCCCTCATATATGTGCTCGCCGCTCCCCGCAATAGACTCGGCGACGACCCTCGCCTGCTCTATAATCGGATCAAAAAGCCCGTATGTCCTGCCACGATGCTCGATGCACTCCCCAACCCCGTATATGTTTGGTGCGCTTGTCTCAAGGTAGTCGTTTACTACAATCCCGCGATTGACCATCAACCCAGCCCGCTTTGCGACATCCGCATTTGGTCGAATACCCGTGCATATTAGAACGAGGTCTGCTTCCAGGCTCTCGCCATCGCGGAACCGAACCCCGGTTACGGAGCCGTTTCCAAGAATCTCCTCGGTTGCACATTGCATTAATACCCTAATGCCCATCTGCTCAATCTGGTTCTTTAGCAGCGTAGCGGCGGCGAAGTCGAGTTGCTGCTCCATGAGCCTGTCTAAGAGATGGACAACGGTGACTTCCATTCCATCATCCTTGAGAGCCTTGGCAGCCTCCAGCCCCAAAAGGCCGCCTCCTATCACAACAGCGCGCTTCCGGTAGCGTGCCATTTCCATCATCCCCCAGACATCCTCTATTGTCCGGTATGTAAAAACGCCCTTTTTGTTTGTCCCTTGAATCGGCGGGATGAATGGCAGGCTGCCCGTTGCCAGGAGAAGCTTGTCAAAAGCGGAGGAAAAACCGTTCTCCGTGTAGACCCGATATCTTTTTTGGTCAATCTCGACAACACGTGAGCCGGTGTGGAGCCGAATGTCATTTTCCGCATACCACTTCCGGGGTTTAAGGGTGAGCTGAGCGAACCCGCGCTTCCCTGAGAGCGCCTCGGAGAGGAGTATACGGTTATAGCTCGGATGAGGCTCATCGCCGAAGACCACGATCTCCAGATTCTTTTGTTTCTTTCGAACGATCTCCTGAAGGGCGGCAAGACCAGCCATACCGTTTCCGACCACAACGACTCGTTCAGCGTTTAGACTCATCTCTATCCTCACCTGTGAGAATTTTTCCTATGTATTGGGCAATTCTCATACCAAAGTGAGAATTAAATGGATGGAGTGGCTAAGAGGCTTTATTTAAAGGGAAATTAGCGGAAATGGAATTTATAAACGGTAAGGGAAATTATTGAGGAATTACATTTTTGTAAAAGAGTCTACAAAATTGTTTCCAAACTTACATCTGACGGTTAGGCAGTTCCTTGCCATACATTAAGGATCTCCCGATGAACCGCCTCCCTATACTTCTCCTTCGAAATCCGATAGCTGTAATGTGTGAGACGAATGAGAAGTGAATAGTCGGCCAAGCAGAGGTTCTCCTTCAGTAGCCTGTAAGCCGCGCCTCCGCTTTATGAGATTAAAACGCGTCGAGTCGATCACGTATCGAACCTGCCTAACGGCCTGCGTTCAGCTGCAGGCCCAAGCCCGCTGGCGCACGAATGAATCTCTTCCTTGCTTGTAGCGCCCGCCAGCTGCAAACGCTGGGTTAGCCAGCGCCTCACGGAAACTTCTTCTTGGTCGCGGGCGCCTCGACCAGTCGTGTGATCCTAGCCCAAACGGTCGAGTTGGCTGAGAGAACGTCAGCGTAGTTCTGGGCAATGTCCTGTGCCACTCGCTCCAGGACCGGCTTAAGCTCATCGAGCGGAAACTGGTCACCGTAAAGGCCGCTGCGGCGTGCCTTCAACTCCCGGTCGAGGAAGAGATAGGGCGTTGTCGTTGCACCATGGGTGAATAGGACATTGAACTGCATCTCTAGATACTCGACACGGACATCGACGCGATCCGAGTGGTAGTCCAGCGTCCAGCCATCCCTGAAGGAGTCTGTAGTCGCTGGAGAACGAGCACGCAGCACAAAGCCCCGTTCCAGAAGGAACGAGAAGGCTTGCTCGGCGACCGGGAGAAGATCGTTCAGTTTCACAGCAGTGTGGCGCTGGCTACTGATTAGCCTGCAAAAATGCAGTATAATTCCCTATTCGAGGTGTTTTATACCGCAAATTCTTAGCATAGAATAAAATAAGCCCAATTTTAAGTCAAAAGAAAATGGAGAACTGCTCACGAAAGAAACTCCCTTCGAACTGGGTAGGAACTGCTGGGACATGAAGAATGCGAGTTGGTTATATCTTTCATTAATGATATGTAGTGGATGCAGCTTGACTTAAATATAATAGCCATTATTATTGTTATAAAAATGGCTGCTAAGGAGGACACGCTTGAAGGAAATTGATAGTTTTATCCCTATTACCGAAGTAAAAAATAAGCTCTTAGACATTATTCGAACCGTTGAGAGTAATGATGATGTCATAGCAATTACCAAAAACGGTGTGCCGACGGCTGTCATACTGAGTATAGAGAGATTCGAGGGGATTCTGGAGACTATTGACATTCTTACGGATGAGAAGGCTATGAGGTCTCTCAGAAAGTCTATAAAAGAGGCTGATGCAGGTAAATGGGTTTCTGACAATTCGGTTTTCAAGGAATGAAAAGGTATCGGGCAAGATATACTCCGGAGTCAGGACGAATTATTAAGAGTCTGCATCCTCAAATAAAAGCATTAATCCGCGACGCAGTTGATGATCTTGCAGAGAATCCGTTTAGTGGCCATGAGCTACAATTTGAGTTAATTGGATTTCGATCAACCAAGGTCAAGCGTTATCGGATTATATACAAGGTTAATGAAGAAGAATCTTCAATTGACATCTACTACGTGGGTCACCGAAGAGACGTTTATGAGAACTTTCGGAGGCTTATTCAATCGAGGTTGATTTAAAGCAAAAGCAGGGAAAACCGTCCATTAAAAAGGAGGCAATAAATTAAATATGGCAAAGATGATTATGTACAATCCGCCCCACCCCGGAGAAATTATAAAGGAGGCTTATCTTGAACCGTTAGGTTTGACTGTAACTGATGCTGCCAGGGCGCCCAAAGTAACCCGTAAGACCTTATCAGCCATAATAAACGGAAGGGCGGGTATTAGTCCGGCTATGGCAATACGATTATCAAAGGCCTTTAACACCACGCCGCAGCTATGGCTTAACATGCAGCAGTCTTATGACCTCTGGCATACTCAAAAAGAGATGGATGTCTCAAATGTGGACACTCTCAGGGCTGCTGGTGTTTCTTCTTAGTTAACGTTGTTATGCCAGTTTCGCTTAATTGATCTCTAAATCTCCGGCTTCTACTTTGACTGTTTCCTTCCAGCCATCTTTCTGCCACAACATGGCATTTGCCATAAGGAGAACAATGGCGGCGCCGAGGGCCGTAAATGCAAATACCATAAAGCCGGATGAATACGTGCCGGTTATATCCTTTAGAGATCCGAGTATGTTTGGCAGAAAGAATCCACCAAGCCCTCCGAATGCCCCGACAAGCCCGGTTATAACCCCAATCTCATTTTTAAACCTGAGCGGTACGAGTTGAAATACGGAGCCATTTCCAGAGCCTAAAGAGAGCATCATGAGAAAGAAGCCTACGACTACAACCGGGAGTGGAGGGATGGTGCCGATTGAGAACGCGAGAATACCGACGAGCATATAGACACCGCTTAGCACCTTTACACCGCCAAATCGGTCTGCAAGATACCCCCCTATCGGGCGGACAAAGCTTCCCGCGAAGACACAGAGCGCAGTGAGGTTTCCAGCCATCACCTTGCTCTGCCCATACTGGTCATGGAAGAATATGGGAAGAAAGCTCGCAAGCCCCACAAATCCTCCAAAGGTTATGCTGTAGAAGAGATTAAATAACCATGCATCCCTAGTTTTTATGGGCTTAAAATAATCACCGAGTTTTTTAGGCTCTGGATGAGTCGGGCTATCCTTTGCAAGGAGAAGAAAAATTAGAAACATTAAAATCATGGGGATAAGAGCCAGTCCAAACACATTATGCCATCCAACGGCCTTTGCGATACGCGGCGCAAAGAACGCGGCAAGAACAGTACCACTGTTTCCTGCTCCTGCTATCCCCATAGCAAGCCCTTGATGATGAGGCGGATACCATCTGCTTGCAAGAGGAAGGGCAACGGCAAAGCTCGCCCCTGCAACCCCAAGGAGAAGTCCTATTGTATAGATTTGGGCCATTGAATTTGCAAACTTCCATCCCAGAATAAGCGGAATCATAGTGGCAATCTGTCCGGCAAGCCCCGTCTTCTTTCCCCCGAATCTATCCGTGAGAATGCCGAGAACTATTCTAATGAGGGAGCCACCAAGGAGGGGTAAGGCAACCATCAAACCCTTTTGCACAGCGCTTAGTCCGAATTCCTCGGATATGAAAACGCCGAGGGCTCCGAGCATGACCCAGACCATAAAGCTTATGTCGAAATACAAGAATGCGCTGAACAATGTCGGGGGATGTCCGCTCCTTAAGAAATTCTTGATCCTCATCGAGTTTTCTCCTCTGTTTAATACCAAAAATAGGTTTCATCTGGATTTGATATAATTCAGCAATTCATATGCCGAGATGGACAATCGAATATAGAAATTAGCTAAGAGCCTTCATTTAAAGGAAAATTCAAAGAAATGGAGCTTATCAGGATGTAAGAGAAATTATCGGAGACTTACATTTTTGTAAGAAGATTTACAAAAGTGTTTTCAAACCTACATCTTAATTAGTTTTGTCTTAATTGTTATACCAATTTTCTGTTGAAGTGCATCATTGTGGTAGGACAACGAGCAAGACTCGTTATCTACCAAAGTATATGTGGGGGATATTTATTAATGCAATATTTCATAATGAAGATGCTTTTATCAATATACAAATAGAGTTGCTCATCCTTATCTTCTACATATTTTAAACAATATTCCTTCATACCTTGTATTTATTATATTTCTTAATAGTCAAAGAAGTTATCCAAATGAAACAGAATCAATGTGGAAAGAAAAAATGGGATTATTACAGAAATTCCTTGCACTATCTTGGTCTACAGGCTGGCAATCTCCGAAATCTCGATTAGAGATATATCTGATTTGGAAAAAAGATTTTTTACTTCCCCCCTTGGCATAGAATCTATAAGGACGTATTTAATTCTCCCTCCGAGAGCGGTTCTCAGTTTTTGATTGGGTGAGCCTTTCTCCAACGAGATTCTTGAGTATATATTCTCAAGCCCGCTCTTTGTTTCAAAGAGAACCGTAGGCTTTACCTCAAGAATATCCTCAAAGAAGTCTTCCCTGGTTTTCGCAACAGCAATTCGGATTCCCATATAGA
>Ga0070741_10008840_pt1 | contig 19957 bp, 16 predicted proteins | sample Coa_R1_4_FD_66440 | JGI IMG/M metagenome (GOLD analysis project Ga0070741, IMG submission 66440) | Surface soil microbial communities from Centralia Pennsylvania, which are recovering from an underground coalmine fire - Coalmine... | ecosystem: Environmental > Terrestrial > Soil > Unclassified ...
CGTAACCTGTACGAGCCGGCCACCGTGCGCAGCTTCGGCCTCGAGTATGTCGGGGTCGGCCGCGGAATCAGGTCATCGTGATCAGCGAACAGGCGCTGCGTAACGCGCGCATTTTGGTTGCGGGCGATGCGATGCTGGATCGCTATTGGTTCGGCGAGGTCAGTCGCATATCGCCGGAAGCGCCGGTACCCGTCGTGCGCGTTGGTCGCATGGAGGAGCGTGCCGGGGGGGCTGCTAATGTCGCGCGTAATGCTGCGGCGCTGGGTGCGGCGGTGCGTCTGCTCTCCGTGGTGGGTGAGGACGAGGCGGGGGAGTCGCTCGCCCGGTTGCTCACGGAAGCCAAGGTCGATGCGCAGTTGACCCATGACGCCACCCTGAAGACGACGGTCAAACTGCGCGTTGTCGGACGCCAACAACAACTGCTGCGCATCGATTTCGAAGAGTTGCCGGGCCAGGCTGCGCTCGAGGCCAAGCTCATTGACTTCGGCAACTGCTTGGATGCGGCCGACGTCGTCATCCTTTCCGATTACGCCAAGGGCGCGCTGACCCACATCGATCGGATGATCGCTACGGCGCGTGCGGCCGGCCGCTTCGTACTGGTCGACCCCAAGGGGGACGACTACGATAAGTACCGCGGCGCAAGCGTGCTGACGCCGAACAAAAGCGAGTTTCGCCAAGTCGTGGGCAGCTGGAAAAGCGAAGCCGACTTCATTTCGCGCGCCCATCGCCTGCGCGAGCACCTGGCACTCGATGCGGTGCTCATCACGCGCAGCGAAGAGGGGATGACGCTCATCGAGGCCGATCGCGTCCTCCACGTGCCTGCCGTCGCGCGCGAGGTCTTCGATGTGAGCGGGGCGGGCGACACGGCCATCGCGACGCTCGGTGTCATGGTCGCCGCCGGCGTCTCGCTTGCCGACGCCGTGCACTGGGCCAACAAGGCCGCCGGCATCGTCGTGGGCAAGCTCGGCACCGCGGTGGTGGCGCCGAGCGAGCTGCTCGGCGATTTGGCGCCTAGCTGATCGTCCAGCGCTTGGGCATACGCCAGATACCCGCAAGCAGCAGCTCGCGCTTGAGCACGAACTCCTTGGGCAGCTTGTCGTAGAGTTTGACGAACAGCTCCTCGTGGGACAGCAGCTCCTGGATCCACGGCCCGCGCTCGATCGTCATCAATGCCTCGTAGCGATCGCGCGTGGATTGATCGAGGCCCGACCAGTTCAGATCCTCCGCGCGCGGCATCCAACCCAACACGCACTGCGTCGCGTTGGCTTTACCTTGGCAGCGCCGCACCACCCACTCGAGCACCCGCATGTTCTCGCCGTAACCGGGCCATAGGAACTTGCCGTCGTCGTCGCGACGGAACCAATTGACGCAGAAGATGCGCGGCGGGTTCGATACAGCGCGTCCCATCTCGAGCCAGTGATCGAAGTAATCGCCGATGTGATAACCGCAGAACGGCAGCATGGCGAAAGGATCGCGCCGTACCTCGCCGACCCTGCCCGAGGCGGCGGCGGTCGTCTCGGATCCCATTGTCGCCGCCGCGTACACACCGTCGGTCCAATTGAACGTTTCGTACACCAGCGGGATGGTCTGGCTGCGCCGCCCACCGAAGATGAATGCGGAGATCGGTACACCTTCGGGCGACTGCCAGGCCGGATCGATGGATGGGCATTGTTCGGCCGGGACCGTGAAGCGCGCGTTGGGATGTGCAGCCTTGCGCCCGCAGTCGGGTGTCCAGGCGTTGCCTTGCCAATCGATCAGGCGCGCCGGCGGCTCGACGTCCATCTCCTCCCACCAGACATCGCCATCCTCGGTCATCGCGACGTTGGTGAAGATGCAGTTGCGCGACAACGTCGACAATGCGTTGGGATTGGACTTGCGCGAGGTGCCGGGCGCCACGCCGAAGAAGCCGAACTCCGGGTTGATCGCGTAGAAGCGCCCGTCCTTCCCGGGCTTGATCCAGGCAATGTCGTCGCCCACCGTAGTGACCTTCCATCCTTCGAACGCCGGCGGCGGGATCAGCATGGCGAAATTCGTCTTCCCACAAGCGCTCGGGAAGGCGGCCGCGACGTAGGTCTTCTCGCCGCTGGGCGCCTGCACGCCCAGAATCAGCATGTGCTCGGCCAACCAACCTTGTTCGCGCGCCATGGCGGAAGCGATGCGCAGGGCAAAGCACTTCTTCCCCAGCAGGGCGTTGCCCCCATACCCACTGCCGAAGGACCAGATCGATTTCTCCTCGGGGAAGTGAACGATGTACTTGTGCTCGCGGTTGCATGGCCACGGCAGGTCGGCTTGCCCGAGCTGCAGCGGCATGCCGACGGAATGCAGGCAGGGCACGAAATCGCTGTCTTCCCCCATCGCATCGAGCACTGCTCGACCCATGCGCGTCATGATGCGCATACTGACGGCTACGTAAGCCGAATCGGTGATCTCCACACCCATGTGCGCGATCGGCGAGCCCAGCGGTCCCATCGAGAACGGCACCACATACATCGTGCGGCCGCGCATGCAGCCCTCGAAGAGCGCACGCAAGGTCGCTTTCATCTCGGCCGGATCGGCCCAGTTGTTGGTCGGACCGGCGTCTGCACGATGGATGCTGCAGATGAAGGTGCGATCCTCGACGCGCGCAACGTCCGAAGGATCGGAGCGGGCAAGAAAGCTGTCCGGGCGCTTGGCCGGATTCAGTGGAACGAGGGTTCCGCGCTGCACAAGATCCGCACACAGACGGCGGTATTCGGCTTCGGAACCATCGCACCAGACGATGCGATCGGGTTTCGTGAGCTGGGCGACCTCGGCAACCCACGCTTTGAGCCGTTTGCTGCGCACGTAGCTCGGCGTTTCAAACGGCGCGGAGGTAGCCACCTCTCCGGCGATGGAGTGTCTCACCTTCAGTTTCCGTCGATGCTGTTGGCCAAGGATGTTAGCACGGCCCCTGCACGCTCCGGGCGGCGTGCGGGCGCCTCGTGCTTTCGCGGACGGCACGCTTCAGCAATGCTGCAAGCATGCCTGCGCAGCGTGCCGCCCGCCGTTGCCATCGGGAGTGCGACCGCGTGCTGTTAGAATTGAGTACTGTCCGCCTTCGACTCGTCCCACCGCACGCTCGCATCGCCCCCGCTGCTTTTCGAATCCGCGATCTTGATGACCCCTGTTCTCGCCTTCGACATCGAAACGGTGCCCGACGTCGAGGGCTTGCGGCACCTGAGCAATCTCCCCGCCTCGTTGTCGGCCAGCGAGATCGCAGAAATGGCGTTCCGGCGCCGGCGCCAGGCGACCGGGAGCGATTTCCTCGCCCTTCACCTGCATCGCGTGGTGGCCATCTCTTGCGCGCTGCGCGAGCGCAACAGCTTTACCGTGTGGTCGTTGGGCGATGCTGATGAGTCCGAAGCTGGTCTCGTGCAGCGCTTCTTCGACGGCGTCGAGAAGTATTCGCCGCAGCTGGTGTCATGGAATGGTGGAGGTTTCGACCTGCCCGTGCTTCACTACCGCGCGCTCATCCACGAAGTCCAAGCGCGGCGCTACTGGGACCTGGGCGAGGACGACCGCGATTTCAAGTTCAACAACTACATCAGCCGCTACCATAGCCGCCACCTCGATCTGATGGACGTGCTCTCGATGTATCAGCCGCGCGCGAGCGCGCCGTTGGACGAAATCGCTCAATTGCTCGGCTTTCCTGGCAAGCTGGGTATGAGTGGTGCGCAAGTGTGGGCGGCTTATCAGGCCGGTGACATCATGGCCATTCGCAACTATTGCGAAACGGACGTCGCGAACACCTACCTGACCTACCTGCGCTTCCAACTGCTGCGCGGTGCCTTCACGCGCGAGCAGTACGCAGATGAGGTTAGCTTGGCCCGCGGCGCCCTTGCGCGGTATCCCGGTGAGCACTGGAAGCAATTCCTGGCTGCCTGGAATGCCTGCCGAGAAGCGCCGAGGGTCTAGAAGGCGGCAGGGCAGCTCTCCGGTTTTTTCCTGTGGTTCTCTGATGGTCTGCATCGAATCCTTGGATCAGGACGGCCGTGGTGTTACCCGCATCGACGGCAAAGTGACCTTCGTTGAAGGCGGCCTGCCGGGTGAAGTCGTCGTAGCCGAAACGGTGCGACGCAAACGCAGCTTCGATCTCGCCAAAGTCGTTCAAATCCTGCAACCGAGCAGTCAGCGCGTGGCCCCGCGCTGCCCACACTATGAACGCTGTGGAGGCTGCAAGCTGCAGCATCTGGAGCCGCGCGCGCAGGTGGCGATCAAGCAGCGCGTGCTGGAGGAGGATCTCAAGCGCATTGGCGCGGTGCGACCCGAGCACATCCTCGCTCCGATCCATGGCCCCGTTTGGGCGTATCGTCATCGCGCACGCTTCGCCGTCAAGCATGTCGCCCGCAAGAACGGCGTGCTAGTCGGCTTTCACGAGCGGCGCACGCACTTCGTCGCCGACATGGACTCTTGCGAGGTGCTACCGGCGCGCGTTTCCGCGCTGATCCGGCCGTTGCGCGCGCTGGTGACTTCGATGGAGCTCGCCGCACGCATCCCGCAAATCGAGATTGCTGTCGGCGAAAGCGCTGTTGCGCTCTCGTTTCGAGTTCTGGACACGCCCGGCGATGCCGATCTCACTCGCTTACAGGCGTTTGGCCGCGCGCAGGATGTGGACATCTACCTGCAAGGGGGCGGGCCAGACACGCTGCGGCCGCTCGATCCTCACGCGGTCCGAGCGTTGTATTACGCGCTGCCCGAGTTCGACTTGTCCTTGCATTTCGCGCCTTTCGATTTCACTCAGGTCAATCCCGCGGTCAATCGCGTGTTGGTGCACAGGGCGGTGGAGATGATGGCACTTGCCGGAGGCGAGCGGGTCGCCGATTTGTTCTGCGGCGTTGGCAACTTCGCGCTGGCTCTAGCCCGACGCGGTGCCCAAGTGACAGGCGTGGAAGGCAGCGGCGCATTGATCGAGCGGGCGCGAGATAACGCCAGCCGGAATGGCCTTACCGAGCGCACGCAATTTATCCAGGGGGATCTGTTCGAGCGTGCGGGGGCGCTGCTCGCGCGCCTCGGGCCACTGGACGGGCTGCTGATCGATCCACCACGCGATGGGGCGTATGCGGTGGTGCAGGCGATCGAATCCGCAAGACCTCGACGGCTCGTCTACGTCTCGTGCAATCCAGCCACCCTCGCACGTGACGCAGGTGTGCTCGTGCACCAGAAAGGCTACAGGATGCGCAGCGTGGGCGTAGTCAACATGTTCCCGCATACCGCGCATGTCGAATCCATCGCCTTGTTCGAGCTCGCCTAACGCGCCGTCTGCGGTGCTTACCCTAAACTACATACCGACACTGCGCCTTGGGTAAACATTTCAATCGGCATGCGCGTTCATCTCACCCGCCGAACTCGTGGCGGAAGGGGTGGGATTCGAACCCACGAGGAACTTGCGCCCCTGCCGGTTTTCAAGACCGGTGCGTTCAACCGCTCCGCCACCCTTCCCGGAACACCGCGTTCGGGCGCGAGTAATACGACATCGGCGCGAACTCCCGCCGCGCCGTGTGTTCTCAGCTACAGACCTCTGCCTCGGGATCGAGGAAAAATCCCGACGGAGCGTGTTCAGCGGTGACGCGAGCGCCGGTGCCCCCCGCTGCCGCCGTTACCGCTCGAGGCCTCCTGGCGCAGGCGCTTGTACAGGCCCGGGTCGGATGACTTGAGGTAGGAGATCACTTGGAAGTCACCGCGCGTGATCTTGCGCACGTCGATTTGATCGACGTGCACCAGCCGCAGCAACTCCTGGACGGGTTTGGGCATGGCGCGGCCGCTTTCGTAGCGGGAGCCGCCACTTTGCGTAACGCCGATTCGCCCCCAGAACTCCTGCTGGTTCAAACCAAGCTTATGACGGATTTCGCGGGGATTGAGTGTCTTTTCAGTCTGCTTCATCTCACTGTCATTCAGGAAGGGTTGGTCGTAGGCGCCGTCTGGGCGTCTTTACATCCTTTGGCGTGGGGACCCGGTAGTTAGTTCCGCAAACAGCCTCCATGCCGAGGCAATAAACCGAACTCATATGACATCACTGACATTCTAATCTTCGCCGCATAAACACGCTACCGCCAATCAGATTTTTCCTGATAGCGCATTGGCATGTCTCAGTTGCGGTCGTTACTGCGGCTTGAGCGCGCGTATGTACGCGACGAGGCCGTTCAACTCTTCGTCGGTAAACGCGCCTTCAAAGCTCGGCATGGAGCCCTGCTTGCCCTTGCGGATGCGGGTGATGATTTCGGCATCGCTTAGCGTGGTGTTCATCAACTGCGGGCCTTTCCCGGCTTCCCTGCCGCCCTTGTTGTGACACCAGCCGCACGTGGTGGCGAATATCGTTTGCGCATCACGTGGGCGTGATGTGGCGCTTTCTGCATTTTGGGCGATTGTCGTGCCCGGCAGCAGCGAAGCGAGGCACACGACGAGTATTCGATGTCGAAGGCAGTTCATTTGAGCCTCATGCAAAACACAGAGGGCGACCTTGTGGGTCGCCCTCGCTTGTTACCGGTACTGCCGAGCGGGTCAGGGCAAGCGGAAGACCATTAACACGCCGGAGTCCTTCGGGAAGGTGTTGTACGGTGCCCCGAAGAAGGACGCGTAGTCATCGCCCGCAAGGCCGCCCCATCCGGTCGCCACCGCGATGTACTGCTTCTTGTCCTTGCCCACGTAACTGATGATCCCGCCGTTGTGGCCCTGGCCGTCGTTATGCTTCCACAGTTCCGCGCCGCTGGTTGCATCGAGCGCGCGCAGAATGCCTCGTGCATCGGGAACGAAGAGCAGGTTCCCGGCGGTCGACAGCAAACTCGCTAGCGGTGGCTCGGGGAAGCGCACCTCCCACTTCTTGGCGCCGGTGAGTGGATCGCGCGCAGAGACGTGACCGTGCACCTTGTCGCCCGCGGGGTGCACCAGGTTGAAGTCCGCACCGATGTTCAACTGCGCCATCGGCTCGACGATGGGCTCGGTCTTCTTCACGGTGAGATCCATACACCACTCGTTGCCGACTTTGTAGTACAGCCCGGTCTTCGGATTGTAGGTGCCCGAGTTCCAGCTCACGCCGCCCGCGATGAACGGGCAGAGCTGCTTGTGGCTTCCCTCGGTCAGGTCACGCCGTCCCACGAGCGTGCCGTTCGGCTTGATGTCCTCGACGAAGTTGATGTGTTTGACGAGCCGCCACACGTTCTGCACCTTGCCGTTGCGGTCGTACACGAACACGAAGCCGCTCTTGTTCGGGTGCACCATGTACTTCTTCCCGGCACGCTCGAGCATGAGAAACTCGCCGACCGCACTGTCGAAATCCCACGCATCGTGCGGCAGCTGCTGGTGGTAGGCCTTGAGTTCGCCACTGTCCGGGTTAATTCCGAGAATGGAGCTGGTGTACAGATTCGTGCCCGGGCGCGCGCCGCTCTTGAGCCAATCGGGCCCTGACCAGTCGTACAGCGGTGAAGGGTTGCCCGTTCCCCACCACACCAGATTGGTCTCGGGATCGTAGCCGCCTGGCATCCATCCGCCTCCACCACCTGTTTTCCAGCTGTCGTTGCCCCAAGTGTTGCGGGCATCCGAGGGCGTGTCGTCGTTGCCCCCAACGGTGAAGAACTTCCAGACCTGCTTGCCGGAGTTCGCATCAACCGCGAAGATGGGTCCGCGGTAGGGCCATTCGCCCCCCTGCGCTCCGATGATGACTTTGTCCTTGACGAAGAGCGGCGCGCCGGTGAAGCCGACGGTCAAGCGCTCCGAGTCGAGCAGCTTGGTCTCCCAACGCAGCTTGCCGGTCTTCATATCCAAAGCGACCAACTTACCGTCCAGCGTGCCCATGAAGACACTGCCGGCACCCAGCGCGATGCCGCGGTTATACGGCGAGTGGGTCTGCTTGGACACCAAGTCGTCGTTGAGTTTCTGGCGGTAGTACCACAGCACCTCCCCGGTGGTGCCGTCGAGCGCGAAGACTTGGTTATAGGATCCGGAGTAGTAGAGGATGCCGTCGGCGGCCAGCGGCATCGATTGCAGCCCACGAATCGAGTGCGGCATCGCGTGCGTCCAGGCCACTTGCAGCTTATCGACGTTCTTGGTGTTGATCTGGTCGAGCGGACTGTAGTGCCAACTCTTGTAGCTGCCGTGATAGGTCAGCCAATCACCAGGGGATTTATCGGCATCGCGAATGCGTTCGTAGGTCACATCGCCCCACGCCGAACCGGTCAGCAGTACGGCGGCGAGCGCGGCACAGAGTGCGCCATGTCGATGCTTCATATGCTTCTTCCTCCTAAGGCATGTACTAATTGAGTTCTGATCGTTGTCGCCGCTTCAGTCGCCCTTCAACGACGAGCGATCCGACGCAAGCGCAATGACCCGGCACTATAGTCCACTGGGGGAAGTTGCTTCAATGCTGGGATTTGCCCGATCAGGCGCGAGGCAGGGCGTGCGCACTCGATCGCAGGCGGCCGGAAGGGCGGGACGCTCGCGCCGTCGCCGCAGGACGGCGCGAGCGGGAGGAATTACTTGGCGACTTGTCGTTCGCGCAACTCGTCGAGCGTCTTGCAATCGATGCACAGGGTGGCGGTGGGCCGGGCCTCCAAGCGCTTCAGACCGATTTCCACGCCGCAGCTTTCGCAGTAACCGTAGTCCCCAGCGTCGATCTTTCCAATCGTTTCCTCGATCTTCTTGATCAGCTTGCGCTCGCGATCGCGGTTGCGTAACTCCAATGCCATGTCGGATTCCTGGCTGGCTCTGTCGTTGGGATCCGCAAATACCGTCGCCTCATCCTGCATCGTGTGCACCGTCCGATCGATATCCTGGCTCAATTCGTCTTTGAGCGATGCAAGAATCTTTCGGAAGTGCTCGAGTTGCTTGGGATTCATGTAAGCCTCGCCCTTCTTCGGCGTGTATGGCTTGAATGTGGTGTGGAACTCGTTGGGCATATTCGTAGAATCCCTCGTTGGTGATTCGCGTTTCGGCGCAGGCTTCAGATGGGCCAAAAAGAACCGGGCGATCCGCCAAGAAAATCGCTGGCCGATCCGCCAAGAAAATCCGGCTTAATAGCAGAATTCGGCGGCGCCTGCAAGCAACTTTTAATCCCAATAGATCTTGGGGCAGCGCGTCGATCGCCGCCGCATGCGATGCGCACAATGACCCAGCCCGCGCTTGCGCGAAATTGACCGGGTAGCGCGGCGGCGGGCATAATAGCCGGCTTCCGGGGTGTGACGCAGTCTGGTAGCGTGCCTGCTTTGGGAGCAGGATGTCGGAGGTTCGAATCCTCTCACCCCGACCAGCGTGAGGTCGGTAAGCCCTGCCCGTAGCTCAACCGGATAGAGCACCGGCCTTCTAAGCCGGGGGTTATGGGTTCGAGTCCCGTCGGGCAGGCCAATCGAGCGTAACCGACCGATCGAGCATAACCGAGTGGCGGCGTAGGCTGTCAATAAGTCCAGTGGTGGCTGTAGCTCAGTTGGTAGAGTCCTGGATTGTGATTCCAGTTGTCGTGGGTTCGAGTCCCATCAGCCACCCCAACTCCTCTTGCTAGGCCCTGTTCGGGTTCTCGGATCTCGGTTCGTCTCGGGCTCTCCGGCGCTCACCCACTCACTCGACACGGCGGCGAACGTACATCGTCGATGATCACCTTTCGCAAGGTCGTCCTTCAGCGCGGCGACAAGCGCTTGCTCGATGGCGTCGATCTCGCCATCTTCGCGCGCCAGAAGGTGGGCATCACTGGCGCCAACGGGGTCGGCAAGAGTAGCTTGCTCGCACTCGTGCGCGGCGAGCTGCATGCTGACGCCGGTGAGGTTGAAGTTCAACCCGGTACGCGCATCGCGCACGTCGCGCAGGAGACATCGGCCTCGCCCTCGTGCGCTATCGATTACGTCCTCGACGGTGATCGGCAGCTGCGAAGAGTCGAGCGGCAGTTGGCCGAAGCCGAAGCGCGAGGGGACAACGAAGCGCTCGCGCAACTGCATGTCGAGTACGAGCAGTTGGACGGATACAGTGCATCCGCACGTGCCGCACAGATCCTCGACGGTTTGGGCTTCTCCGTGGCCGATCTGCAGCGGCCGGTCGCGGAGTTCTCCGGCGGCTGGCGCATGCGACTCAATCTCGCCCAAGCGCTGCTTTGCCCATCCGACTTACTGTTGCTCGACGAGCCGACCAATCATCTGGACCTCGATGCAGTGTTTTGGCTGGAGGACTGGTTGCGCCGCTACCCGGGCACGGTGCTGCTCATCTCCCACGATCGCGAATTCCTCGATGCAATCGTCGAGGGGATCTGCCATTTGGAAGGCCGCAGCATGCGGCTGTACAAAGGTAGCTACTCGGAGTTCGAGCGTCAGCGCGCCGCGCAACTCGCCACTCAGCAGGCAGCCTACGAAAAGCAACAGCGCGAAATCGCCCATCTACGCAGCTTCGTCGAGCGGTTCCGTGCCAAAGCGACGAAAGCGCGCCAGGCGCAGAGCCGACTGAAAGCGCTCGACCGCATGGATGTCATCGCCGCAGTTCACGCTACCACGCCATTCACGTTTGGCTTCCGCCCGCCGCGTCCTGCATCGAGCCTATTGCTCAACTGCGTGGAGGTGTCCACGGGATATGCCGGACAGCCGGTGTTGAGCGGCGTGACATTGGCGATCCGCGCCGGCGCGCGCATCGGTTTGCTCGGCGCGAACGGCGCGGGGAAGTCCACGCTCGTCAAGCTGCTCGCCGGCGCGCTGCCGGTGCTCGCCGGCGAGCGCACGGAAGGCAAAGGCCTGGCGATCGGTTACTTCGCTCAGCACCAGCTCGACCAGCTGCGTGCGGAGGACTCGCCCTTGCAGCATCTGATGCGCGTCGATTCCGCCGCACGCGAGCAGGACTTGCGCGACTTTCTCGGCGGATTCGATTTTCGCGGCAACGTTGCCGATGCGCCGGTCGCCCGCTTCTCCGGCGGCGAACGCGCGCGCCTCACCCTTGCGCTGCTAATCTGGCAACGTCCCAACTTGTTGCTGCTCGACGAGCCGACCAACCATCTCGATCTGGAGATGCGCGAAGCACTCACTCTAGCGCTGCAAGATTACGAGGGCGCCATGGTGCTCGTTTCGCATGACCGGCATCTGCTTCGCGCCACCACGGACGACCTGCTGCTCGTCGATGCTGGCGCGGTGCGTGCGTTCGACGGCGATCTGGACGACTACCGCGCGTGGCTGGTGCAGCGTAAGCGCGAGCAGCAGCCGATGAAGGAGGAGCGCGCGACCGGAACGTCGCGACGCGAACAGCGACGCCGAGAGGCCGAGGCGCGCAGCCAGCTCTCGGCGCAGCGCCGTCCGCTGGAGCAGGCGCTGCGCCAAGTCGAGGAGGAACTGGAAAGGCTCAGCCGCGAAAAAGGGCGGCTTGAAATGCTGCTGGCAGATCCCAACCTGTACGAGGCTAAAAGCCGGGAGCGTCTGAAGGCCGCGCTGCTGGAGCAATCGGCAGTGATCAGCAAGCTAGCCGAGGTGGAGGACCGCTGGTTGCAACTGCAAATTGCTTGGGAAGCGTTGTAGGAGGCTCGAAGGCAGTGCAGGTAGAATGCGGCCGCCATGGTTTGCGTTGGGAATGGTTTGCGCTAGCAATGGTTTGCGCGGGAATCGTTAACCCGGCAAAAACGCTGTTCTGGAATAACTTATCCCGGGGAACTCGCCTAGCGCGTTCCTCTCTAAGTCGCGGCGAATGGCTTTTGCCCATAAGGAGCGAAGGTATATGAAGCGTATTTTCCTGTTCGTGGTCACCAACCTGGCGATACTGGTGGTGCTGAGCATCACTGCGCGCATCCTAGGCATCGACCGGATTCTGGCCGCCAACGGCCTGAACATGGGCGCCTTGCTCATGTTCGCGGCGCTGTTCGGCTTCGGCGGTTCACTGATTTCGCTCGCGATGTCGAAATGGATCGCCAAAATGTCGACTGGCGCCCGCGTCATCGACAAGCCCGCCAACGCGGTCGAGCAGTGGCTGATGGACACGGTTGCCCGGCAGGCGCAGCATGCCGGCATCGGCATGCCGGAAGTCGCAATCTATGAAGGGCCCGAGATCAACGCCTTCGCAACCGGTGCGAACCGAAACAATGCGCTCGTTGCCGTGAGTAGCGGACTGCTCAACAACATGACGCGCGAGGAAGCCGAAGCCGTGCTCGGGCACGAGATCAGTCACGTGGCCAACGGCGACATGATCACCTTAGCGCTGATCCAGGGCGTGGTCAACACCTTCGTCATCTTCATTGCCCGCGTCATCGGCAACCTGGTCGATCGCGTGGTGTTCAAGAACGAAGAGGGCCCCGGCGCGGCCTACTTCATCACGTCGATCGTGGCCGAGTTGGTGCTCGGCATACTGGCCTCGATCATCGTGATGTGGTTCAGCCGTCAGCGCGAGTTCCGGGCCGATGCCGGCGGCGCGCAGCTGGCCGGACGCGACAAGATGATCGCGGCGCTGCAGCGGCTCAAGGCGAACTACGAACCCTCGACGCTTCCGGAAGGCACCAAAGCCTTCGGCATCTCGGGCAAGACGGCTGGCGGTCTGACTCGATTGTTCATGAGCCACCCGCCCCTCGAAGAGCGTATCGAAGCGCTGCGGGTCGGCGCAATCGCTTCCGGGCTTCGCATCGCTTAAGACCAGGAAAGCAATCGCTCACGGACCGGACGTCCGATCGGGCTCGGAGTTATTGGCAGCGGAGGTTCATCCCTCCGCTGCTTTCGTTTTGGCGATGGCATCGATGCGCGTGACGCCATATACCGCCGCAGTGCACACCCCCGCGCTTCGAGCCACCCCTTGAGGCTCGCATTCATGCGTCATCTCCAACGCTCCCATCACAGCGAGCTCGAGGCTCAGCGTGGGCCCGAGGGCGAAGTGAAGCTGACGTGGTCCCGCATCGGCGAGGGCGGCGAGCAGAGGGAGGCAGTTTGCCATCCCATTGCCAGCGAGCAGTTCCGCGTGTTCACGTTGCGGGCCGGTGTCGCTCGGCGCCGGATCGGATGCCACCTCCCAGCGTAGCGCCAGGCGTTCGTTTTGCTCGGCCGCAGGACTGAGTACGAAGGCCAGCGCTACTGAACCGCGGCTGCGTGCCACCGCCGCCAGCGGCCCCCGTGCCTCGACGTCATAGGCGACGTACAGCACCGGCAAGCCTTCGGACTCCACTTGAAGCAACGCCTCCAACAGACCCTCGGCGAACGTTCTACGTCCCGCAGCCAGTGCTGTGTACGAGGCCTGGCACTGCATTGCAATCGCCCAGTGACCGGCCGCGGCGTTGTGCGTCGAGTCGTTGAACAGCGTGGGCGACAACAGCGACGGTGTGCGGGCCAGTGTCTCGCACATGAAGTGGGTAATCGGAAGATCGCCATAAGTGGACGCGAATACGGACGCGAGCGACGCGGGATCGCGATTGGCCGCTTCGCATGCGCGCGCAGCGACTTCGAACGAGATCGCGATGGTGTCCCCTATGGCGCGTCGCTCACTCGCGCGTAGTGCAGGGGGCATGGGGCGCGGCGCGGGCGCACTCGCAGCTGGACCTTCTCCTCGCAACACCGAGCGGGCGATTGCCCAGGACGGCAACTGCGGGGCCCAGAACCCAATGCCTTCGATGGCGGCGTAGCGCTTGATCATCCCGGCGTCCTTTCTCGACCGAATAGCAGGGCGCAGTGGCTGCCCCCGAAGCCGAAGGACAGGTTGAGCGCAAACAGCAGATGCGCTTCCCGATTGTCGATCTGGATCTGCGGGCCGCACGCTGCGTCGAGCTTCGAGGTGTTCAGCGTGCCAGGGACGAATTGCGCATCGAGCGCAAGCAGACTGATGATCGACTCGACGGCGCCGGCCGCACCACGCGTGTGTCCTGTCCACCCTTTGGTCGAGCTCGCCAAGGTACGCTCTGGGAAGACCTCCTGGATCACTCGCGCTTCCACCTCGTCGCTGTCGAGGCTCGCGGTGCCGTTCAAGTTGACGTAATCGACCTGATCGGCTCTACAGCGTCCACGCGCCAGCGCCTCGCGCAGCACGAGGTGCAATCCGGTGCCTTTCGGATGCGGTGCGCACATGTGATAGGCATCGCTCGACTCACCGTAGCCGATCAACCAAGGACCAGGCCCAGCGCTGGACTCGAGCAAGGCGAATCCTGCTCCCTCGCCCAAACTCATCCCCTTGCGCTCGGCGTCGAACGGCCGGCATGGCTCGCGCGAGAGAAGCCCCAGGGCGTCGAAGCCGAACAGGGCACTGCCGGATAAGGTATCGACACCGCCGACCACCGCTGCATCCGCGAGCCCCGCATGGATGATGCGCTCGGCCTGTGCGAAAGCCTTCGCACTCGACGAACATGCAGTGGCGACAGTGACGCATACGCCACGCAGCCCAAGGGCGTGCTGGACGAAGTCGGCAGAGGAATGCGGTTCGTGCACGATCGGCCGTCGCAGCATGACGGGGAATTGCCCGTCGAGCTCGAGATGCTGATAAGCCTGCTCGGATGCGCCGATGCTCGAGCCGAACGTGCCCAGCACCACGGCAATGCGCTCGGCGCCGTAATGCAGGCGGGCCGAGGTGACCGCGTCGATGAAGTCGTCCTGCTGCAGCGCGAGCCAGGCGAGGCGGTTTGTTCGGCAATCCCACTCGGCGAAGCGTTGCGGCAGAGGCGTCGTGTCGAGTCCTGCCACACGTCCGACATAGGTCGATACGGGCGAAGAGCCGAAGTCGTTCACGCGCAACCCGGTGCGGCGGGCGCGTAGGGCGGCCAATGTCGCTGCACGGCCTTGTGCCCCAGCCCAAGTCAGGGTGCAGGCGCCGACGCGCAAGGGTGAGATGGCGCGCGGCGGCCGAGGGTCAAGAGGCGGCATGCGTCATGGGAGGAGTGCGCAGTGCGGCCGAAACAGAACCCGCGATTTGTCTGGAATCTACCGGATCCTCCCCAATGGACCCGTACATCTCGATCTGCCCCCATGCTGCGCCGATGCGAGTATGTTAGCGGAGCATGGGGTGGTTACGCGAGTGCTAAATGACGCTCAACTAGGCGCGAACTTCCGGTTGGCCCGAAGACTTCCTGGAAATCCCAGCCAAGTCGATGTCGCCGGCAAGCCTATTCTGGCGCTGGGCCGTGGGGGGTGTCGATGAAGGAGACGCCCGATTCCGGATCACGCGAGGAACGCGAGGCTGCCCCGCTGCCAGCAGTACGGGCGAGAAAAGCGCGACTCGGGTGGCCTGCATAATTCGGCTGGGCGCGGGCAAAGTGGCGTGGACCGGTGTGGGGCGGCTGGCGAGAAGATGAGGTGCGGCCCGGCGCGAACTTGAACTCGCTTGGACCGGCGCAATCTTACGGACATGCGAGCCCATTCCTGCAGCACCAATCAATTTATCCGGCGCACGCGGCCCTCTCGGCCGAGCGCCTCAGGTATGGCTTAGCCTTCACCCGGTGATCGACCCGCCGGGCCCGGCGGACGAGTCGATCATCAACACCGAGTCGGCCCGCCGGATCGAACCACAGGCGTTCGAGCGGTCGAGTAAGCATGTAGACAGCAGGAGGCCGACATGACCGACGAGCGAATGAAAGATGTCCTCTTGAAGAGGATGCGCGACGCAGTGGCGAACCCGCCCCAGCGCGTGATCGCGCGTGACCTGTTGGCCCGAGGCCTCACCGCGAATGAGATCTACCAATTGGTCGTTCTCGACCACACCTTCGACAGCGTGCCCTATTCGTTTCGAATCGCGGTCGCCAACGCAGCCCGCGAGTTGTCCAATGACGTGCTGCTGAAAAGAGAGGTTCGACCCGCGCGGCGGCGCCGATACGGTCACGCGTGAGTTTATTAGGAGAATCGGGCTGCTGCGGCAGCCCGATTCTTTTCCCGGTCAATCTCCCATGAGTTCTATGGCGCAGCGGCACGAGCCCTGCTAGGCTCGCCCCGGTCGGAAGTCCTGCACGCGAAATCACGGGACCGTTTGGGGGCGGCTCACATTCGGAGAGGCAGATCGTTGTGAATTAGCACCATCGCGCTGGCGCTTGCATCAGTCCTAATCAGGCGCTTCTAACGAATAAACGTCTTGGACTATAAAGGGAGCGGTAATGAAGGAACTGAAAGAATGGATGATGCGGGCCGGATGGCAGGTGGCGGTCGCAAGCCTCGGCCTCGCCTGCGCGGCGTTCGCCCCGATTGCAAGCGCAGGGCAGCGCGGCGCGCTGATCGGCTCCGTGCCGGTCACGCTATTTACGAAAGCGGCCATCGATCAGCAGGTGGCGGCGATGGGCCCGGTCGCACAGCAGTTAATCGGTGCGGCGCGTTGCGACGTCAAGCTGCAGTTCATCTCGTATACCAGCGCAGGTCCCAAGGACAGCTCGGTCCTGGTGTCGGGTGCGTTGCTCGTGCCCCTACCCAGTGCGACCTGCCCGATAAGGGCTTCGGCGCACACCTTGAGCTATAGCCATGGTACGCGCTTCATGCGTGCCTCGACCTTGGCCAATCCGCTCGACCCCGAGACCCAACTGGTGGCGGCCGTGTACGCCGCCCAGGGCATCATCGTCGTGGCGAGCGATCTGATCGGCTACTTCGGATCGACCTTCCCCTATCATCCCTACCTGCACACGCGCTCGGAGGCGGATGCCACCATCGATGCGCTTCGCGCCAGCCGTACCCTGCTACGACGCAGCGGCATCACGATGGCGAGCCTAGTCGTCGCGGGTTACTCACAAGGCGGACACACCGCAATGGCAACGCAGCGCCTGCTCGAATCGCAGTATCCGACCGAGTTCCCGCTCGTGGCATCGACCCCGATGTCCGGTCCGTACGCGCTCGAAAAGACGATCCTGGATGCGACCGTGCAGCCGACTCTGTTCTCGAGCGCGTACGGTGCGTTCGTCATCGTTGCCATGAACCGCGTGTACGGGAAGATCTATGACGAGCCAATAGAGGCCTTCCAGTCCCTCTATGCTTGGCAAATCGAAAAGTACATGCCAGGCCCGCTGGAGCTCCTGGATCTCTACGCGGCGCATGTCGTTCCGGAGAACCTGCTCGACTTGCTGCAACCGAAGTTCGTGGCTGATGCTAGGGCGGATGAGAATCATCCGCTGCGTAAGGCCTTGCGTACCAATACGCTGCTGGAGTGGAAGCCCAAGGCGCCGGTGGTCCTATGTGGAGGTGCGCGTGACCCGATCGTTCCGTTCTTCAACACCCAGCTTGCGCTGGAGTCATTCCTTCAGCGCGGGGCGCCTGCGCGGATGATCGAAGTGGACGCGGCACTGAATCTGCCAGACTTCACGAGCCAGCAGGATGTGATCGACTACCATCCGAAGACCGTGTCGCTCGCCTGCATGGCGTTAATTCGCATTCAGCTCTACGGCGGACTTCTCTAACCGAGCTCGGCGAGCGGCCCTGGGCTGTTAGAGCCGCTCGCCCGCCGCACCGTCGCGTACACCTGGGCCGACTCAATCCAAGAGTCGGCCTCCTCCCCATAAGCAGGCTCGCGTGGTCGACTTGAGCGAGCTTCCATGCGAGGTGGTGCAGGCAGCGCCCGTTCTCTAGGCGATCACGTTCGCCAATTTTGGATGTCACTTGTCGCTCAGTGCCCAGCGTGCCTCGACTTCTTGCAACACTTGGGCGCGAATCACCTTACCGCCGTCTAGCGGGTAGGACCACTTCTCCGCGGTCGCGCTATTGACGAAGTCCAATCGGTCGAAGCCGGCCTTGCGCGCGCTTTCCGAGAGACCGCTTTCGTTTGCCAGCTTGTCGGCAAGGCCTCGTCGCATATCGCCGTGGCGCACCGTCGCGACGAACAGGCCTGCGTCATGCACGGCTGCGGCCCGCATACCGATGGAAGGTGGGCTGAGTGCCCGATCCACGCGTTGCGCCCAGGCATCCGTAGACTGAGCGAGCCGCTCCTCGGCGGCGATGCTCGCATCTTTGCGCACGAACGCCCCGATCTCCTGCTTGAAGGCCTCGACGACTTTCTGCCGTTCGGATGACGGCGAAATCGCTCGCAAGGCATGGGCGATTTGCTGAGCCTCGACTTGCCATTCGAACGATTCAGCCTTGAAGGTACGCAGTGATTGGATGCGCGCAATGAGCTGCGGAAGCGATACCTGCGCGGCCTCCGCGCTAGCGTCGAACACGGCCTGCTGTGCCGGCGGCGGAGTGCGGTTGCCGTGCGCCAGTGGGGAGGTGATCGAAGACAATGCAACTACAGCGAGAAGGATGGTGCGCATGGACGATCTCGGCAAAAAGGAGCGGGTGGTGTTCACGCAGGCGTAACGGGCAAAAGGTCTGTTATCAAACGGAGGGAGTCCCCCCGCCCGGAATCGAACCGGGATCTAGCGCTTAGGAGGCGCTCGTTCTATCCATTGAACTACGGGGAGATGGGCTCATCGCGCGGCTGCGCACTTCTCGATTTCTCTCTGTATCACTCATTGTGTATCATTCTGTCCCACGCTCGCGGTGTGCCAAAATTGTGCCATGGCACACTTCTTCTTCTGGGGGTGGAGCACATGGCAACGATCGCGAAACATGGGCCGGGGTGGCGGGTGCAGATCCGCCGCAAGGGGCACAAGCCTATCGTAAAGACGCTGCGAACGAAAGCCGAGGCCGAGCGCTGGGCGCGCGCGCAAGAGGCGCGGCTCGACGCGGGTGCCGTGGTCGTGCCGTCCAGCACGCTCACGCTCGGCGAGCTGATCCAGGCGTACCGGGAGCTGCGCGAAGCAGCTCGACCAATCGCTGACACCTCCAACGAGCATTACATGCTCAACCATCTCGAGAAGGGGCTGGGCGAGTTGTTGGCCCAATCGTTCGCCCCACAGCACTTGATCGCCTACGCTCGTGCGCGGCGCTTGGAGGGCGCGGGCCCCTACACAATCAATATGGAGGTGAGCAAGCTCGGCACTGTGCTGCGCTACGCCGGAGTCGGGCTGCAGGTGCCAGACGTGGTAGGGCAGACACGCCCGCAGTTGGCTCACTTCGGGTTAATTGGCGATGGCGGCAAACGCACGCGCCGCCCAGCCGAGGATGAGCTACGCCGGATAGTCGAGCACTTGGCGCAACATTACGGGCAGCGCTATGCCGATGCAGTAGGTTTCGCCGCGTTCTCGGCAATGCGCCGGGGCGAGGTCTGTGCTCTGCGCTGGGCGGATATCGAGCAGTCGCTGCGGATCGCCAAGGTGGCGCGCAAGCATCCCCGGAAGGGCAAGACGCTAGAGCGTGTACCGATCATTGGGGAGGCATGGGAGATTCTGGAGAGGCAGTCACGCGAGGATGAGAGGCCGTTCCCGGTCCATCCCCAGACATTGAGTAAGTACTTCAAAGCCGCGTGCGATGCTTTAGGCATACCGGATCTACACTTCCATGACCTGCGCCATGAGGGAGCAAGCGCGCTGTTCGAGGCCGGCTACACGATCGAGCAGGTGGCGCTGGTGACGGGGCATAAAGACTGGAGAAACCTCCAGCGCTATACCAACCTCAAGCCCGAATCATTACACGACATTGATCCAGATACGCAGCGACGTCGCGCGCGTCGGCAAAGCGTTGCCCGTGGTCGAGGTAAGTCGGAGGTGAAAAGTCAGGATCAGTGACCTTGTTGTACAGCGTTTTCTTGCTTAGGTGAAGCACTTCGGCAAGCTGCTCTAGCGTTAGTCTCGGGCCGTATTTTTCCAACAAGTAGGCTTGGGTAAGAAAGCTCATTTTGGACCCGCGCAGTCAGATTGTTACTGTGAGGTGACCTGGTCGTGCTGGACAGTGACCTCTCGCTGCCCGAATCACGTACCTTCGATACTAATACCCGCTGACCAATATTAGTTCTGGCCGCGAGTCTTGGGCAAGCCTTCTTTCGTTGCTACGACTTGATCGCCACATTGCAATCGCGGAGGCGCAACGATTAGCCTCGCGCCCGTAAGCGTCAGAGCTTTCCATGTTCGGCATGCCGAACATCGGTACCCTGCCTTTAGCATGCTCGGCACGCCCAACAGCGCACATCGAAGGAAAGCCGATCGCCACAATGTCGTTGTCGCTGGGACCACGTTGGAACTGAC
>Ga0070741_10008841_pt1 | contig 19954 bp, 22 predicted proteins | sample Coa_R1_4_FD_66440 | JGI IMG/M metagenome (GOLD analysis project Ga0070741, IMG submission 66440) | Surface soil microbial communities from Centralia Pennsylvania, which are recovering from an underground coalmine fire - Coalmine... | ecosystem: Environmental > Terrestrial > Soil > Unclassified ...
TTGGTAGAGCTGCCAGGGGTCGTAGCAGAACGACGAGCCGTAGAGGTCCCGGCCGATGTAGACCTGCCCGCAGGGCAGGCCCCCTTCGGCCACGAACGGGTAGGCGGCCTGGAGGTGGGCGGTGGTGGCCCTGTGAGCCGGCGGCGGCTGGACCAGACCGTCGGGCTGGGTGAAACGGCTGAGGTTCATCAGGCGGCCACCCCCGCCCGGCGCAGCTGAGCCCGGGCGTTCTTGACCGCCCGCCAGTCCGACGGGCTCTGATGGACGAGCACCTGCGTGGCCCCGTCGGGGGAGCGCAGCATGAACCCTTTGCGGGTCGGTACCGCCCGCCACCCCACCCGGGTGGCAGCACCGATCAGGGCCCGCAGGGCGGCGGGGGTGTGGTGATCGCGCCTCACCGGCGAACCTCCTTCCGAACGCGGCCGGCGCCGTAGGCGCAGCCCAACCCCACGGCGTGGGCGCCGATCGCCCACACACCGGGTGGCACGCCCGGGCCGGGCGGAACACCGACCATCGAGGCGCTGAAGACCATGCCCAGCACCATCCCGAGGTAGGCGACCACCCACAGACCGACCTGGACGACCACGACCGTGCCGCGGCTCATCGCAGACCCCGGCAGAGGGGAAGGGTCCAAGTGAACGCTTGGGCTTGCTGGCCCCGGAGCCGGGTGAGCTGGAGGTTGGCTTTCTGGGCGTGGTGTTCGACGTCGCCGCAGGCGTCTTCGAGGTCGTCGGGTGTGGCGGCGGAGACGGTGATGTAGCCGGAGAAGCGGTACTCGCCGTGCCCGTCGGCCAGTTCCTCTTCCCGCTCGGCCGTGCCCTGCTGCTGGCGGCGCCGCCGGGCGGTGGGCAGGAAACCCATGCGGCGGCGGAGTTCCTCGTCGGCGTGGTCGTGGGTCCGGGCCGCTTCGACCTGGCGGATGGCCTCGGAGGGGGCCATCGGCTCGGCGACCACGGCCACGGTGCGGGCGGCGGCGGTGCCGAGGAGGAACTTGGACAGGAACCGGGGCGCCACGGGGATGCGGGGCCATTCCTCCACCCAGTAGGTGGCATGCAGGGTCCCGTCGGCCTGGTAGGTGGCCCAGTCGTCCTTGGTGGCGGACGGCCAGGCACTGTTGGGGCACAGCCCTTCCCGGTCGGGGCTGGCCGCGGCGAGGGCGGACAGCCCCGGCCGGGCCGAGGGGTCGAACCCCACCCGCAGCACATGGGCCAGCTGGCGGGGCCCCAGTACGCCGGTGACGGGGACGTCGGCGGCGGCCAGCCCGTCGGCCAGGGTGGCCACCTCCCGCCGCAGCACCGCCAGCGCCCCGGGATCGCCGCCGCCGCCGGCTTTGACCAGCCGGGGGGCCCGAGTGGCGTCGATCTGGATGGCCACGAACGATTCGTGGGCCTGGGTCACCGGCCCGGCCGCCTCGACCAGGTCCAAATAGGTGGCGGCCAGCGGGTGGGTGTCGGGCACGGCCAGCCCCGACCGGGCGGCCCGGACCAGCGCCCCGCCGTCGGCCGGGGCAGTGCGTTCCACCCACTGCAGCCGACTCACCGGGGAGCCTTCCCGGGCCAGGCCGGCCAACACCCCGCCCCACCCGGCCAGGCGGCGGGCCTGTTCATCCCGGTCGCACAGCGCGAAGGACTGGGGGCGGACCTGAACCACGGCGGTGTAACAGACCGCCTCGCGCACCACCCCCATCGGCTCCCCATGCGGACCCGTGGTCTCCAGCATCCGCACGGTGTTGAGGGTCGCGGGGAGATGCGGCCTCGCCGGGCCGCCTCCCAGCGACGGGTGGCCGAGGGTGGGGGCGTCGTTGCGCCACACCCGCCCGCCGCTGACGGTGCGGACCCAGTAGGTAACCCAGATCGGCGCCCACTGCTCGACGGTCTGGCCCCGCAGCGGCTTGAACGCCACCCACAACCCGCCACCCAGCCCGGCCGCCGCCCACCAGGGAGCATGCGAGATCCCGGCCACCAGGCTGGCGATGGCCACCAGGGCGGCACCGACCACCACCCCGACCTGGCCTTTGCGCAGCCCAGCGACCAACCCCCGCCGCTCCAGCGGCCCGAACCGGTAGACCGGCCCCGCTTCAGCGCTACTCGTCGTCGTTGCGGCCATGACCGTGGTCTCCGTTTCCGTCGTGGTCGTCGAAGCGCCGCTCGGGCGGCGCCGGAGGCGGGGGCGGCCCACCAGGGGCCCGCCCCGCCGGGCGGGAACCGTTGCCAGCACTGGGATTGGCGGCCCCGCCGATGTGGGGGAGCCCCCCGGCGCTCTGGCGGGCCCGCCGAGCGGCGGCCTGCCCGGCCGCCAACCCGGCCCCGGCCACTCCAGCGCCCGCTGTCCCGGCGGTGCCGCCGGCTGCGGTCCGGGTCCCGTCGGCCGGGCTGCCGCCGCTGGCGGGGGCCGTCGGCTTGGGCTTGTAGGGCGCCCGGTAGAGCGACGCCATCGGGTTGGGCGCCCCGGACCGTTCCCGGGCCAGGCGCTGCCGTGTCTGGTCGAACAGCGTCCCCCCGGCGCTCCTGGCGGTGCTGGCCGGGGTCGGCGTCCGCCCGGCAGCGGCCATCGACGCCGCCCCCGACTCCAGGACGGGGACCAGCTTCAACAGGACCAGAGGGGAGAGGGCGGCCAGGCCGAAGAGGGCGGCGCCGGCCATCACCGGGGCGTAGCCGTCGTTACTGACCGAGGCCGCCATGCCCGAGGCGGCCAGCGCCAGGATGGCCACGATCACCACCTTCGAGGCGATCACCGCCACCAGCAGGTGGGTGAGCCGCCGCGCCCAATGCGAGGTGGCCGGCCACACCAGCCCGGCCAGGGCGATGGGCAGGAACAGCACCGCCACGTAGATCGCCGCCGAGCGCAGCAGCAGTTCGAACCACACCGCCACGGTGCCGGCGATGAGCATCAGCGCACCGGCGAAGAGGGCGAAGAGCCCGCCGGTGCCGTCCACCAGCCGCAGGGCGGCCACCGCCCGGGCCAGGGCCTCTCCGGCGTTGGCCCCCGCCCCCTGGCCGATGGCGCCGCTGATCTCGTCGGTGATGGCCAGGCCGACGGTGACGAATGTCACCCCGGCGGCCGCCAGCAAGGTGGCCATCGGCAGGTGGCCGGCCAGCATGCGGACGAGCCGGCCGCCGTCGTTGTGGATCACCGCCCCGATGATCGACATGACCATCAGCGGGATGACCAGCAGCCCGGCCAAGGCCAGCATCGGCCGATAGTTCGCCTGGAACCACTCCGCCGAAAGCTGCGGCGTCGTCGTCGAATCGATCGCCGGGCCGACCTTGCCCATGAAGAACGTCGCCCCGTCGGCCACCCAATGCGAGATCGACTCGGCGAACCCCTCCTGCACCGCCTGCACCGCCGCATCCGCCACCGGCGCCGCCACACCACTGACGGCCGTACCGACAGCGCCAGGGAGGTCGCCCTCGGCGAGCTTTCCGACGACCTTGCCCCCGGCGCAGAAGAGGGCGCCTGCAGCATTATCGCACCAACCCTTTCCGCCCTTCTCGGGTTCAGTGGCGGGAGCTGCCGGAGGTGACACCACCGTCGACGGCACCTCCTCGACGGGCGGTGTCGGTACGGTCGTGGGCTCAGTGGTCTGCGCCCACGCAACACCAGGGCTGAAGGTCAGAACGACGGCTCCCCATGCAAGGGTCAGGCCGACGAGCACCCGGAGACGCTTAGCGTGCCGCATGGGTGAACTCCTGCAGGTCCTTGGCCGCCGAGGCGACCGCGGCACTCGCCTCGGGGTTGTTAGCAACTGAGCTCGGCCCGTCCTTGCTCACCGGCAGCCCGGCGAGCCTCCAGGCGGACCGCTCCCACCCCAGGTCGTACGTCGCAGTCTTGAAGATCGGTGCAATCCCGTTGCCAACGCCGGGCTTCCCAAAGACAGTCACCGTCCAGAGTTCGACCCGGGCGGAGTCCTCGGTGAAGCTCAGGACCCGCCAGCCGAGGGGAGCCACTCGGCGAACCACCTGCCCCCGGCCCTTCGGAAGGTCAAAGAGCTTGGTCAACAGCTCCGCCGCCTGGTCGCCTTCTCTCAGAATCTGGTCACGCATGGCGTCGTTACTGATCGTGCCGATGACCTGTCGACGCTCTTCAGGTGTCATGAGCGCGGCCGCCATAAACGTGTCGTTGTAGGCCTCCGCTGCAGTGGCGGCGCCCTTCATGGTGCGGGGGTAGGCCTTCGGGTCAGGGGCGACGCCTTTGGCCTGCTCGACTTCGGCAGCGGGCTTCGACGCCCCACCGCCGTCGGCGCTGGCCCGACCAATGAGGACGCCGACGAGGACGGCGGTGCCGGCGAGGATGGCGGCAGCTTTGTTGCTCATGCCGTCCACTTCCCATGGGGGGCCGGCGGGACGTCTGTGCGGTACTGACCGTCTGTGCCCGTGGCGGGCGGCCAGTACGCCGGAGGGGCGGAATCGCTGTAGCCCCAGTCGTAGTGCCATCCGCCGGGCGGGACGGGGGGCGGCCAGCCGGTGCCCGCTTGGCCGTAATGCCAGTCCGGCTGCGCCGCCCGGCGGCCGGCGGCGGCGAAAGCGAGTCGCACGGGAAGGAGCAGTAGCCCGAAGAACAGTCGGGTCAGACCGACGACGGCTAGAACCAGGATGGTGCCCATGTCAGCGGAGGTTGCTGCCGGCTTCGACGAAGAAGTTCACGAGGAACCAGGCAGCGCTGGTGAGGAGGGCGCCCAGCAGCGAAACCGCAACCGCCCGCTTACCAGCGAGGGCCCCGTACGGATTGTTCGTGGCAGCGCACACCGCGCTGGTGATCCCGCCGCCGATGACCCCGGCGACGCAGATGACGAACCCGATGGTCATCAGCCCGCCGACCATGTTGATCAGGGTGCTGACCCCGGGCAGGCCGGTGCTGTTCGGTGAGATCTTCGGAACGCCCTCGGCAACGATGGCCGCGGCAAGCGTGGAGACAGGTCCGGGCATGTAGTCCTCCGGTTTGTGGGCGCGGCCCGCCAGGGCGGCGGTCGCCGTCGGTTGGTTGCTTGGCTGCTGACGAATGTCAGGGGCCTGCTGGGGGGCGGCCCCGGGGCTGGGGGGACGCTCTCTAGCTAGACGAACAGGCCGGGTCGGTATGACGCGCTTTCGTCTGGTTTCGTGCTCGAAGAACCCAGTGTCACAAATTGGGGTTTTCGTCGCGCTGACAGTGACCGGGGGCCGGGGTGGTGCGGTGGGCGGGTTGGTCCCCGACCGCCTCCGCTACCAGCGGCCGGCGGGACCCTGCACCCGCCGGCCAACGCTGCGGCCTCTGCCCGGCGCGGTGAGCGGTTCTTCGCGGTGAGGAGTAGGGGGCGCTGCCCCCTCGGACCCCCGGTCGAGGCACGGTCTGGCTGTCCGCCTTCACGGTCGGGGTGGTGGGGGCTTCCTGAGGAGGGCTCTCGCCCCGTATACTGGTGTTCGGGTCGGCCGCCAGCACAGGCGTCAACCGGTCCGCTTTGGAGGCAAGCCTCGGGCTCACGGCTCGGGGCTTGTGTTTTTGCTACGGCCAGTTCCGGATGCGGGCGGTGCCGGCTGAGCCGGGCGCCAGGAGCGGCCCGAGGGTCGTGGGATAGACGCTCCGGATGGGGCCGGGGTCGCCCCGGACGTGGCGGAAGGCCGCGTGCACGCAGCAGTCCACCATCTGGATCAGCTGGCTGCCGTGGGAGGGGCACTCGACCGGGTCCTCGAGGATCCGTCGGGTCTTGATGGGGAGGTCCCGGTGACGAGCCCGATAGTGGAGTCCCTGGTCGAGCCCGTCCAGGATGATCAGGCCGAACGCGTCTTCGTCCCGCAACCATTCGTCCAGCCACACCAGCAGCTCCCCGTAGAGAGCGAACTTGTCCGTGCCCGGCGCGTAGATCGTGAACAGCGACGCGTCGGCGAAGGTGCTGATCACCTTGAGGGCCGACTCGTAGCGGCGGAACCGTTCCCGGCGAGCGTCCCGGTCGTGGCGCAGAATCGGGACGTCGACCCCGCCAGGGAGCGGGTCGGGACTCTTCGACAGCCATCGCTGGGCATGAATCTCATACCCCGCGGGGACCTTGTGGTCCCTGAACAGCTGACGTCGCCACGTCAGCCACCCCTTCAGGTACGACGACCACCGATGCTCGGGGATCGCCAGCGCGGAGAGCACGGTCCGGTGCTCATCGCCCGAGTCATCGACGTAGATCAGAAACACGCGGCGAGGACCTTACGAGAGGTTCCCAGCCCTGACGGTGATGGATGACGCTGGGCGAGCCAGACGTCGTGCTCCGAGGAAGGAGCAGGGCCTACTTTGCGGCTCGCCGTAGCTTCGGGAGCGCCGCTGCGGGGTGTGAACGGGCGGGGCGGGCGGCGATTCTCCAGAGGCGGAACCAGTCGTGCCAGCCGATGCGGCCGCCCCGGGCCCGGTAGGCGTCGAGAGCCTGCCAGGGATTCTGCCCGGCGGGCACGGCCCGGCGGATGTGGGCCTCGGCCCGCTGGTGGCTGGCGGTGCTCAGCATGACTCGGACGGTATCGGCTGCCTGTGACAGGTTCGGGGGACTGGCGGGGCGAAGTTCCCCCAACAGGGGGGATGTCGGATGAAAGTCAGGGTCGGTTCGCCGAACCGGGTGGTGTGTCGGCCGCCGGAGCCGCCTCGGCCGCGCACGATGCGCCGGCAACCGCTGTCGTCACTGCTCATTCGGCGGCGGCAGCGGTGTCGTCGTTGACCAAGGGATAGCGCCTTTTTCTGGCCGGTTGCTACCGCACTGGTCAGTCGGGGTCTTCAGCGTTGAATGTGGCGATGAGCGAGATGCCGCCGCTGTCGTTGTGGAGGTAGACGGCACTGGGCTGGTGCTCTGCGGCGAGCGCCCGGCAGATGTTCAATGCTTCGTCCAGGGTGGCGCGGCGATCGATGACGTCCCGGCCGCGGCGACACTCGAAGCCCTCGGCGGTGGCCACCACCCGGAAGTAGAACACCGCTCCTCCACCTCGGACCGACGGGGCATCTTGGCGTCCTCGCCGTGGAGGGTGGTAGGGCCATTGGTCCCAAGCCCCTCCTCCGGAGCATGCCCGCCGGGCGCCGGGCTGGCCCGCCCTCTCAGGAGTTTTGTTATACGATATGCGGGTGGAGTGTCGGGACTCGGCCTTCAAGCACGGCTGTGGCCCCGAGGACATCCGCCACGCGGTGGTCAACGCCCTGGCGGCCTATGACGATCTTGACGACCCGTTTGTGCTCTACCTCGGTCCCGATACCACCGGCGCCTTGCTGGAGGTTCTCACCGTCGTCGACGACCAGGGCGAAGAGGTGGCCTTCCACGCCATGCCGATGCGTCCCAAGTACAGGAGGCTGCTGCCATGAGCGAACCCCGCCGGGCTGCTGACGGTCGGCCGATGGATGACGAGTTCTGGCGCCGAGCGGAGGAGAAGGCGCAAGCGGGACTCGATCCCGACCGGCTGCGCCGCCGTCCGGGTCGCCCGCCGCTGGGGGAGGAGGCGGCCGAGCTGACCGCGGTGCGCCTCCCGCCCACGGTGCGGCGCGCTCTTGACGACCGGGCCGCCCGGGAGCACACCACGGCCAGCGAGGTGATCCGCCGGGCCCTGGAGCGGTACCTCGCGAGCTGAATACTGTCGTTTGTGCGCGGCCGGTCCCGCAAGCCCCGCATAGGCTGTCGTTAATGTCCCAAAGTGACAGTCAACCCCGGAAACCGGCGACGGGCAGGGCCTCGACGGCCCGGCGGGCAGGCTCGACCATCGCCACGAAGAGCTCCAGCCGGGCGTCGACCGCGTCGAGGAAACTGCCGGCGGAGCTGTTGACCCCCGACGAGGTCCGGGCCCTCATCCGGGCCTGTTCGGCCACCGCCCCCACCGGGGTCCGCAACCGGGCCCTGCTCGTCGTGCTGTACCGGGGTGGGCTCCGGGTCGGCGAGGCCCTGGCGCTCTACCCCAAGGATGTCGATGCTGCCCGGGGCACCATCCGCGTGCTGCACGGCAAGGGGGACCGGGACCGCCTGGCCGTCATCGACGACGGCGCCCTGGCCGTGGTCGCCCGCTGGGTCGACGTCCGCCGGACCCTGGGGATCAGCTCACGACGGCGTCTCTTCTGCACCCTGGCCGGCGGGCCCCTCCAGGCGTCGTATGTCCGTCAGCTCCTCCCCCGTCTCGCCGGCCGGGCCGGGATCGACAAGCGGGTCCACGCCCACGGCCTGCGTCACGCCCACGCCGTCGAACTGGTCGAAGACGGCGTCCCCGTCCACCACATCCGGGACCAGCTCGGCCACGCCAGCCTGGCCGTCACCGACCGCTACCTCCGCCGCATCGCCCCCGGCGCCCGCATCGAGGCGCTCCGAGTGCGGCGGTGGGAGCTGTAGCCGAGCACAGCGTGACTTCAGCCGCCATTCATCGTTGGTCTTCTCGCGGAGTTTCGCATGATGCATCGTCGTCGGTCCCTCGTTACTGGTCTCGCCGTCACGCTCGTCGCTGGGCTCTTGGGAATGGTCCCCGGAACACCACCCGTCTCGGCGGCACCCAAGGATGACTCGCCTCGTCTGGTCGAACAGACGGAGACGGCGGATATCTACGCCAATGGCGACGGGACGAACACCGCGGTGTTCTACGCCGGGCCGGTCAATTTCTTCGACAAGACAGCGAAGCAGTGGCGCAAGGTCGACAACCAGTTCCGGCGGCGGAACAACCGCATCGAGAATTCCGCCGCCACCCACCTCGGCGAACAGAACGTCCCCCTCCAGCTCATCATGGCCAAGACCCGCCACCGCTCGCCCCGCACTGCCATGCGCTACATCAAGCCCGGCCCGGTAGCCGTCGCCGAAGTCACCGAACTCCTCGACCCACCCCGCCGGAGAGGGTGAAGCCCCCTCGGGACTGACGGTCTCGATTACCCGGGTTCGCCCGCCCACCGAACGGGAGCCCGTGACATGGCGCTCGAAGGTCGCCCGTACTCTCCAGGGATGCGAATCGGGCGACGCGCGGCCGTCGTTGTGCTGGGTGTGGCCGTCACGCTCACCGCAGGGGTGCGGCTTGGACGACCCGTGGTCGTCCGACGGCACGACGTCGCCGCCCGGCGTTCGATCTACCACGCCTTCCCCGTCTTCCCCGGAGCGGTCAAGACCAACGAGGACGCCTACGAGCTCCCAGGTTTTGACGGCGGTATGAGCGGACACTACGGCCTGACCGTGACCTATCGCCTCCCTCCGACGGCCACCTCGTCCGAGACGCTCGGCTTCCTGCGCCGCAACATCCCGAACGGGTGGCAGGAAGCGTCAGACCAGACGTGCGTACGCAAGGTGAGCGACAGCCCTCCGCCACCGGTCGCCACCATGCCCGGCAGGGCGCCGGCGCCAACGGCAGCGGTGCCGCCCGCTCAGCTCGTCTTGATGGCCCGACGAAGCACTCTGACGGTCTTCACCCCCAACGAAGACGGGACCCCCGATGGGAAGATCAGCGGGCTCACCTTCAGCCTCTCCGGGAGCGGCCACGAGAAGCACCTGACCCTCGACCAAGCAACCTTCGCATGCCAAGCCGCACCAGATCCCGACCCCGCCGCCGACGAATTCGACGCCGGAGGACGCTGACCGCGCCCGACGGTGGGGACTCAGTCGGTCAAGGAGGGAAGGCTTAGCGCTGGTTTTCGTTCCGTTGTGTGCGTCCAGACAGCTCGGGCGTCCCGAGAGGAAGGAGTGAGGGATGCGTTGAGCGACAAGCTCATGACAGCCAGCCGGTGCGAGTCCGGTCCGGGGAGACGCCAGGGTCCCTGGTAGCGCGGCTCCCGGCGTCGGGCGAGATCCCGGGGTCGAAGCGGAGCAACCACGTCCCTGAGAGGGGGCGGCAACTGGCCGGTCCGCAGCATCAAGCGAAGCCTGCAGCGTCGTCAACGAAACCCCCGCGTGAGCGGGGTCCAAGGAGGAGCCGAGCCTGTGCAATGGAGGCGAAGGCCATGGACGGCACCAGAGATCCTGGAGCGGGTGCCCAAGAACCTCCCGGCGTAAGGGGCGTGGAACGGTCAGACGGTTGTCATGGGAACTGGAGAGGCCCTCCTTGGCCCCGGGTCTGCGGCCCGGGAAGCGTGTCTGCCTATAACCGGCCACCCCGGGAAGTGGCAGGCGGCCGAGAGGGAGTCGGAGGGGGTCGTAGTACCGGCGATGGGGAGGACAACACAACCTCCCCGGAGGGAAGGGCCCCTGCTTCATCGATGCACGTCGAAGGAAGGGAGGGGCCCTGATGAGTGCCGAGCGATCGGCTAGGTCCGTCAGACGCACCGAAGGTGCGGACCCGGTCCGAGCCCTCCAACGCGTGCTCTACCGCAGTGCCAAGCAGAACCCGACGCGTCGCTTCCATGCCCTCTACGACAAGCTCGCCCGCAGCGATGTGATGTGGCGGGCGTGGGTCGACGTGGCCACCAATCAGGGCGCCCCCGGCGTTGACGGCGTGACCATCGCCTCAATCGCGGATGGGGGCGTCGAGGGGGTGCGAGCCTTCCTCGGGACGCTCGCCGACGAGTTGCGGGCCAAGACGTACCGGCCCCAGCCGCTGCGGCGGGTGTACATCCCGAAGGCGGAACCTGGGAAAACCAGACCGCTTTCGATCCCGTGCGTGCGTGACCGGGTGGTGATGACGGCAGCGAAGATCGTCCTCGAACCCATTTTCGAGGCCGACTTTCTGCCGGTGAGCTTCGGGTTCCGCCCGAAGCGTTCGGCCCACATGGCCCTCGAGGTCATCCGGGTCGAGGCCAACCGGGGCGCCGACTGGGTGCTCGACGCCGACATCAAAGCATGCTTCGACGAAATCGCGCATGACGCCCTCGTCGCTCAGGTCGAGCGGCGGGTGTCGGACCGGGAGATGGTCAAGCTGCTGCGATGCTGGCTGCGGGCAGGGATCTTCGAGGGCGGGGTGGTCTCCGACGTGGTCGCCGGAACCCCGCAAGGCTCGCCCGTTTCCCCCCTGCTGGCGAACATTGCCCTCCACGTCCTCGACGAGGCGTGGGCGGCGATGCGGCCACCGCCGGGGGTACTGGTCAGATATGCCGACGATCTTGTCGCCATCTGCCCCACTCGGGAACGGGCCGAAGAGGCCCGAGACCGGGCGGCTGCGATCCTCGCCACTCTCGGGCTGCGTCTGCATCCCGACAAGACGAGGATCGCCCACCTGGCCCGGGGGGCAGAGGGCTTCGACTTCTTGGGCTTCCATCACCACAAGGTGGAGTCCTGGAAGTGGCGGGGTCGGTACTTCCTCCAGAAGTGGCCGTCGCAGCGGGCCATGACCTCGATCCGGGGCAAGGTCCGCCAGCGCACAGCCCGGCACCGGGCGAGCTGGCCGCTCGAAGACGTCGTGGCGGACCTCAACCCCGTGTTGCGGGGTTGGGGGGCGTACTTCCGCTACGGGAACTCGTCGAGGGCATTCAACCGCCTCGACTGCTACGTCAACGAACGGCTGGCGATCCTGGCCAGCAACAAACACGGGCTCCCGGGCCGCAACTGGGTCAGCCGGTTCACCCACCGGTGGGCCTCGGACCTCGGGATCTACCGCCTCACCGGAACGACACGGCAATGGGCTGCGCATGCCTCGCGGTGAACGATGTCGGAGAGCCGTGTGCGTGAGAAGCGCATGCACGGTTCGATAGGGGGGCGCTGGGCAACGGCTGCCATTGCACATGGTGCGGCAGCGGCCGCCAACCAGCGCCCTACCTCACTCCTCAACCCCCATCACCAGGGGTGCGACCCGGATCACGACGAGCGGACCAGCGACGATGAAACTGCAAGAGGGGCTGAAGCGAGCGGCCGGGTCGACTTGCCGTTCGTGTTGGCCGCGATCGGGGCTGACGTTCCCGGACGGCACGAGCCGCAAAGTCGACCACGACAAGGTGAACCAGTTCCTCAACGCCGTCCTCGATCCGCTCCTGGCTGAGGAGGCCGCCCGGTTCGACCCGGCCACCGATGACGCCCGCGACCCGCTGTTGCTCGGCTATACGAGCACGTTCCAGTTGCTCGCGGCGTGGCGCGAGACGGCGTGGCGTAACGCCGAGCGTCTCGTCGACGCGCCCGACGCGTCGTCCCGGGCGCAGGTCGCCCAGTCCATCGAGGACTACGCGGAGCTTGTCGGCCAGTCGCTCAAGGTGGCGGGCTCGTATGTGCCGCCGCTCACGACGAGCGCGTCGCGGGACGCGTACTGCTCGGCCCACAACGGCGCTGCCGCGCCGATCAGCTACCCGTTCGGCACGCCGTCCGCCTGGTAGGGCGCGCGCAGCGTCATCCCGTTCGGTTCAGAAAGCGGGTCACGGCGGCGGGCGCCATGGGGCGGGCGAGGAGGAAGCCCTGGGCCTGGTCGCAGCCCTCCCCGGCGAGGAACGACTGCTGCTCCTCGGTTTCGACGCCTTCGGCCACGACGGTGATCCCCAGGCTGTGGGCCAGGGCGATGATCGCCCGGGCGATGGCGGCGTCGTTGCCGCCGCCGGGCGCGTGCTGGACGAAGGACCGGTCCAGTTTCAAGACGTCGACGGAGAACCGACTGAGGTACGCCAGCGAGGAGTAGCCGGTGCCGAAGTCGTCAAGGGCGGTCTTCACCCCGAGGCGGGCCAACTGGCCGAGGACGGCGACAGCCTCGGCGGGGTGGCGCATGGCGAGGCTTTCGGTGACCTCGACGCCGAGGAGCTCGGCGGACAGCCCCGAGAGGTGCAGGCACCGGCCGACGAGGGCCGGGAGGTCGCACTGGTGGAACTGGCGCGCCGAGAGGTTCACCCACACCCGGACGCCCGGACTGGCGGCCCATTCCTGCGCTTGGCGGCAGGCCATCTCCATGACCCGTTCCCCGATCGGGATGATCAGCCCGGTTTCTTCCGCCAGCGGCATGAACGCCCCGGGGAGGACGACGCCGAGTTCGGGGTGCTGCCAGCGGGCGAGAGCTTCGAAACCGGTGACGTCGCCGGTGGCGAGGTCGAACTGGGGCTGGTAGTCGAGGGTGATCTCGTCGCCCTCGACGGCGCGGCGGAGGCTGCGCTCGAGTGAGAGCCGCCGCCGGGCCTCCTCGAAGAGGCCCTGGGAATAGCACTCGAGCGTGTCACCACCGCGTTCCTTGGCCCGGAACATGGCGCAGTCGGCGTTCTTGACCAGGGTCCCGACGTCTTCGCCGTCGTAGGGGTAGAGGGCGATCCCGATGCTCGCCGTGACGAAGAGCTCGTGGCCGTCGCAGACGAAGGGCCGCTGGAGCACACCCCGGGCCGCGTCGAAGCTCCTGGTGTGGTCCTCGTCGCGGCCCAGCCCCTCGCGCAGCAGCACGAACTCGTCGCCCGCCATGCGGAACACGTTGTGGCGCCCGAGGCGGGCGGCGAGGCGGCCAGCGACCTGTTGGAGGAGCTTGTCGCCGGCGGCGTGGCCTAAGACGTCGTTCACCGTCCGGAAACGGTCCAGGTCCAAGAACGCCACCGCCACCGTCCGCCCGGCCCGTTCCGCCCCGACGATGGCGGCGGAGAGCCGGGCGGCGAACTCGACCTGGTTGGGCAGCCCGGTGAGCGGGTCGAGGGTGGCCTGATCCCGCAGCAGCCCTTCGAGGGTGGCGACCTGCCCTTCGAGGCGGCCGACAGCGAACTGTTGGCCCGCCAGGGCGCCGACCACCGCCGCGAACGCCTCCCACCCCGAGTCGACCCCCGGCGCGGCGAACCCGAGCGCCAGCACGCCCCGCCCGCCGGGACCGGCCCAGAACGGCACCAGCAAGAGCCACTCCACGCCGATGGCGCCCAGCACCCCACCGGCGACAGCGGTGTCACCCTCGACCGACAGGATACGGGGCCGGCCCTCGGAAGCCACCTCCGAGAGCCACCCCTCCAGAGCCCGGCCGACACCGGCCACGCCCGCCCCGAGCGGGGCGGAGACGCTCGGCACCAACCGCCCGCCGGCAGCGGGGACATACGCCACGGCGGCCCGAACTCCTCCCTCCGCCAGGCGCCCCAAGGCACCGGCGAGCCTCCCCTCGGGGTGACCGAGCACCGAAGCCAAGCCGGCCAGAGCGTCGAGGAGATCGGCCGACCGGACCCGCTCGGCTGGTGACCCGCCACCCAAACTGGCGACCAGCCCCCCCGGTTGGGTCGACCTCACCCTGGTGGCCCCTCGCGTCTCCGCGGCCTCCACGTCACCGGCCCACCGGCCCCTGCTCGCGGCGCGAAACCATGACCGCACCCCCGGGGACAGCCTTGAATCCGCGTCGGTGTCCTCTCGACCTCAACCGCGCCCGACGGGAACGGGACGCCCCGCCGGCTCCCCCCCAGTTTCCGGCCAACCAGCGGGAACCGCCATAGCCCACCCGGGCTAGTCGCCCTTCGCCAGAACGTGGCGACAGGCAGCTTTGCCCGTTCCCACGAGGCCCGGAACTCCCGAAGCCGTCCCCAGCGGCGTCAGCGCCAGCGAAGAGGTCCGCATCCCGGCCATGCGGACGATCGGCGCCGCCGAGCGGGCCCACCCCGCCGGCCCGCCTGAACGTGCTCCTCGTGGTCGAAGACGAACCCGACCTCCAGCTGTTGATCCGCTACCACTTCAGCCGGGACCCCGCCTTCGAAATGGACGGCCAAGCCACCACGGCCACCGACGCCATCCGCCACGCCGGCGACCACCACCCCAACGTGATCGTGCTCGACAACCAGCTCGAAGGCCAGATGACCGGCCTGGAAGCCGCCCCCCTCCTCAAAAAAGCCGCCCCCGATGCCGTGGTGATCATCTTCAGCGCCAGCGAAGAGGTCCGCATCCCGGCCATCGATTCCCCCTACATCGACGGCTTCGTGCTCAAGACCGACATCGGCCGCCTCGTTCCGACAGCCCGCCGGCTCCTCGACCTCGCAGCGGCATAAAGGCCGACCGGCGCTGTCTTGACTTTGAGTCTCCTTCAGGGATGAGGGGGTTGAGGAACATCGGTGCGGAAAGTCACGTTAAGGGCCGTACCCCTGCAACGACCGCGTGTTCGCCGATCAGTGCCGGAGCGTGCGCGCGGCGGCGTCCTCGAAGACCAGCGGCGGGCGCTGGCCGGTCGAGTCGCCCGTCCGCACCCAGAAACGGCCCGTCCCGAACCGCTCGAGGACCGCCGTCGATCACCACCGCGCCGGGCCACGGTCGGATTTCCCCGATCCGATCCCACCGCTCAGTCCGACACGGAGCATGCCGAACCAAAGGGATTGGAGCTTTGGGGGTGGTTCGATCCCCGGGCTAATCCTGAGGGGTCGGGGAAATAGCTCGACCGGGTTATCCAGACCCCGGCTGGGATGGTCGAGACGCAATGACAGAGCGGGAGGGAAAACGTTGAACCAGGCTGTCCGTCGCTACAACTTCCGCCGGTCCCGAGGTGAGCGGGGCGTCGCGGTGGTCGAGACGGAGGCAGCCCAGACCGGCTGTTCCACCGGGCGCCAGCTGGATGCGGGTCCGGATCGCCTACGACGACGAGAACTATCCCCTCCTGCCCAAGTTCCCCGTCCTCGGGCTGCTGCTGCCCGACACGCTCACGTCGACTTCGATCACACAGGTGAACTGATGAAGATCCGCTGGTTCCGCAACCGGGCCGGCGAGCAGAAGGGCGCGGTTCTCGTCGTCGTGAGCGTGGCCATGGTGGCCATGATCGCGGCGACCGCCCTCGCCGTCGACGTCGGCCAGGTCACCAACAACAACCGCACCCTCCAGGCCAAAGCCGACGTCATCGCCCTGGACGCCGCCCGGGCCATCAGCGGCGCCACGGCCGTGTCGCTGTCGGGCTCCACCGGCGCTGTCGTCACCGCCGTCCAGGCCAGCGCCGCCCGCAACAACATGCCGTTCTCCCAGCTGACCGTGGACCTCGGGACGATGAACGGCACCACCTTCACGCTCATCGCCACACCGGTGCTCAACGGCGCCATCCAGACGGTGACGTCGACCTCGGTTCCCACCGCCGTGCGGGTGACCGCCTCCGGCACCGTGAACTTCGCCTTTCAGCGGGGGTCGAAGACGACCAGCCGGGCGGCGATCGCCGCCCGGGAGCGGACGGGCGGCTTCTCGATCGGCTCCTGGCTGGCCGGCATCCCGGCCGGCGGCGACGGGATCCTCAACGCCCTCCTCGGCGACGCCTTCGGCCTCCACGCCGTCGGCTACAGCGGCCTCGTCGACGCCAACGTCACCTTGGAGCTGCTCGGCCTGAACCTGCCCGTGACCGTCCTCTCACCGAACGAACTGTTGAGCACGTCGGTCGGGATCTACGACTTCATGCTGGCGTCGATCTCCGTCCTCAACGCCCAGGGCAACACCGCGGCCGTGTCCGTCCTCCAGAGCCTGATGGTCAACGCCTCACTCACTGGCGACGTGCGGCTGGGCGAGATCATCGAGGTCGCCCTCGGAGCCGAGGCGGCCGCCGCCGGCGCTTCGCTCAACCTCCTGCAGCTCCTCACGGCGAGCGCCTTCGTCATCCAGAAAGACAGCGGCCACGCCCTTTCCATCCCGACCCTGGGTATCTCGATCCCCGGCGTGACCAGCGTCACCGCCTCCGTCACAGTCCTCGAACCCCCGAAGATCTACTTCGGCCCGGTCAACGGACCGGCGGTCCGGACGGCCCAGGTGCGCCTGTCGCTGAACCCGGTCATCGACCTGTCCGTCGGGGTTCCCGGCGTGCTCGCCGTCACGATCGACGGTGCCCTGCCGCTCGACATCACCGCCGCCGGCGCCTCTGGCGTCCTGTCGGCCATCAACTGCGCCACGCCTAGCATCACCGTGGCATCGACCACCGAAGCGGTGAATCTGAACACCAGCGTGAGCCTCGACCTCGGCGTGACCGCGCTGTTCGTCCCGCTCGGACTCGCCCAATTGAGCATCGCCGCCGGAGTCAAGACCGCGTCGGCGAATTACACGACGACCTTCAACTCCCCTGGCGAGTTCGGGCCGGAACACGCCAAGTCGGTCGGATCCAGCACCCTCGGGCTCAACGGGCTGCTGAACCTCACGAGCGCCAACATCTCGCTGCTCGGCCTCAGCGTCGACCTCACGGCGCTCACGAACCTGGTCCTCCCGGCGATCAACGGCATCCTGTCAAGCCTTGACACCGCCCTCGTCGGGCCGCTCCTGAACGTGCTCGGCCTCGAGCTCGGCGGGGCCGACATCGCCGCCCTCACGGTGAACTGCAGCGGGCTGCGGCTGGCCGGGTGACCGCTCGTTGAGCAGCCCGGCGCCGAGGATCCTCGTCCTCGACCGCACCGGCGGACTGGCGGCCCGGCTCCGTCGCGCCAGGTCGGTTTCCGCCGGGACGCTCGCCGCCACCATGACCACGGTCTCGCCGCGCCAGGGCTGGCCTGGGCGGTTGGCGTGTGGGTCGGCTTCACCAGCGCAGACGGGGTGGGGGGCTCGGTTGTGGTCTGCCCCGACAAGGGCAGACCACAACCGGAACGAGCGAGCGACCGGCCGCCGATGAATCCTTCCAGGTCCGGCGGGGACGCCGCTTGCCGCGGTGGCGGCTACAGGCCCGGCAAATCCGCAGTGCCTTGCAGTCAGGCCCGCTGGGTGACGAGCCCTGATATGGCACGGAGACGGGACTCGAAGGAACTGGGGGAAGTGAGCAGTTAGCCTTCGAGGTCGATGTCAACAGCGATGCTGGTGCTGCCGTTGGCGGTGACACCGATCTCCGGCACCGCCCCCACCAGACCGCCGACAGTGCCGCCGACCGTGCCGAGCAGGTTGTTGGTGACGCCGTTGACGGTGCCCGCCACGCCGTTGACGGTGCCGAGCAGGCCGTTGGTGACGCCGTTGACGGTGCCGAGCAGGCCGTTGGTGACGCCGTTGACGGTGCCGGCCACGCCGTTGACGGTGCCGAGCAGGTTGTTGGTGACGCCGTTGACGGTGCCGGCCACGCCGTTGACGGATGTGATGAGACCGGCAGTGGTGTCGTTTAGCGCGCCGAGGGTGTCGTCCACGGTGGCGGTGGTGAGACCGAGCGTCGTGTCCACGGTGGTGACAGTGGAATCGAGGGTGCTGCCCACGACGGCGGTCGCGGCCGGGATGGTGGCGGTGTCGACCGCCGACAAGGTGCTGCCGACGAGGTCGGTGGTTCCGGTCAGGAGCGGGTTTGCGATAGCACTGATGGTGCCCCCCACGGCGTCGGTGGCGCCGCCCACCGGCACCCCGAGCAGCCCGCCGGTGACGCTGTCGACGAGGCCGAGGACGGAATGTGTTGCCGTGTCGACCGTCCCAAGGAGCGGGTCGACGACACCGCTGAGGTCCGCTTCGGCACTGACGGCGGCGGTTCCTGTCACCGCGGCGCTCGAGTCGGCCCGGGTGCCGTAGGCGGCCACCCCGGGGCCGAGCACCGCCAGGCCGGCGAGCATCGTGCAGAGCATGGCCTTGTTCATGGTTGTTTCCTTTCCGGCCCGAAGGCCGATCGGCTGCTGTGGGCAGCTGGGTGTCCTGGTTGGCGACCGAAGTGCGCTGCGCCGGCCGCTGACACGAGAGGAACGAGGGTCCGGCCGGGAACCTTGTGGGCGAGGGAAGATCGCTGCTGAGGTCGACAGATATGCCCTCGTTTGCGGTCGATCGACTGACATCGCCGCCGGGATCCGGAGGGAAGCGACGGTTGACGGCAATCGAGGCTGGCAGCTCGAAAGAGGCCCCGCGCTCGGGTACGCCCGACCAACGGCAAAGTAGAGACCCGGAAAGAGCCTGGAATGCTCCGAGTCGGCATTCCTCGTACACCACCCCCGTGGACGTGAACCCTCGGGCTGGTCATGGCCAGATTCCGGGTCGCGTGCCGGCCCGACGGATGGTCAGGGCATGGCAGCCCCTACCGAGCGGTTACCTTGCCGCTGGTCGTCCCGACCCGAGCGCGGGCCAAAGAGGGCCGGCGTCCCACTCGATGTATTCAAACGCCGAGCACAACCAGGGGCGGTGTCGCTTCGCTGGCGGAACTCCACGCCCCGCTGCGGGGCTGGACAAATGGCGAGGCGGTCAACACTTGGTGCCTTCCTGTCGTCGAGCCTTCCGTGGGCGGCAGGGACCCGGGATGAAGCGGCGAAGGTCACCTCGGCACAGGAGAGAACCGCTGGCGCCGGCGACGGTTCCGCCGGCGCGGCCCGGGAGGGATGCGGGGATGACGATGATCGCGGAGCGGGTCCCCGGTGTGGACGGGGAGCCGTCTCGGCGTCGGGACGAGGAGGACGCCGGGCTGGTGGCGCGCGTGCGGGCCGGTGACCTGACCGCGTACGACGAGCTCGTCAGCCGGCACCGGTCCTGGCTCCTCCGGCGCTGTGCGGCTCTGGTCGGCAACGACGCCCACTTGGCCGAGGACATCGTCCAGGACATCCTGCTCCGGCTCTTGGGCGCCATCCGCCGGGACGATCGGCCGCTGCGGGTCGGTGGCTGGCTGGCGGTCGTGGCCCGACATGCCTGTATCGACGAGCACCGGAAGCGGCGGGCCGACCTCCCCGGGGTCCTCCCTGAGAGGGCGGTCCATCCTGAAGAGCCCTTGGCTCTCGATGCACCGTTGGCGGCGGCATGGGCCGCGCTGCCGGGACGGCATCGGGAGGTTCTGTATCTGCGGGAGATCGTCGGTTTTCCCTACGCCGAGATCGCCGGCACCTTGGATCTGTCCGTGTCGGCGGTCGAGACGCTGCTGTTCCGGGCCCGGAACGCGCTGCGCCGCGAATATGTCCGGGCCGGCGGCGGGACCGTGAGCTTCGGTGCCCTCGGCGCCGGGCTGCGTCGGGTGGACTTCACCGGGCTGGCCGGGCTGCCGGCAGCACCCGGGACCCAAGAGGCCACGGCCCTGGCCGCCATTGTCGATGAGGTTCCCCGCCCTGCGGGTCGCGTCTCCGACGGCGCCGGCATGACCGCCAGCGAGGGTCAGCGCACGGTCATCGATCTGGCCGACCGGGTCCGGCGGGCACCGGCACGGGCCTTCGAGCCGATGGCATTCCTGACGGACGCCTTCCGGGCGGTGGGCCTGCTCGGCACCGGGCTCCTGTCCAGCGCCACCGCCGTCGTGCTGTCCGTCGTCCCGGTCGTCCCGAGCCTCGTGAC
>Ga0070741_10008842_pt1 | contig 19951 bp, 30 predicted proteins | sample Coa_R1_4_FD_66440 | JGI IMG/M metagenome (GOLD analysis project Ga0070741, IMG submission 66440) | Surface soil microbial communities from Centralia Pennsylvania, which are recovering from an underground coalmine fire - Coalmine... | ecosystem: Environmental > Terrestrial > Soil > Unclassified ...
TCCCCCGACACGCGGCCCGCGCCAGCTCGTCGCCGGTCACGCCACGAACCCGCGGAAGATGTGCATCGCGTGGACGCGGCCCTCGCGGTCGAAGTCGATGGTGCGCCGGTCTTTCGCGACCTGCGTGGCCAACCGGCGGATCGCCCGCCGGTTAGCGGCGACGTCCCGGAACCCGATGCTGTCCCGGTTCACTTCGGCCTCGTCGAGCAGGGTGATCCGCTGGTGCGGATCGCGGTCGGGGTCGTAGCAGACCAGCGTGCGGTGCATCTCGCCGTCGTCGTCGCCGCGTTCGGTGATGTCGATCACGATCCCGCCGCGCGGCTCGAGCTGCTCGCCGAGCTCATCGACACCCGCCCAGCCGCGGGTCCGCGACCAGGCGGTCATGCCCCGCTCGATCAGCTTGGTCATGCCGATACCGGACGCCCCGACGGCGGGCCGGGCGATCTCCCGGGCGCGCCGCCATTGCTCCTCCTCCTCGAGGATGGCCCGCTCGCGTTCGGTCAGCCCGCTCACGGCAGCACCTCGGCGAGCGCGGTGGCGACGTCCGGGTAGGGGATGGCGCGGCAGCTGGTCTCGAGCGGGCCGTCGCCGGCCGCCTCAAGGTCGGCTATCTCGAACGGCTGGCCGTCGGGCCGGGCCATGAAGTGGTAGTAGGCGTGGCCGGCGGCGTCGAGCGTCAGATAGCCGCGGGTGTCGCAGTGCTTGTAGAGCCACACCTTCGGATGGCCCGCGTCGCACGTGCCCATGAACATGAAGTCCTCGACCTGCTGGTAGATGCCGACGACGTTGGCGAACGCGACGAGCGTCCCGAACTCGCACGCCGGGTCGTCGCAAGTGCAGCGGATCCCGTCGCTCACGACGCCGCCCGGGTATCGACCCAACGGCCGTGCAGCAGCCGTCGGCCCTCAGCGAGCCGCCGGGCCCGCCACGCCGCTTGATAGTCCGTGTTGGCCGCGACGCACTCCGGGCGCCGGCAGCCCTGCACGTAGCAGGACCGGGTGCCGTGAGCGGCGGTCGCGGCGCGCAGCGTCGGATGCTGGTCGAGCGTGCCGGTCTCGTAGGCGCGCTGGTAGCAGTAGGTGCACAGCCCGCGGGCCTTGACCGGCAGGCTGGGATGACACGTAGCCGCGGCAGCCATCGCTACTCGAACGGATCGTCGGGGATCTCGTCCGACGGCGCCGGCTCCGCCTCGGCCGCCTCCTCGCCGAACGCGGGCCCGTCGTCGCCGTCACACGCGGGGAACGCGGTAAGCGCCTCGCCGATGATGGTCTCGAGGATCGCCCGGTGCGACACCCGGAACGGGTTGCGATGCCCGGCGCCGTTCTTCAAGTTGGGGAGCACCTGCGCCTGGGCCTCCTCGACCACATAGGCGCGCTGCTCCGCGGTGAGCTGGCCCAGCCGGGCGATCAGCGTGTCCCGCTCGGCGTCGGTGAGCGGGACGTCCTCCGCCTCCGGGGTGACATCGAGGATCCCGGGCGCCGGCGAGGCGCCGGCCGCCACCGTGTGATCGACGACATCGACCGTCTCGTCGATCTGCTCGTCGAAGTCCTCGAGCGACAACGCGGGCAGCCCGAGGATGATCTCCGGCGCGGCGGCGGTGACCAGGTTGCGGGCCGCCGCGGCGCGCAGCATCGCGGCCGGGTGGTTCTTCCAGTTGTCTTTCTTCGGGTACAGGTCGGCGGCCTTGGCCTCCTCGAGCGTGTAGGTCAGCGTGTGCACATGGCGGTTGCCGCGCCGACGGAGCCACGCCCGGGCCTTGGTCGAATCGCACAGCGATTGCGGATGCTCGGCGCCGCAGCCGCACCGCTGGTTCGGTGCGGTCTCGTTGCAGAACCCGAACGCGTGGCCGGCCCGGAAACACAACGCGACGCGCAGCCGGGCCGACAACGTGATCCGAGTCGAGCCGCCTTGCGAGGGGATGGGGAACAGGTCGGTGATCGCGGTCGGCAACGCCAGCCCGAGGTGGTGGGCCTGGATGCCGGCGAGCACGAGATCGTCCGGCTTGCCGCGGTAGCCGCCCGCCGCCGCGGACGTCGAGAGCACCTTCGCGACCCGTTCGATCATGGCCAGGTCGCGCTCGGTCAGCGTGACCGGCGCCATGGCGACGGGCCGCTCCTGGTCGCGGTACTGCTCGACTTCGGCGCCGGCCATCGGTCCCTCCTGGGTCTCGGTTGCGGTTGCGGGAATGACGGTCATCGGATCTGGCCTTTCAGTTGCGCCTGGTAGCGGGCCCGGGCCTCCTCGGCGCGGGCCTCGGCCGCGTCCACCGCGTCGCCGTGGCATGAGCGGTGCGCCTGGCCGTACTGCCAGACGGTGAGCGGGTTGGTCTCGTCGCCGGGCCGCTTGCACCAGTGGCACAGAGCGAGGGCGACAAGCGGCGGCTTGGGCCGGTCGTTGATGTCGGCGACCAGCCGCCGCTGGAAATCGGCGACGCCCATCAGCCCGCCACCTCCCGCCGGCGGTTGCGGTCCGCGGTCAGCGCGGCCCGCTCCGCCTTGCCTTTCGCCTGGCGCATCGTGTCGGAGCTCGAGCCCTGCACGTACTCGCCGAAGAACCGATCAAAGACCGACCACGTGGTCCGCGTGCCGGTGCGGTTCGGTCGCACCTCGAACCGGCCGTCGAGCACGTTGGCCGGTCCGGCGGTCACGCCCTCGCGCCGCCAGCGTTGCGTCCTGCCCGCCATCACTGGACCGCCTCGGCGGGCAGGTCAGTGAAGAAGTACCGGCCGCCCTCCCGGCCGTAGTCGCGGAGCAGCGAGCGCAGCACCGCTAGCCGCAGTGACCCGAAGCCGGCGCCGAACGCGGCGCCGACCAGCCGGTCCCACTCCTCGTCGGTGAGGGTCATCAGATCCTCGGCCCGCATCGAACGCAGAACGACCGTGTGCGCGACCTGCCGCGCGATGACGTCCTCCGCGACCGCGCCGATCGTCGCCTTGCCGAGCTCGGCGGCCATCACGCGACCTGCTTCCACGCCTCGAGCGCGGCGCGGCCCGCGTCCATGTCCGGGCCCATCTCGTCGTGCGGGGTCCCGAAGTTGACCGACGTCATCAGATCGGCCAGCGCCAACGCCAGCTGCCGGCCGGCGATAAACAGCCGCATCGGCCGCGCCGCGGCCTCGGCCCGCTCGCATGACGGGTGGACGTCGCCGGCCAGGCGCTCCTCGTCGGCCGAGAACCCGCCGCAGATCCGGCAGGTAGGGATGGCGAACACCGCGGCCAGCGCGTCGGCGGGCGGAGTAGGGGGGCCGGCGACGCTGGCCGCGGTGATGGTGGGCGCCGCGCTCATCGCGTCACCTCGAGAATGTGACGGGCCCGGCACGGCAGGCAGCAGGCACCGGCGGGCGGGCACGCGCACGGCAGCTCGGCCAGATCGAAGATCATCTGCTCGATCTCCCGCTGGGCCTCGGACAGCCGGGCCTCGCGGGCGTAGTGCTCGGCGAGCTGCTGGCGGGGCCGCTCAACCTCGACGATGCCGGCGAGGCGGCGCAGATGGTGCCAGTGGCCGGGCACCGGGTCCTCGACGAAGCGCAACTCGACGCCATCGTCGTTGGCTCGAACCTCGGCAACGGTGACTGTCGGGCCGTCGCTGCAATCCCAGCGGTCGGCGAGCCGGTCGCCGGCGGATATGCCCTCCACCGGTAGCCGTCGGGTTATCGTGTCCATTCGGGTGACCTCCTCAGTAGGTCGTCCAGGAGCCGCTCCGGGATCCAGCCGGGGCGGCTCGTTGTTTTCAGGCCGTGGTCGCGACGGCACTGTCATCGCCAGCCAGGAAGCGGTCGACCTCGGATCGCTTGATCCGCAACGTCTTGCCGCCCGGCGTTTTGATGGCTCGCATCCGGCCCTCGCGGACCCAGCGCGTCACGCTCGACGGTGCGGTGTTGAAGATCGCCGCTACCTGGTTGGTGGTAAGCAGTTCGTCATCCACGTACCCCGTTGTACTACTAAGTACGTTCAGGGGTCAATAGTTCTTCGTCACTTATCTTGCGCACTTGACGCATTCGGCGTACGGTGCGAGTAACGACGCATCGTGAGAGGGGGTGAACGAAGATGAGTGTTACGGCAACGATCATCCCGACGTGGACGGTCGGCGACCGGCTCCGCAAGTCCCGGATCCACGCCGGCCTCGAGCAGGCCGACATCGCCCGCATCCTCGGCGTGGCTCAGAGCGCGATCGCCAAGTGGGAACGCGACGAGCGCAAGCCGCGGGACCTGCTACGCATCGTCGAAGGGTGGGCCGCCGCTACCCATGTGCCCCGCGAGTGGCTTCTGTGGGGTGTGGTCCCGGCCGCCGCGGTCAGCGATCCCGATCTGGCATCTTTGTTTCACGATAGCGGCGAGACCCGCTACCCCGCGTGAAACGTAGCCAGCCACCTACACCTGTTGCCAATCGGTGTATTTGACGTGAACGGTGCATTACGTATAAACCGCTACGTCGGTTGTCTGGCCTTGGGTAAGGAGGTCAGCCGGGATGACCAATGACGAGCTGATCGCCGCGTTCGGCCACTACCGCCGCCTGCGGAACCTCTCCACGATGGCGTCCTACCGGTACCGCATCGTGCTCGGCGCCTTCGCCCGCGAGTGCGGCCGGCCCCTCCTCGAGGTCACCCACGACGACATCGAGGCCTGGCTGGCCGCCCGCCCCCACGACATCAGCCCCCGCACCCGGTCGAGCTATATCACCTACCTGTCCACGTTCTACAAGTGGGCGATCGTCGAGGAGCTCACCGACCGCAACCCGGTCGACCGGGTGATCCGCCCCAAGCTCCCCGAGCTGTTACCGCGGCCGATCGCCACCCCGGACCTGGCCATGGCCGTCGAGCTCGCCGACCCGCGGATGCGCCTGTTCCTCTGTCTCGGCGCCTACCAGGGGCTCCGGGCCCATGAGATCGCCAAGGCGGCGATCGAGGATTTCCAGCTGTACGTGGACCCGCCCATGCTCCGGGTGCTCGGCAAGGGCCGCCGCGAGCGGGTCGTCCCGCTGGCCGCGGAGACCGAACGGGCGCTGCGGGCCTACGGGATGCCCCGCCGCGGGCCGCTGTTTCCGTGCCACGAAGGGTGCAGCGAGCCGATCCGGGCGGCCACGGTGACCAAGTACGTCGCCCGCTACCTGCGCTCGCTCGGCATCGAGGCGACCTGCCACCAGCTGCGCCACTGGTTCGCGACCGAGCTGCAAGCGGCCACCGGCGACCTGCGGATCACCCAGGAGCTACTGGGCCATTCGGATCCGTCGATCACCGCCCGCTACGCCAAGCTGCGCCCGTCGGCCGGAGCGGCGGTGGTCCGTTCCCTGTCCGCCCGAGTTGGCGCCGACCCGCCGGTGATCCGATAGTCGGAGTGGGGTGCGCCGGCCGGTGGGGTAAGCACCGGACCGGCGCATCCCACGGTCAACGATCCTACGCCCCATATCTTGCGAAGTCCCGCGCTATCGCTCATGCTGTCCGATATGCGACAGATGACACGGCGGCGGCGGGCGGTGTCGACGGCGATGGTGGCCGGCTACGTGATCGTGTTCTGCGCGGCCACCGCGGCAGGGATCTGGCTGCTCGCCTTCGCGTGGACCGGTCACCTCCCCTAGACGCGGCAGAGCCCGCCCGGCGCGGGTGCGAACCGGCCGGGCGGGCTCCATGACGGGGGAACAGAGAGCGGGCCGTGCTGCCCGCTACGACGCCGCTTTCGACGTCCCTCCCCGCTTGGCGGCCAGCTCGCCCACCACCGGGGCGGCGTCGGCCACCAGCTGCTCGAGGGCGGCCAGCTTCAGCCGGTGCCTCGAGGCGAGGTAGATGCCCTGGGAGACCAGCGCGGCGACGGTGGACACGACGGGCACCCAGCCCGCCACCCAGCCGGGCACGGTGGCGCCGGGGTGGACGAGGGACAGGATCGTGGCCACGAACGCCAACGCCAGGACGAGCACGTGGCCCCACCATTCGGTTGTCGTATAGCCGGGCTTGAGCTCGACCGCCGGCGGGGTGGTGCTCATGCGTTGGGGGGCGCGGCGGGCGAGCCGGCCGTCTGGCTGGCGTCGCCGGGCTGCTGGGTTGGGGGTGCGGCGGAGCCGAGCCCGTCGGTCGTGCCCGACCCGGCCGTCGAGGGCGGCGCGGCGACGCCGGTGCCGGCGGCGACGGAGTTGGCCGCGGCGTCGGGCTGGACGGTCTTGTCGGCGGGCGGGGCGGTCTGCGCCTTCCACGCGGCGTCGAGCTGGGCGGCCTGGGCGGCGATGCCGTCGAGCTTGGTGAAGTCGACGGCGGGCGCCTGGGCCTTGACCTGCTCGCCGATGGCCGCCCACTCCTGGGCGAAATCGGAGAGGGCCTGGGTCAGCTGGGCGACGTCGGCGTCGAGATGGGTCTGGGCATCGGACATGGCGTTGATTCCTCTCAGGATGAGGTTGGTCAGGTGTGTTTGGTGTGTGGCGAGCCGCCGGTACAGGTCGTCGAGATCCCGGACCGCCGGCTGGTGGTGCGCCCCGCCTGGGCTACGGCTCATGGCCGCCGCCACGGCCGGTAGTAGAAGATGATGCAGACCAGCGCGACGATCGCGAGCACGACGAGGATCGTGACGAGCGTCGAACCGGACACGCGGATGCCGTTGGGGCCGGCTGCGTAGAGGGTGAGCATGGTTATTTCCTTCCCATGGCGGACGAATCGGTCACCGGCAGCCGTCCCAGCGGAGCCACCCCTGGTAGAGCCCGCCGCCGGCGACGGCGTTGGCGAACACCCGGTCCTGCTCGGCCGGGCTGGCGGTACCCCAGTCGGCCGGGTTGCCGCCCCACGCCGCCCACGTCGACCGGTCGAACTGGTAGCGGCCGAAGTGGGTCGGGTTGCTCGAGCGGCCGTAGCTGCCGCCGTTCTCCGTCGCCGCCACGCAGGCGACGGCGGAGCCCGCCGACCCGCGGGGCATGGACGAGACCACCGCGGGCCGGCGGGAATCAGCGGGCCCGCGGATCGCGGCGAGCGCGTAGAACCGCCAGCGCGGGTCGCGCAGCGCCGCAGGATCCTGGGGGAACCCGATAGCAGGGATGGCGGCGAGCTCGGCCCGCCACACGATCAGCGTCGGCCGGTCACCGAGACTCTGCCCGGCCGGATGGCGCCGATCCCGGATGGCCACCCACACCAGCGCGGCGAGCAGGATGAGCAGGACGGCGACACCGAGGAACCGGCGGATCACTTGCCGACCAGCCCGCGGACGTACTGCTCGGCCTCCCAGTCGGAATGGCTGGCCGTGTGCGCCCCGCCCGCGGCGCGATGGTGGAACACGCACAGCCACCGGAAGTTGGCGCCCGACTCGACCCACGCCCCGACCGTGGCCGGGTCCGAGATCCCCGGATAGTCCACCTCGAGCGCGGCGAGGTCGACGCCGTTCTGCAACGAGAACTCGATGTGCGCGTGGTGCAGCTCGAGCCCGGACTGTTGGCCGGCCCGGTCGATCCGGCAGGGGTTGCCCTGCGCGTCTTTGCAGTCGTCGAACCCGATCCGCTCGCCCACAAAGCAGCGGGCGGTGGCCCGCGTCTTACGGTGGAACGCGTCGAAGTCCTTGTAATGCGGGTCGTCTTTGCGGGCCGGGTGCGCGGGGAAGTGGACCGTGTAATGGTGGGATTGCGCGCCGGCGTGGGCGGCGACAGCAGCCGCGTCGGACATCTCAACCTCCTGTCGAGGATTAGAGCTAGAGCAGGCAGAGCGGGCCGACACAGATCAACGGCCGGGTGGTCGTCGTGGTGGTCGGCGGCGGGCCGCCCCGGCTGGGGATCGTGGTCGTCGTCGGGGGCGGCATGGTGACGACGAGCATCGAGGTCGTGGTCGTCGAGGGCAGAAGGGTGACGGGCGCCGCGGAGCGCTGCCGACCGCCGGTGGCCAGCGACGTCGAGATGGTCGGCGGGGGCGGCACGAACGCCGGGGTCTGGCCCAGCCGGCGGAGCGCGGCGGCGTTGGCGTCGGCCGCGGCGCGCACCGCGGCGTCGTCGGCCTCGAGGGTCGACACGACGTTGCGGAGCCCGGCGATCTGCTGCACGTCGGCCTGGTGGCCGGTCGAGAGATGGTTCACTTTCAACGCCACATCGATGAGGGTCAGCGCGAGCACGACGACGATCGCGGCGCCGATCAGCGCGGCGGCGAGCGCCATGCGCCGGTTCGACCGGCGGCGCCGCTCGTTGTTTTCGTCGGCGGCTCTGAGCGTGCCGGCCAGATCGGCGGTGTTCACTGGCGCCTCCTCGTGCGCGTCCGGGCCTCCGCGTCGCGCCGGTCGCATTCCTCCTCGCGGCGGGCCACGTCGGCCTCGCGCCGCTCGATCTCCCGTTCCCGGGCGGCCAGGTTGTCGGCCATCAGCGTGGCCAGATGCACCGCGTCGCGGTCCTCGGCGCCCCGCTCCCGCCGGCGGGTGACCACGGCCGTGCCGACCACGGTGATGAGCGCGGCGACGACCGTGCCGACCGCGGCGAAGATCGCACCGGCCACCCGGCCGTCCCCGTCACCGACCAGCTAACCGGCGACGGGATCGAAACTGTCGGCGCCGGGCCACTCCACCACCCGCACCCCGGCCGCGGTCCACGCCTGCATCTCCGGCTGGTCCCCGGTGAAGTTCACCCAGCCGTTGACGGCGGTGTTCCACAGCCGCCAGCCCTTCGAGGTCGTGTCGTGGATGATGAGCAGGTTTTGCATGTCGTCCTCCGTGATCGGCGGTAGGGGAACGGGCGGAGCGGCCGGCGCGGGTGCCGGTGCGGCGAGCGCGAAGAACTGGGCGAACTGGTCCTCGGATCCGACCCAGCGGTCGAGGTCGACCTGGCCTTGGATCCCGGGAACGGGCCCGGTCCCGTACTGCCAGATCACGGTCCCCGCGGTGTGCGGGTTGGTGGCCGGGTCGATCGTCCCCGCGAACCAGATGGGATGGCCCCACGGCGCGCCGGCCATGTTCTCGAGGTAGTTGAGGTTCGAGTAGAGCAGCGACCGGGCCTCGCCCTTTTCGGCGAGCCACTGGCGGCCTTTCGCCGCGACCTGCTCCCACGAGAGCCCGTCGGACTCCTCAAGATCCTCGGCGCCGGGCACCCCGCCCACCACGGACCGGAAGTGGGCCTCGTCGGCGCCGGCGTCGTTGGCCGGCGCGTAGTAGTCGTAGCTGGCCACCCGGAACCCGGCCGCCACCGCGTCGGCGTAGTCGCGGGCGAAGTAGGGCGACGCCTCGTTGATGAACACGAACGGGTCCGCGCCGCCGCCCTCCGCTTTGAGCGCGGCGTAGACCGCCGGCCAGTCGATCGCCGCGCCGTGCGGATGCTGGAACGCGGAAACGTCGATGCCGTAGTGCACGGATCCCTCCTGGCTCTTAGGGCAGCCCGCCGCTGCCGTAGCGCGACAGGTAGCGGCGGTAGTTCCGGGCCGCGGTGTTGTTGGCCCGCTGCGTCTTGGTCGGCGCCTGCTTGGTCCCGAGGGGCGGCACCTTGGCGGAGGTGGTGCCCAGCCCGGCCAGGTTGAGAAGCCGGTTCGGCAGGCTCGTGTCGTCCGGGAAGATGACCGGCCGGCCCTGCACGAACCGCGGTTCGCCGGTGTTGTAGCGGAGCTCCGGCTTCGACAGGAACCCGAGCGCCAGCGAGCCGAGCGGGTTGTTTTTCGCGGCCAGGTAGGCGGCCTCGCCGGCGGAGGTGATCGCCCCCGTCTGCTTCTGCGTCGGCGGCCGGGTGAGCTGGTTGAGGGTGTTCGGATCCATCCCGGACACCATCTCGACCGGCGTTTTCAGGACCGGGTTCAAGAACCCGCCCGGGGTGGCGGTGAGCAGCTCGGGCGGGAAGAAGTTGCGGGCCGACAGGAACCGGCCGCCGCCCAGGTCGATCGAGTCGCGCAGCCAGCCCGGCCGGTTGGCGTCGTTCTGGGATGCCAGGTCGCCGAGATGCAACGTCCACAGGGTGCGGAGCGGATGGTCGGCGGCGTAGCCGGCGACGGCCTGGGTGACCTGCTTGGCCCACGGATACACCGGGAAGATCCGGCCGAGCACGCCCCGCTCGAACGGCGACAGATCGGAGTAGTCGCCGATGGCCCGGATCCCGGCCCGGATCGCCTCGTCCCGCGACGCGCCCCGGCCCAGCTGGTCGAGCATGACGGCGACCTTGGCGGCGTTATCGACCCAGTTGGACGCCCGCATGGTGACGTCGCGGGCCGCGCCCAGCGGCGAGCGCAGCCGGCCGGCGCCGACCCGCTGAGACTCGAGCGCGGCGCGTTCGTCCTCGAACAGTCCGGTCGCCTGCGCCGCCCTGGCCAGATCGGTCTGGTTGCGGAGCTCGGCGACGGCGCGGGGCGCGGTGCGGATGATGTCGCCGAGGCTCATGTCGCCCCGGGTGTGGGCCATGAACACGTCGGAGAGCAGCCGGCGGGCCTGCATGGTCGGCGAGATGGCCAGCGGTTCTTTGTAGGCGACCCGGGTGATCCGGTCGAACGCCCTGCCGACGGGCCCGTTGAACATCTCGGCCTCGCGCCGGCCGTACTCCTTGAGCAGCAGCGTGGGCAGGAACCGGGTTTGCTCGCCGACCTGGCCGGCCGGCACCCGCCCCTCGGTGAAGGTCCGGGACGGCTCCCACGGCGAGTAGCCGCGGGCGGCCATCTCCGCGTGCAACGCCTGGCCTTTCAGCCCGGCCAGGGACGGGTCGAGATCCTTGGCGGTGGTCCCGAACGTCTGGTCGACCTGCCGGGCGAAGCTGTTGCGGAGCCCCTCGAGCCGGCGGGCGAGCTCCACCCGGTACTGGCCGCGCACGTCGGGCGCGGTGGTTACATTCTCCGCGGCCCGCCGGTAGGAGGCGCCCGCCTTGGCGCCCGGCGCCAGCCGCGGCTGGGAGGTCGGAACCCGGCTGTTGGCCACCTTGCGGTCCTCGCCGGTCTGGCCGATCAGATGCTCGGCGTCGAGGTGCGCGTCGGCGATCGCCTTGAGGCTGGTCGGGATCTCCGCGGCCACCTTCCCCAGCCGCTCCGCGGTGGCATGGTCGCCGGCGTTGGCCGCCTCGTCCGCCGCCGCCCGCAACGCCTCAACCCCCTGCGTCGCCCGGGTCCGCATCGGCCGCAGCCGGGCCGGGGTGTTCTCCATCGCCTCGGACGCCTTCGCCTTGGCGTCATCGAACGCGGCCTGCGCCTTGACCCGGGCCGCCTCCGCCTTGGTCGCGACGCGCTCGGTACGGGCCGCCTCGCCCAGCCGGGCCCCCTCGAGCCGGCCCGCCGCCCGGCCCTTCCCCAACACTTTCTGGATCAGCTGGTCGCGGGCGTCGGCCAGCCTCGAGCTCATGGCGCCCGCCTTGGTGGATGCCACCTCGGCCTGGTACATGCGCCGCTCGTCCGGGTTGAGCATCCGGTAGCCGTCGCCCGGCCGGCCCCCCTCGGCATCCAACGCGAGCGCGTAGCCCACCCGGTCCTGGGCGTTGCCGATGGCGAAGTCGTGCGCCTCCACCGGCGACAGATGGGCGACGCCCTTGTCCATCAGCGACTCCCACCGCTGCCGGGACGCCTCGAGCGCCGCCTCCTCCGGGGTGCCCCGCAGCAGGTCCGGCGTTTTCGACAGCCCGAGCACGCCGGGATGGTCGGTGCCCTGCGGCACCAGCCGGGAAATCTGGTCGCGCAGATCGCCGACCGCCGGGTTGGACAGCAACCGCTGCCGGGTGGCGTCGTCGCGGAGCTCGGTGAGCGCCTTCGCCGCGTCGGCCGGCGACCCCGACAGCAACGCCTCGAGCTCCGGGGTCCGCAGATGGTACGGGATGGCGTCGCCCGGCCCCTGGCGCAGCGCCCGCAGATGGCCGGCCAGCCGGTCGAGCTGCTCCGGCTCGAGATCGGCGAACCGGTACTCACCGCCGCCCCGGGTCAGCGCGTCGCGGGCCGCGGTGGTGAAAAGCCGGAACGTGTTACCCGACGCCCCCCGGATCTCCGGGTTCCAGTAGCGGCCACCCTTCCCGGAGGCGAGCCCGGCGTCGTTCTTGAACTGCTGCCACTCCCCGTAGTTCGGATCGCCGGGCCGGGGGATGGTGACCTGCCCGCCGGTCTCCCGCTCCACCTCCGCATGGATCTGGTCGGCCACCTGGCGCCGCTCCGCGGCGATGTCCCGGGCCGCCTGGCGCCGCATCGATGCGGCCTCCCGCTCGGTGATGGGATCCTCGCCCGGCGTGCGGGTGATCTCGCCCAGCCGGGAACGCAGCATCCGCAGCACCGGGATCCGGGCCTCCACCGCCTCGCGTGGCGCCATGCCCTGCCGGGCGTCGAGGATCTCCTGCTGGGCCCGCTGGCCGATCGCCGACTCGCCCGCGGAGCCTTCCGCGCCCGCCGCCTCGGCCCGGGCCTGGGCCCGCTCCGCCGGCCCCACCGCCCCCTCAAGCCTCGCCGTGGGCGACATGCCGAGCCGGACGGGTTCGTCCCGCACCGCGGCGGCGGCCCGGTCAGCGGCGACCCTGGCCGCCTCCGCCGACCTTGTGGCCGCGGTCAGCCTGGCCGCCGGTTTCGCGGTGGCGTCCTCCACCCCCCGCGACAGGGGAGCGGTGCCCAGCTGCTCCGGGCTCATCCGATCCGCCGCGGCGAGCCGGTTGGCGCCGGTGAGCTCGACGACCTGCCGCGGGTTGAGCACCTCCGCCCGTTGCAGGTCGACGGCCTGGGAGAGCCGGGCGGCCTGCTCCGCGGGCAGGGTGCCCGCCCGGAAGTTCTCCGCGATGCGGAGCGCCTCCGGCGACACCGGCCCCGCCGTGTCCGCCACCCGGGCCAGCGTCGCCGCCGCCTCCTGCGGGGTCAGGTCGCCCCGGTTGACGGCCTGCTCGAGCGCCGGGCCGAGCAGCCCGGTCTCGTTGCGGAGGATGGCCTGTGCGGCGGCCTGCTCGTCCGGGTTGGGGAGCAGCTTGGCGATGTCGGTAAACGGGCGGGCCAGCGCGCCGCGGGCCTCCAACGACGGCTGGGTCAGGTTGGCCCGGTAGAAGTCGGCGTAGCGCTGCTTGAGATCCGCGGCGGTGCGAAGGTCGCCGATCCGCCCGGCGACGGTCTGCCCGGACGGCAGGTTGATGTCGCCGAGCCGGCCGATCAGCGGCGCCCCCACCGCCGAGCCCAGAAACTCGTACGGCTTGACCGGCAGCGCCGAGATGGCATGGCCGGCGGCGGCCGCGCCGGCGAGCGCCCGCCCGGCCACCGTGTCGCCCAGCCCGGCCCGCTCGAGCGCCCCGGCCGCCGGCGCCGCGACCACGGTGGCGCCGAGCACGTCGGACAGCCCCTTGCCCAGCGGGTCCTGGCTGTACTCGCGGGAGGTCTCATCGGCGAAACCGTGACCGGGCGCGCCGAGCATCTGGGCGACGCCGGCCACCGACCGGCCCGCGCCGACCGTCGGGCCGGCCACGTCGGACAGGATGGGAAAGTCCCGGGTGATGTAGTGGGCCAGCGACTCGCCGGGCAGCACCCGCAGGTAGTGCGGCTCGCCCATCCCGAGGAGCGCGCCGCCGGTGCGGAGCGTGTTCCACCCCGACGCAGCCGCGTGGCCGCCCATCGTCCACAGCCCTTGCGGGATGCCCTTCACGATGTTGACGGCCTCGCCGCCCAGCTTCTCGCCGAGATGCAACGCCCCGCCCAGGAACCCGCCGATCCCGCCGCCGCCCGAGCTCGCCCGGGTCGCCCCCGACGCGGTGGTCGCCCCGGCGAGCCCGGCCGGGCCGGAACCGCCGACGAGCTGGGAGAGGATGCCGTCCGAGGTCTGCCCGCCCGGCGCCGGCATGGGAGCGGGCGCGGGCGCGGGCGCGCCGCCTCCGCCTCCCCTCGAGCCGCCGACCAGCTGGGAGAGGATCTGATCGGAGGTCGGCAACTAGCCGCCCTTGGCCGGGGTGACGATCGCGCCGCCCTTGCCGTACAGGGTGGCGATCTGGTTGGCGATGGCCAGCCCGTAGTTCGAGGCGATGATGGGCAGCACGTCCTCCGCGGTGATGGTCTTGCCCGCCGGGATCCCGAACGGGTTGCCCGCCCTCGCCGTCTGGCCGATCGAGTTCTGCGCGACCCGCACCGCGTCGTTCGCCTGGTCCGCCTTCGACGCCGGCGACCCGGCCGCCAACTGCTGCGCGGTCGGCGCCGGCAAACCCATCTGGGAGCCGAGCGCCCCCGCCCACGTCCCCGCGTCCGGGGTGCCGCCGGACTGGCCGAACAGCAGCGCCGCCGGATTGGCCAGCACGTTCGCCGGGGTCTTGGCCGCCGCGAACCCGGAGCCCTGCCGGTAGAGGAGGTCGCCGAGCTGGTTGGCGCCGCCCTGGTTGGCGATGATCGTCGACGGGTCGCCCTGCTTGGCCTCCTGCTGGCCGATCTCCCACGCCTGGTACGGGGTGAGCCCGCCGCTCGAGCCGGCGTGCTGTAGCCGCATCGACTCGAGCTGCAACGACATCTGCTTGAGCGCCTCCGAGGTTTGCGCGGCCTGGGCCTGCTGCTCCGCTTTGGCCCGCAGGTCGGCCAGATGCAACTCGGCCGCGTTCCGCATGGCGGGCACGGCGGCGAGCGCCTCGTCGAGATAGGTGTTCGCGCCGGCCTGCCGTTCCTGCATCGATGCCGCCCGCGACGCCTGCGCCGAGCCCAGATCGGTGGCGGTGCGGTCGTACGGCGCGGAAACCATGCCGGTGATGGCGGCGAGCGTGCCCGGCGCCTCCCCCGCGGTGGCCGCCTTGAGCGCCTGAGACACCGCGTCCTGCTTCTGCTGGCCGACCTGCTGGATCGCCTGGTCGTAGGCGGCCTTGCCCGCCGAGCCGGCCTGGGCCATCGCCGCGAGTAGCTGGGCGCGCGAGTTGTTGATGTCGGTCTGCGCCTGGGAGAACGTGTCCCCCTGCCCCGAAGGGGTGGGCGCCGCGGGTGCGGCGGGTGCGGCTGCTGCGCCGGCCATCTCAGCCTCCCGATCCAAAGTAGTTACCCGCCGCCGACAGCACCGTGTTCGCGCCGCTCGTGGCCAGCGCCGCCCGCTGCGCGGCGAGCTGCGCCTGTAGTGCGGCGATCTGGTCCGCCGCCGTCTGCTGGGCGCCGGACACCGCCGCCCCGGTCGCCGCCGCCTGCCGGGCCTGCATCATGTCCCGCTGGGTGGAGCCCAACATGCCCCGGGCGTCCATCTGCCCGGCGATGTCCTGCCATCGCAGCTGGCCCTGCTGCTGCAACGCGGGGACCCGCTCGGCCAGAGCCCGGTTGATCGCATCTACCCGGTCCTGGGTGTTCGCGGCGAGCACGCCCTCCTGGTTTTGCAGCTGGCGTTGAAACGCCAGATACGCCGGGTCGGCGGCCAGGGACGTCGGATGCGGGGTGGGCAGCCCGATCTTGGGCTGGGCGGCCAGCGCGGCGTCGATCTGCTGCTGGATGGCCGCCGCCTGCGGATCCGCGGGAGCCGCCGCCGGCGGCGCGGCGGGGGGTCGGGGCGCGGCGGGCGGCGCCGGCGGGCGCGGCGCGGCGGGCGCGGGCGCCGGGCGCGGCTCCGGTCCGGGCTGCGCGGGCCGCCCGTAGGGGCCGGCGCCGCCGTACGGGGTCGGCCCGCTGTCGAGCTCACGGACAGCCACTCAGACCACCTCCTCGCATCTCACCAGCCGGACTCCTGCTCCGAGAACCGCACAAAGATCCGGTACGGCTGGTTGTCGGCCGCCGCCCCGCCGGAGAGCGACATGGCGATGTCGTCCACGTTGTTGACCGTCAAAGGGGCCGCCTGGCTGAACGAGTTGAGATACCAGCCCGTCACCGCCAGAACCCGGTGGGTGAGCCGGTCCACGCCGTGCACGACCGACACGTTCCCGCCCGCGTCGCACGTCCCGACCAGCACGACCGTGCCCTCGTTGGCCGCCATCCACCCCTCGAGCGCCTTGTTATTGGCGTCGAGCAGCGCGACCGCCTGCTTGATCCGGTCGGCCACGTCGCCGGCGACGCCCGGGGTGGGGACCTCGCCGTCGAGGTGCTGCATGGTCTGCGGTTTGGCGTCGATCGTTTCGCCGAGCACCTCGGCGATGGCGACGATCGAATGCGGAAACACGAACGCCCCGGGGGGGAGAGGCTGGGCCATCAGACCTGCGGAGGCCTGACCTTGAGCATGACGACGACCTTGCGGATGGCGGCCATCTGCATGTTCGAGAACGTGATTTGGAACCCGTTACCGAAGGCGTCTTTGAAGTTGAACGCCTGCCGGCGGCGAACCCCGAAGGTGCCCGCGCCGTGGCCGCCGTTCCCGGCGGGCTGCACCATGTGCTGCGTCTGCGGGGTGCCGTCACCGGAGTTCTTCGCCGCCATCGGCTGCAACGTGACGTCGAAGGTGGCGTTGTAACCCCAGTTCGTGTCGAACGCCCCCGCGTAGTCCCACGTCGCGTAGTCGACCAGCACGGAGGTGACGGCCACCTCGGAGCCGTCCCGGGCGAACCATTCGGGCAGAGCGAACCAGCACTGCGCGGCGGGGGGGATGGCCTGCATCCCGGGCGAGGTGCCCAAACCGGGGGCGTCGGTGTACGCCGACCATTGCCAGAAATGGTTGCCCGCGGTGCCCTGCTGGCCGTCGGTGAAAAAGATCGGATCGCCGCCCGGCCCGGCGACCGCCGCCTTGTTGACGTTGGCGCCCCGCCCCAACGTGTGCCGGGTGATGAGCCCGTCGCGGGACAGCAGCCCCGGCGGGGTCGCCACCGTAGAGGTTCCGCCGGGGACGAGCATCCAGTCGTGCGGTTCCCGCAGCCGCAACATCGGCCCGGGCGGCACCGCGCCGGCGATGTCGAGATAGCGCAACGATTCGCCGACCGAACCGGTAAACCGGCCCGGATGGTAGGCGCCGGTCACCGCGTCCGACGTGACCAGCATCACCGACCCGTCGCCCAGCACCGCGTAATGGAACGGGCTCATCGGCGCCGGCGACCACGACACCTGGCGCAGCACGGCGTTGACGCCGGGCACGCCGGTGAGGAGGAACCATTCGTCGATCCCGGAGCCCATCCCGGCGCCGGCCAGCCCCGCCGACTTGGGGATGAGAAGCCCTTGCCGGCCGACGACGAGCGCGACGACCGGGTTGGAGTTGCCGACGGTGATGATCCCGCCCGACGTCCCATCGGCCGCCGTCCCCGACCACACGGTGAAATCGGACGACGAGTAGGCGATCTGGTTCGGGGTGCCACCCGGGGGGAGCGTGCCGATCAGACGGGTGCCGTGCTGCACGATCACCCCGCCCTGCGGCGAGCCGGCCAGAAGCGTCGTCGTCCCCGCGTTGAAATTGATGTGGTAGATGCCGTGATAGGCGGACGCCAGATAGATCGCGGTCGACGAGCCACCGTCGACACCGGAGCCCACCCACGGCTGCAAACCCCATTGCAGCGGCGTGGTGATCGCGATCGAACCGAACCCGCCCGCCGCCGCCTGCCCCGCCCGGGCCGGCCAGTAGTACACCTTGCCCGTCACGTTGTCGGTCGAGATGACCGCCCACAGGTTGAGCGCCCCGCCGATCAGCGCCGTCCCGAACGCCACCAGCAGCCCGGCGGGCAGCCCCGTCGGGGTCAGATCGGTCGCCTCCGGCCGCGGGCCGAGCGAGCCGTCCACATAGCGCAGCACGTTCATCCCGGTGAACGCGCCCCGGTAGTAGAGGGTCTGGCGGTGCAGGATCCAGCCGACCAGCCACGACCCTTGCGCCCCGTACTCGCCGGCGCCGAACCCGTCAAAAACAACCCGGGTCGCCGCGCCCGGCTGCGGAGCCGAACCCGGCATCAGCCCGGATACCCGCCCGGCCGGACCCGCACCCGGCTAGGACCGCGGAACCGGCGCCGATGGCCGACCATCTGCGCCTCCCACTGTTGCCACGCCTCCCAACAGTCGGTGGCCCGCTCATCCTGGGAGGACCGCCGGAACGCCATCCACGCCGCGATCTCGCAGATCGCCGCGTGAAACGAGTTCGGCATCAGCGGCACCTGGGCGTCGTCGAGCAGGTCGGGCTCGCGGCGGATATAGCGCACGATCAGCTGGTACACGCCGTCCGGGACCGGGCGGACCATCAGCTGGTCGCCGTAGATCGCCCACTCCTGCGGCATCCCGGTCTCCGACGACGGCCACCGGTCGTCGAGCTCGCGCGGCGAATACATATCGAGCGGCTGCTTGTTGCCGCCCGCGTCGATCAGCACCACCTCCGACACCCGCAGCCAGTCCGCCGGCATCGCATAGGTGTCCTGGTTGGCGACGGTGGGGACGTTCGGTGTCGACGGCGCCGCCGGGTATTGCAGCCACGGCCAGTCCTCGCGGACCTCGATGTAGTGCAGCGCGTCGTTGATGAGCCGGTCGATCACCTCGGTTGGCAGCTCGGCGTCGCTCGAGTCGACCCCCAGCCGGTCGTAGACGCCGTGACGGATCTGCTCCCGGTTCATACGCCGTCCTTCAACAGACCGTGCCGGAGCCGGTTGGCGGCCTCCTCCGCGAACTCGGCGCGCTCCTTGTCGCGGCGCGCCTCGTGGGCGAGGGTGGCGTCGATCACCGCGGCGCCGGCGTTGAACCCGCGGCGGGCGTCGTGCACGACCAGCCACAAGATCAGCGTGGCCACCGCGTCCGGGCCCCGGAGCCCGGCCGGCTCCGCTTTGGACTGGGCGGGGATGGCGTGCGCGCGGCGCCACACGTTGTCCCACTCGAGCCGCCACAGCTCCCACCGCGACGTCGGCGGATGCAGGTACAGCGCGAGCCGGGCGTCGCCCTCCCAGCCGAGCGTCGGGTCGCCCTTGCGGAGCGGCTGGACGAGCGGGTCGGCCGGGTCGATGAGCACGGCGTCGCCGATCCGCTCCGGCGGGACCACACCGGCGAGCGCGAGGGTCGACTCGCGGGGAGGTTCGCGGCGGGCCATCAGCCGCACCCCAGCATCCGGTCGAGGAGCCGGGCGGTCTCCGGTTCGTCGCGCCGGCGCGCCAAACCCTCGGCGTGCCACGGCTCCAAACCGCGGTTGACGAGCCGGGCGACGAGCTCGCCGGTCGACAGATCCGACCAGCCGCGGGCGTCCATCAGATCCCGAACACCACGCAGGGGTACACGTCGCCCACCGCGGTGGCGACCCCGGCGCCGAGCTCGGCGCCGCCCGCGCCGATCTGGATGGTGCCCTGCCCGGGCTGCCCCGGATTCCAGCGGGCGACGCGGGCCATGTTCTGATTCGGGCCGAAGTCGATGTAGTCGATCGCCGACAGCCCGCACAGCGCGGGCGAGAACGGCACCCCGCCGGCCACGTAGTTGTCGCCGATGGTGACCGAACCGACCGCCATGCGGCGGGCCCCGATGGGCGACGGGTCCGACGTGACCGTCGCCGAAGGTGTCCAAGACTGAGGCATTCGCAAACGCTCCTTCAACACACGCAAGGGACAGGGAGAGGGGCGCGGCGCGCCGGGGGAAGGGGGCACCCCGGCGCGCCGCTTACAGCACCGGCGGGCCGCTAGGACTCGGTGACGCCGGTCAGGCAGCCGTGCGCGTTGCGCTTCCCGGTGGCCTGCTCGTGGTACTTGAACAGCGTCGCCACGTAGGCGTCGTAGCCGGGCACCCGGGAGAGCACCGCGCCGTCCTCCTGCATGAACTCCCAGTCGGACATCTGGTACTCCTGAAACTCCCGGGTGGAGACCATCGACAGCGTTTGCGACGGCGCGTCACGGTCCCACACGACCGGGATCGTGGGGCCGCCGGCGGTGAAGTCGAGCCCGGAGTAGCCGCCCTTCAAGTTGACCGTGTTCGAGAACCGCTTGAGCGACGTCAGCAGGTTCGCGAACGAGCGGAACACACCGTCCGACGCGATGCCCATATCGGGGTATTCGCCGCCGGTGACCTGGATGGTGTGCATCAGCTTGGCCATCACGTTCTCGGACAGCGCGCCCACCGCGGTGATGACGATCGGCGCCCACAGCGGGTAGGTGGCCGGGCTGATCCCAAACAGCGCGTTGGTCGTCTGCATGATCTGGGATTGCAGGCCCGTCACCTCGAGCTGGGAGGCGCCGCCGCCGCCGGAGCCGGACCGGTAGATCCGGTTCGCGCCGGTCAC
>Ga0070741_10008843_pt1 | contig 19943 bp, 23 predicted proteins | sample Coa_R1_4_FD_66440 | JGI IMG/M metagenome (GOLD analysis project Ga0070741, IMG submission 66440) | Surface soil microbial communities from Centralia Pennsylvania, which are recovering from an underground coalmine fire - Coalmine... | ecosystem: Environmental > Terrestrial > Soil > Unclassified ...
CGGCCGTTCCCGGCGCACTCCATCGTCACCTCGAGCTCGACCGCCGGTCGCGCCCGCACCTCGTCGAGCGACAGGGTCAGCGGTGTGGCCACGTGTCCGCCGACCGACAACTCGAACGCCGCCGGATCGACGGCGGGGATGTCGTAGTGGATCAGCAGGTAATGGAGCCCCGCCGGCGTGACCGGGTAGCGGAGCGCCTCGAGCGGCATGCCATGGTTGCGCGCGGCGAGCTGGAGCTCGACCTGGCTGAAGGGCTCCACGGCAACCGGACGCTACACTGTCTCGTCCTAGCAGGTCTCGGGGCTATAGCTCAGCTGGGAGAGCGCCTGGATCGCACCCAGGAGGTCGCCGGTTCGAGTCCGGCTAGCTCCACCAAAAGTGGCACGTCCGAACCCCTGACCTTTGCCGGGTCGGGGGTTCTTTTCTTGGTGCCGCGACCAGGGCGGCCGTTGCTGGCGTGCCGCTCATAGTGCTGGTTGAGGGCGGCCAGCTGGACAAAGGGCGGAGCGAATTCGTGGGTATCGATCTCTTCGGTATCGATGGCCAGGGTCTCGAAGATCGCCTGGTTGAACAGTCGGCGCTCGGTGCTGTCGGCGTGGAGGTACGCGGCCTGGATGTTGTCGGTGAGCTGCAGCGCATGGTCGAGCGTCTCGAGGATCGTCTCGTGCTTGACCTCGTGGCGTCGGAGGAGGTCGTCGGCGGTCGCGCGCTGGCGGCGGATCCGTGCCTGTTCGTCGGCGTAGATGTGCTCGCTGATCTGATCCTGGTAGCGGAGAGAGAGGAGCTTGCGTTCCTCGTTGTCGAGCCGGGTGAGTTCCGCGCGAGCCCGAGTGGTCTCCTTTTTGGCGATCTCAGCGAGCGCCGTCAAGTGGGTGTGGACGGCGGTGCGGATCCGCTCGCGCTGGTCGTCGGTGAGCTGGACGGTGGCGTAGTGGCGCTCGACGGCGGCTTCGACTGCTTCGACGCGGTGGTGGGGTTGGGTGCAGATGCGGGCTTGGCGGCCTGAGCAGATGAAGTAGTCGTAGAGGCCGCCGTGGCGTCCCTTGTTGCGAGTGAAGAAGAGGCGGCGGCCGCATTGGGCGCAACTGAGGCTGCCGCGCAGGTAGTGGTGGTGGCGCCAGCTGCGCTCGCCGGATTGGCGTTGCGCGTCGAGGATCTGCTGCACCTTCTTGAAGGTGACCTTGTCGATTAGAGGCTCGTGGCGGCCGTCATAGGTTCCGCCGGCGTAGTTAACGGTACCGACGTAGTACTCATTTCGGAGTATCGCGGAGAGCCGGTTCGTGCCGAGGATGGTCGCGGGCTGATTGCGGCTGGGCCGGGAGCGCAGGCCTCGGGCTTCAAGGATGGTCGCGAGGTCACTGAGGGCGTAGTTGCCGGTTGCGTAGAGGTCGAAGCCGAGCTTCACAAGCGGGGCGCGTTCGGGGTCGATGGTGATCGTGCGAATCTCGCGGCCGTCGACGATCTCGCGGGTGTTCAGGTAGCCGACGGGCGCGCGGAACGGGGTGCCGCCCTTGCTCGCCTTCTGGGTGGTGCCTTTCATGATCTCGGTGGCGAGGTTGCGGCTGTAGAACTCGGCGATCGAGCTCATGATCCCGTGCAGCAGCAGGCCGCTCGGCGTCTCGTCGATGTTCTCAGTAGCGGAGACAAGCAGGGCGCCATGGCTCTTGATCTTCATCGCGATCGCGACGTCGTCGGCGCGGTTGCGGGCGAGCCGGTCGACCTTGTGCACGATCACGTGGGTGATCCCGCCCTCACCAAGTCGGCCTAGCAGAGCTTGGAGGCCTGGTCGGTTTGCGGTCTTGGCGGACTCGCCTCGGTCGACGAACTCCTCGACAACCTCGGCGGCGACCGCGGCGGCTTTGCGCAGGCACGCGTCGCGCTGCGCGGGGATGGAGAAGCCTTCCGGGTCGTAATCAGTGTCCGCCTGCTGGCTGCTGGAGACCCGCAGATAGATCAATGCCCGGCCACCCGTGCTCTCGTCATTGCGGTTGTTCACTGCCCCTCTCACCTCCTTGTGTGGTTTGTAACATTTTACCATTGAGTTTGCAGATGCTTCAACTTGCTATGGCTGGGGATTGGCGGCCCGGATCAATTGATCCGGGCCGCCGTGCATCCGGCGCGTTAGCCGGTGAGGGAGTCGATCTTGGCCTGGATCGCGGCCTTGCGCTCCTTCGCGGTGTCGCGCAGGTGCTCGTACTCGGCCTTCGCCTCGTCGGCGCGCGCCTTCGCGAGCTCGATCTCGCCGTCGATCGCGTCGATCGCCCTGGTCAGGACGATCGTCGCTTGCTCGATCGCGTCTTCGGTCGTGGTCTCGCGCTTGCGCGTCCGGCGTGGGCCGGTCGGTGTGGACTGGCCGATCGCGCGGGTGTGGGCGTAGTAGGCGCCGCGCATCGAGTTGAACGGTTGCCCGAACTCGTCGGCGACCTGCCGGAAAGCGTCTGCCTTCCGAACGCCCGAAGCCACCAGGGCTTCGACCCGCTCGTACACCTCCTGAGCCTTGGTCATAGCTCAGTTCCTCCTTTCGAGAGGATTGGATGGCTGTGTGGCGGACACGACCCGATCCGGGTCGCGTCCGCCGTCCCGCCATCCACCGCGGACGTCGCGTGCTCGAGCCGAGCCTGGGCGATCCGCAGGTAGTCCGGCTCACGCTCGATCCCGACGAACCGGCGCCGCTCGGCGATCGCGGCGATGCCGGTACTGCCCGAGCCGGCGAACGGGTCGAGCACCAGCCCGCTGGGTGGGCAGCCGAGGCGGATCAACCAGCGCATCAGCGCGATCGGCTTCACAGTCGGATGCGTGTTCCGCCGCGCTGCGGTGTCTTTGCTGCCGTAGATCCGCATCCGTCTCGCGGCCAGGTCTTGGCAGCCGGCGTCCCGCTCGCGCCGTGAGGCCTTCGCGCAGTAGTAGAACCGCGACGGGCGCACCTGCGGCCGCGACCGGTCGAGCTGTCCGGCGGCGCATCGACGCGCACACGCCGTCGTCGTGCAGGTCGGCTGATGGCTGAGAGCGACGTTACAGGGCCATCGACCGACCAGTCGATCGGGCGCGGGGATGCGTGCGTCGTCGATGCCGAGCCTGCCCGTCCCGAACCGTCGCTCGTTCTCGTCGAGCCTGCCAGCGAGTGGCGTGCGGGCGAGGATGATCGGCTCGTACGCGGGCGCGAGCGCGCTGCCGCGGCCTTCGCGCAAGCCGCTCTTCGGGACGCCGCTCCCGTACAGCCAGACGAGTTGATCGCGCAGCTGGAGTCCCGCGTCCTCGATCCCGCTCGCCAGCCGATGCGCCGTGCGCGGCGCGCCGAACGCGAACAGGTATCCACCTGGCTTGAGTAGGCGCAAGCACTGGCGCGCCCACTCAGCCGTCCAGGCGGCGAACTCCTCGCCGCTCGACCGCGCGTGGCGGTCGACACGGTTGAGGCTGGGTTGATCCCAGTTGGTGCCGCGCAGGCCGAGTGCGTACGGCGGGTCGGTGATTACCGCGTCCACGCTCTCGGATGCGAGCGTCGGGAGTAGCTCGATTGCGTCGCCGTGAAGCAGGCGCCACCGGCGGTCGCAGGCGCGGTCACTCATTTGCGGCCTCCGACGCGGGCGCCTGTCCGGCGGTGCCGAGCAGCAGGTCGAGCGCGCCCCCCGGCAGACCGACGGCGAACAATGACCGCGTAGTGCTGGGAAGCGTCCTGATGAGCGCCTCGATGACCTCGGCGCGGGATCCGGTGGTCGTGATCCAGACGATCCGCGGGAACCAGCCGTGCGCCGATTGCTCTCGGCCGCTGCGGTAGTAGCTCAAGTAGGCGCGCAGTTTGCGCAGGAGGGCCTGCCTGCCCTCGCTCGCGAGGTCGATCTCGACGAAGTTCGCGTGCTCATACTCACCCGCCGCGAGTTCGACATACGCGTCCGGCTTCAAGACCGCGCGGGTCGCGAACGCACCCGCGTGGCCTCGCCAGCAGTCGGGCTCCGGATCGAACCTGGCCAGTTGCAGCCGGCCGAATCGTTCGGCGTCGGCGAGGGTCACATAGAGCTCGGCGATAGCGAGCGTGTGTTGGACGAAGCCTTCGCCCGGTTCGTGCACGCCGCGGTCGCTGGGCAGGCCGTTGCCGTTGCGGTAGGCGAGCAGTCGCCTGGCGGCGGGGGTGAGTGTGTAGATGTGTCCGGTGCTGCCGGCCCGGACGCCGCCGATGCGACGGCTGAGGCGGTGGAGGAGTCGTTGATCGACCAGGCGGGCGAGGGCACGGCGGCAGATCCGAGCGCTGCCGCCTGGGGTGCTGATTTCGTGGAAGTAGAGACTGCGCAGCTGCTCTGCTTGCAGGAGACGGAATCGGTCGACTGTGCGGATGATTTCCAGGTCGCGTTCGCTGAGCCGGTCGGCGAGGGCGAGCAGCTGCTGCTTACCGAGGCCGCTCACGACCGCCTCCATGGGGAAGAACAGCAGTACGGTAGGGCGGGCTGTGTCGCGTCGCGTGCCGGCGCGGATGTAGGTCGTGATGCGGGGTTGCGCGCGTTGCTGGTCGACGCGAGCGGACCGGCGATCGGACTGGCGGCGGTCATGTCGTTCTCCTGCGCCGGCCGACTGGGGCAGCGTCGTCGCCGTTGTTGCTGTGCCGGTGCTGGAGCGCCTGATCGACGCCGTCCGGGTCGCGGCCGTAGCGCGCGGCTGCTCGCTGGCGTACTTGTCTCGGATCGGTCGTCGAGGCTGGTGGTTGGAGGCTTCGGCCGCTGACCGTGGCGGCGGTCTCGCCGGGGGCGAGGCCGATCCGGGCGACGAGCTCGAACGGGCCGAGGTTGAGCAGCGCCTCGTCGTTGATGCCGGAGAGGTGGCGGGCAAGCAGGCTGGCGTCCTCGTCGTGGTTCTGGCGAAATGCGATCAGCGTCGCCGCGTTGGTGAGCGCGGCGTTCCGGACCGGGGTGGGGAGTTGCATCACTGACTGGGCGGCGAGGGTGAGGCCGACGCCGAGGCCGCGAGCGAGTTCGAAAATCGAGTCCAACGGGACGGGGATGTCGCCGAGGACCTTCGGCTCGTCGATGTACGCCATGAACGGCACGCGTTTCGCCGGACTGAACGCAGAGCGCGCCTGGATCGCTGTCAGGAGTTGGTAGACGACGAGCGCGGCGAGCAGGCGCGCAGCCGGGGCGCCCATCCGTCCCGGGGCGACGGAGACGACAACGACCTTCCCGGTGCGGAGGACGTCCCGGAGGTCGAGCGTCGGCTCCGGCTGGGAGAGGACGGTGCGCAGGACGCGCCGGCCGAGCAGCTCGCTCAGCTTGTTCAGCGGTGCGCCGAGCTGGTTTGCTTGCTCGCGTGGGTGCATCGCCTCGAACGCGGCCCAGGTCGCGAGCAGCAGCGGATCGTTGAGTCGGCCGACGAGCTGGCGGCGGTAGGCGTCGTCGCTGAACAGGAAGGGCAGATCGCCTAGCGTCCCTTGCGGGTCGTGGGCGACGGTGACCAGGCCGGCGCGGAGCCACTGCTCTGAGCGGACGCCCCAGGAGTCGCGGAAGAGGTCGCGGAGGACGCCGAGGACGAGGTCGGCGGCGAGTTCGGGGTCGCTTGTCCGTCCGAAGACGCGCAGGCCGGGAACGGGGCCGCCGGCGGCCGGGTCGAGGGCGATCACGTCGTCGACGCGCGCGGCCGGGATGCGGGCGAGCAGGTCGTCGGCGAGGTCGCCCTTCCCATCCAGGACGAGCAGCCCGCGGCCATCGCGGAGGTCGGCGAGGGCGAGGTTGAGGATCAGCGAGCTTTTCCCGGAGCCGGTCGGCCCGCAGAGCAGGCTGTGGCTGAGTGCGCCGATGACTGGCTGGGCGAGGGCGCGCTTCTCCATCCCCGGCCATGTGGCGGTCCCGAGGACGCGGCCCGTGTCGGGGATGCGCCGGTCCGGAAACAGGAGCGGCGAGCTGCCGAGCGTGAGGCTGGGGAGCTTCGGTGCGCCGATCGGCCAGCCGATCAGCGCGGCCAGCTCGGCTGCTGTGAGCAGGTCGCCGCCGCGCGGTGGCCGCGAGAGGTTCGGCGTGATTGCGGCGGCAGGGAGGAGGCGGGCGCGAAGAGTGCCGAGGGCGGCGCGGCGGGTCCGGTAGACGGCGAGGATTCGAGCGAGCAGGTGCCGGGCGCGTTCGCGGTGGCCGGCGCTGATCGCGACGAGCAGCCGTGCTTGCAGGAGCGGTTCGCCGTACTTGCGGCGGAGCGCACCTGCGAGTTCGGTCGAGAGCGCGGCTCCGGTGACGAGTTCGCCGAGCGTCGGCCCGGCGGCGCGACCGCGTGGGCTGTTGCTGTCGCGAACTGGTCGGGGTCGGCCGGGGCGGAGTGCGACCTGGACGAGGATCGCCTCGCCCGGCGCCACGGCGTCGAGGGTGGCGAGCAGGCCGGCGGCGGCGTCGGCGGCGCCCTCGCCGCGAAGGAGCGTGTGCGCGCCGGGCCAGGAGAGCCTCGCCCCCAACGACCAGGCAGCGGGCAGGGCCGGGAGAGCCGTGGACTCGACGCGCAGACCTGGAATGAGCGCGCGCAGCTGGACGCGAACGGTGTCGAGCGCCGCCTGCTGGCCGCGCAAGAAGTGCCTGATCCGGTCCTCGGTCGCGAGCGTCTCGAAGGCGACGCTCGAGCGCGCCGGCAACCCCGACACGGCGACCAGGAGCGCCTCGACCTCCTCGGCGCTTAGCTCGCTCGGGAAGCGCAGCTCGACGGCGGAGACCGTCTGGCGGTTGGGGGAGAAGATGGAGCGCAGCGCGCGGGCGATCGCGTTCGACAGGTGGGCGGCCATCAAGCGACCTCTCTTTCTGGGGCGCTCGGCCGGTCGGCGGGGCTCGGCTGCGCGCGTTGCTCGATCAGCCGCCGGGCCATGATCGACAGGGCGACGGCGAGCTTTGCCTCGTCGATCTGCTCCAGTGGCCGCGAGCGAACGCGGACACGGCGGTGCTGGTGGGATGGGCGCGACCCGTTCCGGGCCATCAAGCGCTCCTGCTTCTAGCCCACCCGTTACTCGTTGTACTGCACTCGACTTTCTCACATGTTGTCAAATGTGTCAACAACATTTTCTGATTCACCACATGCCGTCGCGGCGCCACCGCCAGAGCACGATCAGCCCGACGAGGACGGCCAGTATCAGCACAAGCGGCATGGCCTGCCGGATCAGCGCCCAGGCGACGTTCAGGGCGATCGCGGTGCCGACGACGGCGGCGAGGAAACGCCAGTACGGGGAGTTGCCGTTCCCGTTCACGACGCGGCGTAGAGAGCGAGGCCGGCTTCGTCGGCGAGGATCTCGGCGAGCGTCATCGCCAGCTGCCCCGCACCGCGCTGCGTGATCGGGAACTGGCCGGTCAGGCCGAGTGACCGGTACCGGCTCTGGGTGAGCTTCCATCCTCCGTCGTGGTCGAGCGCGAGCAGGTAGACGGCGTCCGCCCGGCTGCGCAACCGGCGGAACAGTGCGCGCAGCTCCTCTTCGCCCTCGCTGACCGCCCCGTCCGTGACCAGGAAGACGATCTGCCGCTGCTGGCCGCCTCTACGCAGCAGGTGGCACGCCTTATCGATCGCTGGCGTGAGGATCGTGCCGCCGCCGATGTTCGCCGGCCGGGCGAGCGCGCGCCGGAACGCCGGGCCGGCGGCAGCAGCGGCTAGCGGTCTGATCGACGACGCTCGCTCCGCGAAGCGGACGACGCCGACTTCGTCGTCCTCGTCCTGCGAGTGCTCGGCCAGCCAGTCGCAGACGAGCAACGTCGCCCGGTGGCTGTCGCGCTGCGGGTCGCTGCTTGCCGTCGAGCCGCTCTCGTCGATCACCACCAGCGCCCGAAGAGCCACCGGTAACGTCCGCGACCCGGCGATCGTCGCGGGCAACCGCACCTCGTCGCCGTCAGCCTGCTGGCCGGGACGCTCGCTCCATCCGCGCCGTACGAGCGCCGCCGCGCCCGCGAGGCCGTCCGCGCCGAGGGCGAGCAGCTGGCGCAGCCGGATCGAAGAGCCCGTGCGCGGCGGTGGCGGCGTGGCGGCGAACGGGTCGCGCGGTCGCCTCGCCCCGAGCGGCTGCCTCGGCGTCGAGAGCCGCATCAGGGCTTGTTCCCGGACGTCGACGCGGTTGCTTCGAGGCCGTAGAGGGGGATGTTGCCGGCCTTGTGCGCGTGCACGCGCCGGTCGGTGTGCGCGTCGTTCTCCTCGAGGGCGAGTGCCTCCTGTCGGTCGAGGCTGTGGAGTTCTTCCCTGATCGCGCGGACGACGCCGAGCTGGGCGTGGAACGCATCCCGCGCCTGCCCGTACGCCTTCTCCGCCTCCTCGACGCGGCGGTCGTGATCGGCCGCCTGCTCGAGCTCCGGCTCGGACAGGAAGTAGCCGCAAGCGAAGGAGACCGCGGCGAGGAAGGCGCCGATCGAGAACAACACCGACGTCGGCAGGTGCAGGTTCGACCCGCCCGCCTGGAGCTGCAGCAGCGCCGCCTGCATCTGCGAGGTCGAGCGGGCGAGGGCGACCGCGCCGACGACGACCAGGCCGCCGACCACGCTGTCGCCGAGTAGCCCGATCCAGGCGCGGCGCTCGCGCAGCTCGTCGACCGCCTCCTTCAGGTTCCCGCCGACCAGCCGCAGGCCGAAGACGAGGCCGAAGCTGATCAGCGCCGCCCGCAGCACCTGGGTGACGTTGGTCACGCTGATCGAGGCGTGGAACGGGAGCGGGAGCGGGCCGAGCAGTCCGTACGCCCGGCTGATGATCGTCACGTCGGCGCCCCAGAGCGCCCACGGCACCCACTTGAACAGCCGGTTCAGTCTGCGGCGAACCAGCCGCCGCAAGCGCCGCGGCAGCGCGTTGAGGAATTCCTCCCGAGCGGCACGCTCCGATGTCAGCAGCTCCCGCGTCTGCTGCCTGCGCGCCTCGCGGACGAGCTTCTCCGCCCGCTCGCCAGCGACGCGCACGACGAGCGCCTTGCGCACCAGCTCGTATTCGGACTGGATTGCGAAGCCGGTCGCCGCCCCCTCTGCGCGGATCTCCAGCTCCATCTCGGTCAGCGTCACCGGCAGCGAAATCGGCGCCGGCGACAGCGGCGCCAGCGTCTTCACCGGCACTCTGATGCCGTTCTTCACCGACTGGTCCTTGTCGTCGAACAGCGTGTAGCGCGGCGTCGCGTCCTGGTCGAGCCGCTGCCGCGTCTGCTGCGGCGTCAGGCGCGACAGCCCTCCGCCTTTGCCGTTCGTCCCGCTGCGGCTCACAGGACGCTGCTCCCGATGACGCACCGGCCGGCCTGCGCTCGGTGGCAGACGAGCTGCCAGAACGCGATCAGTTTCTTCGCCTGCAGCGAGTTCGCCGAGTTGGGGTCGCCGCTCACGCCGATCCCCTTCATCACGATCGTCGCGCCGGCCGCGCGGCCGATTGCGAACTCCGCCGGGTGGCGCTGGAGGATCCTCTGCGCGCTCGTCCCGTGGGCGAGCGCGCCGCATAGATCCGTCAGGCGACGGTTCGGCCCGGACGTCGCCGGCGCCTGGCACCCGTCCGTCAGCAGCGTCACCGTCAACGACCCGCCAGGCTCGACCCTCGTCTTGCCGTCCGCAATGATCGTGGAGAGCGTGCCTGCGACGTCGGTGCCGCCACCGTTCCAGCGCCGGCCCGTGGTCAGTGCTGTCCGCACGGCTAGACGCGCCGCGCAGCGCGCCTTGTTCGCCGCGGCGAGGTTGAACAGCTCGTCGTGCGAGACGTCCGCGAACGTCACCTGGACAACGGTCCGTGCGCCCACGCCGGAGGCACCGAAGGTGACGATCCGGAGCGCCGCCTTCCTCGATTCCGCTTCCTCGACGAGTGTGTCGGCGGCGATCAAGTACTGCGTCCGGAGCCGCGCGCGCGAGTTCGAGGGGCTGATATCGATCGCCCCCTCGAATACCGCGCGCCGCAGCCCAGGAGCGGTAATTGCGTCGCCGTTGCACGCGGCCGCCATCGCCGGAGTAGCCAGCGCGACAGCGGAACACGAAGCTGACGAGATGAGCAGGGCGAGTACGGCGATCAGAGCGGAGGCCAAGAGCCAACGCCTCATTGGGGTCTGTGGGTGCTTGTGGGTCATGCGCGTCCTCCTTCCTCCTGTTGAACTCAGGGCCGTGCGACGGCGCGGTCTCGTCTGCTCTTGCATCACGCCGGGACCGCCGCGCTGACGAGCTGCTTGGTGATCGGCGCCACCGTCAAGTAGATGGCGTCCTGGGCGAGCTCGAGCGCGATCCGGCTGGCCAGCGCCAGCAACTCGTCTCGCACAGCAGGGTCATCAGCGATGTCGAGCTCGTACTTGCGAACGGGTTCGTAGTAGACGTCGCCCGTCGGCGCGCGCCACGCCCCGATCGCGCTAGTAAGCGTGTAGCCCCCGACGAGGTCGAGCAGCTCCTGTTCGTACAGCGCGAGCTGCTCAAGAAGGACAGGCGCCCCGTCATTGAACGCCTCCGGCATCGTCAGCGTGAAACGCGCAGTCGTCATCAGCAGTTCCACGCTGCCGCGGCGCGCGATCCGACGGCGTGCCCGGGGTGTAAATCAGGCAATAAGGCCTGAAGCTAGTGGCCGAGCAAGCGAGTTCGTGCTCGGCGCCAGCCGCCGGCTGTGTCTGCGCCAGCCGGATGCCACTGATCGCTGCGTTGCGCCGCTGCCACTACGTCTACCGCCTCGCGAAGGCGGTCCGGCGCCCGCTGTCGCTTCTCGGTGGGCTGCGAGATCTCGAGCACCGCGAGAACGCTTCGCCCGATCGGCCACCGGAGCTCGTGTAGCTGGATCAGTCTTGCGATTGCCTCGTCGATCTCATCCTCGAGCAACGCCTTTGCCAATCTGACCTTGATCAGCTGCGCGCACTCGAGCTCGCTGAAGTTGTCGTCTGCTGCGAACTCACCCGCCTCGGCGATTAACTCGTCGACGTTCCGCAGCCCTCGCCGGAAGGCATCGCCTGAAGCGCGATGCTCGAGCCAGATCAGCCGTAACTCTGCGGTGCGGAGCGCTTGGAAGAACGCCCACCGGCCACCCTTGTCGCTGGCGTCGCCGGGCTGTCCGGCCTGCGCAAGTTCCTGCGCTCGCTCGAACTGCCGCCGCGCGGCGTCGTTTTGCCAGACCGCCCGGCGCATCAGTGCATCAACCGGCCCGCCATCCTGAAGCTGTCTTCGCAGCGTGCCGCTCCGTTGGTGATGCGTGAATTGCTGGTATTCGATCCGTTCAACCTCGATCTCTCGCCCCGCTGGGACGCGAAACGGCTCTGATAGAACGTCGTCGGCGAGGTCGCAGAGCTCGTCTGCGATCGCGTAGCAGCCGTACGCGGACGCGACCTTGACAGCTGCTTGAAGCGTATCGACCGTTTGCCAGTCATGCGGCCGGTCGACGTACATCCGTCGTGCGAGTCCGACCGCGGTCGGGTCATCATCGGTCGCGCGAACTCGCACAGCCGTTCGCAGTACCGCCGCTGCGGCCCGCTCGCTCAATCTCCGCTTCCCGCGCGAGTCGTAGGCGTGTAGCAACAGACTCGCGCAAACCTCGGCAACATCGATCTCGCCCGCGCGCCTGGCAAGATCCGTAATTGCGCGGCATGCCGCCAGCACGTTCGAGTCAGTCCAGTCGCCAGCCAGGAATGCCCCGACCGGCTCGGGGACGACGGTTACCGACGCCGGGCTTCGCGCCAAGCCGGTCCGCGAGGGGATGCCAGCAGACGGTCGAGGGCCGTCTCGGACTATGTCCCAAAGCGCCACGGAAACGAGGGCGCGCGCGCGGCTCCGGCTGCGTCTGGGCGCGTTAGGCCACGCCTCCCGCGCAATGGCGTGGTACTCGTCGATCTCGACGAGCACCTCCTCCACCTCGTTGCCGATTCCCGATACCGATGCGAACTCGCGCGCGGCGTGCACTGCCCGCTCGAACAACTGCCAGCGCCGCTCAGCGTCCGTAACCTCGTCGGCAAACCAGGGGGCCAGCAACGGATCCGGCACCGGTCCGGCCACAGCCGCTTGACTGGCTGCACAGAGGGGTCGCTCCGCCAACGCCGCATCGAGTTTGCGAATCGCTGACGTCGCCAGCTGGCTGAGACGATGCGGTGTCAGTCCGTCTCGGTTCCGTTCTCTAGTTGGGACAACTCGGTGCCGCAGCTGTCTGCGCGGTCGGTTTGCCGGATACTCCGTCAAACCAAATCGCACCTCGAGGATGCGGCGTTCACGCTCGCTTAGGCTTGCCTCCTCCGCGAGCCTGAGCAGCGACCTGCGGACCTGACCCAGCGGCCGCATCCGGTCAGCGTCGCTGGTTTCCCCAGCCTGCGCGATCACCCACCCAGCAACAGCCGGCGGAACAACCGCCGCATCTCGCCGAAAGTGATTCGACGAGATTCGCTTCCGATACCACTCCAGCACCGGCCGGATCGAGGTCGATCCCGACGATGCTCCGACTGTCGTCACGTCATTCTGTTGTAGCACGGCGCTCAGCGAGATGGCCGCGCGTCCGTGGTGCACCCTCGGTGAACCTCGGGTCGGGAGCGCAACTGGTCTGAGTCGGTCGCTAGGCCGCTCATTAATCCACGGATGAGCTATCGACGATCAGCGCACACGCAATCTTTTGAGACAGTGGCCGCGCCGGTGATGAGCGTTGACCCGAGGATTCGGTCCCTGTTCTGTGCAGAAGCGTGACTCCAGTTGACCATCACCCGCGAGGCCGCTTCCCGGAGTGATCCCCAACTCGACAAGTTTGCTCGGGGCTTGGTCAGGGGGAGGCTCTAGAGGGCAGAGCGGCGTGGTTGAGCCCTTCACGCGGTAAGCACCGGGGCTCCGTAAGGCAGGGTCGGTCAGGGTGATCTGACCCAGCGAGCCAGGCATCGTAGGATGCCTGGGTATGGCCTCTTGCGGCGAGGTCAAAAAAGGCGACAGCGTGCTCTACGAGGGCCGGAGGCATCTCGTCTGCGGCTTCACCATGAAAAGCTCTGCCACGCAGTACGTCGATCTCGAGGACGAGGCGAGCGGGCAACGGCTGACCGTGCCTTTCGCTGAGGTAGAGACCGCTAAAGAAACGGGATACGAGCCGGACAGCGGGATCGACCGTGCGTCTGACCCGGACTCCTCTGATAACAGCCGACGCGACCCGTAAGGTGGCGAGTTCTTTCTCGAGCCGGAAGGGGCATGACCCATGAACACGGAAGTTGCAGACCGCCACAAGATTTGGCGCGACATCGCTAACGACTTTCGGCAACTGGAGGAGCGAGCCCCTGACGGCTTCCCGCCGGTCGTCGACGTTTACCTTGTCAATCGCAACGAGCCGGTGCATCTCAATCTCGTGCAGACGTCCCGCAACCCGAGCAACCCATGGACGCTCCTCATCCAGAATCCTCGCCAGGCCGGGAAGGAGCAAACGGACGAGCTCTCCCGAGATGACCTTCTTGTCTACGTCCGTGAGGGACTCATCGAGAGAATCGAGACTCATTTCGAGCGAATCGGCAAGCGGCAGGTCGGCTTCTCCTACGAGGAGCGCGACGATTCGCCCGTCGCCCGAGCGGCGTGAGTCCCGTATTGGACGTGCCGTCGAGTCGCACTGAGCCGGCGGACGCACAGCCGACCCGAAGGGCCGGCCTGGATCTCTTGCAGCTGTCGAGTCGTCTCGACGAACCCGTTGGCGTGCGCGGTAACGCCGATTCGGTCGACATGGCCGTGTTCGCTTTCGGGGCCCGAGGCAGGCGCCTCTTGCGGGCGGCTTATCTCTTGCTCGACGCCAACATGCCGGACGCGGCCAACGCTCTTTTCAGAGTGATGACGGAGTACAACATCGTCGGCCGCTGGCTCGCCCAGGCCGGCGAACAACGGATGCGCGCCTGGGCCTTCAACGACCTGCGGGAACGTCTGACGACGCTCCGCGAGGTACTGACAGAGCCGAAACTGATCGGTGAGGCCAGGCGAATGATCGAGGACGAGATCCTGCGCTCGGAGGAAGCCCTTCGGGGCTACGGCGGGGCCGACATCGCGCTGTCGAAAAGAGCGGCGCAGAAGGCAGGAGAGACGACTCCGAACCTGCAAGCAATGGCCGACGAGGTTGGCCTCGGTCTCGACTTCCTCTACTCGTACGTCTACCGCGTTTTGTCACAGGCCGATTCGCACGCAACGATGCTCTCGATCGACGCGGTCTACGACGTCGTTACAGGAGATCCGGGGCCTCGGCTAAAGCAGATGCCACGTCACGGACTGCCAGCGCACGATCTCTATGGCATCGGCGCGCGGCTCCTCGCCGACATGCTGGGACTTGTCGCCGAACGGTTCCCCGAACTCGGCTGGGACGCGGAGTTGCAGGAAATAGCAGAGCGGCTGAGGATCGAGGCCCCCGAACACGAAGTCTCGGCCTAGCCTCACGGCGGCGCGATCACGGAGGCCGATGCCGCGCCGGGGTGCAACGTCGTGAAGTGAATTGCCGAGTCGAGCTTGAGGTCTCGCACCGTCCAGGCCCGTTTGTGCCATCGCCGCAGCGTGTTCGCGCGGTCGTCGGGATGCTGGCGTAGGTGTTCGATGAAGCGATCGACCGAGTACGCGTAGTCGTCCCAGGCGTCTTCCAGGTTCAGGACGGGCCGGCCCCCTTCCCGCTGCCAGTGCAACCATGACTGTCCGTGCGTGATCGGGACAATTGGCTGACCACTCTTCAGAAGTGACGTCCGCCAGTAGAGCCAGAGCGTCTTCGCATCCTCTGCGCCGTTCCGCCCATCGGGAAAGAAGGCGGTCACATACTTGCACCACGTCTCGCCATCTCCACCACCGCGGTATAGGCGGGCAGCTCGGAGGACGTCCGTCGCGAGCAGCAGATGACGGTCGTATGCCTGGTCTCCCTGCTCGGGCCCCAGCTCAGGACGTCCCCGCCGCAGCAGTGACGCGCGCATCGCATCGAGCGCGGTCTCGTCCTCGCGGGTCAGCTCAGCCAAGGGACGCCAGCGTAGCCGCCGCATCTGTCAAACAACAGACGAGAGTCCCGTTGCGTCGATGGCTTCGGGTAGCGAGCCCTCGCTCAACCGCCAAGTCCTGCGGCCCAGCGGCCGCAGGATTACGGCGTGCCTTAGAGGATGCGTCTCGCGCCGACGTACGTCGCGGCGTACCACGATTCCGAGAGACTCGAGATCTTGACCACATCGCCGGTGTGCGGGGCGTGGATGAACTGCCCGCCTCCGATGTACATGCCCATGTGCCCGAGCCCGTTGAAGAACACGAGGTCGCCGGGTTGGAGATCCTCCTTCGAGACGGGGACGCCCATGTTGTACTGCGAAGCCGCGTAGTGCGGGAGCGAGACGCCGACCTGGGCGAAGACGAACATCGTCAGGCCGGAGCAGTCGAAGCCTTGCGACGGCGAGCCGCCGCCCCACACGTAGGGGATGCCGAGGTATTGCATCGCGATGCCGACCACCCCGCCGTAGCGCGACGGTGGGGCGACCGAGATCCCTTCGGGCGTCACCGCCGAGGCACCGACGATGTTCTCCTGCTGAGCGGCCTCCGCCGCCCGCGCCCTCGTCGCCTGTTCTGCCGCGAGGCGTTGCTCGGCCTCGATCCTCAACCTCTCCTGGCGCGCGCGTTCCGCTGCCTCCAGACGGCCGATCTCGTCCTTGATCGAAGCTGCGAGACGCTGACGCTCGGCGAGCCCGGATTCGATCTCCTGCTTGGCGGCGGCACGCTCCGCGACGATCTTTTGCTGCCGCGCATGCGCCGCTTTCAGCTGCGCGGCTCGCAGCGTCACGTCGTGTTTGAACCGGTTCACCTCTCCCATCACCTGCGTGTCCTGCGAGGTGACGCTGTTGAGCGTCTCGATCCGGTCGACGAACTCGCCGAGGCTCCTCGACCCCAGCAGCACCGCGAGCGTCGAGTCCTCCTGGTCGCCTGAGACGTACATCGCCCGCAGGCGGTCGCCGAGACGGCGCTGCGACACCACCAGGTTCCGGCGGGCGAGCTTGAGGTGCCGCGAGTTAATGGAACGCTCGCGGTCGATTGATGCGAGCTGCTCGGTCGCGCCGTCGTACGCCTCGATCGCCGTGCCCAGCTGCGCATCGAGCGACTGGATTTCGGCGAGGACCCGCTGCGCTTCAGCGCGCTTGGCCGCAATCTGCGGCGGCTCGGCAAACGCGGCCCCTGCCATGGCGACCAAGGCGATGGCGGTTGCGGCGCCGGCCAGGACGACCCTGGAGGTCAACGCAGTGGCGACGTGAGTGCAGGAGCCGACCGACGCTCGTCGCATCCACCGACCATTAGCGACGCGACGACCAGCGCCAGCACGGCTCCCAGCAGCGTCAGCACGAGGAGACGACGCCGTGACCGACGCCGTGTGGCGAAGATCAGACGTTGCCGGGAGCGGCGCATCGTTCGCCTCCTCTGTCCGCCTATCCGCCATGATGCATTCCCTCGGCATGAGGCTCCATCACCGCGATCTCGCGCTCCTGAGCGTCGATGATGTTGTCGGCTAGGTTTTTGATCTCCGAGTGTTGGGCGCGGTCGAGCGCAAGCTTTGCCATGGTCACCGCTCCTTGATGGTGCTCGATCATCATCGTCGCGAAGGCCTGGTTGACATCGTCGACGGTCGAAAAGTCAGGCGAGTGCTGCATCCCCATCGCTTGTTGTGTTAGACCGAGGGCCGATCCTCCGTCTGGCTCGATAGCGCTCGAGTTGAACCACCGCAGACGCCACGCGCGCATTTGGTCGATCTCATCCTGCTGCGTGAGCACGATGTCGTCCGCGATGTCGACCAGCTCAGGCTGGCTGAGGCCCGCCTTCTTTGCAGCCTTCGCCATGGCGATCGCCGCCCTGTGGTGGGGCACCATCGCGTCGATGAAGGCGCGATCGAAGTCAACCGCGCTCGTGCCCGCGGTCGTGGACTCAGCTGCACGGTCGTTGGCTCCGCCGCAACCTGCGGTTACCAGACCAGCCACCGCGACGAACATCAAGCCCAGCAGGCGTACTCTCATCACACCCTCCTTGTCGATTACCGGAACACGACGCGGCGTCAGGCGCCGCCGAGGGTGAGACTCAGTTCCTGAAGCTCTGCAGCCAGGCAGATGACGTGCTGAAGCTTGCGATCTCTGCGTCCGCCGGGATCAGCACGAGCGAGGTCGCCCACCGTGGCACTCGTGACGTCTTCCGTCGCCGGTCACCGCCGGCGAGCTTGACGGCGGCAAGGAGCGCTACGGCCGCGACGCAGAGCGTGACCACATGGTTCAGGCCGTCGTGATGGTCGATCGCCTGGCACGCGGTGTGCGCCGCTACGCCCATGGCAAGCGCCATGGCGGCGAGCACCGCGAAGCGACGAAACCGGTGGGGCGGCTTCAGCACGGTCACGAATTGTGGCGACTTCGTCGGAGGGTCGCAACCCGAGGCTGACGTGCCTGTCGATGAATGCGTCGTGTCTCGAAGGCGCTGGAACGGATCAGTAGTTATCCGCGGCGCCGATGCGGTCACCGCCGGATGCCTCCGCGGCAGCGTCAGTGCATGCTCAGCAACACACAGGAAGGAGTCGCGATGCACGACTGGATTAGCGGATGGGGCTGGCTCTGGATGACCTTCATGATGGTCTTCTGGGTCGGCCTGCTCGCCGCCGCGGTCTACGCCGCGGTTCGTCTCGCGCAACGCCGCCCGCCAGAAAGCAGGTCGTGGCGACGGGGCGGGATGCGCGGGATGCCTCGGTAGAAGCTTTTCGAGACTCGTGACTTCGAGGACGCAGCGAGCCGGGCGCGGGATCAGGCGCTGCGCGACGCTCACTATGTCCCTTTCGTCGGGGTGCTCACAGCTCAGTCTCGCCTCCGATCTGGAGAACCCGTGAAGACCGTATGCGGAGCGCGTGAACGTTTCGGACCGCGTCAGATGCGCCGCGAGCCGTCGCATTGCGACGTCTGCAGTACGCCTGCGGTGACGCGCCGCGCGAAGATGCGCCAGCGCTCGCCGCGCGCGACGACGACGCTCACCGATGTGATCGAGCCGGTGCCGTCGGCCCGGCGCTTGTAGCCCGTGTACACGCGGACGACCGTGGGACCGCGCCCTTTCAGATAGCGGGAGACGCGAAAACGCTGGATTCCGGTGGGCGTCGGACCATCCAGCGCGCGGCCGTCGAAGATGAACTGGGCCTCCGCACGCTGTTGGGCAACGGTTACGCGGATGCACGACGCGTTGGCAGCCGGAGGCGCCGCCAACAGCGCAAGGCTGGCGATTAAGACGAGCTGCGTTCGGCGCCGGCGCACGTTACTAGTTGTACGTCGCCGCGCCGTCGCTGCGTCACCATGCCCGGTCGAGGGGCTACGCGCGGAGCGCGAGTCGGCTGTCATGCTGGTCGGGTCCTCACTTGCTCAGCACGTCGGCCACCGCTTAATCCACTCGCGGCAGCCGCAGGCGCTTGAGCGCGACCGCGTTGAGTGCGACGAGGATGCTCGATCCGGACATCGAGATCGCCGCGATCTCGGGCCGGAGGGTGAAGCCCCAGCTCGAGAAGACGCCTGCGGCGATCGGGAGCGCGAGCGAGTTGTAGCCGATCGCCCAGCCGAGGTTCTGTCGCATCTTGCGCACGGTTCCCCGCCCGATGCGGACGGCGGCGGCGACATCGAGCGGGTCGGACCGCATGAGCACCACGTCGGCTGTCTCGATTGCGACGTCGGTTCCGGCCCCGATCGCAATCCCGACGTCCGCCTGGGCGAGCGCGGGGGCGTCGTTGACGCCGTCGCCGACCATCGCGACTTTGCGACCGGCGGCTTGGAGCTCGGCGACCTTCGCTGCCTTGTCGCCCGGCAGCACCTCGGCGATGACGTCCTCGACGCCGACCTCTGCTGCGATGCGCTCTGCGGTGGCGCGGTTGTCGCCGGTCAGCATGACCGGGCGCAGGCCGAGCTCCTTCAGCGCAGAGATCGCGGCCACCGCCGTGTCCCTCGGCGCATCGGCGACGGCGATCAGCCCGGCTGCCTGGCCGTCGATCGCGACGTGGACGACGGTCTCGCCGCGCCCGCTGAACTTCTGGGCCTGTGGCCCGAGGCCATCCAGGGAGACATGCTCACGGTCGAGGAGCCGTCGATTGCCGACGGCGAGCCGACGCCCCTCGACGGTCGCGAGCGCGCCGTGGCCGGGCACCGCTTCGAATCCCTCCGCGCGCGGCACGCTCAGCGCCCGGCTCTCGGCTGCCTTCACGATCGCCTCGGCCAACGGGTGCTCGCTCTCCCGCTCGGCCGCCGCGACGAAGCGCAGCAAGTCGTTCTCGGAGAGACCGTCCGCGGTTGCGACGGCCACGACCTCCGGCTCGCCGCGGGTCAACGTCCCGGTCTTGTCTAGGACTACGGTGTCGAGCGTCGCTGCCTGCTCGATCGCAAGCGCGTTCTTGAAGAGGATGCCGCGCCGGGCGCCGAGGCCCGTCCCGACCATGACGGCGGTCGGTGTCGCGAGGCCGAGCGCGTCCGGGCACGTAATCACGACCACCGTGATCGCGAACAGCAGGGCGCGCGTAGCGGAGCTGTCGAGGGGCCCGTACCAGACCGCAAACGTGGCGAGCCCGCCGAGGAGCGCGACGAGGACGAGCCAGAACGCAGCGCGATCAGCGAGGCGCTGCGCCGGCGCCTTCGAGTTCTGCGCCTCCTGCACGAGCTTGACGATCTGCGCGAGCGCCGTGTCAGACCCGATCGCGGTCGCGCGGGCCCGCAGCGTGCCATTCCGGTTGATCGTCGCGCCAATCAGCTTTGCGCCCGGTTGCTTCGAGACAGGCATGCTCTCGCCGGTGACCATCGATTCGTCGACGGCGCTCTCGCCCTCGACGACCTCCGCGTCCACAGGGACTTTCGCGCCGGGGCGGACGAGCAGCAGATCGCCGACCTGCACCTCTGCCGTCGGCACCTCGACCGGCTCGCCGTCGCGGATGACGAGCGCCTTCGGCGGCGCGAGGTCGAGCAGCGCGCGGATGGCGTCGTTCGCGCCTCCGCGGGCGCGCATCTCGAACCAGTGGCCGAGCAGAACAAAGGCGGCGAGGAAGGCAGCCGCCTCGTAGAAGACGTCGCCCTCGATCCAGAAGGTCGC
>Ga0070741_10008844_pt1 | contig 19942 bp, 17 predicted proteins | sample Coa_R1_4_FD_66440 | JGI IMG/M metagenome (GOLD analysis project Ga0070741, IMG submission 66440) | Surface soil microbial communities from Centralia Pennsylvania, which are recovering from an underground coalmine fire - Coalmine... | ecosystem: Environmental > Terrestrial > Soil > Unclassified ...
GCAACCGGCTGTACGCGGTCGTGACCGCGTCGAACGGCGCTGGCCAGGCGAGCGCCCGCACCTGGGCGAGCGGGGTGATCATGCCGGCGCCGCCCGTGAACACCGGGCTGCCGGTCCTCTCGGGCACGGCGGTGCACGGGCAGACGCTGACGACGACGGACGGAACCTGGACCGGGACGCAGCCCATCACCCTCAGCTACCAGTGGGTGCGCTGCGACGTGGCCTGGGTGTGCACGACGATCGCGGGTGCGACCTCCTCCGCGTACACGCTGACGTCGGCCGACGTCGGCTTCAGGGTCTACGCCAAGGTGACGGCCTCGAACGTCGCAGGGCAGGCGAGCGCTCGTACCTGGGCGAGCGCCGTCGTCGCCTGACTGTCCCGGCAACCGGCTCGGTCAGGCAGCGACGAGGCCGTGCTCGTGGGCCCAGCGGCTCGCCTGGGTCCGGTTGGAGACGTTCAGCTTCGTGTAGACGTTCGAGAGATGGTACTTGACCGTCTGCTCGGTCACGAACAGCATCCTCGCGGTCGCTGCGTTCGTATGTCCCTGGGCGATCAGCGCCAGCACCTCCCGCTCGCGAGGCGTGAGGACACGCACCTGCTCGCTGAGAGCAGCCGGGTGGCGCGATCTGGTGGCCCGCGTGGGGGCGAAGTGCATGGACTGAAAGAACGCCTGCCGGATGGCGGCGGCGATCTCGTCGAGCCCGGCCGTCTCGGCGACGTACGCGGCAGCGCCCGCGGCGAAGGCCGCCTCGATTCGCGCCGGCTCGACCGACTCGCCGAAGACGATGCCCCTCAGGCCGGGCAGCCGCTGCCGGCAGCGGACGAGACAGTCGAGAACCTCGCTCGCATCCTCGGCGGGGCGGTCCCGGAGCTGCACGACGAGCAGGTCGGGGCGCGCCTGCGCGATCCGCTCCGGCGCGCCCCGCAGGTCGGTCTCGGCGACCACCACCGCCACCCCGAGCTTCCCGAGGACGTGCTCGACCGCCGCAACCCACTCGCGCTGGCGGTCGACGACGGCGGCGCGGCGCCTCACGCGTTCGCGTCCATACGTGTCGCTGCGATTCAAACCGTCTCCCCTAACGACCAACCCTCGTCCGCTCTGCTCACACCATGCTCGCGCACCGTGCGCGCCGGGATCCCTCGGACGAGTGATTCGACTTCAAGACGGTGCAGGCGACGTCGCTCTTCCATCGCGCCAGCCGGCTCGCTCGTCGCGTCCACGGTTCCGTCGCCCGCCGGGGACGGCGTCAGTCCGAAGCCCAAAGCGCCCCTCGGACGTGTCTTTACAGGGATCGACCCGTCGCCTTAAATACCTTCTAGGGGTGAGCCACGTAGGGGAGAACGTCGAGTCCGCTCCGGGGCGGACGGCTGTGCTCGTCGACCAGCATCCGCTGTGGTTGGAGGCGGTCGAGCAGGTGCTGAACCGCGTCTCCGTCCGTGTCGCCGGCAAGGCAACCTCGTTTTCCGAGGCGTCGGAGCTGATCGCCGAGCTCGATCCGGAGCTCGTCGTCGCCGAGATCTCCGCCCTCGACCAGGACACGAGCGGTCTCTCGTGGCTGGTCGAGGTCCGCGAGCGCTTCCCGGAGGTGAAGGTGATCGTGCTGTCGATGTCGGACGACCCGACGCAGATCAACGCGGCGCTGGCGGCGGGGGCGGTGGCCTTCGTCGTCAAGAAGGCGCATCCCGACGATCTGGCCGTGGCCGTGCGCCAGGCCTACGAGCACTCGATCTACCTGCCGGGCTGGGCGGTGCAGCCGGAGCGGCGCCCGCCGGAGCCCGCCGGCCATCCCGACCTCACGCGCCGCGAGCTCGAGATCCTGCGCCTCGTCGCCGAGGGGCACTCGAACGCGGAGCTGGCCAAGATGCTGTGGGTCACCGAGCAGACGGTGAAGTTCCACCTCTCGAACATCTACCGCAAGCTCGGCGTCTCGAACCGGACGGAGGCGAGCCGCTGGGCGCAGGTGAACGGTCTGCTGTCGCCGGAGCCGGCGCGCTCGAACGTCGCCTAGCCGGACTGACGCGCGGTCGCCCGGTCAGACGTATCTTTGACAGTTGAGTTGGCGGATTGTGGCCCTGTGCAGGGAAATCGCTCAGGGTCAGGGGACGTACCACTACGCTGAGGTTCCGAGTGGCTGGACGCGGGGCGGTGGGCGGAGGCCAGCGGCTTGGAAGGCGGCGTGGGCGTGGGGACGGAGCTCGGCGCGGACGAGGTAGCGCTGGCCTGCCTCCTCTCCGCTGGCCTGCCTCCTCTCGATGAATAGAGGCCCGATCGTCCCGAGCGGTCAGGACAGAGCCCTATGACATCCACGTCCTGGGACTTGACTGGTTGCGCCCGCTCCGCTCCGGAGAGGGTCCACGACTGCGTGTTCGGTCGACCGGTACGGGGTGTCACTTCGGATAGGGGGTGCCGAGCACCCAGGTTCGGGCGACGGCGGACGAGTCGCTGCAGAAGACGAGCGCAGCCGCGATGTCCTCGTCTGCGACTCCTCTCAACGCGTCGTTGCCGAGGTCGATCTCGATCAGGTCGGCGCGCGAGCCTGCTGCGATACGCGGCGGCGCGAGTCCGAGCGCTCCGGCGCCGCCGTCCCAGCCGGCGCGGAGCAGCGCCGCCGCGGTCGGTAGCCCGGCGGCGGCGCCGACGACGTTTCTGCGTCCTGCGCTTCGTCGTGCGCAGATTTCGATCTCGCGAAGCTCTTCGAGGGGGTCGAGCCGCACATTCGAGTCGCTCCCGATCGCGATCGGGATGCCGGCGCGGACGAACTTCTCGGTTGAGGGCCAGCCGTCGCCGAGATTCCCTTCGGTCGTCGGGCAGAGGCAGACGGTCGTGCCCGACTCCGCGAGAAGGTCAATCTCGTGGTCGTCCGCGTGCGTCGCGTGGATGACAGTGGTCTTCTCGCCGAGGACTCCGACCCGTGCGAGAAGCTCGATCGGGCGCATGCCGTGCTCGAGGACACACTCGTCGATCTCCCGCCTCTGCTCGCAGGCGTGCACGTGTAGCGGCAGCGCGCGCTCGCGCGCGAAGGCTGCGATCGCTTCGAGCCATTGCGCGGAGACGGCGCGAACGGAGTGAGGGGCGAGCCCGATCGTGACCAGTGGCCGGCGTTCGGCCCAGGAGACGAGGGCGTCGACGCGAGCGAGGAACGTCCGGACGTCCGGGTCGCAGAAGCGCCGTTGCCACTGTGACGGCGCAAGGCCGGCACCTCCGCGCTCGTAGGCCGCGAGCAGGAGACAGATGCGCATCCCCTGGCTCTCGGCTGCCTCGCAGACGGCTTGGGCAAGGAGGTTCGGTTCGTCGTATTCAGTGCCGTCGGCGTGGTGGTGGATGTAATGGAACTCGCCCACGCTCGTGTAGCCGGCGCGGCGCATCTGCGCGTAGCAGCGCCGCGCGGCGTCACCGATCGTCGCCGGATCGAGTTTCTGTGCAGCGACGTACATCTGCTCGCGCCAGCTCCAGAAGTTGTCCTCCGCGCCGTCGGGTCGTTCTGTTGCGCCGCGCACGTCGCGCTGGAATGCGTGTGAGTGGGCGTTCACGAACCCCGGGGCGAGCGCCCGCCCCGCGAGCCCAATTGCGGCGGAGGCGGATGCGGCGGGCCGCACCGAGACGATCCTGCCCCGCTCGATCTCGACCGCCTGCGCCCGGCGCACTCCCTCGCGGTCGAGGAGCAGGTCGGGCGCGTAGACGGTCACTGTGCGAGAAAGGGCAGGTCGAGGCGATGCTCTGCGACCGCGTCCAGCGCCTCCCTGTAGCCGGCGCTCGCGTGACGCACGACGCCCGTGCCCGGGTCGTTCGTGAGGACGCGCTCCACCCGGAAAGCTCCCTCCCGCGTCCCGTCGGCCACGACCTGAGCGCCGGCGTGAATCGACCGGCCGATCCCGACACCGCCGCCGTGATGAACGGCCACCCAGGCCGCGCCCGAGGCCGTGTTCACGAGCGCGTTCAGGATGGGCCAGTCGGCGATCGCGTCCGACCCGTCGCGCATCGCTTCCGTCTCGCGGTAGGGCGATGCGACCGAGCCGGAGTCGAGATGGTCCCGACCGATCACGATTGGGGCTTCGAGCTCCCCGGCGGCGACGAGCTCGTTGAACCGCAGGCCCGCCTGATGGCGCTCGCCGTAGCCGAGCCAGCAGATCCTCGCCGGTAGCCCTTGATAGGCGATCCTCTCTCGCGCCTGCACGAGCCAGCGTTGCAGAGGGTCGTTGTCCGGGAAGAGCGCCGCCACCGCCTGATCGGTCGCGTCGATGTCATCGGGGTTTCCGGAGAGCGCGACCCACCGAAAAGGGCCGATTCCACGGCAGAACAGCGGCCGGATGTACGCGGCCACGAATCCCGGATAGTCGAAGGCCCGGGAGAAGCCGCCCAGGCGGGCTTCGGCGCGGAGGTTGTTCCCGTAGTCGAACACCTCGGCGCCGCCGTCCTTGAACGCGACCATCGCCGCGCAGTGGGCGGCCATCGAGCGGCGTGCGACCTCGACGTAACGTTCCGGGGCGGCGCGACGCAGCTCTTCGGCTTGCGCCGGCGAGAGCCCGGACGGCACATAGCCAAAGAGAGGATCGTGGGCCGACGTCTGGTCGGTGACGACGTCGGGACGGAAGCCGCGGCGGTGCAGCTCCGGCAGCACGTCTGCGGCATTCCCGCAGAGGCCCACCGAGAGCGGGCGGTGGGACGCGCGGGCCTCCTCCACCTGCGCGATCGCATGCTCGAGGTCGCCCGCACAGGTGTCGAGATAACGCGTCGCAAGCCGGCGCTCGATCCGCCGCTCGTCGACGTCGATGCAGAGCGCGACGCCACCGTTCAGCGTGACTGCGAGCGGCTGCGCCCCACCCATGCCGCCGAGGCCGGCGGTCAGCACGACGCGCCCGCGGAGGCTGCCGCCGAACCGCTGCTCGGCGATCGCGGCGAACGTCTCGTACGTGCCCTGCACGATCCCCTGGGAGCCGATGTAGATCCACGAGCCGGCGGTCATCTGGCCGAACATCGTCAGTCCCTGGGCCTCGAACTGGCGGAACGTCTCCCAGTCAGCCCAGTCGGGAACCAGCAGTGAGTTCGCGATCAGCACGCGCGGTGCCAGCGCGTGCGTGCGGAAGACCGCGACGGGACGGCCCGACTGGATGAGCAGGGTCTCGTCGTCTTCGAGCCTGCGGAGCGCGGCGACGATGGTATGGAAGTCGTCCCATGTCCGCGCTGCCTTGCCGGTGCCGCCGTACACGACGAGGTTCCCCGGATCCTCCGCTACCTCGAGGTCGAGGTTGTTCATGAGCATTCGGAGGGCGGCCTCCTGCGGCCAGCCCTTGGCCGACAGCTCGCGGCCGCGTGGAGCGCGGATCGTCGGAGGCGGGGAGCTCAAGCACCAGCCTCCGTGTGCAGGGAACGGAATTCCCCCTCGCGGATGGCCGCCGCCACCGTCTCGATGTCGCCCGAGAGCGACCGGTCGTCCTCGACGGCGGGGGAGAGCCGGCGGATCGTGGCGTGAACGCGCTCGAGGAGCGGGCCTGAACGGAGCGGCCGGCGCAGATCGAGGGCCTGCGCCGCAGCGAGCAGTTCGATTGCGACGACGCGGATGGCGTTCTCGATCGTGTCGCGGGCTTTGAGCGCCGCGGTTGCGCCAAGCGAGTTGAAGTCCTCCTGGCCGGCGCTCGTCGGCAGGCTCGCCGTTCCGGCCGGGCTTGCGAGCACCTGGTTCTCCGCGACGAGCGCTGCCGCGACGTACTGCAGCACCATCAGCCCGGAGCACGTCCCGGGGCGGGTAGTGAGGAACTGCGGCAGCGGTCTCTCGCCGCCTGAATCCGCGAGCAGACGGTAGGTGCGCCGTTCACTGAAGGCGGCCACCTCCGCGGCGAGCAGCGCCAGGGTGTCGAGAGGCAGGGAGAGCGGCTGGCCGTGGAAGTTCCCACCGGAGAGCACCACGCCGTCGTCCGGGAAGCAGAGCGGGTTGTCCGTGACCGCGTCGAACTCGGCTGCGACTCCATGCGAGACGTAGTCGAACGCTTCCCAGGCCGCGCCCAGAACCTGTGGGATACAGCGCGTGCTGTAGGCGTCCTGCACGCGGCCGCAGTCCGCGTGACTCGCGTTCAGCTCCGATCTGGCGACGAGAGCGCGGATGCGTGCCGCGGACTTCCGCTGGTGGGGGCGGCGGCGGAGGGCGTGGACGCGGTCGTCCATCGGCGCGACCGAGCAGAGGAGGACATCGAGAGTGAGCGCGGCAGCCAGCTCACACGCCTCGAGCAGCCGCTCCGCGTCGTGCACGAGCAGGCCGCCGATTCCCGCCATCAGATGCGTCCCGTTGATCAGCGCCAGCCCCTCTTTGCTTGCAAGCCTCAGCGGCTCGAGTCCGGCCAGCGCGAGGCCCGATAGGGCATCGAAGGCGACCCCGTCATGTTTGAGCGGGCCCTCGCCGATAATGGCGAGTGCGAGGTGCGCGAGTGGCGCGAGGTCGCCGCTCGCTCCGACGGACCCGCGGGAGGGGACGACAGGAGTGACCTCTGCGTTGAGCAGTGTCACGATCCGCTCGACGAGATCGGGGCGAACGCCGGAGTGGCCCTTGGCGAGGCTGTTGGAGAGCAGCAGCATCATCGCCCGGACGGCGTCGGTCGGCAGCGGCTCGCCGACAGCGGCGGCGTGGCTACGGAGGAGGTTCTGCTGAAGCTCGGCGAGCTCGTCGTGCGGAATCCGGACGCGGCTGAGCTCCCCGAACCCGGTGTCGACCCCGTAGACGGGATCGCCGCTTGCAGCGATGCTGTCGATCAGCTCGCGCGCGCGTCGCACGCGCGCGTCGCACGACGTGTCCAGACGTACCGGCACGCGTCCGCGCGCGACCGCGACGATGTCGTCGACCGTCAGTGCTCGCTCGCCGCCGATGCGAATCTCGGCTGACTCTGGGGGCGCCCTCAATCGTCCCGCCTCGCGAGCTCGGTGAGCTCGGTGCGTACGTGCCAGAGGTCGGGGTAGAGCTTGTGCTTGATCAGCCCTGCCAGCAGCTCGACCGGCGTGCCCTGCGTGCCGACGACGTCCTCGCCGATCACGCGCCCAACCATCTTCACGTGCCGGAAGCGCCAGATGCCCACCTGCTCGTCCCAGTCGATCAGCGCCTCCGCGAGTTGGTAGAGATCCTCGTGCTCGCGACCCCGCGTGTAAATCTCGAGCAACGACAGCCCGCGCTCGCGCCGCAGCCCAGAGAACGCCTCCCACAGCGGCGGCGACACCCGACGCACCTCGCGGAAGCCGGGCGAGTCGAACCCCGAGCCGTGCCCGAGCACCCGCCGCACCTCCTGGTACTCCCACGGCGACATCAGCTCGAGGTGCTCCAGGAACGAGACGACGTAGCGCATCGCCCGGCTTGCGCGCCACAGCAGCCGCAACGCCGCCGCGAGATCACGCGCCCCGACGAGCCGCGTCGCCTCCTCCACCTCGGCCGTTGCGTGCTTCAGCCACAGCTCCGACGACTGATGCACCGTTTGGAAGAGCAGCTCGTCTCGGTGCACGCACTCCTCCGGGCGCTTCTGCAGCGCCAGCAGCTCGTCCGTCCGCAGATAGCGCTCGTAATCCGAGGCGCCCGGCCCGTCGAGGACGGGGGCGAACTCGTCGCGTTGGCTCACGAGTACGTCTCCTTTCGGTTGAGCGCCGGCAGCGGGTCTTGCTGCGCGAACGCGTTTTCTGCGTGGTGGCACGCGACCTGTCGGCCGTTCACCTCGCGGAGCAACGGCACCTCGCTCCGACAGCGGTCGCTTGCGAGTGGGCAGCGAAGCGCGTAGCGGCACGCGAACGTTGTCTCGGCCGCGATCGTCGGGGCGTCCGGGGCGACGGATACGGATCGCCGGAGTGCACGCTCGAGTTCCGGCACGGCTGCTCGGAGCGCCTGCGTGTACGGGTGCGCTGGCCGGGTCAGCAGGACGCCGGTCGGGCCGGTTTCCACTACCCGGCCGCGGTAGAGGACGACGGTCGTCTCGCAGAGGCGCTCGATCACGGCGAGGTTGTGAGAGATGAGGAGGTAGGAGAGAGCACGGGCGCCGCGCAGGCGCTCGATCAGCTCGAGGATCCGGGCCTGCACGGTGACGTCGAGCGCGCTCGTCGGCTCATCGAGAACGAGGAGTCGTGGCTCGACAGCCAGCGCGCGGGCGATCGCGACGCGCTGCCGCTCGCCGCCGGAGAGCTCATGGGGAAACCGGCGCCGGTGCTCAGGCTCGAGCCCGACCTCGCACAGGAGGTCCTCGACACGTGCCACGACCATCGTCCGAGCCAGCCGCCGGTGCGCCGTCACCGCCTCCGCGAGCGCCGAGCCGACTCGCATGCGCGGATCGAGGGTGCCGTCGGTGTCCTGGAAGACGATCTGGGTCGACTGACGAAAGCGCCGAAGCACGTCGCTCCGGAGCGCGAGCACGTCCGTGCCCTCGAAGCGGACCGAGCCCCGCTGGACGTGGACAAGCCGCACGATTGCGCGCGCGATCGTGGTCTTGCCCGAACCGCTTTCCCCGACGAGGCCGACGCCGAACGGTCCGCGTGCCACGTCGAACGAGACGTCGTCCACGGCGAGCGACCCGGCGTAGCGAACTGTCAGGCCGCGGACCTCGAGAAGCGCAGTCTCGCTCACGAGGGGGGCTTGCCGGCTCCGAGCCGCGGCACGGCGGCGATCAACTCCCGCGTGTACGAATCGACGGGGCGCAGAAGCACGTCGCCTGTCAAACCGGTCTCGACGGCGCGTCCGCGTCGCATCACCGCGATGCGGTCGCAGAGCTGCGCGACGACCGCGAGGTCGTGACTGATGAAGAGGAGCGACATCCCCTCGCGTTCACGGAGGAAGCGCAGGAGCTCGACGATCTCGGCCTGGACCGTCACGTCGAGCGCGCTCGTGGGCTCATCCGCCAGGAGCAGCTCCGATCGCAGCGCGACCGCGAGCGCGATCGCGATCCGCTGTGCCTGGCCGCCCGAGAGCTCGTGCGGGTAGCGGTGCAGCAGCTCGGGGGACAGCATCGTCTTCCGCAGCGCCACGTGCGCGCGGCTGTTCGCATCGCCGCGTGAGGCACCGTGAAGGCGGAGCGCCCGGATGAAGACGTCGCCGACCCGGGAGACCGGGGTGAACGCGGAGACCGGATTCTGGAAGATCATCGCGATCCGCCGTCCGCGTATGTCGCGCATACGCCGCGCGGAAAGCCCGATGAGCTCGACGCCGTTGAGTCGGATCGATCCCTCGACCGTCGCGCCTGCTGCTTCGGCCAGCCCGAGCGTGGCGAGCGCCGTGAGCGACTTTCCCGAGCCGCTCTCGCCGACGAGGCCGACGATCTCGCCCTCGTCGATCGCAAGCTGCTCGAGCGCGACGACCGTGCGCTCACCGAATGAGATCCGCAGGTCGCGGATGAGCAGTTTCACGGCTGCCGCGCCCTCGTGCGCGGGTCGAGCATGTCGCGTAGGCCGTCGCCGAGGAGGTTGAACGCGAGCGCCGTGATCAGGATCGCAGAGCCCGGGAACGTGACGAGCCACCACTGCGTCGTGAGGTACGCCTGCCCTTGGTTCACCATCAGCCCCCACTCGGGCGTCGGGTCCTGGGCGCCGAGGCCGAGGAAGGAGAGGGCGGCAGACGTGAGGATGACGCCGCCGACGTCGGCGGACGCCTGGACGATCACCGGCGTCAGCGAGTTCGGCAGCACGTGCCGAATGATCGTCCGCGCCGGCGAGAGCCCGAGCACGCGGCAGGCAACCACGAACGGGCGGCCCGCGACGGAGGCGGCCTGCCCGCGAGCGAGCCGTGCGTACCAGGGCCACCAGGTGATCGTGATGGCGATGGTTGCGTTCGTGACGCTCGGGCCGAGCACGGCGACGAGGGCGAGGGCGAGCAGTAGCGCCGGGAACGCGAGGAAGATGTCCGTGATACGCATCAGGACGGTGTCGGCGATGCCGCCGAGAGTGCCGGCAACCACGCCGACAGGAAGGCCGATGAGGATCGACAGGCTGATCACGACGGCCGACACCGCGAGCGACACCCGCGCGCCGTAGAGAACCCGCGTGAACATGTCTCGACCTACGGGATCGGTGCCGAAGAGATGGTCCGCCGACGGCGGCAGGAACGTGTCGAGCGGGTGGGTCGCGGTGCCGGCGTCCCCGGGGTGCGGCGCCAGCACCGGCGCGAGAAGGGCGAGGAGGACGAGCGTCAGCCCCAGCGCGGCCGCCACGCCTAGCAGCGGGTTGGCGCGCACCGTACGCAGAAGTGAGCTCGTCGGCATGAGCCTCACCTCGGAGGTCACGAGCTCCGTCATCGCAGCCGGATACGGGGGTCGAGGACGGCCTGAGCCAGGTCGACGGCGAGGTTCGCGGCGACGTAGACGAGCGCGACGAAGAGGGTGACCCCCACGATTGCGGGTGTGTCGAGCGACTGGATCGCGTCCGCGGCGTAGCTCCCGAGGCCGGGCCAGTCGAAGATGGCCTCGACCAGGAACGTGTTGGTGAGCGAGTAGGCAAACACGAGGGCGGTGACCGAGATGACTGGGTTCAGCGACGGCTTCAGCGCGAACCGTGCGAAGACGGTCCGTTCGTGGAACCCGAGCGCGCGCACCATCCGCACGTGCTCCTCGCCGAGGGTGTCGAGCACCGAGGCGCGAACCATGCGTGCGATCACCCCGCCCGGGTAGGCGGCGACGACGAGCATCGGGAGGATTAGGTGCGAAACCGCGCTGCCGAGCACCGGCCAGTTGGCGGTCACGAGGGCGTCGAGCAGCGGCGCGTGCGTGTGGACCGCGAGCGGGTGGGTCGTGTCGAGCGCGGGGTCGTACTCGCCCGAGACCGGAAGCGCGTGGAGGGTCTGGAAGAAGACGAGCTGGAGGATGAGCGCGAACCAGAACGACGGCATCGAGACGCCGAAGACCGAGGTGAGGCGGACGAGCACGTCCAGCGGCCGCCCGCGCCACCGCGCCGCCACCAGTCCTGCGAGGATGCCGAGCGCGAGTGCGAGTAGAAGCGCCGCCGTGACGAGCTCCAGCGACGCGGGAGCACGGGTGGCGAGGTCGGAGAGCACCGGCTGATGCGTGTGAATCGACATCCCCCAGTCGCCGTCTAGGACGCCTCGCACGAAACGCCAGAGCTGGATCGGAAGCGGACGGTCGAGCCCGAGCGTGTGACGGGCGTCCCGCAGCTGCGCCGCCGAGGCGTGCGGTCCGACCCAGCTGGACGCGGGATCGCCCGGGATGACCCGGGCGATCACGAACGTCAGGACAACCACCCCCGCCACGACCAGCAGACCAAGGCCGACTCGGCGGGCGAAGAAGTAGGTCACGCGGGCGGCCGCAGATCGTAGGCGTACACGACGTTCGGGTAGGCCGGATTGTCGACGTAGCCGCTGACGCCCTTGGCGAGCGTCCGCTGGTAGACGGTCACGAAGGCCGGGATGACAGGGGCGTCGTGCAGCAGCATCGACTGCATCGTCTTGTAGAGCTGCACCGCCTTGTCCCGCTGGGATGCCGCCGAGCGCTCGGCCTGTCGCATCAAGGCGTCGAGCTTCGGGTTCGAGTAGTACGCGAGATTGTAGAATGGCTGCTTCTCGGTCTTGAAGAGGTTCACGAACCAGGAGTACGGATCCGCGTAATCCGGCCACCAGACGAACAGGAAGATGTCCTGGCGCTGAGCAGGGTCGGACGACTTCGCCTTCGCCCACTGCGTCGGCCACGCCATCGTCCGTATCCGCAGGTCGACGTTGAGCGCTGCCAGGTTTGACTTGAGCAGCGTCGCGAACAGCTCCTCGTAGGCCACACCCTGGGTGTTCGTCAGGGTGAGCGTGAGCTTCTTACCGCCCGGCCCGTAACCCGCGGCTTGGAGCAGCGCCTTCGCCTTGCTCGGGTTCGTGTCGTACTGGCCGGGTAGCGAGTCGAAGTGCCCCCACAGGCCCGGCGGCACGACGCCGATCTGCCGGGTTGCGCTGCCCGTCATCGCCGCGATCAGGCCCTTGTAGTCGACGGCGTAGGAGATCGCCTGACGGATTCGGCGATCGGCGAGCGGGCCGGACTTCGTGTTGAGGAGCGCGAGCAGGTTCTGCCACGAGGGGCTCGAGGTGGTGGAGACCGACGTGCTCGACTTGAACGACTCCCACAGCTGCGGGTTCAGCTGCTCGGTGAACGTGACGTTCCCGGCCCGGGCGAGTTGGGCCATCGTCGTCACCGACGGGACGACCCAGTACTCGATCGCCCGGTAGTGCGGCTCCGTCCAGCCGGCCCAGTAGCGCGGGTAGGCCTTCAGGCGCAGCTCGACCTCCTGGCCCTTGTGCCAGAAATCGACGGTGAACGGGCCTGTGCCGGCGTCGCGCCCCTGGTTGAACCACGCCGCGAGCTTGCTCGCCGGCGCGGCATGCACGTCGTAGATGTAGGCGGCGTAGTCCGCCGCGGCGATCAGGTCGAGCGGGGCGGCGTACTTGAGGTGGAAGACGAGCGTCGACGCATTCGGCGTCGAGATCGACTTAACGGAGTCCCAGACGTACGCAGCTCCTTGGTGCAGCTTCATCGTCCGTTCGATCGCCGCCTTCGCCGCCTGCGCGGTCAGCGGGCGGCCGGTATGGAAAGTGACGCCGCGGCGGAGAACGAACGTCCACGCGGTGCCTTCCTTGTTCGAGGAGAAGCGCGTCGCGAGCGCGGGCTTCGCCCGCTTCGTTACGGGGTCGTAGTGCGTGAGCGTCTCGTACACGTTGCTCATCGCGATGATCTCGTTGGAGTAGGAGGTGGCCGGGTCCCAGCCGACCATGACCTGGGTCGGCGTCGCGTAGACGAACGTCTGCGTCGGAGTTGCAGCGGTTCCGGCCCGGACGGCAAGCGCAGCGAGGAGGGCTGCGCCGGCCGCGACGGAGGCTAGGCGGGGGAGACGCATGATGGCTCCTTCGAGTTCGACGGGACGGTGGCCGCGCCGCTCAGCGAGCCGGCGGCCTTGGCGCGGACGCGCACCGCGGGGTTGTTGAGGTAGGAGAGAGGCAGCTCTTCGAGCTCCACGATCTCGACGGAGCGAGGGTCGGCGCCTGCGCGGATCGCCTGCTCGCAGGCGATTGCCTTCGCCTCGTCAAGCATCGCGTCGCGGCCGATGCGAGACGGATCGAAGATGCGGTCGATCTGGCCGCTCACCATCGCGATCGCCGCGCCGATCGCGTTGGCGACTTCGAAGTGGTCGGGTCGAAGCACCTGGCTCGCCCCTCCCAGCTGGTCGGGAGTGAGGACGCTGCCGCCGCCGACGACGATCAGCGGCTGCGCGGCCCGTGAGAGCTTCACGCGGTCGATCGCGTCGTTCAACGCTGCGTCCGCCCAAGCCAGCGCCTCGGCGAGGCGCGCTTCGGGCGTGACCGTGCGGTCACCGATTCGCGCGCGCCCTGCGGCGACCGCCGCATCCGTCAGCGTGCGAGTCGCGCCGCCGAAGACGAGTGCTCGCTGTGCCAGCTCGTAGCCCACGCTTTCCGGTCCGACCTCGACGCGGCCGGCCTCGCCGTGCACGATGCTGCCGCCGCCGACCGCGACCGAGACGAGGTCGGGCATCCGGAAGTTCGTGCGGACGCCGCCGATCTCGATGGGCGCGCTCGACTCGCGAGGAAAGCCATTCGCGAGCACGCCGACGTCGGTCGAGGTGCCACCGACGTCGACGACGATCGCGTCGCGCATTCCGGTCAGGTAGCCGGCTCCGCGGATCGAGTTGGCGGGGCCGCTTCCGATCGTCAGCACGGGGAAGCGTGCCGCGTGCTCCTGCGCCATCAACGTGCCGTCGTTCTGGGCGAAGAAGACGAGCGCGTCCAGCTCCCGCGACGCGAGCGCAGTCTCGAGCGCCTGGGTCACCTCGCGCACGACGTTCGTCAAGGCGGCGTTGAGGACGGTGGCGTTCTCCCGTTCGAGCAGGCCGAGCGTGCCGATCTCGTGGCTCAGCGAGAGCTCGACGTCGCCGCCGAGGCTCGACCGAACGATCTCAGCCGCCTCGAGCTCGTGCTCAGCCGAGACCGAGGAGAACACGCTCGTGATCGCGACGCCGTCGATCGAGCCGGGCAAGGAGTCGAGGAAGCGGCGCAGCTCGTGCGCGCCGAATGGGACGATCTCGCAGCCGTTGAACTCGCTGCCGCCAGGGACGATCGCCTCGCCGGCCGAGATCGTCTGCCGCAGGTCGACGGGCCAGGCGAGCAGCGGGCGGATCGCGAGCGTAGAGGGGGCGCCGATCCGGATGACGACGACGCGGCACAGCTTGCTGCGCTGGAGGACGGCGTTCGTCGCATGCGTCGTGCCGAACATGACGTGGCTGATACGGGAGCGGTCCTCGCCGGCCGCCGCCAGCACGCCGTCGAGCGCCGCGACGATGCCGCCCGTGATGTCCGGGCGCGTGGCCACCTTCGCCTTCGCGAGCAGCCGGCCGGCCCGGTCGAGAAGCACCGCGTCGGTGTTCGTCCCGCCGACGTCGATGCCGAGGCGCAGGTCAAGCTGCCGTTGCATGCAGCTCCTCCACCGCCTGGTAGTCGAAGTCGTAGCCGAACATGCGTGGCCCCGCCACCGCGAGTCCGCGGTCGCTCCGCCAGATCGGATGGCAGGGGAGTGCGATCACGCTGACGCGCTGCCCGTATCGGAGGCGCTCGGTGGTGACCGCTGTGCCCGACTCGTCGTCGAGCACGGTGATGATGTCGGGGACAGAGGCGAGGACGCGTCCCTCCTCGAGCGCGACGAGGTTCTCGTTCTGGATCTCGAGTCGCAGCGTGCGGCCAGCGTCGGCGCCGAGTCCCTCGACGAGCGCCGACCCGCGGGCAAACCCGCCCGTCGTCCGCCGCTCGACGTCGACGATCTTGCCCCGAACGAGCCGGAAGCCGGCGAGCTCGTTCACCAGCTCGGCCACCGGATCGGCCTCGGCGGCGCGCAGCAGCGCACCGATCCGCCGTGCGAGCGTGACCGTGCCGGAAACCGTTGCCGTCCGCGCCTGCTCCACCGTCAGGACGTACACGGCCACTGACGCGCGCGCGCCGAGTTCCACCGCGAGCGCGCGCACGACGCGTTCGACCCAGCGGCCGCCGATCGTCTCGACAACGAGCGTGTTTCCGCGCTCGTCGGTGAGCACGCAGGGGTTGGGCGAAATGCCGGCGACGTGCATCGACACCTGCTGCATTTCTGGGAAGGCGCGGCCCATCCCGTCGGCGTCGAGCACCGGCAGCCCGAGCGTCGACGCCCACGCGGTCGGCAGGAGCCCGTTCGTCCCGCCGATCTCGGCCGACATCAGAGCGACGACTGGCCGGTCGAGCAGGTGCTCGACGCGGTTGCGCAGCCGGCGCCCCTCGTCGCTGTTGCCGAGCTTCTCGATCGAGACGGTCGGGGCGCCGACGCCTCCGCACGGCATGACGATCCCGTCGCCGGGTAGGTCGTCGTACGAGACGAGCCGCACGGGCCCGTGCTCGTCGATCGCCTGCAGTGCCATGAGCAGGCCGGTGCGCGGGTCTCCGCCTCCGCCGGCGCCGAGCACCGCGCACCCGATCGCGAGATCCGCGAGTTCGTCCGGGCCGAGCACGATTTCGGCGGAGCCCGCCATTGCACCCCATTCTCTGGGGCTTCCGCTCACATGTCGTTAGTCTCTCAGCACGAATTACGTGCGAAATTTATGGTCAGCGCCACTAACTGGAGCCGTGAGCACCCACGCCGAGGATGAGGCGGGCGCGACAGGCGAGCTCGAGCGCGAAGCGGTCGTCCGGATCGTCGAGGTCGGCGTCCAGTAGGGCTGCGATCCGCCGGATCCGGTAGGCGACGGCGTTGCGGTGAAGGTGAAGTCGTGCACCGGCCCGGACGAGCGAGCCTCGCTCCGAAAGGTACACGGCGAGCGTCTGTACGGCGGTCTCAGTCTTGGCTCCTCCGAGCCGGTCGAGCGGCGCGAGCAGGTCGTCGACCGCCTGCCTGGCAGGGGCCGAGGAGCTCCAGGCGAGCAGCATGCGGCGAAGCCCGACGGCGTCGAAGCCGAACACGCCCCTGCACTGCGCGTGGGAGCGACCGGCCGACGCGGCAGCGTCGGCCTCGGCTGCCGACGCCTGAAGTCCCTCCACGCCCTCGTGGGGGCCGCCGACGCCGGCGACGAACCGCAGCTCGGGCCAGCGGCTGCGAAGCCGGTCGAGCACGCGCTCGACGATGCGGATCGTCTCGGCCGTCGCGCGTAGCCCGGGATCCATGCGCTGGGTGCATACGAGGACGATCGACGAGCGCACCTGAGCGCCGTCCCAGTTCCCGGAGCCGAACGTTCGTGACGCGCGTAGCGCGAGATGGAAGACCTCCTCGCGCAGCGCGTGTGCGGCAGCCACGTCGCGGGCGCGGCGCGCAGGCTGGCCCGCGATCACGATCTGCGTCGCGACGTGCCAGCCGTCAACCGGAATCCCCAGCTCGCGCGCCCGTCCCGCGACCGCGGTCAAGTTGCCGCGTTCGCCGAGCAGGATCTCGGTGAGCACGCCGGCTCGAGAACGGATGGGCGCCTCCTCGGATCGCCGGACAGCCTCGATGCGACGGGCGGCTGCGCTCGCGCACAGGGCCGAGGCGAGTCGAGCCCACGTTCCGTCCGCCTCGACGCGGTGGAGCGGCCGGCCTCCGACGACGATGACGTCGGGTGCGAACTCGTCCGCCTCCGGGCTCGGCGAGGCCAGCCTCACATGCCCCTCGAGAATCTCGCTCGCGAGCGCTGCGATCGCCTCCGGCGGCGTCGCGGGATCGAGTCCGGCGAGCTGCTCGTTCAACCGTTCGAGCCGCGCGAGCGTCAGGGATGCGTCGCCGTCGATCGCTCTCTGCACCGCGACGCAGAACGACCCGGGGTCGATCGTGTTTGGAACCGCGAGCAGCGCGACGGCGCCCTTGTCCGCGATCTGCCGCGCGGAGCGCGGCAATGCCTCGGTGTCTTGCGCGTAAAGCGCCACCGCGGCCGTCCGGGCCGAGGCGGCGGCGCGTAGACACATATCGAGCTGATACCCCTCGAGCTGCGACGCGACAGCGGTGAGGAGGCACATGGCTCCCTCCGGTGCGCTGGCGACGTCGATCGCCCGTTCGACGACGATCGCCGAAGCGACGGACACTCCGCGCGGCGGGCCGGCGACCAGGCGTACGCCCTCGAGTCCTGGCGTGCGCACCAGATCGATCGCGGCCACCATGGATGGCGCCGATCCTATACCGTCAGCACCAAAGAGACCTCTCGTTTGTGCGGGTGTTATGGCCGAGTCAAGTCCCAGGACGTGGTGTAACTCGTCGACGTGCTCGTGGGCTGCTCAGGCCGCGGTGAGCTCGAGCACCTCCTGTTCGTCGTTGTCTCCGCGCCGCTCCTCGAGGAGCGGCGCGAGCGAGTCGAGGCTGAGGTAGCGGCGGCCGACGAGCCACATCAGGGAGGCGTCGTAGGAAGATGCCGACGACGTCTCAAATCAGACGGCCACGACCCGCCGGCTGCCGGGGCGCGCCGTGCCGTTCGCCGCGACCGCGCCGAGCAGGTCCGCGTAGCGCGCGGCGAGCGCACGCCGCTCGAAGCGCTCGAGCACGGCCGGCGCCGGCGCGGGAGGCTCATCGCCTCTGTCGCTGCGGTCGAGCTCGGCCTCGATCGCGGCGGCCATGCCGACCACGTCGTCCGGCTCGCAGATGCGGGCTGTTCCGGCCTCGAGCAGGATGTCACGCGCATCCCCCTCGGGCACGGCCGCGAGGATCGGCCGGCCGGAGGCGAGGTACTCGTAGGTCTTGCCCGGCACGATGCCGGAGCGGGTGCCCGGAGGCATCTTCTGCATCGGCAGGAAGAGCAGGTCGGCGGAGCGCATCAGCCGCACGGCGTCGCGGTGGTGGAGGTAGCCGTGCGCACGCACGAACGGCGACCACTCTGCGGCCGCCCGGTCGTTCTCGGTCAGGGCACCGGCAAGGTGGAGCTCGATCGGGGCGCCCGGGCCGACGCGACGGTCGAGCACGAGCTCGATCGCGCGCATCAGGTAGAGGTGGGAGCGGGTGAGGAGGTTCGTCCCCGGGACGCCGCCTCCCAGCAGGCGGCGAAGCACCCGCCGCCGCTGCTCGAGGCCGAGCGACGTGTGCAGGTAGCCGGTGTGCACGATCCGGAAGGCGTCCCCCTCGCGTGCCGGCGGTGGCTCGGCGAAGTCGCCGGCATCGAACCCGTTCGGGATCGTCACGACCGGCCTCGAGCGGAGCTCGGGGAAGCGGGCGACGATGCGGGCGGCCGCCTCCGGCGTCGTCGTCACGATGGCGGCCGCCGTCCGCAGCCGGCGGCGCATGCGCTCGATGTCCAGGCGCCGGTGGAGCGCGCTCGGGTACAGGAGCATCTCGTCGAGCGCCCACGGGTCGCGCAGGTCGGCCACCCACGGCCTACCGAGGCGGCGCGAGAGCGCGCTGGCGGCGTCCGCGGACAGGTACGGCGGCATGGACGCGACGATCACGTCGGCGTCCCCACCCGCCCGCACGCCGGCCTCGGTCGCGCCGGCCAGCCACCATCTCGACCAGTCGGTGCCGATGAGCAGCCAGCGCTCCGCTCGCGCGCGCCAGGGGCTGTCGTCGTCCGGCTCGGGACCCTCCACCCTGTACACCGCGCGCTCGCCACCCAGCTCGGCGGCGAGGCTCTCGTCGAGCGGGCTCCAGCGGTCGACGGAGCGGCCGGGACCCGTCACCACCGTCACCGTGCTGCGCTCGGACACCTCCGGCAGGTAGCGCGCGAGCTTGAGCGACCGCTGCGAGCCCGCTCCGCCGATCGGCGGGAAGTGGTACGCCACTAGCAGCGTCCGGGTCATCGCGCGACCGGGTGCGGATCGGCGTCGCGCAGGTCGCGTACGACGCGGGCCGGCGCGCCCACGGCGACGGCGAAGTCGGGCACATCCTCGCGGACGACCGAGTTGGCGCCGACCACGGCTCCGCGGCCGATCCTGACGCCGGGCCCGACGACGACGTTCTGGCCGAGCCAGGCGCCGTCGCCGATCTCGACCGGCGCGGTTCGGTCGATCCCCTGCGCGAGCACCGCCCGCTCCGGCCGGTCGATCGCGTGCGTGTGGTCGGCGATGTACACGTTTCTCGCCATCAGCACCTCCCGCCCGATGCGCACAGAGTGCGCCGCCGAGAGCACGCAGCCGCCGACGATCGAGGTCCCGTCGCCGATCACGAGCACGAGGTGGCCGCGCTCCTCGCCCTCGACCTGCAGCCATGAGCCGGCGCCGATGAACACGCCCGACCCGATCGCGATGCGAGACTCGCCCCGGATCCGCACCGGCAGCTGGATCACCGAGCGGGGCCCGAAGTCGGCGAACGCTCCGGACACGGCGAGCGAGAACGCCTTGTCGCGGGCCCGTGCGAGCAGACGGTAGGCGCCGATCGCGGCGCGTCCGGCTGCGCGGCGGACGGGACGCGAGCGTCCGGCGGCCCGCTCCTTCTCGAGGTTCCCGCGCACGCCGCTCATGATAGGAGGCGCCCCGTCGAGAGCGTCCCGGATCACCGGACGGCCGTGCGGCTCCCCTCGACCCTGATGCGTGCGCTGTCGCGCTCGAGCGAGGCGTCGACCGCCTCGATCATCCGGACGACGTCGACCCCGACCTCCGCCGACGACCGCGGCGTCGTGCCGTCGATGATGGCGGCGCAGAAGTCCGCGAGCTCCAGGTACAGCGGCTCGGCTGCGTCGACACGGGGCGAGACGATGTCGCCCGTCCGGTAGCTGAGCCTGTACTCGCCGAACGTCTCCGGGTCGCGCAGGGTCACGCCGGAGTCGAACAGCCGCACCGGCTCGGCGCTCATGTCGTCGTAGACGACCATCTTGCGCGACCCGATCACGGTCGTCCGGCGCAGCTTGCTCGGCGCGAGCCAGGAGAGCTCCGCGTGCGCGATCGTCTGCGACGGGAACTCGAGGTTGACGAAGGCGACGTCGGGGATGTCGGGGATGATGCAACCCCTGCTCGTCGCCGACACGTACGTGGGCAGCTCGCCGAGCCAGAAGCGGAGGATGGAGAAGTCGTGCGGGGCGAGGTCCCAGAC
>Ga0070741_10008845_pt1 | contig 19938 bp, 20 predicted proteins | sample Coa_R1_4_FD_66440 | JGI IMG/M metagenome (GOLD analysis project Ga0070741, IMG submission 66440) | Surface soil microbial communities from Centralia Pennsylvania, which are recovering from an underground coalmine fire - Coalmine... | ecosystem: Environmental > Terrestrial > Soil > Unclassified ...
CCGCCGTGTTGTGTAGAGCAGCATCGGCCATTCGTGGCGTCCCCGAGGTCTTCTCCTGCAACTGCTGTTGCAGATTCTGGATCTGCTGCTGTTGCTGGGAGATTTGTTTCTGCTGTTCACCAATGGCTTCGCGCAAAGCCTTTAGCTCATCCGCAACTGACCCGGTCCCGGCAGAGCCGCTATTGGATGCGGTCGCCTGGCCCAGCGCCAGCCCAGAGGCCAGCACTACGAAACACATCTTCTCTAACAATCTCATTTGAACTTTTCTCCTCTGCTTGTTCGTTTCTCGGCCCGTCAAGGTGATAAATCCAGGTCCCCAATCATGTCCGCTCGAGACCCAACTGATTTTGGGGTAAAACTTGCGGCTCAATTTTCACATCATTAATCGACCTTGTACACACCTTTTGTGCACCAGCAATGCCAATGTTCCCTTTTCTTAACGGCTTCCAATTTTGGAAGAAATGGAGAGATTGGTGTGGAAGTCCATACTTGCCATCTCATCCCACCAGGAATGCGGCCTGAACATGCGAGGAGGTAGTTCAGGCCGTTTGCATAGGAACCATACCTTTGCTATCGCGAGGCCCGCTGGGCGTCTTTCACGTCATTGAATGAGATTGCGTTGGCGATGTTGGGGTACGGCTGTCCGCCCAACTCAACATAAGGGAAAATTAGGTAATTGACGCGATCACCGTGCTGATGCGGACTAAGCTCAAGATCGCGTCCCACGCTGAATTGAACGCGGTTCACGTCATGCGCACCGAAGAAATAATCTTTCTTCTCCTGGTGCTTCCATGCTTCAGAAATATCCACCGGAAACCAGCCGCGTTCGCGGGTATAAAACTCAGCCCAGCAGTGGTAACCGGCAATCTCACCGGAACTCTGGTCTTCCGGCACTGAGAGTCCCATCTCAAACCGCGCAGGAATCTTCTGCGAGCGCGCCATGGAGATAAACACTGAATGAAAATCAGTGCAGTTCCCCCTTTTGGAATCGCAGGCCCAGAGCGTGTCGCCATGTCCCCAGCCGGTGCCGCTCTTGTCATATTTCATGGTGAAAAAAACGTAGTTATAAAAAGCACGGCCCTTATCCAGATCAGACATGCCGGGCTTTACCTGCTTCGCGGCCAATTCGGCAGGCTTGCCTGTGATGGGCACCAGCTTATCCGCATGCAGAAAACGGGCCAGCTCCTTTTCTGAAGCTGGTTTCATGACTGAAGCAGCCGCTAAATGCTCCAGACGCACCACATCATACTTGACGGTGAAATGATATTCCGGTCGATCAGCCTTGTCCGTGTGGGCATAAAACATTTTATTGCCGTATTCCGGCTCTGAGGTCTCTTGCAGCGGAAGATCGCCGCTCTTAAAGGTTATTTTCACCTGCTGAAACTGGTCTGAGTGCGCAATAGGAAACCAGATGTCCAGAGGCTTGCCCGGATCGGTAACCCGTACAGAAAACGAATAATTCAGCTCAAAATGGCGCGACTTGCTCTGGGCCAGCGCGCAAACAGTGAACAGCAGAAGGATCGCAACCGCAGGAATTCTGCGCAACATGGATTTCTTCCTTTCGGCTCAGTTGAGAAATTGACAGTAAAGAACATCCGACCGGAGGTTTGGCCGTTACCGTCAAGTGAAGCCGCGGAAGAAATGGATCATCGAGAGAATTGTACGCCTTGATTTTGAGAAATGGCAAAGAGCTTCTTTCTGAAATTCCGAGCGGAGCGAGGAACCCTTATCCCCTTGAGTTCTGCATCTTCTCAGCAAGTCCCAAAGCATCCCGAAGGTATAGGGTTCCCTTGTTGCACTTGGGATGTACAAACTATTCCGCCTTCGCCGTAAATTCTGCTGTCTCTACTTTGCCGGCGCGTTTTACTTGCACAAAAATGCGATATCCGCCGGGCTTGGGAAAACCATAAGGAAATGACACTTCCGCGCCGCTGGGGCTGTGGTCCATGCCCGCCATCTTTTTCATGCCGACATTGGAACTCTCGCCTTCAGCCAGGTTCACCGCTGCCATTGAGACTGAACCAGCAGGATGCACATGAGCAAACACATTGCCATCGGTGCTGATAAACACAGCATGTCCCGCCATGCCCATGTAAGGCTCAAGATCGGTTGCGGGCTTGCCGTCTTTGTCTTCCACGCGAAAGCGGAACCAATACGGTTGATTGGCTTTGAAAGATTCCTCATCACGCTCCCACACCATGCGATATCCACCTGAAAGTTGCGCGACTTTATCCGCAGGCACAAGTTCGGCGGAGCCAGCGTTGTCCCCGGTCATCACTTCGCCCGCGATGGCAGGCAAATTCAGCGTAGCCACCTGCGTTTCTGGAAATCCGGTATGGTGCACAATGTCCGCATAAAGTTTGTACTGGCCTTCCGGCATGATGGGCAGGTTCACGGCAAAGTCACTGGTTTGCAACTGGTCAGGATGCAGATGCCAGAACGCCTTCATGTCCGGCATGCGCACAATAAACAGGTGCATGAGATGGCCGTGATCCGGGATCAAGTCATCCATGCGAATACGATCAGGCTGCTCACTGCGAAAGCGCGTGGGCTCTGACTCATTCGGGTTTTCCAACTGCAGATGCAACGAGTCTCCGCTCAACGATGGCTGCATCTGCGGAACCTTGTAGTTCAGCCGCGCATTGGCGCTGGCCTCGCCGCCCCACCATAAATTACCAAAGATAAAAGCGGCCAGCACGAGTATTGCAGCCACAACTAAGCCGATCGTACCGCGCTTCTTCTGTACAGGCGTGGGAGTCTGATCGGAAGGCAAGCCGGCATCGCGCGCCGCGGCAACAATAATCCCAATCAGCCCCGCGGCCAGCGCCAATCCAAGTACAGCCAGCAAAATACCCAGCCCGGGCTGCATAGGCTGTGCGCTGGTGGAAACTGCGGGCAGCGGGACATCCAGTTGCGCCGCGCCTTTCTGCCCGCTTGCCTGCACCTCAACCTTCCACGATCCGCGAACCATGATCCACAAACTGCCGGTAAAGAGTTGAGGATCGTCCGCCGAGCGCTTGGCCACATCCGCGATGGGAGCGTTTTTTGCGCCAGGGCCAATCATGCGCAGAGGAAGAACCTTGATCTGGTCAACATCGTTGCCAACGCTGCGAACCAGTACCTGAGCCACTCCCGGCACCACCGCCGGTGGACGCAGTGTTACCAGCAGGTGATACGGCCCGGCATAACCGTCAAAATAAACGTCAGGACTGTTCACATGCGCCACCGCCATCAGCGGCAGCAGCAAAACACAAATGAATTGAATGAATTTCTTCATAGACTCCCAGGAACTGACCGAGCGTTGCCAGCATTGCCAAAATTGCCAAACAATCCAAAATGAAAAATCATTTGGTCCGAGCTCTTCATTCTGGATTCTTTGGCAATCTCGGCGATTTTGGCAATTCAGATCTCCCAATCCGTTTCCCTTCATCGTCTGACCTTCTGCAGCCATCCGCCCCAGAAAATCCCAATCCACATGCTGGCGATCGAGAACAAAAAACCTATCCCCATGTTGCGCCAGAACTCCTGCGCTGAACGCTCCCATGGCACAAAGATATGGCGGACTGTTGGCGAGGTAGGCAAAGCAAAATAAGGAAAATCTACGGTGGCAAACAACCGGGTGCGCGCCAGCGGCGACATGAGAAACGAGGCAAACGGCCACTCCACGGCAATCAGGATCGCCATAAACGCCACGCCGCCAAAGATGGCCCATTGCCACGCGGGTGCTTGCTTAAAGCGCGGCCAGACCAGATCAAGAAAGAACGCCGGCACAATCAGCAGCAGGGGAAACGGCAGCGGCACCATGTGCGTAATGTTCTGGTACACCGGGCCTAGCTTGGGCTGCGCGGGGAAGAACGGCAGCACCCACATTAAGATCAAAACAAAAGCCGAGTAAACGCCAGTGATGATCGTCCGCGCCCAGTTGTGGCCGGAAACACGCGCCAGCCCTTCCAGCATGAGCAGCGTGCCAATGCTGATGACCAGATAAGAAATAGCGCTGTGCAGCAGTACGCGGTTCGTGTACTCCAGTTTGAGCGTCATCGCCTGCACAATGATGAAGCCGCCGATAAAGAGCAACAGGTTCTGCAAGCGCTTGCGCCGCTCGCCTTCAGCCCGGTTCAGGTGCGATGCCGCCAGTATCGCTCCGCCCCACATGATTCCGGCAATTCCCAGCGCCAGCAGAACGTGCGGCGGGCTGATGATCTTCACATCCAGCCCATAAGCTTCATGCCACCAGTTATCAAACGGCGCGGAAGTCAGCATTGCGCCGCCGCCCCATGCCGCAATAAACGCTCCCAGCGGAGCACGAAAGCCAAGCACATTCACGGTGTCGCGGCGCAACGCCGCATCGCCGCTGAACGTGGTGCGCATGATCACCAGTGCCGATCCCAGTGCGGCAAGCACGGCTCCAAATTGAATGAGCAGGTGGGCTGGCGTCCAGAAACTGTCGCGCCCAATGGTTTCATGCCAGGAAATGTCCCAATAAAGCCCGGTAGCAATGCAGACAGATGCAATCACGTTCGCCCACACAAGCCAGGGAATGCCCTGCTGTCTAGGCGCGCTGGATATCTCGCTCATAGCGTCCATTCAGTGGTTTCAAGCTGAAGATTTGTATTACAGAATACACTGAATGGCCATTCATTTGTGATGCCCTCAGGTCTTGTTCATCTTCAGCAGATAGACATTTAGCACACGCCAAAAAAGCGCATGACACAGTCCGATCTCACGCCGACCGGAATTATTTTACTAGTTCCTTTTTATATGCCTTTACAAGTATATTCCATTTGGAGTATATAAAAGAAATGGAATCTGTGTTCGAAATCATTGCGGAGCCGAACCGCCGCGCGATATTGAGCTTGCTGGTCTCGTCACAACAGTCGGTGGGGGAGATTGAGCGCCAACTTCGTATGCCGCAGCCGACCGTCTCAAAGCACCTGCGGGTGCTGCGCGACGCGGGCTTTGTGGAGTCGACCGTGGATGCACAGCGCCGTCTTTATCGACTGAAGCCCGGGCCTTTTGAAGAGCTGGATTCCTGGCTGGCGCAGTTCCGCCGGTTCTGGTCCGCACACGTAGACGCTCTCGAACGCCACCTCGACCGCATGGATCGCCTGGTGAAAAATCAATCAACACCAACGAAAAGGAAGTCGAAAAAATCATGACCAATCACGAACAGTACACACCAGGCCCCGCCAACGTGGCGCAGGTACATAAGGATGGAGAGAAGTGGACGCTCATCCTCACAAAAGATTTGCGCCACTCGCCGGAAAAAGTCTGGCAGGCCCTTACCGATCCGGCGCAGCTGCGCGAGTGGGCGCCCTTTGATGCCGATGAGAGCCTGGGTACGGCCGGAAGCAAGGTGAAGCTCACTACCGTGGGAGCGCCCGCCCCGCGCGTGACCGAAACAACAGTGACGCGAGCCGATGCTCCCAACGTGCTTGAGTACAAATGGGGTGACTTCGATATGCGGTGGAACCTTGAGCCGCTGAACCCAGGCACGCGTCTCACGCTGTGGACAAACATCGCTCGCCCGTACATTTCAATGGGCGCTGCCGGATGGCACATCTGCTTCGATGTGCTGGACCACCTTCTAGCCGATCAATCTATTGGCCGCATCGTGGGTCCTGAGGCCATGAAGTTCGACGGCTGGCAACGATTGAACGCCGAGTACGCAAAGCAGTTCGGAGTGGAAACGCCTAGTTGGGCGCAAAAGTAACTCTAGAGTCATAATCGGCAAACACCAAACGATGCAACCAAGCAGGCTCGCGGAGGCGACCATGAATACTGCCACCCAACGTTTGATTTTTCGCTGGATTCACATCATCTTCAGCATTCCAATCGTCGGTTATATCTATAGTCCGTTTGAAAAGCTTCCCGACTATGCCTTCGCAACCCGGTTTGTTTTCCTTCCTGTAATGGTCCTTACAGGATTGTGGATGTGGAAAGGCCATCTCCTTCGACGGTTTGTTTCGAAAAGACCGGCCCAGTGATTTGTCGGCTCTCTCGCAGACTGTTGTGTTCTGACGGAACCTGATGCGCCTGCCTTGGAAGGTAAACTCGCTGAATCTGCCTGACCTGATATCCAGCAGCTGAGCATCCCACCCTCTCCGCATTGTTTACGGATAGGGCGGGGGAGAAAATCACGCCGCGCTATCTCCCAGCACTGCCGTCACCAGTTCCGTGTCCATATACTCCGTAATTTCCTTAAGCTTGCCCTCATGCAGGCGAATCACAAAACAATAGGCGTTGTTATAGGGCTTGCCTGCTTTCGTGGTGTTGTTGCCGCGCGCTTCCACCACAACGTAGTCGCCTTCAGCAATAAGCCTGTGGCCAATGGTCTTGATCCGGCCATCAATCCGCGCCCGCAACTGCCCCAGCAATCCATCAAGGACCTTCTCCTTGCCCTCATACTTTCCTGACCATCGATTGCTGCCGGTCACGGTCCAGCAGAAATCGTCTGCCATGCTCTCCACCAATGGACGTGAGTTGCCCTGGGCAAGCTCGTCAAAAATGCTCTGCACGATTTGCTTGTTTTGAACTGTATTCATAAATTGCTTCTCCTTTTTCTATCAGTGACCGAAGGACGCACAGAGCTACTGGGCAGCTTCCATTGCTTCGGCCATTGCCAGCATTTTGGTAACGCTGTTCCAGTTGCGGCCCGTGCCAAAGGTGCCGAGAGCGCGCTCAATTTTTGCCCACGGCAGCTTGGAACGTCCTTGTCCGTCTGGAAAGTAGATGTAAGCTTCGCGTCCGATCAAATGCATTTCATCCGGACCGTTCTCAATGGCCTGGGCCTGCTTGCGCGCCTCCTTGCCGGGATCAGCGGCCAGAAAGTTGACCAGCAGTTTGCCGGGCTCAATGCCTTTGCGTCCGGCAAAAGGATTCTTGGCGATCACGCCTTGCAAATCAGCCAGCGTCCTGAGGACCACGCTGGGCCGAAACCCAAATTTCTTTTCCAGCGCACCCTCAATGCGCTTCGTGAGCTTTGCCATGTCTTTTTCGTCCGCACAAAAGATCACGTTTCCGCTCTGGATAAAAGTTTGCGGCGTCTTGAATTTGAGTGCAAGGCAGAGCGTCTTGAGCTCGTCCATTTTGATTTTGTTGCGTCCGCCCACGTTTACCCCGCGGAGCATGCAGACGATGACTGGCATGGAGCAAGTATAAGGCAGTGAGATTAGACAGACACTGCAAGATTGCCATCAAATCCTTATCTTCGCCCACGTGGTTGTGGCGACAAGGCTTGTAGAAGAGATTGGAAATCTGGCGGCGCTGCGCAGTCGACCGAGATCCGTTCTCCCGAGCGCGGATGTATGAACTCTAAATGCGCAGCATGAAGAGCGACGCGGGCAATGCGCCGCTCTGATGCCTCGGCCGAAGAGTATTTTCTATCGCCGATTACCGGATGTCCGAGTGCCGAAAACTGCACACGGATCTGGTTTTGCAATCCTGTCCGCAGCATGACACGCAGGAGTGAAGCCGCCCGAAGCGAGCGTTCGACAACATACCGGAGTTCAGCTCGCGCGCCCCGCGGATCGTTTGCCGCGGTCAACTTCTGAAACATCCCTACTCGCCGAAAGTAGTGGACGAGCGTACCTTCCCTGGCGCTCAAATGTCCACGAACCACTGCAAGATACTGCCGTACCGGAGTATGACTGAGAAACTGTTGCACCAGCGTATTGCGGTCCCGCTCAGTCTTGGCGAAAAGCATCACTCCGGAGGTAAAACGATCGATGCGGTGCACCACAAAAGCACGCTGCCGCTTGCGTCTCAACTCCACGGAGAGGATTGCCCACGCGGAGGGCGCATCGGAGCCTTTCACCGGCACTGCGGCAAGGCCGGCAGGCTTATCAACCGCCATAATCGCGTCGTCTTCATAGAGAATGCCGAGCTCCCGTGAAGAACGGGGCGCGCACCGCTCTTGCGTTCTGGAGCGATGATCGCCTCTGCGTGATGGTTTGTTCATTACCCGCCTCTATTTTGACCAGCAAAGCGGCCTGCTCAATTGGCCATTGTTTTCCAGCACCCGCGGCAGCTCGGCCTCATCGGTGCCGGCAATCTCTTCATCAGCCGCGCGAAATTCATTCAGATTGAGTGACTGCACTCCGTTCGCCAACGGTGCGCTTAAAATGCCCTTCCCTCACGAGGAGTTGTACGGCACAATGGCTTGCATCCGGCAAAGCGAGGAATCCATTTGATAAAGATAAATAAGTTTGGGCTCTGCGTGTGTCTTTTGTCGGCGACTCTTGCCTTTGGCCAGGCAAAGAAAGCGCCACCCACCAGCAGCGCGGCTAACGCTGCGGCAAAAATTTGCGATGATCCTTATGCCGTGAGTGATTCGGCCAATGGCTGGCCGGAAGAGCCGGTCACTATCCTTTTCCATCATGAAAAGAGCAAGGCGCCATGGGCGCGCAATCCGGCGATTCGCGTGCCCGGACTGGAGGCCGCCTCCCCAGCCAGCGCACGCACGCTGGTGTGCGTGGAAGAGTCACAGGTGGAAATGGGGCATTATGACTCTGGCGAACCGGGATATGTTCCCTCCTGGGGCACGATTTTTGTGCGCCTCTCAGACCACAAAGTTTATTTCATGGGCCGCTCTTTGGATGGAGAGATGCCGCCCCAGGTGAAATACAACAAAGGCGCGGGCGTGGGCAAACCTCCAACAGAGATTCTGGTGCGCTGGTTGCGCCTACTGTTTCAGCAGAAGGTCGCGCGCTTCAAGACGCGGCTCAAGTTGAAGGAATTCGCTGAAGTTTCCGCCCTGGCATTTTCCGGCGACGGCAGCCGCCTGGTGGTAGCGCAAGCGTCGCGCCGCCCTCTGGATGGCCCGACACCTCCTTCGCCGATTACGGTCTTTGATCTGACGACGGGGCAGCCTGTTGCCACCATGCACGCGGATTATTCCACTGATGCGATCGCGCTCTCAAAGTCGGGGAACATGGTTGCGACAGAGCGATATGGCGGCGTCGAGATCTGGGACGTTGCCGCCGCTAAGATGATCCACAAGCTGGATACAAGCAAAGTGCGTTCATTGGTATTCGGCCCAGAAGATGCTCTGGCCGTGGCGGGAGATGAAAAAGCCGCGGTATGGGACGTGAGCGGAAATCGGGTCGTGCGATCGGGCACCGGATCTGTGATTGAACTCTCTCCCGATGGCGTATGGCTGGTAATGGCCAAAGCAGCAAACGGATTCACGGTGCGCGAACTGGAATCAGGGCGCGAACTGGGAAGTTTTCCCGGCGTTTGCGGCGATCCGTACAAATGCGTGCCTTCGCGAGACGGCAAGATGATGGCACGATGGTCGGCAATAGGCGAGGCTATCTACTCAAGCGGCAACGCCAGTGGAAACGCTCCTTCACTGCCCAACCTGGGCGTAGACACAGTGTACGCAATAACGCCGACGCGCGACGGCTTTGTAATGGCCAACAGCGACGGCATTGCTGGCATTGTTTCTCCCGGCACAGCCGAGACACGCGCCTTCGCAACGGACATGACGAGCATCAAGGCAATAGCTGTCTCGCAGGACGGAAAGCTGGTTGCGCTAGGAGACAGCAGCGGGAGCGTGGAGGTTTGGGAGTTGCGGTAAAGCACGCATCCGCAGCTCTCAAAACTTAGCCCGCGGTAGCGACGGCCGCGCACATTGCTATCGAACGTATCGGCGCGCACAAGCCCTTCATCAGCCTGGCGAATTCCTCCAGATTAAGTGATTGAGCACCGTCCGACATCGCACGCTCCGGACATGGATGCACTTCAATAATCAGCCCATCCGCACCAATCGCCAGCGCGGCACGGCTGGCGGGAGCAATCAGTTCGCGCTTCCCTGTCCCGTGTGAAGGATCGGCAATTACCGGCAGGTGTGAAAGCTCGCGAACCAGCGCTACCGCTGCCAGATCGAGCGTGTTGCGGGTCATCTCGCTATCAAAGGTTTTGATGCCGCGTTCGCACAGCACCACGTTTGAGTTGCCGCCGGCCAGCAGATATTCGGCAGCGAGCAGCCATTCTTTGACCGTTGCGGAAGGCCCGCGCTTGAGCAGCACCGGCTTTTTGCACTTGGCAAGCTGGCGCAGAAGATCGTAATTCTGCATGTTGCGCGCGCCCACTTGCAGCATGTCGGCGTGATCGCTGATGAGCTGGATATCATTGGTGCTCATCACCTCGGTCACCACCGGCAAGCCAACTTCATCGCGGACCTGGCGCAAGAGCCGCAGCGCTTCAATGCCCAATCCCTGAAAGTCATACGGCGAGGTGCGTGGCTTATAAGCACCACCGCGCAATAACGTAGCGCCCGCCGCTTTTATTGCGTGCGCTGTTGCAAAGAGCTGCTCATGCGACTCCACCGAGCACGGCCCGGCAATCACCACAGCCTCTTCTCCGCCGATAAGCACTCCGCCAACGTCCACACAAGTTCGCCCGCTCTTGGTCTGCTTGCTTACCAGCTTGAACGGATGCGCAATAGGCACCACAGAGTCCACTCCAGGCGCGGCCTGCAAGGCTTCCAGCGCGCTGCGCGATCCGCCTGAGCCGACCGCGGCCACAATCGCCCGTTCTGCTCCGCGCGTAATGTGCGGCTGAAATCCGCACTCAATCACGCGATTGATAATGTGTTGTAGTTGTTCTTCTGTTGCGCCTGCCGCCATATTGATGACCATTGGAATAACCCCAGAATTTAGTAATTAGTACTTAGCTGTTATGGCATTTGCTTTCTTCTGCAATCCCGAACCCGCGCTTTGAAGCCGCGAGCACATCCACGAAGGTTCGCGCGGGTGAGGGATCACTATTCAACCGCATCTCGTTTTCCTGAACAGATCGGCTCACCCGCAATTGCTCCCTCTCTTCGCTTCGAGATTTCAGAAGACACCGCAGTTCCCTGCCCCTGCATCCGTTCCGTCCCCAGCCGCCGCGTCTCATGAATAATCCCGCGAAAGATCGCGCGCACGCTCTCATCGTTAAAAGGGCCGACATTTTTCGCCGCCACGCGCTCCAGCACCTGCTCTTCCCGCCTGGCGTCATAGGCTGGAAGCCCCAGGGCCACCTTGATGGCCGCTATCTCACCCGCAATCGCCGCGCGCTGGTTTAGCAATCGCAGCAGCTCAACATCCAGCGCATCAATTTCCTGCCGCCAGTCTCCCAGCGTTTTTGCACCTGTGCCGTTGGTTTGGCCCATAAAAGCTTGGCTCATAAAAACTCCTGAAAGCAAAAACCGCGACCCCTGGGGATCGCGGCTTGCGGTAATTTATGATGACTACCTTCTTATTGCATTGTCAGCACAAATCCGCGTCGCCGCTACCCGTAAAGTGGTAGCGGTAAGTAAACGCGAAAGTAAATCGGCTGGCGTGCATGTCTCTGCGGATAGTAGTCTAGATTTTCCGCTGTTGTCAAGAAAGTTAATGAATTTAATATGATTTCTACTGACGAAAGGAGCGCATCCCGTGACTTCTGCCAGCAATAAGGCCTATCAATGCACCATCGCTCCGTGGCTTTCCGTGCGCAATGGCGCGAAGGCCATTGAATTCTATAAATCAGCGTTCGCCGCGACGGAGGCCTTCCGCATTGACGCCCCAGACGGGGCCGTGGTCGCACGCCTTTCCGTGGCTGGCGCAGAGTTCTGGCTGGGCGATGAATCGCCGCAACACCAAAATTTCAGCCCTGAATCGCTGGGCGGCGGGACCGTGCGCCTGGTCTTGAGCGTCGCCGATCCTGACGCTTCCTTTAAACGCGCCGTGCAAGCCGGCGCTAAAGAAGTTGTTCCCGTACAGGATATGCACGGCTGGCGCGTGGGCCGCGTCGTTGATCCCTTTGGACATCACTGGGAAATCGCTCGCGAACTTGGGTCCTAAGAAAAAGAGCATGAACAAAACTACAGATCAAAAAACTACGAATCACAAAATTACGAATCAGAAGACAGCCTCTGCCACCACACAAGAAACCGATTGGCAAACCTACGTTGAAGACTTCCGCCGCGCCGGTCATGAGACGGTGGATTGGATTGCCCAGTATTTAAAGTCCGTTGCTGACATGCCGGTCCTGGCCAGCACGAAGCCGGGTGATCTGCTGGACTCTCTGCCTGCATCGGCTCCGGAAAAAGGCGAGCCGTTTGATGCCATCCTGCGCGATTTTGACCAGCTGGTGATGCCGGCAGTAACGCAGTGGAACCATCCGCGCTTCTTTGCCTACTTTGCCTGCACCGGATCAACGCCGGCCATCCTGGGTGAGATGCTGGCCGCTGCGCTCAATACCAACGGCTTGCACTGGAAGACCTCGCCCGCCGTTGCTGAACTGGAACAGCGCGCGTTGGACTGGCTGCGGCAGTGGATTGGGCTTTCTGACGAATGGTTTGGCATTGTCTATGACACGGCTTCCACCAGCAGCATGCACGCCATCGTCTGCGCAAGAGAGATGGTTACTCCGGAGGCGCGCACCGAAGGAAGCCGCAATGATCTCGTGCTCTACACATCTGACCAGTCGCATTCTTCCATTGAGAAAGGCGCGATTGCCGTTGGCGTAGGACAGAAGAACGTGCGCAAGGTGCCATCAGACTCTGAGTTCCGTATGCGCGCCGATGCGCTGGCAAAAATGGTTGAAGATGACAAGCGCGCGGGCAAGCGACCGTTCTGCGTGGTGGCGACCGTAGGAACAACTTCTTCCACCAGTATCGATCCTGTGCCGCAGATCGCTGATGTCGCTGAGAAGCATGGCATGTGGCTGCACGTGGATTGCGCCTATGCCGGAGCTGCCGCCATCCTGCCGGAGCACAAACATATTCTGGCTGGCTCTGAGCGCGCGCATTCATTGGTATTCAACGCGCACAAATGGCTGCTCACGCCCATTGATCTCAGCGCGTTTTACACGCGCCGGCCAGATATTTTGCGCCGCGCCTTTTCGCTTACACCCGAATATCTGAAGACCCATGAAGATCCACGCGCCCACAATTTGATGGATTACGGCGTGCCGCTCGGCCATCGTTTTCGCGCTCTCAAGCTCTGGTACGTCATGCGCTACTTTGGCCGCGAACGCGTTGAATCCATGTTGCGCTCGCATATCCAGTGGGCAAAAGATTTTGCCGCGCTGGTGGATGCACACCCCAAGTTTGAGCGCATTGCCCCTGTGCCTTTCTCCGTCGTTTGCTTTCGCTATAAAGGCTCTGACGACGAGAACCGCGCCATCATGGAAAAAGTAAATGCCTCAGGCCGGGTGTTCATCGCCAGCACCGTGCTGAACGGCAAGCTCACGTTGCGGCTGGCAATCGGCAATCTGGAAACTAGTTGGAAAGATGTGCAGGAAGCGTGGGAGTTGTTGCAGAAAGCGGCAGAAGAAACTTAGCTGCGAATGTACGTGAGGAACGCGAATAAAAAAGGGGCGGAAAGCAGGTTCAATTCATTCCCGTTGTCGCGGCTCACCTAAGCCAGATGGTTCTGCGCGAAATAGAGTGCGTAGCACAGCACAAGAAACGCAGCTTCCATCCCCACAAACACAACCAAAAAGCTATTGTGGATCCGCAGCAGCATTTTATTTCCAGGGCTCCACTCGTTTGCCGGACGCCGGATTTGCATTGCCTGATACATATCTCGCGCGACCACGACAAAGTAACGCAGCAGCAGGAAGTAAAATCCGATGAAAAAGACCGCCCAGAAGAGCGGGCCTACACTCTCAAAAACGCCGCTCAAGCCATACGCGCTGCGGCTGAGCGCCACGTGCAGAAAGACCAGCAACACCAGATTGGGCCAGAGCCCTTCCGCGGCGGCAAAGTAGAGATAGAAATCGGTAAGCCGTCTGGCTTGGCGGCTGCGGGAAAAATCCTTTTGGCCGCCCTGACCGATAAAACCCGCAGCAAGCACCAGCGCCAGAGAGAAAATCAATGGCGTGCCCGAATTCGCGATCGCCAACGCCGACTGTTTGGCGCGCAGCTTGTGCTCTTGCGCGACCATCTTTTCTTTGTATTGCTCTTCTGAGCGTTGCGATTCATCCAGCGCGCTGTTCAACGTTTGTAGCGCTTCATTCCGCGTCATGGGCGTTTCTGAAAGATGCAGCTTGAACGTGCTCTTAGTTGAATGGGAAATCCTGGCAATCTCCGCCTCTGTAGCCGCAATGATGTCCTGCTGGCGGTCGATCTCCGTCTGCACGCTCGCCTGCATGGCCGTGATCTGGTCTTCCAGTTTGCCCGCGTGGCGGGTTATCTGCCAGTTGAGCAGTGAAGCGATCAGTGAAAGCAGCACCAACCCCTGCAACGCAAACATGCGCGGCGGAATCCAGCCCCGCAGTGACGCTATGCCTGCATGAGGCACCAGTTCAGCGTTCTGGTCGATTACATTTTTTTGCCGGATGAAAGGAATAAAGCCAGACTGCTGTCTCCACTGCAGCCTGATCTGGTCTTGTGGCGTAAGTACCGCTTCCTGCAAGACCTCTTCGTCCTGATACACCGACTCCATCGTAGCTGTTTGTGTAACACAGGATTTGAACAGCTACCAAGCACCAGGAGTGCCATGCAGGCAATGCCCTGCTGGTCTGGGACTTTCGCGTGAGGACTGCGATTTTGCTAAATCAGCCCACGTTAGATCTCGAATGAAAATTCCAGAAGCGAACTATTCCTTTATTCTTTAGCCAGCGTGATTGCGACCCCACCGGCAGCAACTCCAAATGGAGAGCCTTTCACCGGCTGCAATGAACCATCTGCCAGAATGGCCAGGGCGGCAATATCATGCGTAGCCTGGTCCGTAACATACAAAACCGAGGTGTTTGAATTCACCACCACCGCTGTAGGCGCAGTGCCCCCGGTGACAAATGGAGAACCTTTTATCGGGCCAAGCGCTCCCGTGCTGGCGTCAATGCCATACGCGGAAACGTCGTTGGAGCCTGTATTCGCAGCGAACAGGAAGACTCCCTGCGGATCAACGGCCACGGCGCTTGTCTGCGTGCCAGCCGCAAAAGGCGATCCGTTGATCGGCGCAAGCGCGCCGTTTTGGATGGTAAAGGCAAGCACCGCGTTTTGAGCTGGATCTGCCACGTACAGAAACCGTCCTGAATTTTCTACGGTAATGGAGTTGGGTGTAGCGCCAGCGCCTACGGAAAACGGCGATCCCGCCACTGCAGTCAGAGTTCCATCTGATCCAATCGCAAAAGAGGCGACTGTAGCCTGCGCGGAATTGGCCACAAACAGAAAATCGCCCTTGGGAGAAATCGCCATGGAACTCGGGTTTGAAGCCGGCGTAATAGCAAAAGTGCCAATCGCATTCAGGCTGCCGCTGCCGGGATCGACAGTGAAGGCGCTGATATTGCTGGAACCCTGGTTGGCCACATACAAGAACGGCGCCGTAGGAGACATGGCAACTGCAACCGGATTGGTCCCGACACTAAAGATGTTGATGGGGTTTACCGGCGAAATCACGCTGGTGCTCACCGGCACGGAGAGTTCACCGTTGCCTTTGTTGATAACCAGCTGCGTTACGTCATTACCGGCAAAGTCCGCGACATAGAGAAAGTCGCCGGAAGTATGAACGGCCAGTGCCACGGGATCTGAGCCGGCGGGAAAGTTGGGCGTGCCCAGCGGCACCAGCGTGCCATTGCTCTTGGCGCTAAATTGGAATACTTCATTCGTGCCCTGCCCAACCACATAGGCAAACTCTTTGTGTGGGCTGTTACAACCTGCCATAAGAATGCTGGCCGCAGCCACGGCAATAACGCTGTATAAGGCCGATATAGTCCTTGCCCTCATTGATTCTCCTTACCTGCAATTAAAAGAAAACTGTGGAAAGAATACATGAAATGCCGCAATTCCCGCATCTTAGGAGGAATCTGTTAGTTCAGATCGAATGCAACCGACACTGACGCCGTAATTGTCTTCTGACCAAGAGCAATCGACGGAGCTGGTGATCTGGTTTTTTTCACCATTCCTAATGTCGAATTGGCATAATAGCCATATGCTGTGTCATTCACTTCTTCGATTGTCTGCGCTTTACCGATGTTCTGGCCCACAGCCCGAGCGAGTGCTTCCGCTTTTTCCTGAGCGGCCTTTACTGCCAGGTCTCGCGCTTGATCGCGGTATTTCCTTAGATCACTAACCTCATACGAGATTTGATCGATCCGGTTTCCTCCCGCTTGCACAAGCGATTCCAGAATTCCATCCAGCTTTGATAAATCGCGCACCGTTACGGTCAGTGTTTGCTCGGCAACAAAGTATGAGGTACGCACCTTTTTTACGTAGATCGTGCGAGGTTGGAGCGAAAGATATGTCGTCTGCATGTCCTTCTCATCAATCGCGTTAGCCCGCAAGCTGGCTAGAATCTTCCGGATGGCCGTGTCTTCTGCGTGTTTGGCAGTCGTAGCCCTCGAATCCTGCTTCTCCACTCCAATATCAATTACGGCACGATCAGGAACCACCTTTACTTCCGAAGTTCCTACCACGCGAACAACTTTAGGCAGCGTATTCTCTTCGGCAGACAATACCCCAGCCAGGCACAACAAGCCCATCAACATAGCAATACGTTTCATGTTTTTCTCCAGAAAAAGGCGTCTCTGGTCAGAACGGCCCAGCAGCTCCGATTTGCGGCAGAAATTCGGGTGAAATATACCCGCAAAAGAAGATGGACTCCGGCTTAGTCCGGACACTGCATTGCTAAGGCAACCTGCCGCATCCAGCAGCTCTCCTATTCTTCGTTCCCCAACCTGACAAGAAGTCAGGCCTGGAGGCCCACTTTGCGAAGCGCCACATATCTTTTACTGCCAGCATTTCTATTGTTGATGATTGGTTGCGGTTCCGTTTCCAACAATACAATGCGGTTTCAAGCTCCTACCCCAACACCAACCCCAACTCCGTCGCCAACACCAACTCCGACTCCAACTCCGACTCCAACTCCAACTCCTACTCCGACTCCAACTCCAACTCCTACTCCGACCCCAACTCCTTCCCCGACCCCAATCCCAACGCCGACTCCGTCTGCAGCGGCCGACTCTTTCCTATCGACCATGTTTGTGCTGCCTGGGCGTGTTCCTTCAAAGTTTGGGCCAATCGCGCTCGACGTCAGCAGCAATGACGGTTCTGGCAGTATGCATCTCAGCAATCTAGGGATTGCCAACACCACCCTGATATTGCAGTTCTGCCCCTACCCGCAGGATTTTGCTGGATGCATCAACATCGCTTCCCTGGCTACGGATGCCGCAGGCAAGGCGGACATCACCTTTGCTTTCCCACAGAAGGGCACTTACTCCGGTATATTCGCGCTCATGGATACAAACGGCACTTTAGTGGGGGCCACATCAACCGGGTCTTCAGGGGTATCTTTCCAGTCAGCACTGCTCCCCGCGGCTGCGATTACCGGCGGTATACAGCAGACTACCGGCCTGGCGCCAGGAAGCGGAGCCATCGTGGTAAATGGAACCACCGCGCACATCACTCTGACCGGCACCACGGCAAATCACATGTTCAATACGGCGGTGTGCAGCCTGATTCTTGCGTCGCCGTGCCAGCCTCTGGCAAGCATCACCACAGACGCAGATGGCAACGCTAGCGCTGACATAGGCGATGTTCAGGCAGCAGGATGGAGCAATTTCCGCGTGAGCGATAGCGATGGCGTGGAATTTATGAATGCATTCCGGGTGAAGTAGCAACAGCAAACGGCATAAAGTAACTAAAGTTCGCAGATACTACAAAACGAAAAGATCCCGCCTTTACTGGCGGGATCTTTTTTGCGAGGGGAGGGTAACAGCTTACTGATTTACGGGAATCTTGATGATCTTTTTCTGGATTGCATACGTTACCAATTGCGCCTTGTTGTGAATATCGAGCTTGCGCATCAAGTTGAACTTGTGCGCTTCCACGGTTTTGACGCTGAGGCCAAGGATCACAGCAATCTCTTTCACTGAGTTCCCTTCAGCCAGCAGCTTCAGGATTTCTCTTTCGCGCGGCGTAAGCGTAGAGATGCGCGGGCGCATTCTGGTATCGCGGACGCGCGAGCGGAAATCCTCTACCAGCTTGCCCAGCACCTGCGAGCTCAGATACTTCCCGCCCTTATAAACATCTTTGACGGCCGTCAGCAATTGCGGGGCAGGCGTATCTTTCAGCACATAGCCAGATGCGCCAACCTCCAGGCACTGTACAAGGTAATCTTCATCCTCATACATGGTGAGGAAGAGGATCTTCGTCTCCATGCGGTTCTTTTTGATCTGGCGTGCCGACTCAAACGACGATAGCCCCGGCATGCCGATATCCATCAGCACGATGTCCGGGCGCAATTCGCGCGCTTTCTCCACCGCTTCACCACCATCGGCCGCTTCGCCTACGACTTCAAAGTCGCTTTCGCTTTCCAGCAGCCGGCGTACGCCCTGGCGAAACAGTGTGTGGTCATCTACAAGCAAACATTTGATCTTCGGCATTGGGGGAGTCCTTTTCTTTTTAGTTCGGTCTATGAGCGGCGTTGGCCGCCTGGGCCATTCGTTGATCCACAACCTGCACGGGTTCACCGGCAGGCACATTAATTTCAATACGCGTACCCTTACCTTTAGCGGAGATCACGCGCGAAACCCCGCCCAGCATGGCAATTCGTTCTTTAATTCCCGCCAGCCCAAATGACTGGTCGCGGGAATCGGACCGCGGCTGTATGCCAATTCCATCGTCTTCCACCACCATCTGCACTTCACGATCTTCTCTCATGAGATGCACAGTAACGTTCTTGGCGTGCGCGTGTTTGGCAACATTGTGCAGCGCCTCCTGCACCACGCGATAAATCGCCTGCTCGGTCCCCGGAGCCAGGCGTCCAACGTCTTCTGAAATCAGCACACGCGCTTTTACACCGGTGTTGCGGGCGAAATCTTTGGCCTCTTTGCGGATCGCAGCTACCAATCCAAGCTCTTGTAGCACCAGTGGTGAGAGCTTGCCAATAATTCTCCTGATTCCTTCAATCGTGCGATCGACAACTTCCACGGTCTCGCGAATCTTGCCGCGCACGTTGCGTCCGGTAATGCCAGACTCCATCATGCCCAGGTAAAGCCGGATCACCATGAGCGCCTGACCGGTTTCATCATGCAGTTCGCGGCTGATGCGTTTGCGCTCCTCTTCCTGCACGCGCAGCAGGTGGCCGGAAAGTTCGGCGATCCGCTGTTCGCGTTCGCGCAGAGCGTCTGTCATGCGCGCGCGTTCAATGGCAAGCCCAGTGCGATCTCCAATGGCGCGCATCAACTCGCGTTCGGTTGGCAGCCATTCATAAGGTTTGGGGAAACCAATCACCATCACGCCAATCGTCTGGCCATCAGCTTTCAGCGGAACGCCCCAAAGCGATTTGGCTTTTACCTTCACCATGGGGCGCAGCGAGCCTGCTTCAGCGTTGTTAATGTCCAGGATCATTCCCGGCTCGCCGGTCTGGGCAATTTTTCCGGAGAAGCCGCTGCCTATCTCGATCTTAAAATCTTCGGGCAGGTTCATGCCCATGCCTACTGAGCAGGCAACTTTCAATCCGCCGCTCTCTGCATCACGCAGAAGAATGATTCCCAGTGAGGCTTCAAAGGTCTGTGTGGTCACGTCGAGAACTTTTTTCAGCAGCGCATCCAGATCGCCTGATACCAGCTCTGCATCCAGCAGGGAAAGCAGCGCGGAAGACTCCAGCGTCTTGGCGTCAAAATATGCGCCAGAGACAATCACAAACGAGACAGAAGAGAGCATTTCCAAAGCTGCTTTGGCTTCGGCTTCACGCTCAGGAAAAAGCCCGGCAATATAAGGTTCGCAACAGGATTGATAAAGCTCCAGCGCCCGCGCTACCGCGCGTGTATCCACCTGCAGCTTGGAAAGGCGCGTGCCAAAATACTGCAGGTTCTCCTCAAACGCCGGATAATCATCGTGGCAGAAATAGGAGCACCCGGCGGCCAGCGTAAGGCGTTCTACGGCAGCCAGCGTCCGGCCATCAAAGCCGAACTCTTTGGTGAGCTGCTCACGCCATTTATTGGTGATGTCAGGGAAAT
>Ga0070741_10008846_pt1 | contig 19936 bp, 18 predicted proteins | sample Coa_R1_4_FD_66440 | JGI IMG/M metagenome (GOLD analysis project Ga0070741, IMG submission 66440) | Surface soil microbial communities from Centralia Pennsylvania, which are recovering from an underground coalmine fire - Coalmine... | ecosystem: Environmental > Terrestrial > Soil > Unclassified ...
TGCCGCAACTCGGCTCGGTGGGATTCACGCTGGTGTTCGTCCTGTTCGCCGTATCGCACTGCCTCGAGCTCGAGGGCGTGCCGCGCACAGTGGTCTTCTTCACAGTTTCGGCCGTCGTGTCCTACCTCATGGAGGAGATTGGTGTGCGCACTGGAGTGATCTACGGCGCCTACCACTACAGTGATCAGCTCGGTGCCAAGCTCGGGCATGTCCCGGTCATCATCCCGCTCGCCTGGTTCATGATGATCTATCCGTCCTGGCGAGTTGCCGGAGCGCTGGCCGGGGACTGTCTTGCGCGGCCTGCGGTGGCCCTGACGGTGCAGGCGGCGCTCGCCGCGCTCGTGATGACGGCGTGGGATATGGTGATGGATCCCGGGATGGCTGCGGCGGGCAACTGGACCTGGGAGCAGGGCGGGGCATACTTCGGAGTGCCTGCGCACAACTATGTCGGCTGGCTGGCGACGACCTTTCCGGTCTACTGGTGTACCGGCTGGCTTTGGCAAAACGTTCGCGGCAGAGCCGGCCCGACCTGCGCGTTCGGGATTCTGCCGATCATCCTGTACGCACTCTTCGCGATACGGTACATCGCTACGAACTCAATCCCTGCATTGCAGCTCGTCGCGCTGTTCGCCATGGGACTGCCGGCGCTCATAGCGTTGACTCGCGTGATCCCGGAAATGCGCCGCCCCGGGGCGGTGCTGGATGCGGCAGCGAAGTAGGGATGAGCCTGGAGCTCTCGGGAGCGCGGCCGCGCTTCAAGGTCCTTCCGCTTCTGGTGGTCGTGTACGCAACTGGCCGATCGCCCTCGGAGAGCAGACTTACGCATTCCTGCTGCGCGTTCTGTACGCCTACTGGCTGGAAAAATCGGGAAGCGTAGCCGCACCGATAGTCGGCCATAACGTCAGCGACGGCAAAGAGTACGCCATCGTGTCTCTGTGGATCGCTTTCCTTGGATCAGGCGTGGTGCGCCTGCGCTTGCGCCGCTGGCGGTCATGCGCGAGGCTAACGGCCCCTCGGCTGGCCGATTCAGTCACACATGAACGATGCACAAGTCCTGCAAGGCACCGCGCACCCGCCTGTGGAAATCGATTGGGTATCGGGCATCGCGTTCGATGCGGGTCGGCCCGGGGCGCACAAGGTCCGCATCGATGCGGACGTGCGCGATGCGCCCGGGCCCTTCGATCTTCTGCTCGGCGCCCTGGCTGCATGCGCCGCGTCGGACGTCGTGATGATACTGCAGAAGCAGCGGGCAACCCTGCGCTCACTGCATGTCAACATCGAAGCAAAGCGGGTCAGCGGTACACCCCGACACCTGGCCTCCGTGGTCCTGCATTTTATCGTGCGGGCCCAGGGTTGGACGCCGGAGAAGGCCGGCCGCGCAATCGAGCTCGCGGTAACGAAGTACTGCAGCGTTGGCGCATCGCTGCGAGCGGATGCGCCGATCACCTGGACGGTCGATCTCGAGGAAGCAGGCCCGTGAAAGCGACATCCCACCTGCAAGTGAAGACCGGGCGTGTCGTCGTGACGGAGTGGCGCTTCCAGCCCGGAGCGGAGACCGGACATCACGCGCATGCGTACGACTATGTGGTCGTGCCGCTGACCGATGGCGTGCTGCGGCTCGAGGAGCCCTCAGGGGCGCGGGAAGTGCGACTGCAAACGGGCGTCAGCTACGCTCGCTCTGCCGGTGTGACCCACAACGTGATCAACGCGAATGCCCACGAGTTCCGGTTCATCGAGATCGAGCTGCTCTGAGCCTATCCCGGCGCAGGAGCGATCGGCAGGCGGCTAAGGGACACGCGCCCAGGCCGGTTTGCCGGGCTCGGCACGCACGCTCTCCAGAGGGCCCATGCCGAACACCTGGACGATGACCTCCTCGTCGCTGTTGGACCCATCCCAGTGCAGCGCGCGTGCTGGATGAAACATGTAGCTTCCCGGCTTCATCGGCTGCGCGTGCCGCGGATCGAATGTCGGACCTTCGCCCGCGAACCACGTGCCCTTGAGGACCGTGACGTACCGGTCCGTCGCATGCCAGTGGGGCCGCGTCATGACGTGCGGGGGAAACCTGACCCGCTGAACGTAGAGTCCGGCTCGGGCCGGGTCACCGGCGATCGTGGCGATCTGCGCGCCAAAGCCCTCCGCGACCGTCTGCCATCGAACCTGCTCGGGCGCGAGGCGCACGAATCCTGAGGAATGATCGGTCGCCTGATCGGCCATTCCGCCCAGCACATTTGCGCTGATCAGCGCCGCAGCCAAAGCCGGCAGAAGCCTCGCTCTCATGTTGGACGCCTCCGGGAAGCAAGACGGCAAAATTTAACAGGGGACCCTGCGCAAGGCGAGCCTGCGATGAGTGCGGAGGCGGTGGTCAGCGCTGATTCGTCCGGCTGTGCTAAGGTGGCAAGCGCAGCGCGCGGGGGCTGTGCTGAGAGGATTTGTCGTGCCCAGAAACAGTATCTGGCTCATTCGTCTGATTCCCTTTCTCTTTCTGATACCGATGAGCAAGGCCGCCACACCAGCGGCTCTACCGGCTCCGCCGTCTCCGGTGACGGTGATCCGGGCCGGAAAGCTGATCGACGTCGAAGCGGCGCGCGTCCTGTCCGATCAGCTCATCGTGATCCGTGATGGAAAGATCCAGGCGGTGGGTGCCAACATTCAAACGCCGCCCGATGCAAAGCTCATCGATCTCTCATCGATGACCGTGCTGCCAGGGCTCGTCGACTGCCACACCCACCTGGCGGATCTCGCGAGTGCGGAGCCCCTCACACTGCTGCAGATGTCGGCAGCCGAGACTGCTTACGCCGCCATACCCAACGCGCGCGTGACATTGCTTGCAGGCTTCACGACCGTGAGAGATGTGGGTGTGTACCGGGCATTCAACGACGTTGCGATGCGAGATGCCATCGCCAAAGGCATCATCGTCGGTCCGCGCATGTACGTGGCGGGGTCGTACATCACGATCAGCCTGGGCGCCGGAGCGATGACCGGCCTGGCCCCCGACATTCAGTTGCCCTTGGACCTGCGCTACGGTGAGGCCAACAGCCCGTGGGAGGTGCGGCAGAAGATCCGCGAGCTCGCGCACCGCGGAGCCGATCACATCAAGATCCTGACCACGGGCGCCGTCCTGACCCACGGCAGCAATCCGAAGTCGATCGAGTTCACACCCGAGGAGATCCAGGCCGCAGTCGATGAGGCACGCAACTTCGGCCTCCGGGTCGCCGCTCACGCGCACGCGCCTGAGGGAATCAAGAATGCCATCCGCGCCGGGGTCGCCTCGGTCGAGCACGCCACGCTCATCGATGACGAGGGGATTGCTCTGGCAAAGAAGTATGGCACCTACCTGGACATGGACATCTACGATGAGGAATGCATTCAGTCCGCGCCGGACACTCCGGCGGACTTCCTGCAGCACGACCGGGATCTTGCCGAGGCGCAGCGGCGCAACTTCACCAAGGCCGTGAAGGCCGGGGTCAAGATGACATTCGGCACCGATGCGGGCGTGTGTCCGCACGGCATCAACGCGAGGCAGTTCGCCTTCATGGTGAAGTACGGCATGACCCCGATGCAGGCGATCCAGGCGGCCACGGTAAATGCGGCCGACCTGATCGGCCACTCCGAGCTGTTCGGCTCCATCCGGGCAGGCAAGTCCGCGGACATCATCGCCGTGCCGGGAGATCCACTGAGCAACATCCGCCTGCTCGAGAACGTGTCCTTCGTGATGAAGGAGGGGGCCGTTTACAAGCAGGACGGTCATCCGACGCCAGCGGTGCTTTAGCAGAGATCGGATGCCGATGAGCGATGCCGCGCAGGCTGGGCCCGGACGCCTGCAACAGATCTGGATCGGCCTGGATACCGGCGGCACTTACACCGATGCCGTCGCACTCGACAGTGGCATGGGCATAGTAGCCAGTGCCAAGGCACCCACCACACATTGGGACCTCTCGGTTGGCCTGGGTGCGGCGATGCGAGCCCTGTTGGCTTGCTTGCCCGTGGGTTGGGGTCGCGAGCAGGTGGCGCTGGTTTCCGTGTCAACCACCCTTGCAACCAACGCGGTGGTCGAAAGCCGCTTCAGCCCGGTGTGCACCTTCCTCATCGGGTTCGACGATCGGATGGTCGAGCGCTCCGGGCTGAGCCGTGATGCAGCCGGCGTTGTAGTGCGCGTGCAGGGTGGACACGATGCGACGGGCGAGGAGTTGATTGCCCTGGACGAGGCGGCCATCGATACGGCGGTCCGCGAACATGCCTCTCGGGTCGAAGCCTTCTGCGTGGCCGCGATGTTCTCGGTGCGCAACCCGGCGCACGAGTTACGTGCTCGGGAGCGGATCCGTGCGGCATCTGGAAAGCCGGTGACCTGCAGCCATGAGTTGAGCTCGCAGCTCGATGCGCCCAAGCGGGCGCTGACGGCTGCGCTGAATGCGCGCCTGACTCCGCACATCCGACATCTGCTCGAGGCTCTCGAGCGGGTGCTGCAGGAGGAGGCCATCGCCGCGCCCTTGATGATCGTGAAGGGCGATGGCAGCCTGATGCGAGCAGAGGTTGCACTCGAGTACCCGGTGGAAACGGTCCTGTCGGGACCCGCTGCCAGCGTGGTCGGCGCGGGGGTGTTGACCGGTCGGCGGGACTTCGTGGTCGCCGACATGGGCGGCACTACGACCGATGTGGCGGTGGTCGTCGCAGGACACGCGGTGGTTCGGGAGGAAGGCGCGATCATCGGTGCCTGGCGCACCATGGTCGAGGCCATCGATGCGCGCACGATTGGACTGGGAGGAGACTCGGAGGTCGGTTTCGATCGGGATGGCCGGCTCAAGGTGGGACCGCGCCGGGTGATGCCGCTCAGCAGACTGGCGCATGAGTTCCCGGAAACGCTCTGCGTGTTGCAACGGCTGGCCTCCGCCGAGCGAGTTTCGCCACCCGCCACGCAGCTTGCCTTTCGCAATCCCGGCGCTGCCGCCACGGGCCGGCTGGATCGGCTCGAGCGCCGCGCGTGGGAGGCGCTCAGCCCCGCTCCACGGCCGCTGGCCGAGATTGCGCACAGCAATCAGGGCGTGCAGGCGCTGCACCGGCTGGTGGACCGCGGCCTTGTCACCTTGGCCGGATTCACACCGAGTGATGCGATGCATGTGCTCGGGCATCAACACGGATGGAATCGCGAGGCCGCCTGCCTGGGATCGGCCATTCTCGCGACCGAGGAGCGCAGCGCAGGGGATCGCCTCGAGCGCGATACTCCGCAAGGCATTTCTGTCCGCACCTCGCAGTATGTGATCAGGGAGGCTGCGCGGCTCGTGCTCGAGAGCACTCTCGCCCAGGACCCCGGCATCGAGGCGAGGAATGGACGCTGGGGACCGCTGGGGGCGCTGCTTGATCAGGTCGTCTCCGGAGGCACCTTCTCGCGGCTCATGGAGATGCGTGTCCGGCTTGCGACGCCCCTCATCGCCATTGGAGCCCCGGCAAAGATCTATTACCCGGATATTGCGAGCCGCCTGGGTGCCGAGTTACTCGTACCGGAGCACGCAGCGGTCTGCAATGCGGTCGGTGCCGCCGCCGGCGTCGTCTCGCAAACGTGTGAAGTCCTCGTCAATCAGCCCACTCTCAATGTCTTCCGAGTGCACGATCCAACCGGTGCGCGCGACTATACGGGGCCTCACGAGGCGATCGAGGATGCACGGCGCGTGTCGCGCGAGCTCGCGCTTGCGGCGGCCCGGCGCGCGGGCGCCAGCGATCCGCACGTCGAAACCTCAGTCACTGAGCGCCGAGCGCACTCGCAGTCCGGGCTCGACTATCTGGCGGAGGCGACCGTGCGCTCCAAAGCGACGGGGCGCGCTTCGACGGGCCGCCCCGCGGGGCCAGAGCGCCCGGCGGGGTGATGCTTTCAGTGCCAGAACCCGACGAGCAGCACCACTGCAATGCCCACCGGGCAGATGTAGCGCATTGCGAAAAGCAGCCAGCGACGGGCGCTGGCCGAGAGGCCGCTCAGCTCCTCCTCTGGCACGCGATGGCCCATGCGCCAACCGATGAACACGCTCACGAGCAGCGCCGAGATCGGCATCAGGACGTTAGCGCTCAACAGATCCACGAGACCGAAGACATTCAAGCCTGACAGGTGCGGGAGCGAAGCGGCTGGATGCCACTGGGACCAGCGCCCGAACGACAGGACCGATCCCTGTCCGATGAGCCAGCAGATGCCCGCGCAGAGGATCGCGGCGGTTCTGCGTTGTAGTCCGGCGCGCTCGGAGAGCCAGGCGATCCACGGTTCCATCAGACCCACGGAGGGGGTGAAGGCCGCGAGGGCCAGCAGAGCGAAGAAGAGGGTGCCGATCAGACGACCGCCCGGCATCTGCGCAAACGCGACCGGCAGCACCTGAAAGACCAGCTCCGGGCCCTCGGCCGGATCCAGTCCATAGTGGAACATGAGCGGAAAGATCACCACGGTGGCGAGCAGCGAGACGATGAAGATCGAGCCCACGACCACGAGCACACTGCGCCGCAGCGATTCGCCGGCGGGCATGTACGCTCCATAAGCGATCATGATCCCAGCACTCACCCCGAGAGCAAACAGCGCCTGACCCACGGCGCCCAGCACGACAGCCGGCGTAAGCCTGCTGACATCGGGCGCGAAGGCGAAGCGCAGCCCACGCGCGACGTCGCCGGTTGCAAGGGAGTAAACGACCAGCACCAGCAGGATCGCCAGCAGCGCTGGTGCGCGCCAGCGGTTGGCCCATTCGACGCCCCGATTGAGCTGTCGCGCCGAGACGAAGGTCACCAGCGCAAAAAAACCGAGCTGCCACAGGGAGACGCTGACCGAGTCGGCGACGAAGGCGTGGAACTTCGCCACGGCAGGCGCGGTTCCGCCGCGGGCGTAGTTGCCGGAAAGGAAGAACCAGGTATACGCGAGCACCCAGCCCGCGATCATCGTGTAGTACGAGAGAATCAGATAGCCGGCAATGGAGCCGCTCCAGCCGACGACGTTCCAGCGTGTTGAGTAGCCTGAGCGCGCCGCGATGATACCTGCCGCCTGCGGCGGCGAATGTCTCGACCACCTCCCCGTGATGATCTCGCCGACGAGCACCGGCGCCCCAAACGCCAGGCACGCCAGCACGAATACGGCAATGAAAGCGAAACCGCCGCCCGCCGCTGCCAGATAGGGAAAGCGCCAGATGCTGCCGAGCCCCACTGCAGCGCCCACCGCGCTCAGCAGAAATCCGAGTTCCGATGACCAGCGCTGGCCCGTGCCACTCATCTTGCGGGTGGCCGGCTCACGGCAGGATGGCGCTCACGGCAGGATGGCGAATACCCGCGCGGGGAAACCGGTGCCCCCTTCCGGCTTGGGCCAGGTCACCACCACCAGAGCACCGGCCTCGGGAACCTGGTCAAGGTTGGCGAGCAGCTCGATCTGGTAGTGATTCGTGCCCAGCAAGTAACGCTCGAGCGAGTAGTCATCGTGCGTGGTCGCGAGTCCCGGGTCGGTGTCGGTCGTCTCATGACCCGAGGCGGTGATCTTGCGATCTTCGTACAGCAGCTGAAGCACTTCCTTGCTCCAGCCCGGATAGTGGGCGACTCCTGCCGAGTCCCGATTCTGCATGGCCGCATCGTCGGGCCAGCGCTTTGACCAATCGGTGCGCATCGCTACGAAAGCGTGCTCGGGAATGCGGCCGTGTTTCGCCTCCCATGCGCTCACATCCGCGACCTTGATCGTGTAGTCCGGATTCTTCGCGGCCTTCTCGTGCACGTCGAGCACGACCAGCGGCAGAATCATCTCCTGCGGCGGAATCTGATCGACCGTGCGCAGTCCCTCGTGAAAGTGCGCGGGCGGGTCGATGTGCGTGCCCCACTGCCCGACATGAGTGAACTGCTGCACCTTGAAGCCGTCCTTCTTGATGGTGTAGAGCGTCTTCACCGTCTCATCGCCAAAGCCCTTCCAGTGTGGCGTGCTGGGGCCGAAAGCGTGCGTCAGATCGACGAAGCGCTTGGTGGCCAGCGTGGCATAGATCTCATCCAGGCTGGGAGGCGCGGCGGGCGCGGCCGTCGCACACACGCTGTAGAGGACTGCCAGCACAGTGCCACTGGCTGCGGTTGCTATTGTTCTCACGTCATTCTCCGCTCGTGCCGTATCAGAACTTGTAATTGATATGCGCCTTGTACCAGCGGGGCATTCCCGGGTAGACCTGCGCCAGTCCATTGATCGAGGTGTTGTCGAAGCCCATCACTCCGTAGTGCTTGTTGGCGAGATTCTCGACGGCGACTCCGATCTCGATCTTGCCACCGGACGGGGTGTAGTTTACCCGGGCATTGGCGATGCCGAAGGCAGGCTGCTCCACTGCGGGCGCATCACCCAGGTTGAACCAGAATCGCGACAGGTAGTTGCCGTCCATCTGCAAGGCCACATGGCCCGGACCGAGAGGCAGCGTGTAGCGGATCATGGCGTTGCCAGACCAGCGTGGGGCATTGCCGGGGACGAAATTGCCGTACACCGGCGCGCCCTGGGCCGTGCAGCAGCGGCCGGGGATGTTGTTCACCATCGCATCCACGTACGAGATCCCGAGGCCGAGGTCCCAGGCTTCCGTCGGAGCCCACTCGATCTCGGCCTCGGTGCCCTTGTGTGTGGCATCGGCATTGAGTATCAGCTGCTCGAGGCCCAGCGTGTAGATGAGAGCCTGATAGTCGTGATAATCGTAGTAATACGCCGCGCCATTGATCCGCAGTGTGTGATTCAGATACTCCGATTTGAATCCCACCTCGTAGGAGATGAGGGTTTCAGGCCTGAACGTCAGAGTCGCCAGATCGTTGATCGTTGCCGGGAATAGCGGAGCGGAAAAGCCTCCGCCTTTCACACCGCGGTTGTAGCTGACGTAGGCCAGGAAGTCCTGTGTCAGGTGGAAATCCACCTGCGCCTTGCCGCTCCAAAGATTGTCGCTGCGGCTGGCGTCATACACGTTCAGCAGTGCGCTGCTTGGACGCGTCAGCTGCACCGTCTCGCCGGTCAGGCTTTGCGGAAAATATTCGTACGGGTACCAGGTATAGTCATAATCCTTCTGGTCCTTGGTGAAGCGCGCGCCGAGCGTGAAACCCAGCAGCTCGGTCATGCGGTACTCGACCTGCCCGAATGCAGCGTATGACTTCGTGAGCAGGGAGTAGGGCGCCCGGGTTGCTGGCAGTGCCCCATTTGGAGCCGCTGGCGCGCCGGTGTAGAAGGGAAACGCTCCATAGGGCCACGGCCCGGCTGCGCCATCGAAAGCTGCATATGCCGCGTTCGGGTTCGATGGAGTGTTGAACTCCTGGGCACCGAAGAAGGCCGGCCCTTCCCAACCCTCGTAGTACTTGCCATCGATACGCAATCCGTACAGACCAGCCGTCCAGTTGAGCTTCTGATCCCCGCCATTCAGTCGGGCTTCGAGTGATTCCTGGTTCACATTGCTGCCGTTGAAGAACTGGAAGACCGTGAAAGGCGATGCGTCCGAGTCCTCCTGATAGTCCTTTCTCAGTCCCGAGTAATCGGCGATGAGCGTGAGCGTCGCACCGCTCAGATCGGCAGTGTACTTGCCGGTCAGGCCTTCGGTCTTCAGGCGGGCATAGCCGGCCTGATTGTCACGGGTCACGAACGGACCGCTGTTGGTGAGTCCGCTGGCGTTGCAACCGTTGCAGGTGCCGTAAGCGTTCTGATTCGGGGCCAGCAGCGTGTCATATCCGTTAGGGCCTGGGTTCGTCGCGTATTCCTCCCACGAGCCGGCATGCACGTCTTCACGGCTGCCCCGCGCTATGAACAGCACGCTGCCGCCACCGATATCCTTGAAAAGGAGCTGGCCGCGCAGCGACCAGTCGTTGCCGTTCTCCGCATCGGGGGCTCCGCCGGAGATATTGTGGAACAGCGGGTCATAGTGGTTGCTCTGGAACGAGAACCGGGCGTCGACGTCGTGCCAGAGCTGACCGTTGACGGCACCCTCGATATGCGTGAGGTTATGCGAGCCGAAAGTCACGTCTGCAAAGCCGCTGTAGTCGTCCGTAGGACGGCGGGTGACGAAGTTAGCCAGGCCGCCCGTGGCGTTGCGGCCAAACAGGGTGCCCTGCGGCCCGCGCAGCACCTCGACGCGATCCATGTCGAACATGGTGAAGGCAAGTCCCGCCATCTGGCTCACATAAACGTCATCGACATAGATTGCGGCCGGGCTCTCCTGGTGGTCGGCGAAGTCGTTCTGCGTCACGCCGCGGATCGACAGACTGAAGGAGGAGGGGCCGTTCGGCTGGGTGAGTACCACGGCCGGCATCGTTTTCGTGATGTCACTCGCGGTCACGGCGCCCAGTGCCTCGAGCTGATCGCCGCTCACTGCGGACAGCGCTATGCCGATGTCCTGCGAGTTCTGCGCTCGCTTCTGCGCCGTGACGATGACCTCCTGCAGGCCGCTCGCGGACTCCTCGGTGGCGGTAGCCTGCTGGGCGACAGCCTCGTGCCAGAGTGCCGGGGCGTTCCAGGCGAGCAGCACGAGGACGAATCCCTTCAGGTGTGATTTCGGGCAGCCGTACTTCTTCATGGTTGTCCTGCCGGTTGATTGCGAAGGGTGGGGTCAGATCGACTGCAGCAGTCCACCATCGCAGGCGATCGCCTGGCCGGTGACGTAGCCCGCCTGCTCGGAGGCCAGGAAGGCCGCCAGCGCGGCGAGCTCCCGGGGACCTCCAAGCCTGCGGGCGGGAATCTGCGCAGTCAGCGCAGCCATATCGAGCTTGAGGTCTGCAAGGCGTTCGGTCAGTGTGTATCCAGGCATGAGGGCGTTGACGGTTACCTGATCCGCCGCAACCTCCCTGCTGAGCGCGTTGACGAGGCCGTGCAAGCCGGCGCGCAGCGAGTTGGACAGCATCAGGTTTGGAACGGGCTCGCGAGCGGCGACCGATGTGATGACGATGATGCGGCCCCAGCGTCGGGTGCGCATCCCGGCAAGCGCGCTACGAATCGCACCAACGCTGCTCATCCACAGGCCTTCGAACGCCTCTCTCCAGGTGGCATCCGTCAGAGCGCTAAAAGGAGCCGGAGGAGGCCCTCCGGTGTTGACGACCAGCACGTCCAAATTGCCGATGCGGCTCTCGGCCTCGCGCACCAGATTCGTGGCCGCGCCGCCGACCGACAGATCACCGACGAGACCTTCGACGCCTAGCGCGGTTGCAGTGTCGGCCACACGCGCAGCGTTACGTGCGCAAATCGCCACACGTGCGCCTTCTGCGACCAGAGCCTCAGCCACGGCCCTTCCCAGGCCGCTCGAGCCGCCCATCACGAGCGCGCGGCGACCCTGCAACCCGAGATTCACACTACTTCCTCAAATAGGCGTCGGTGCCGGAGAGCCAGTCCTGGCGCGGCGGACTGAACACGTCCACATCCAGCGTATCTTCCATCGCCAGCGCGCGGTGCGGCACGTTGGTGGGGATGACCAACACCTCGCCGGCGCGCACGGTGAGCTCCCGCTCATCGTTCGCACCGAGCCAGAAGTGCAGCGCGCCCTGCAGGATGTAGGTGAGCTGCTCGTTGTCGTGCGAATGACGTGGCACGTCATCGCCCTTCTTCAGATAGACATGCGCGATCATCATCCGCTCGCCCGTGATCAGGCGTCGCGTGATCGTGCCCTTGAGGGTTTCCTCCGGAATACGGTCCCAGCGGTGATGGCTCACGCTCCTGAAGTCAACGGCGCCCATATTGGTATCCTGTCGTGTTGAAAGACGCAGAGCTCAGGCGGTCCCCGAGAAGGCTCAGCGAAACTGCGGGTCAACCGCCACGTCGAGCGCGGTCACCAGGGTGTTGGTTTCGTTCGCCAGGCCGACGATCGCGAGCAGTTCGGAATACTGTGCCTCGGTCATGCCCTTCTTACGCGCCGCGGCGCCGTGCGAAGCGATGCAGTAACGGCAGCCGTTGGATGCGCTCACCGCCACGTACAGCAGCTCCTTGGTGAGCGGGTCGAGCGCGCCCGGCCCCATGACCTGCTTGATGTTGGTCCAGATGCGCCGCAGCGCCACGGGATCGTGCGCGAGCACCTTCCAGAAGTTATTGACCCAATCGATCTTGCGGGTCGCCATGATGTCGTCATACACGGCCCGCACTTCCGGTGAGGCCGCCTCATATTCGATTGGCTCGCGCCTGGCACCCATACCGCCTCCCCCGATGTGCCGCACCCCGAAAGCCGTGCGCGACTTGCGGCACACGGTGGATATACCGGAGCCCCGCGGGGCCTGCCCGGGAAGCGGCGACTGAATCGTTCCCGCGCGAGATGAAGCTAGCACCGCAACAAAATGTTGTAAATAGCCGCACAACCTGCGAAAGCGCTGCCCACGACATCGGTTGAGCCCTGCAGTAACATATAGTCCCGACCAGAACGGATTCGACGCCCGTGCGCATGCCCTTCTCTGCAATCGAAGATCGTCGCTCGGTGCCCGATCGCAGCAGCAACCTGGGCGAGCAGGCCTATCAGCGGATCCGCTCGGAAATCCTCTTTTATCAACTGCCCCCTGGCAGCCGCCTTTCCGAAGCCTCGCTCACCAGCCGCTTCGGCCTGCGGCAGGCCGCCGTGAGATCGGCGCTGCTGCGCCTGGCACAGGAGGGATTGATCGAGAAGACCGACGAGCGCAGCCCGCGCGTGGCACCCCTGACGCTCAAGGATGTCAGGGACATCTACGGGATGCGCATCCTGCTCGAGCCCCGGGCTGCGGAGCTCGGCGCCCAGCTCGGCCTCGCGGCCCCCGACCTGCAGCGGCTGCGCGAGCTCGCACAGAGCCGGTACGAATTCACCAATCACGGCGAGCTGGTGGAGTTCCTGAAGGCCAACCGCGAGTTCAACCTGCTGATCGCAGCGGGTTCCGGCAATGCGCGTCTTGCCGCCACGATCACCCATCTGCAGGACCTGACCCTGCGGATCCTGTATGTCGGCATTCGCAGTCTGAATGTCTCGGAGTGGTTTCAGACGACGCATCTGCAGATCGCAGATGCGATCGCGATTCGTGATGGGGCGAGAGCCGCGGAGCTGTGGAAAACCGATCTGCGCTATGGCGAGCGGCTGATCTCCGACGCTTTGATGCGATTGCCGGAGCTGAGCGGGGTGAACCTTGCCGGCGCCTCGCTCGCGGCTGCGTATGTCAGCTGGAGCAAGAAGGAGTGATACGCGGGCTGGCAGCTGCCCTCGCCACGCGCATGGCGCGTGTGAAGCCTTCGGCCATCCGTGAGCTGCTGCGCCTGGGCGCCGACCCGCAGATCATCTCATTCGGCGGTGGCTATCCCGACCCCGCGCTGTTTCCCCTGGAGAAGCTGTCCGCCGTGTTCGAGCAAGCGATCATCGGCCAGGGGCGCAGTGCATTGCAGTACACCCTGTCCACCGGGATGCCCCGGCTGCGTGAGCAGATCGCCGAACGCATGGCTCGCCAGGGCGTGCGCTGCTCGGCTGAAAACGTATTGATCCTCCAAGGCGCGCAGCAGGGTCTCGACCTGGTGGCGAAGATGCTGGTGGACCGGGGAGATCTGATCATCACCGAAAATCCAACATTCCTCGGCGCGCTGATTGCCTTCAACCCGTATGAGCCCGGCTATCTGGCCATCCGCATGGATCGTGAGGGCATGGACACCGAGCATCTCGAGGAGGCGCTCACAGAGCACCCCCGGGTGAAATTGCTCTATACCATGCCCGATTTCCAGAACCCGACCGGGGTATCGCTCAGTCTGGCGCGCCGTCGCCGGTTGATCGAGCTCGCCAACCGCTTCGATCTGATCGTGCTCGAGGATACGCCGTATCGGGAAATCCGCTTCGAGGGTGAGCCGATTCCAACTCTGAAGAGTCTCGACACGGAAGGGCGGGTCATCTACCTCGGCAGCTTTTCGAAAATTCTCGCGCCCGGATTGCGCCTCGGTTGGGTTGTGGCTGAGCCCGAGCTGATTCACGAGCTGGGTCTGTTGAAGCTGGCTGCCGACACCCAGTGCAGCACGCTGAGCATGGCCGCCACCTCACTCTTTCTCGAGCGTTATGACGTCGAGGCCCACATCGAGATCATCCGGGAAACCTACCGGCGCAAGAAGGAGGCGATGCTGGCCGCCATCCGGGGGAGTTTTCCGCGTGCGGTGTCCTGTACCAACCCGCATGGTGGGATGTTCACGTGGCTCACTTTCCCGGCAGGTTTCGATACCACGCAGTTTCTCGCCAACGAGGCGCTGCCGAAGGTGAAAGTTGCGTACGTGCCGGGTGCGACCTTCTTTCCGGTGACCGAAGAGATCAACCATGCGCGCATGAGTTATACGACTCAGGATCATGGCACGATCACAAGGGGCGTCACGGCATTGGGCAAGCTGGTCAGCTCGTTCCTCGGCGACGAGCCAGAGTGCGTTGCGGCGGTGGCGGAGGGATCGCGGGGCAAAACTCTGCTGCAATGCACAACATTACCCAGATCCTGAAAATACACCCGCATCGGCGTGGGCTGCTAGAAATCACGGACGAAGTTCAGGGCTGGGTGCGCAGTCAGAAGATCAGTGCCGGGCTGTTGACCCTGTTCTGCCGTCATACATCGGCCTCTCTGTTGATACAGGAAAATGCTGCGCGCGAGGTGCGCACGGACCTGGAGGCATTCTTCGAAACCCTTGCGCCGGAGCAGCCTGGTCGTTATCGGCATGAAGACGAAGGTCCCGACGATATGCCGGCTCACCTTCGAACCGCCTTGACCGGCGTCCAGCTTTCCGTGCCCGTCATCGACGGCAAGCTTGCGCTCGGAACGTGGCAGGGAATCTATCTTTTCGAGCACCGAAACCGGCCGCATGCCAGGGAAATCGCACTGCATTTGATCGGGCAGTAAGGCGAGGGGACGTAGCTTGCCTCCCGGTTGCGCCCGGGCGGCAAGACGGCGACCTTGGCAGCAGATGGGACGCATCCCGCAGGGCAGCAAGTGTTGCTCCGCCGGGTACCGGAATTGCTCCAGTACCCGGCGCTACCCTTACATAACGTGATCGACTGCGAGCTGGAGGGCCCCCCCGCAGGCACTCAGCGCCCCTTGGTCCGGGAATATGTCGGCGGGAAGGGGTCGGGTGTCGCGATTCGCTGTAGTGTGTGAGTCGGGAGGCACGAAGTATGGCCCCAGAACTAACAATAGATGAACAGGCTATATGGGCGGCACGCGCGTGTATCGATGACTCTGCCGCGATGGAAGCTTTGCTGATGCCTTTGCCGGCGGCGATTGCCGTCGAAGCCCGTGAGCTGGCGGAACTGCCCGGCCGCAACGGGATGGAGTACGACGAGCGCCGACAATGCGCTTACTGGTTTACGCATCAGCCCGGTGGAATGTTTGTGTGCGTGACATTCCGGTATGTGCCGGACCTCGATGCGGTCGCGCAGTTGTGGACGGTGCTCACCGATGAGGACAGCGAGCCATCAGTGGAAAGGCTGCTCGCGGTCTACCGGCAGGCGACCGGCATTGATGTGGACGCTCTACCGCTGCAATGAGCTAGTTGAAGCTCGTTCGAATGCCTGAGGCCGCGGCCACAAGGCCGCTGTGCCTCCCGTTTGCGTACGTGTTTATACCGATAGCGGATCGCTGCCCTTCCGCTAATCTGTGTCGCACGCCAAGCGGGGGATCTGGCGAGCCCATACCAAAACTCTGCTGCCATGTCGTCAGGGAAGACACCGGGCTCGCCTCTACACCATGGAGGGGGTGCTGCCAGCCTGCGGCTAGCGATACACGGCACTTGGGGACCGCTAGAATGAGCGCACGCCGGAATCGGATGCAGCGCTATGTCCAAGAAAGAAGTGCCCTGGAGAGAGAAGCCCGCAGCGGAAGACTACAAGGCTGCGCTCGCCTACCTGTCTTTGCTGATGAGTCACCCGGAGGCGCAGAAAGTCATTCGGGCGCTGCGCTCGGCCCGCACCCAGGCGTGGATCGCCAAAGACCTGCTGCGTGCCAGCCGACTGCCCCTGAGTTCGAGCGATGACCGGCATGTGAGCTCCGATCTGAAACGGCTCAATAAGGGCAAGCCGCTCTCGCCCATACTGCTGCTCCGAGGCGACCTGACCCACGGAGACAGCCCGCTTACGATCGCCGACGGCTATCACCGGATCTGTGCGGTTTGCCACTTCAACGAGGATGCGCCCGTGCGCTGTCGGATCGCGGCGCTGGAGTGAGCGGACAGGAGGCCGGCCGCTCGAGAGGGCCGTCTCGAGTCACGCGCCGCTCGGTCGTCTGCCGGGATCAATCAGGGCGGTAGCCCTCATGCCGGCACCGCATGCGGTGAGAGTTGCGCAGCTTCCGCCTCTCAACACGAATTGACCGGACATGAATTTACCGTTGTATTCGCCGACGGCGCCCGGTGCCGTCCGAAAGCCGGGGTAGGGCAGAAACGCCGCGCCGGTCCATTCCCATGCATCTCCAAAAAGCTGGCCGAGCTGCGGATGGGCGCCAGGGCGGATTGCGTGGCCTTCAGGTGAGCGTCGTACCAATCCAGAATTCTCTGGAACATGTCGATGTTGTTGGTGCCTTGGCGGGGCGAGTGTCCCTCACCGGCATACAGAACCATCTGGGTCTCCACGCCGAAGTGTTTCAGGGCCCGATACAACCCTTTGGACTGCCCGACCGGATTGGCCGTATCTTCTTCCCCGTCGAGTATCAGGACAGGAGTGTGCGCATTGCGAATGAATGTCGAAGGTGAATTGCGCGCGAACACCTCCGGATGCTCCCAGGGCGTTCCGAAGTACCACTCGTCCGCTGCCGGACCGCTCTCGGTCTCGAACTCGGCCGCCTGATCGAACACGCTGGCACCCGCAACCGCCGCCTTGAAGCGATCGGTCTGAGTGGTGGCCCACACCGACATCTCGCCTCCGTACGACCAGCCGCCGATTCCAAGGCGGTTTGCATCCACTTCGCCACCTGCGATCACGGCATCGAGGACACTCATCAGATCCCGGTAGTCGCCTCCACCCCAGTCGCAGCGGTTGGCCTTGACGAAATCCTCGCCGTAGCCGTTCGAGCCGCGCGGATTCACCAGCAGCACTGCGTACCCGTGACTGGCCAGCAGCTCTCCCCAGGCAACCTCCCAGCCATAGCCTGCAGTGAAATTCGATGCGGGACCCCCGTGCACCAGGAGCACGAGCGGCGCTCGCGCGGCGCTCTCTCGCGCTGATGGCCGCAGCAATGCCGACTCAATCTGACTTCCATCGAAACTGCTGGTCCGGAAGATTTGCGCCGTCGCGAGATGTGTGCTCAGGACGCCCGTTTGCAGATGCGTGAGCTGTGTTAGGTGACCGTCCAGGGCTCGAAGCCAGATCTCCGGCAAGTGAGAAAAGTCCTCCCCCGCGAACGCGAGCTGACCACCCCTGCCGATATCGAAAGCGTCCACGGAAAGCGAGAGAGGGATCAGTGTCGCCGTCCCGCGCCGGTCGAGCCGATAGAGACGATTGTAGAAACCGTCAGCCGCACGAACGAGCAGCTGCGGCTGAGTGCTCCAGTGAACCTCGCTCACGGCTCTGTCCAGAGACTTCGAGGCATCCCCCAGATCATCGCGCCCGATCGTGCCAACGAACAGATCCCGCGCGATCGGCCCATTTGCGGAGGTGGAGCGCAAGGCAAGCTGTTTGCGGTCTGGTGAGAGGATCAGACCCCCGAAGGGTTGCGGCGGGCGCTCAAGCAGGCTGATGGAGCCGTCAGAAACCGACAAGCTGTACAGGGCATCATTGAACTCCTCGGTCCGCGGGGAGTTACTGGCGACCAGGAGAATGTGGCCCGTGTCCTGCCACTGAAATTCATCGATCCGGTAGCCCTCCGTGCGAAGGCGATGCGTCGTGTGAGAGGCGATGTCTGCGATCCACAGGCGCGCCAGGCCGGCATCGAGATCTGCGACCTGCGGGCCGCTTTGCGTGCCTGGGGCGGTGTCCTCGAGGGCGAGGTAGGCGATCGACTTGGCGTCGGGCGACCAGCGGAAGCTCGTCACGCCGAACTTGCGATCCGTGAGAGACACCGGATCGCCCAGCTGCGATGTCAGGAGATAGACCTGCGGTTTGCCTGCGCGGGTGGATAGAAACCCCAGCGCTCGGCCATCAGGCGCCCACTGGGGGAGTCGGTCTGACTTTCCCGGCGGGGTGAGCTCGCGGACCGTCTGGGTACGCAGATCCATGACAGACAGATGTGGAGCATAGTCATCCGAATAGCTCAGCACGAGATAGGCGAGCTGGGTGACATCGGGCGAGAAGTGCAGATCGGCGATCCGGCGGTAGTCGAGTGCCTGCGCAGGGGTCAGTGCATCTTGTGCATGGCTGACGAGGGCCATGGCCGGCAGTATTCCGATACCCAACGAGCGCCACAGGCGACGTGCACGCGCTTTCATGCCACGATCCTCGCTAACGTTCAGCTAAGCTAACCGCACAGCCACGTTGCCGTCTTCCACCGAGGTAGCGCGCTTTGATCAGTTTTAGCGTGGTCAGCGCCGCGGTCGCGTCCGCGCCGGAGCAGAGAATGTACGATTCTGAAAACTTGTCCGTTCGGCGCTATCAGCCGGGCACCAGGATGGTCGCACACGAGCATGCCGAACCATGCTTTGGCGTGGTCATGCAGGGTTGGTTTCTCGAGCGAATCGGCGGGGAAGAGCGGCACTATGCGCGGGGATGCGCCACGTTCTGTCCCGCCGGCACCGTGCATTCCCAGGATTTCGGTCCGCTCGGTGCGCGGCAGATTCTCTTCAGGCCCGACGAATCCTGGCTGGGATGGCTCGGGGGCGCACGGAGCCTGAGGGCGGCAACCTACACCTGCTCGGAGTCCTCTGCCTGCCTCGCTGACAGGCTGCTGTCGGAACTCGGCCAGGATGACGAGTTCTCCGCAATGGCCTGCGAAGGCATTCTTCTGGAACTGGTCGCGGCCTTCGGCAGAACCGGCGCGGCGGCCCGCTCGCGCGAGCAGACGCCACGCTGGCTCCTGAGAGTGCGCGATTTCATCCATGACAATGCTCATTTGCAGCTGGACATGAAGCGCATCGCCGAGGTCGCAAGACGACATGAAGTCCATCTGGCGAGAGAGTTCCGACGATTTTTCGGTTTGCCGATCGGTGGCTACGCCAGGCGGCTGCGAGCTCAGGAGGCAGCGAGGCTGCTGTCCAGCTCGCGCGCCTCCCTCACCGAAGTAGCGCTTTGCTGCGGATTCGCCAGTCACTCTCATCTGTGCCGCGTCTTCAAGGCACATTACGGGCTGACGCCCTCGCAGTTTCGATCCCGCCTCGGCAACTGACCGCGCCCAGTGAAAGGCTCTCAGGTGCTGATCCGTCCTTCCCGAGTCAGCAGCGCCGTCGTGATGGCGGCTTCGGGACTCATTTCAGAGAGAGTGGCTACGAGCAGCTGCCCTGCCTCGATCAGGGCGGCCAATGGCATGGGCTCGAGCCGCTCCAGTACGAACCACATCTGACGGGTGCTCGGATCGATTCTCGTCCGCACGCCCTGGCGCCAGTTCCAGCGCCGGCAGGTGACGCCCCGATCATCGCACCAGACTACCTCTCCGGCAGGGACGGACTCCGCGTGCTCACTGCCGTCCTTGATCGTGTCGAAGAGCTCATGCCCTGCGGCACGAATCAGGCGCGGATGGCCGGCATAGGCGCCTGCGTTTTCACCTCCAACCGGGATCGCATATCCAACACTGATGGCGTTGTATAGATCGACGGCGGCGTTGAGGTTGGGCAGGTGTCCATCGTCTGCCAGGCGTTTCAGTAATGCTTCGGCGGAGGACGGTGTTCGCTGCGGCTTTGCGCCAAAGGCCCGGTACGCGGCGCGCCACGATTCCAGATGGGCTTCCGCCCATACAGGCCTGGACCACGAGGCGCCAACTGCTTCGGCCAGCGCAGTGACCTGCGGATGACGAGGCGAGTTGGCGACCTCGTCGGCCACCACGCTCAGTGCGCAATAGTCGGGTCGGAGTGCAAACACCTCGGCACTGATCGTCGGGATGAAAGCCGCAAGCGCATGGGAGA
>Ga0070741_10008847_pt1 | contig 19934 bp, 16 predicted proteins | sample Coa_R1_4_FD_66440 | JGI IMG/M metagenome (GOLD analysis project Ga0070741, IMG submission 66440) | Surface soil microbial communities from Centralia Pennsylvania, which are recovering from an underground coalmine fire - Coalmine... | ecosystem: Environmental > Terrestrial > Soil > Unclassified ...
ATCGCGGCCAAGCCCACCGACCGCCGCGCGCTCCTCGAAGAGGCGGCCGGCATTTCCGGCCTGCACAATCGCCGGCACGAGGCGGAACTGCGGCTGACGGCGGCCGAGCAGAATCTCGGGCGACTCGACGACGTGGTCGCCGAGATCGATACGCAGCTCGACCAGCTGAAGCGCCAGGCCCGGCAGGCGGTGCGCTACCGCAATCTGTCGGGCGAAATCCGCAAGGCCGAGGCAACCGTCCTCCACGTCCGCTGGCTCGGCGCGAAAGAGCAGCTCGCCGAATCGGAGTCCGCCCTCCTCGACCTCACCCGGATTGCCGAAGACCGCGCCGGCGACCAGGCGCGAGCGGCAACGCGCGAGGCCGAGGCGGCCGCTGCCCTCCCGGCGCTCCGCGACAATGCAGTGCGCGCCGGCGCGGCGCTGCAGCGGATCGTCGCCGCGCGCGAAACGCTCGATCACGAGGAAGCGCGCGTGAAGGAGCGGCTGGCCGAACTCGACCGCCGGCTCTCGCAACTTGCCGATGATATCAGGCGCGAGGAGCGCATGGTCGCCGACAACGGCGTGATCCTGGCGCGGCTGGACGAAGAAGAGCGCGGCCTCGAAGCAGCGCATGCCGCGATGGACGAACGGCAGGCGGCCGCGGCCGAGCGGCGTCAGGCCTGCGAGGACGCCCTCGCCGAAAGCGAGCGGCGACTGAACGGGCTCACGCACGAACTGGCCGAGGTGACCGCACGGCGCGGCGAACTCGAACGGGCGCTGGCCGAAGCGAGCGACCGTATTGCGCGCCAGCGGCGCGAACTGGAGGACGTCGAGCGCGAACTCTCGATCCTCGACGAGGCCGCCAAGGATACCGCCGCCGTTACTCTCGCCAGGAACGAACTCGAAGCAGCGGAAATCTCGCTTCAGTCCGCCGAGCGGGATGCCCTCGCCGCGGAAGCCCGGACCGCGGAGGCGCGGACCCGCAATGCGGAAGCGCGACCGCCGCTCGCCGAAGCGGAACAGGCGCTCAGCCGTATCGAGGCCGAGTCGGCGACGCTGGTCGCGCTTCTCGCCACCACCCGCGTCGAGGGCGAGACGCCGATTCTCGACAGCGTGAAGGTGACGCACGGCTACGAGGAAGCGCTCGGCGCCGCCTTCGGCGACGATCTCGATGCTTCGACCGACGACGCGGCGGCGGTTCACTGGCGGATGGTCGGCGCTGCCGACGGGGATCCGCGGCTGCCGCCGGGCAGCGAACCGCTGTCCAACTACGTCGAGGCGCCGCCGGTACTCTCGCGCCGCCTCGCACAGACCGGGATTGTCGCGCCCGGCGACGGCCCTGCCCTGCAGGCCCTGCTGAAGCCGGGACAACGGCTGGTAACGCGGGCGGGCGACCTCTGGCGCTGGGACGGCTACACCGCCGCGGCCGGGTCGTCGAAGGCGGCGGCGCAGCGTCTGGCCAGCCGCAACCGGCTGACCGAACTCGACGCCGCGGCGATCGCGGCGCGCGCTGCCGTTGCCGAGAAATGGGCGGCCCTCGAGGCCACGTCCGCAGCGATGCGGACGGCGGAAAGCGAGGAGCGCAGTGCCCGCGATGCATGGCGGAGCGCGCAGAAGAGCGTCGACGAGAGGCGGGCGGCGCTTGCCGCGGCCGAGCGCGAATCGGCCCGCGTGGCGACACGGAGAAGCGCACTCGGCGAGGCGCAGAGCCGGCTCGCCCAGGCGATCGCCGAAGAGGAGACGCGCCGGTCAGATGCGGCGAACGGCCTGGCGTCGACGGCCGATCCGGCTGCGCTCGCCCCCGGCCTCGCCGCAGCGCGCGAACGGGTCGCGGCGGACCGGGCCGCCCTCGCGGAAGCGCGCGGGGCTGTCGAGAGCCTTGCCCGTGAGGCGGAAATGCGCGCCAGGCGCCTCGCCTACATCGCGGCGGAGCGCAAGAACTGGCAGGAACGGGGCGCCAATGCCGAGGCGCAGATCGGCATTCTGTCCACCCGCCGGGACGAGGCGGCTGCCGAACGCGCGCGGCTGGCGGAAGAGCCGGCGAGGATCGAGACGAAACGCGTCGCCCTTCTCTCCGAAATCGCCGCGGCGGAACAGGCCCGCAAGGAAGCCGCGGATGCGCTCTCCATCGGCGAGAACGCGCTCGCCGAGGCCGATCGCAGCGCCCGCGCCGCGCTCGACGCGCTGGCCGAGGCGCGCGAGCAGCGCGGGCGCGCCGAGGAACGCGCCGTCGCATCGCGCGAGCGGCTCGTCGAGGTGACCACGCGCATCCGTGAAGCGCTCGACTGCACGCCGGAGGAGACCGCGGCGGCCGCGGGGCTGCGCGCGGGCGATGCGGTGCCGCAGCTCGGCGAGACGGAGGCGCGGCTCGAACGCTACAGGCAGGAGCGCGAACGGCTGGGCGCCGTGAACCTGCGCGCCGAGGCTGAAGCAAACGAGGTTGCGGAGCGGCGGAATGCGATCGTGGCGGAGCGCGACGACCTGGTCGCGGCGATCCACCGCTTGCGGCAGGGCATCGGCAGCCTCAACAAGGAAGGCCGCGAGCGGCTCACCGCCGCCTTCGGCACGGTCAACGCGCATTTCCAGCGCCTCTTCACGCACCTCTTCAGCGGCGGGGTTGCGGAACTGCAGCTGACCGAGTCGGACGATCCCCTCGAAGCGGGTCTGGAGATTCTCGCGCGTCCGCCGGGCAAGAAGCCGCAGATCATGACGCTCCTGTCGGGCGGCGAGCAGGCCCTGACGGCAATGGCGCTCATCTTCGCCGTGTTCCTCACCAATCCGGCGCCGATCTGCGTCCTGGACGAGGTCGACGCACCGCTCGACGACGCCAATGTCGAGCGCTTCTGCAATCTGCTTGACGAAATGACCCGCTCGACGAACACACGGTTCGTGGTGATCACTCACAACCCGATCACGATGAGCCGCATGAACCGGCTCTTCGGCGTGACCATGGCCGAGCGCGGCGTCTCGCAGCTCGTCTCGGTCGACCTGCAGACTGCGGAGCGCTTCCGCGAAGCCGGATAGGATATCCGGCATGACGCCGGATCCGGATGCCCTCCTCGCCTGGTACGACCGCCATGCGCGCAAGCTGCCCTGGCGGGTCGGGCCGAAGGAGCGTGCCCGCGGCGTCGTGCCCGATCCCTATCGCGTGTGGCTGTCCGAGGTCATGCTGCAACAGACGAGCGTGGCGGCGGTGAAGCCGCGCTACGACGATTTCGTCGCGCGCTGGCCGAACGTCGCGGCGCTGGCGGCGGCGGCGCGCGAGGATGTCATGCGGGCGTGGACCGGCCTCGGCTACTACGCCCGCGCCCGCAACATGAAGGCCTGCGCCGATGCCGTGGTAGCGAAGCACGGCGGCGTGTTTCCGCGGACGGCGGAAGGTCTCCGCGCCCTCCCCGGCATCGGCGCCTATACCGCGGCTGCGGTCGCGGCGATTGCCTTCGACGAGCCGGTCGCCGTGGTCGATGCCAATATCGAGCGGGTGATCGCCCGCCTTTTCGCCATTGAGACGCCGGTGCCGGCAGCCAAGGCGGAGATCAGCCGTCGGCAGCAATCGCTGACGCCCTCCCGGCGCGCCGGCGATTTCGCCCAGGCGATGATGGACCTCGGTTCGGCGATCTGTACGCCGAAGCGGCCGGCATGTGCGCTCTGTCCGTTTTCGGGCACCTGCGTGGCGCATGCACGCGGCGCTGAGGATGCGTATCCGCGCCGCGGCGAAAAGGCTCCGCGGCCGGAGCGCTTTGGCATCGCCTTTGTCGCCCGTCGCCGGGATGGCGCGGTGCTGCTCCGGCGCCGGGCCGATAGCGGTCTGCTCGGCGGGATGGTCGAGGTGCCCGGGAGCGAATGGACGAGTCTTCAGGCTGACTTCGGCGCGATTTCTCACGCGCCGCTTGAGGCGGAGTGGCGGCCCATGCCCGGTCCGGTCGTCCACGTCTTCACCCACTTCCGGCTCGAACTTGCCGTCATGGCCGCGAGCGTGGCCGACGAGGCCTCGCCGCCGCCCGGCTGCTGGTGGGAGCCGGGCGCCTCGCTGCCCTACCAGGCACTGCCCAGCGTCATGAAGAAGGTGATCGAGGCGGCAATACCGGGCGCGACGGCCAAGGGTCGTTCCGACAGGGTCGGGAGAGTGGCGTGAGCGGCATCAAGCACATCGTCTTCGATCTCGGCAATGTGCTCGTCCGCTGGGACCCCGAAATCCCGTACCGGCGCCTCATCCCGGATGCGGCGGCGCGGCGGCGCTTCCTCGACGAGGTCTGCAACAGCGCCTGGCTTGCCAAGACGGATGCCGGCGCGACCTGGGCGGAAGCGGAGGCCGAACTCATCGTCGCCCATCCCGCCGACGCCGCGATGATCCGCGAATTCCGGAGGCACCATGCCGAGATGCTTCCCGGTCCGATCGAGGAGAGCACGGCCATTGCCAACCGCCTCATCGACGCCGGCTATGACGTGACCGCGCTTACCAATTGGGCGGCGGACACTTTTCTCGAAGCCGAGCAGCGTTTCCCCGTCTTCCGGCGATTTCGCGGGGTGACGGTCTCGGCGCGCATCGGCACGGTGAAGCCCGACGCCGCGATATTCCGGCATCATGCGGAGACCTTTGGCCTTCAACCCGCCGCCACCCTCTTTTTCGACGACAGCCCCAGGAACGTCGCGGCGGCCCGTGCCGCCGGGTGGAATGCCGAGGTGTTCGTCGATCCTGACGGCCTGCGGCGCGACCTGGCCCGCCACGGCATTCCCTTGAAGTGACCATGTCACATGCCTATAGTCACATCATGAACCGGGAAGTCTCAAAATCGGTCTTCAAGGCGCGGGCGCTGCAGCTGCTCCGCGAAGTCGAAGCGACGGGACAGCGGCTGGTGATCACCGACCGCGGCAAGCCGGCGATCGAGGTTCGGCCCTACGAACCAACGGAGCACGACGCTCTGAAGGACTTGCGGGGCTCGGTTCTGTCCTTCGATCGTCCGCTCGATCCCGTGGGTGAGGAAGACTGGGAGCGTGCGGATCGGATCGATCCGCCGTGATCGTCCTTGATACCCACGCGCTGGTTTGGTGGGTCAGCGGTCAGGCAGGCCTGCTCGGTGCCGGCGCGGCCGCCGCAATCGAACGTGAGAGATCTACTGATGGAATCAGGATTTCCTCCATATCGGCGTGGGAGATTGCGTTGCTGGTTGAGCGCCAGCGACTGACCTTGAATCGTGAAGTTTCAAGCTGGCTGGCCAAGGTCGAGCAAATCCCCGGGGTTGCCTTCGTGCCGGTAACCAACGCGGTCGCAATCGAGGCCGTGAACCTGCCCGGCAACTTTCATCGCGATCCCGCCGACCGGATGATCGCCGCGACGGCTCGCATTCTGAACGCATCCGTGGTTACCAAGGACAGTCGGCTCATCGACTATCCGCACATCGCGACCTTGTGGTGAGCGGCTAGCCGCCGGCGGTCGCCATTTCGCGCCGGATCGCCGCGCGGAGTTCGTCGATCGGCGCCCGCTCCCCGCCGCGGTCGAAATGCCAGAACGTCCAGCCGTTGCAGGCGTCGAGCCCCTGCACCAGCGCGCCGACGCGATGGATCGAGCCGGTGTGCTCGCCGGCGCGAAGCGTTCCGTCTGCACGCACCTCGGCGCGATGCCGGGCGCGGCCGTCGGTGAGGATTGCGCCGGGCGAAATGATGCCGCTTTCAACCAGCGTCCCGAACGCGACGCGCGGCTCGGCCCGCTTGCCGGAGGAAATTTCCAGCGCCGTTGTCGGCGCCGGCTCCACCGCCGCGATCCGCGCCGTCGCGGCGGCGATATACTCCGCCTCGCGCTCGACGCCGACGAAATGGCGGCCGAGGCGCTTCGCTACCGCGCCGGTCGTCCCGGTGCCGAAGAACGGGTCGAGCACTACATCGCCGGGCTTCGACGAAGCCAGCAGGATGCGGTGGAGGAGCGCCTCCGGCTTCTGTGTCGGATGGACCTTCCTGCCGCCCTCGCCCTTCAGCCGCTCATTCCCGGTGCAGATCGGAAAGAGCCAGTCGGAGCGCATCTGGATGTCGTCATTGCCGCGCTTCAGGGCCTCGTAGTTGAACGTATAGCTCTTGGCGGCCGGATCGCGGCTCGCCCAGATCATCGTCTCGTGGGCATTGGTGAAGCGGCGGCCGCGGAAGTTCGGCATCGGGTTGGTCTTGCGCCAGACGATGTCGTTGAGGATCCAGAAGCCGAGGTCCTGCAGCATCGTCCCGACGCGGAAGATGTTGTGATAGGAGCCGATTACCCAGAGCGTGCCGTTCGGCTTCAGCACGCGGCGGCACGCCAGCAGCCAGGCGCGCGTGAAGGCGTCGTAATCGGCGAAGCTGGCGAACCGGTCCCAGGCGTCGTCGACCGCATCGACCTCGGACTGGTCGGGCCGGGTCAGCCTGCCCTCGAGCTGGAGGTTATAGGGCGGGTCGGCAAAAACGAGGTCGACCGAGGCGGCCGGCAGCCTCGCCAGTTCGCTCACGCAATCGCCCTGGAGGATCGAATCGAGCCACGGCAGCTCCGCCGCTTTTTGACGCGCCTGCCCCATCCGAACGCCCACCCGTACGCAACAACACGCTTGATCCATCCTTGCCGGACAAGGTGAAGGCCGGGTTAGGCGGCATGGTTAAGCGGAGGTGAACCATGCGCCGAGGGGAGGCCGGGGGCGCAGAAAGCGTGCTTTGCAACGCGCCGCGGCCGGGCTAGAGCTTCCGCGCCATCCCCAGGTCCGGACCGCCTCTCCCATGCTCATCCTCTTCGACTGCGACGGCGTGCTCGTCGATTCCGAGATCATCGCCGCCCGGGTCGACGCAGATCACTTGCGAAAGGTCGGCTACGAGATCACCCCGCAGGAAGTCACCCACCGCTTTGCCGGCCTCACCAGCAGCGCCATCGTCGAGATCGTCGAGCGCGAGACCGGCAGGCCGCTGCCGGAGGGCTTTCTCGAGGAGCAGAAGGAAGAGCTCGATCGCCGGCTGGCCAACGAACTCACGGTAGTTCCGGGGGTCCCGGAGCTGCTCGACCGTCTCGACCGCTCACGCGACTTGCGTGCGGTCTGCTCCAATTCCTCGATGCAGCGCCTGCACATATCGCTCGAGCGGACGCGGCTCTATGACCGGTTCGCACCCAACATCTTCTCGGCGGTGGAGGTGCGCGACCGCCGGCCGAAGCCGGCACCGGATGTTTACCTCCATGCCACCGAGACGCTCGGCTTTCACGCCCGCGATACGATCGTTCTCGAGGACTCGGTCTTCGGCATCCGCGCGGCACGCGATGCCGGCTGCCGTGTCATCGGCTTCACCGGCGGCGCCCACACCTGGCCCGGCCACGCCGACATGCTCATCGATGCCGGCGCCGAGACGGTGATCAAGCGGATCGGCGACCTGCCGCAAATCGCCGAAGCCGTGATGAGCTGGGAAGGGATGCCTGACTGAGCCTCGAATCGGACGCCCTAGATCGGCGCGGGTAGCAGCCCGACCACACTGGTCGCCCCCCACAGCTCCTCGTTGTCAATTGAACGGAAATACGCGGGCCTAGCAGCTCCACGCTTTTCAAGAAACCGCAACGCGCTCGCCGCTTCATGAACACCAATCTGCGCCCGACGGGCGAGAGTGGAAATCTTCCGCCATTCCCATTTTGGCTCCAAGAGAGAGGCATAGAGTTTAGCCTCTACATCACTATCAAATTTGGTCAGAATTTCAGCCAACGGCCAAGACTCCCTTGCCAACTTCAGTGGGTGTCGCAGCCGCGCTACCTCGCCTCCGCTGTGAAAGACACGTACGTAAGTTGTGAACTCGCCCCAAGCTTCACTTTCCATTTTGAACGAATGTCCGCGCTCGGTCGAGACTCGCACCGGATCTGGAAAGCTCGGATGAAGTGTATATTCAACCTTCGCAATATCTTCCATGACGTTCGACCCACCCTCAATGAATAGGCAAAAAGCGAACAAATCTCGATCATGTTTGTTTCGAGAATACCTACAATATTGGCCTATTCTGAAGTCATACATTCCCGATACCGTAGGCCCGGAATATCTCTATTCTATCGGACGTGCAGACCATTCGTACAGATCGTTGATACACAAAGAAAGGCGGCACTTCCCACTTGAGGCCTTTGCGGTCGATAAGCTCGATATCGATGGGCTCGACATCCGAAAGCTGAGTCAATACCTCGCTGGGTATTCTGATCTCTGTCCCCGCAACGGGTCCACGAACGGGTCGGACGAGGGCTTTCTTACCCGCATAGTTGAGAAAGCATCGGCCTGCGTCCCAACTGATCCCACCTATGTCGAAGCCGGCGAGGTCGACATCAGGCGATAGTACGATCGAGTAGCTATGAGTTAATCTTTTATCAAAAATGTCTTTTCTGAAGAAGGCCAGCAACGCGACGATCAAAATCACTAACGCCAACACTCCTATCATGCCGAAAATCAGGGGAGCGCGGTCTGCCTTCTCGGAGGTAGCGGCTAGAACTCCGATGGCGGCCTCAACAACAAGAACCACGAGCGCGAAAAAGCCAAGCAGCGTTCTCACGCTGGCAATCGCCGCAGACCTGAGTTCTTGGGTTGCGCCCATGCGTAAGTTTAGTTTAGTCCGGCAATGTAAGCTATCTCGAAACTACTCAACGTGTTATGCTATCAGCCAAGCCTGTCTCTCAAGGCTCTCCCTACTCCGCCGCCTCGACGTAGGGCTGCGGCTTCTCCCACTTCAGCTTCGGTTGCCGCGCAGCGCGCGTTTCATCGAGCCGCCGCCGCGGCGCCAGCATCGGCGCCTGGTGGAAGCGCTCAGTCTCGCCCCGCTTCGCCCGCATGACGAGATCGCGAAGCGTGGCCACGAACAGGTCGAGCGAGGCCTTCGATTCGGACTCGGTCGGCTCGATCAGGAGCGCACCGTGGACGACCAGCGGGAAATACATGGTCATCGGGTGGAAGCCCTCGTCGATCATCGCCTTGGCGAAGTCGAGCGTGGTGACGCCGGTGCCTTCCAGGAAGCGGTCGTCGAAAAGCGCCTCGTGCATGCATGGCCGGTCGCCGAAGGGCTGACTCATCAGGTCGGCGAGCCCGGCCCGGATGTAGTTGGCGTTGAGGACGGCATCCTCCGAGGCTTGCCGCATGCCGTCGGCGCCGTGCGACAGCATGTAGCTCATCGCGCGGACGAACATGCCCATCTGCCCGTGGAACGCCGTGATCCGGCCGAAGGGGGTCGCGCTGTCGCCCGACTGTCGGCGAGTCTCGACGAATTCCGCGCCGTCCGCGGTGAGCCGCACGAAGGGCACCGGCGCGAAGGGCGCTAGCTTCTTCGAGAACACGACCGGCCCCGCCCCCGGTCCGCCGCCGCCATGCGGCGTCGAGAACGTCTTGTGGAGGTTGATGTGCATGGCGTCGACGCCGAGGTCCCCCGGCCGCACCTTGCCGACGATGGCGTTGAAATTGGCGCCGTCGGCATAGAAGTAGCCGCCGGCAGCATGCACCGCGTCGGCGATCGCGACGACCTCGCGCTCGAACAGGCCGCAGGTATTCGGGTTGGTCAGCATGATCGCCGCGACATCGGGCCCGAGCCGCTCGATCACCGCCGATGGATGTACGGTCCCGTCCGGTCCCGCGGGAACGTTGACCACCTCGAAGCCGATCAGGGCCGCGGTGGCGGGATTGGTGCCGTGCGCCGATTCGGGGACGAGCACGGTCCTGCGATTGTCGCCGGCGGCGGTGAGCGCAGCCTTGATCGCCATCATGCCGCAGGCCTCGCCATGGGCGCCGGCCTTCGGACTCATGGCGACCGATTCCATGCCGGTCATCGCCAGCAGCCAGCGGCCGAGTTCGGCGATCAGCTCGATCGCGCCCGGCACGGTCGAGAGCGGCTGCAGCGGATGGATGTCGGCAAAGCCGGGCAGGCGCGCCATCTTCTCGTTGATGCGCGCATTGTGCTTCATCGTGCAGGAACCCAGCGGATAGATGCCGGCGTCGATCGCGTAGTTCTTCTGGCTGAGGCGCACGTAATGGCGCATCGCTTCCGGTTCGGAGAGCCCGGGCAGGTCGAGGGGAGCCTTGCGCGCGTGCCTGCCGAGCCGCGACCGCACCTGCGGCGCCTCGGCGACATCGACGCCGGTCGTCTCGTGGCGCCCTACTTCGAAGAGGAGCGGCTCCTCGATCTGGAGCGCACGGTTGCCGGTGAACGTTCTTGCCTCGCCGGCGCCTGGCGGCTCGGGTGCGGTCGGGCGGCCTTCGCTCTGCATCACAGCACCTCCTCCAGCGCCCGCACGAAGGCATCGCGGTCTTCGTCGGTGTTCACCTCGGTCGAGGCCACGACGACGAGGTCGGCAAGTTCGGGCCGGGCGGGCTCCAGCCGTGACACGGGTACGCCGCCAAGCACGCCGAGCGCCGCCAGCTTCTCGACCAGCGCCGCGGCGTTGCCGGGAACGCGGATGGTGAACTCGTTGAAAAACGAGTCGTTGAGCACGCTTACGCCGGTTACCTCGGAAAGCGATTCAGCCAGCTTCACCGCATTGGCGTGGTTGAGCGCGGCGAGCCGCGAAAGCCCCAACTCGCCGAGCAGCGACATGTGGATCGTGAAGGCGAGCGCGCAGAGGCCGCTATTGGTGCAGATGTTGGAGGTCGCCTTGTCGCGGCGGATGTGCTGTTCGCGCGTCGAGAGCGTCAGCACGAAGCCGCGGCGCCCTTCGGCATCGACGGTCTCGCCGCAGAGCCGGCCGGGCATCTGACGGACGTATTTCTGCCGCGTCGCGAAGAGCCCGACATAGGGCCCGCCGAAGGTGAGCGGATTGCCGATCGACTGGCCTTCGCCGACCACGATGTCGGCGCCCTGCGCTCCCGGCGGCTCGATCGCGCCAAGCGCTACCGCCTCGGTGAAAACCGCGACCAAAAGCGCGCCGGCGGCGTGGGCCTTCTCGGCAATCGGCGCGAGGTCGATGAGATGGCCGTAGAAGGATGGCGACTGGACCACGACGCATGACGTATCGGCGTCGATCGCGGCCATGATCGCCTCGCTGCCCGTCGGGTCCGGCGGAAGAGCGGTGACGCTGTCGCCGGCCATGCCGGAGACGGTCTCCACGACGGCGCGATACTGCGGGTGGAGGCCGCCGGAGAGTACGGCCTTCCGCCGTCTGGTCAGGCGGTGCGCCATGAGAACGGCCTCGGCGGTCCCGGTCGAGCCGTCGTACATGGAGGCGTTCGCCACCTCCATGCCGGTGAGGTTCGCCACCTGCGTCTGGAACTCGAAGAGGTATTGCAGCGTGCCTTGCGCAATTTCCGGCTGGTAAGGCGTGTAGGAAGTGAGGAACTCGGAGCGCTGGATCAGGTGGTCGACGCTTGCCGGCACGTGGTGCCGGTAAGCACCGGCGCCGACGAAGAAAGGGCCGCTCCCCGCCGGCACGTTCCTGGCCGCCATCCGCCCGAGAATGCGCTCGACCTCGATCTCGCTCTTCGCCAGCGGCAAATCGAGGAGGCCGTTGAGGCGCTTGTCCGCCGGAATGTCGGCGAAGAGCGCGTCGATCGACGGCACGCCGATCTTCCAGAGCATCGCGGCGCGGTCGGCGTCGTCATGGGGGAGAAAACGCATCGCGGCCTCAGAGCGTTTCGGTGAATGACTTGTAGGCGCCGGCATCCATGAGCCCGTCGATGTCGGCGGGCCGGGCCAGCTTCAGCTTCATGAACCAGCCATCGCCTTCGGGCGACGCGTTGACCAGCGCCGGCGTGTCCGTGAGCGCCGTATTGACCGCGACGACCTCGGCATCGGCGGGCGTGAAGACCTCGCTCGCCGCCTTGACCGACTCGACCACCGCGGCCACGTCACCCTTGGCGAGTTTCTTGCCGGGCTCGGGCAATTCGACAAAGACCACGTCGCCCAGCTGCTCCTGCGCATATTGGCTGATGCCGAGATACGCATAGTCGCCGTCGATGCGGATCCATTCGTGATCCCTGGTGTAGCGGGCGGTCATCGTCTCTCGTCTCCTCAACCGGATTTGCGGAAATAGCGGTGCGGCACGAAGGGAAGCGCGGCGACCTCAGCCGGCACGCGGCTTCCCCGCAGTTCGATGCCGACCCTGGTGCCGATCCCGGCGAACGGCGCCGCGACATAGCCCATCGCTATCGGCCGTCCGATGGTGGCGCCGAAGCCACCCGAGGTCACCTTGCCGATCTCACCGCCGGCCTCGTCGAAAATCGCGGCGCCTTCGCGCACCGGGCTCTTGCCCTCCGGGAGAAGGCCGACGCGTTTGCGCGGCGGACCGTCGATCAGCTCGTCGAGGATGCGTGCCGCACCGGGAAAGCCGCCCTCCTCGCGCCGCCGCCTGGCGATGGCGAAGCCGAGATCGGCCTCGACCGGGCTCGTCTCCATGTCGATATCGTGCCCGTAGAGACAAAGCCCTGCTTCGAGGCGCAGCGAGTCGCGGGCGCCGAGGCCAATGGGCAGCACTTCCGGTTCGGCGAGCAACGCGCGGGCGATCGCCTCGGCCTTGTCGGCAGGCATCGAGATCTCGAACCCGTCCTCGCCGGTATAGCCGGAACGCGACATATGACAGTCAATGCCGTCAAACGAGAGGCCGCCCCGCGCCGTCATGAAGCCAAGGTTGGCTGCGGCCGGCACGTGCCGCGCCAGCACTGCCGCGGCGGCCGGTCCCTGCAATGCGAGAAGTGCCCGCTCCTCGCCAAGGTGAAGAACCACGGGCGCCGTCAGGTGCCGCTGCAGGTGGGAAAAGTCGTATTCCTTGCGCGCGGCGTTGACGACCAGCATCAGCGTGCCGTCGTTTTCCGCGGCCGACGAGCGGGTGACCATCAGGTCGTCGATGATCCCGCCATCGCCGGACAGGAGAAGGGTGTAGCGGATGCGGCCCGGGGCAAGGCCGGTCAAATCCCCGGGTGTCAGCGCTTCAAGGGCGGCGGCCGCGGTTGCGTGGTCGGGCCCGCGCACGAAGGCCTGGCCCATGTGGGAAACATCGAACAGGCCGGCGGCACTCCGCACGTGCTTGTGTTCGGCGATGATGCCGGTCGGGTATTGGACCGGCATGGCATATCCCGCGAACGGCACCATCCGCGCACCGAGCTCGCGATGCAGCGCGGCGAGGGGCGTTTCCTTCAGGTCCGCGACGGTTTCGGCCATGGTGCTCCGGGGGGCAAGCAAGCGACGGTCGCGGCAACCGTTCAACCGGTCCCGCGCCCCCTCTGTCCCTGCACCTGAGAGATTTCCCGCGGGCAAGACCCGCGGTTGCTCCTTCGGTGAGCTGCCGCAAGTGGCGGCAGCTGCTTTCCAGAGCGTCGTCGACCGTCCGGTCCTGCGGCCTGAGAGTTTCCGGGGCGGTTGCTCCTTCGGCGCCGGGCCTCATCGGCCCGGTCTCTCCCGGCGGTCGTTCAGTCAGATCGGCCGGAACGCGACGCCGTCCCAGCCAGAATCGACTCTATGCCGCCGCCCCGGCCAGTCAATCGGCAGGAGCCGGCGATCAGCTCTTTTTTCCTTCGTCGAAGCCGACATAGACAATCAGGTCGCGGTCGGCGGGCGCGACCTTGAAGGAAATCTCCTGCACGAAGGTGAAGTCGCCGCGGACCGTCGAGGTCGCGAGCGTCGCCGGCACCTTGTAGAGTTGCGAGAAGAGCGGCTTGCCGGCGGTATTGCTCTGTTTCACGACGGCAACCCGCACCGGCAAGGTGACGTTCCCCGGCGCGCCCTTCGGCCCGCCGACCACGCTTCCCGAAATACCGAGCTTGATGTTCATGGTGTCGGACGTCGGATGGCATTCCCGTGCCGTCTTGCCGATCGAGGCCTGGTATTTGACCCAGCCGGCTTCGCCCTGGTGGGCGCGGTCGTACACGGAGAGCGCTTCGGTGCCGCCGCGAATGTCGACCGGCGGACAGTAGGGCGTCGCGAAGTCGGCGGCCGTCAGGACTTTCCGGTTATCGGCCGGTGCGACGAAAAGGCCTGAGCTTCCCGATGTATTGCAGCCCGCCAACAGCAGCCCCGCCATCAACGGCAAGGCGGCAGCAAGCACGTAGCGATAGCGGCTACCCTCTTTGGTTGTCATGGAATCACCCTCCCCGTCCCCGTTCCTTGATACAGCCCGACGGCAGTCGACGCACCGCCGGAAAGGCGCCGGCAGCAACGATCGATGGAAATGCGCCTTTTGTCTGGCTTTATCCTCTGCTTGCGGCGCGGCTCCCCGGCGCGGTAATTTCGGGGGCGGCCAGCGGCCGCTTCGGTGAGGCACCTCATTCAGTGAAATATGTAAGCACGCGTGGCGAGGCTCCGGCACTCGGCTTCTCCGACGTTCTCCTAGCCGGGCTGGCCAGCGACGGTGGCCTCTACGTTCCCGAGGTCTGGCCCGCGATTTCCGCGGCGGAGATTTCCGGCTTCTCCGGAGCACGCTACGAGACCGTCGCCGCCGACATTATCGGGCGGTTCGTCGGGAGCGACATTCCCGCGGCGGATCTGGCGCAAATGTGCCGCGAGGCCTACGCGGCATTCCGCCATGATGCGGTGGCGCCGCTCGTCCAGCTCGGCCCCGGCCTTTGGGCGCTGGAACTGTTCCATGGCCCGACGCTCGCCTTCAAGGACGTGGCGATGCAGCTTCTGTCGCGGCTGATGGACTACGTCCTCGCCCGGCGGCGGAGCCGCGTCACGATCATCGGCGCCACGTCCGGGGACACCGGCGGCGCAGCGATCGAAGCATTCCGGGACAGGAAGAATCTCGACGTCTTCATCCTCTTCCCCAAGGGCCGCGTATCCCCGGTCCAGCAGCGGCAGATGACGACCAGCGGCGCAGCGAACGTCCATGCCATCGCCGTCGACGGCGACTTCGACGACTGCCAGGCCCTGGTGAAGGCGCTCTTCAACGACGCCCGGCTCCGCCGCGAGCTTTCGCTTGCGGGGGTGAACTCGATCAACTGGGCGCGCATCGTGGCGCAGGTGGTCTATTATTTCACGGCCGCGGTCGCCCTCGGTTCGCCCGGCCGCAAGGTCAGCTTCACGGTCCCGACCGGCAACTTCGGCGATATTTTCGCAGGCTATGCCGCCAAGCGCATGGGGCTGCCGATCGAGCGCCTCGTGGTCGCGACTAACGTCAATGACATCCTGTCGCGAACGCTGGCGAGCGGACGTTACGAGCGGCGGACCGTCACCGCGACAGCGTCCCCGTCGATGGATATCCAGGTGTCGTCGAATTTCGAACGTCTCCTCTTCGAGGCTTACCAGCGCGACGCCTCGACCGTCCGCGCCCTGATGGGCGAATTGACGGCAACGGGCCGGTTCACCATCGCGGCCAAACCGCTTGCCACGATCCGCCGCGACTTTGCCGGAGAGAGCATCGACGAGGCGGCGACCACAGCAACCATCGCGGCGACGCTTAAGGAGACCGGGTTCCTCGCCGATCCGCATACGGCAGTGGGAATCGCGGCAGCCCGGCGTCAGCCCGCGAGCCGCACTCCCATGGTGGTGCTGGCGACGGCGCATCCGGCCAAGTTTCCCGACGCGGTCGAGAAAGCCTGCGGCATCCGTCCTGCGCTGCCGGCCGGGTTCGACGGGATCCTCCGCCGCAAGGAAGAGTTCGCATCGCTTCCCAACGATCGCGCCGCGGTCGCTGAGTTCATCCAGTCGCGCGCCCGCGCGGTTCACGAGAAGGTCTGAAGATGGGTGCCCGCGTAACGCGTCTCGAATCGGGCCTTCAGGTCGTCACGCATCAGATGGAACAACTGGAAAGCGCCGCCCTTGGCGTCTGGGTCGGCGCCGGCTCCCGTTCCGAACGCGAGGACGAGCACGGGCTGTCGCATCTCCTCGAGCACATGGCCTTCAAGGGCACCCAAACCCGCTCGGCGCGCGACATCGCGGAGGAAATCGAGGCGGTCGGCGGCGAGGTCAACGCCGCGACAAGCGTCGAGACCACCTCCTACTATGCCCGCATTCTCAAGAACGACGTCCCGCTGGCTCTCGACATTCTCAGCGACATCCTCGCCAACTCGGTCTTCGACGGCGAGGAGCTGGCGCGCGAGCAGCACGTCATCCTGCAGGAGATCGGCGCGGCCCTCGACACGCCGGAGGACCGGGTCTTCGACATCTTCGCGGAGAGCGCCTTTCCCCAGCAGCCGATCGGACGGACGATCCTCGGCACGCCGGAAACGGTTAAGGCGACGCGCCCGCCGATGCTCGGCGCCTACCTCGACCGCCATTATCGCGGGCCGGCGATGGTGGTCGCCGCCGCCGGCGCCGTCGACCATGACGGCCTGGTCAAGCTCGCCGCCGAGAAATTCAGCTACCTGTCGCGCGAGGCCGGTCCGGCTCCGGTCGCGGCAGCCTATCGCGGCGGCGATGCGCGGGTCGACCGCGACCTGATGGAAACGCAGGTGATCCTCGGCTTTGAGGGCGTCCCCTACGGCTCGAAGGACTTCTATACCGCCCAGATACTCGCCTCGGTGATCGGCGGCGGAATGTCGTCGCGCCTCTTCCAGGAAGTGCGGGAGAAGCGCGGCCTCTGCTACTCGATCTATGCTTTCCACTGGAGCTTTGCCGATACCGGCATATTCGGCGTGCACGCCGCGACCGGACCGGACGATGTCGGCAAGCTGATGCCGGTGGTGCTCGACGAGCTCGAGCGCGCCGCCGAGGATATCGACGAGAAGGAGATCCAGCGCGCCCGCGCGCAGCTGCGCGCCGGACTCCTGATGACGCTGGAGAGCCCGGCCTCGCGCGCCGGTCAGATGGCACGGCAGCTCCTCCTTTTCGGCCGGCTCATTCCGTTCGACGAACTGGTGACGATGATCGACGCTATCGACGCGCGCGCGGTGCGCGACCTCGCCGCCGGCCTGCTTGCGGGCAGCGCGCCGACGCTGGCCACCGTCGGTCCGGTGCGTGGCCTCATCGAGCGGGACCGGATCGCCGCGCGCTTCGGCGCAACCGTCGGCGCGTAGGGCGAGGCGATGGCCTTCCTCCGCTCCATCTCGACCCTCAACCAGACGCCGACCCTCCGCGGCGCGCGGGTGATTCTGCGCGCCCCGACCCTTGCCGACTATCCGCAATGGGCGAAGCTGCGCGAGGTCAGCCGCGCCTTCCTCGCCCCGTGGGAACCGATCTGGCCGGCCGACGACCTCACCAAGATCGCGTTCCGGCGGCGCATCAAGCGCTATCAGCGTGAAATCCGCGCCGGCACGGGCTACCCGTTCTTTATCTTCGCGCTCGACGGCGAAACCTTGGTTGGCGGCCTGACGCTGGCGCAGGTGCAGCGCGGCGTAACCCAGTCGGGCGTGCTCGGCTACTGGATGGGCGCGCCCTATGCCGGCAAGGGCCTGATGAGTTCGGCAGTCCGCGCCCTCATCGGCTACGCCTTCGACACGCTTCACCTCAACCGCATCGAGGCGGCGTGCCTGCCCCACAACGAGGCGTCGATCCACCTCCTCGAAAAGGTCGGATTTCAGCGGGAAGGCTATGCGCGGCGGTTCCTCTGCATAGACGGGCGGTGGCAGGACCACCTTCTCTACGGCCTCGTGCGTGACGATCCGCGCCGCTGAGCGGGCGCGGGCGCGCCTTGTCTCGGCCGGACGATGCCAATACTAAAGTTGCTGCGAGGGCTTCGGAGAGTCGTTTGAAGTTTCAGCGTCTGATTGCCCTTCTTGTGCTGGCTATCCTCTCGGCCCTGCTGCCGGGCGTTTCGGCACGCGCCGTCGAGGCGATCAGCGTGCCGCTCGACGGCAAGACGCTCGACCTCACGAACAAGGTCCAGCTCTTCCGCCAGCCCGACGACAAGATCCAGATTTCAACCGCCCCCGGCGCCGACGGCATCGTCCGCCGCATCGAGGTCCGCGCGAAGGACAATCCCGGCGCCGCGTCGCAATGGGCGGTGTTCGCGCTCGCCAATAATGGCGACGAGCAGATCGACCGGCTGCTGGTTGCGCCGCACTTCCGGTTGCCCGGCTCGGGCCTCTTCTGGCCCGACCTCGGCGCGTCGCGCATCGCCAACATCACGCCGAGCCAGGGCTTCGCCCCGGAGCGTCAGGCGAGCCAGGAATCGGACGTCTTCCGCATCACGCTCGATCCCGGCGCCGTCGTCACGTTCGTCGCCGAAATGAGCACGTCCGACCTGCCGCAGCTCTACCTGTGGGACGCCGACACCTACAAGGACTCGGTCAACAGCTACACGCTCTTCCGCGGCATCGTCATCGGGATCGCCGGGCTGCTCGCCCTGATGCTGACCATCGTCTTCGTGGTCAAGGGAACAGCGATGTTTCCGGCAACCGCGGCGCTCGCCTGGTCGGTGGTCATCTATCTCTGCATCGATTTCGGTTTCTGGAACCGCGTCATATCGATCACTCCGGGCTCCGACCAGGTCTGGCGGGCCGGCGCCGAAGTCTTCTTCGCCGCGTCGCTGCTCGTCTTTGCCTATACCTACCTCCACCTCAACCGCTGGCACGTCCGCTACAGCCACCTGATCATCGGCTGGCTGGTCGGCCTGATGGTGCTGCTCGGGATCGCCATCATCGAGCCCTCGGTCGCCGCGGGCATCGCGCGCCTCTCGATCGGCCTCACCGCGATCCTCGGCTTCGCCCTCATCATCTATCTCGCCACGCACGGCTTCGACCGGGCGATCATGCTGATCCCGACCTGGATCGTGCTGATGCTATGGACTTTCGCCGGCTGGCTTACGGTGACGGGCCATCTGCGCAACGACGTCGTCCCGCCGGCGCTCGCAGGCGGCCTCGTCCTCATCGTCCTCCTCGTCGGCTTCACCGTGATGCAGCATGCCTTTGCGGGCGGCGTGGTCGTCCAGGGCGTCATCGGCGACGTGGAGCGGCGCGCACTGGCGCTGACCGGCGCCGGCGACATCGTCTGGGACTGGGACGTGCTCCGCGACCGTATCTATACCGGCGCGCAGGCCGAGGACCTGCTCGGCCTCCGCCGCGGCGTGCTCGATGCGGCCGTGCGCGACTGGATCGAGATATTGCACCCGAGCGACCGCGACCGCTTCAAGGCGACGCTCGACACCGCTATCGAACAGCGCCGCGGCCGGATAGCACAGGATTTCCGCCTGCGCTCGGAGGACGGGCACTACCGGGTCTTCCACCTCAGGGCGCGCCCGGTTCTGGGCAGCGACGGCGAGGTGCTCCGCTGCGTCGGCACCCTCCTCGACGTGACCGAGGAGCGGACGGCCGAGGAGCGCATGCTGCACGATGCCGTCCACGACAACCTCACCGGACTGCCCAACCGCCAGCTCTTCCTCGACCGCCTCACGTCCGCGGTGACGCGGACCGAGACCGAGGGGGCGGCCCGTCCGTCGGTCTTCATGCTCGACATCGACCGCTTCAAGCAGGTCAATGACAGTTTCGGCCTCGCGGTCGGCGACTCGATCCTCCTGACCATCGCCCGTCGCCTCAGCCGACTCCTCAAGGCGCAGGACACGCTCGCCCGGCTGGGCGGCGACCAGTTCGCTTTCCTGCTCATCTCCGAGACGCAGCCCGAACGGGTGGCGGCCTTCGCCGAGTCGGTCCGCCGGACTTTGCGCGCGCCGATCACCCTGGGCGAGAAGGAGATCTTCCTCACCGCCTCGATCGGCGTCGCCATGTACGACCGCAAGAACGTCACCGCCGAGGAGATGATCAAGGATGCCGAGATCGGCACCTATCACGCCAAGCGGCTCGGCGGCGACCGCATCGAGGCCTTCCGGCCGGCGCTCCGCCAGCACGGCACCGACATGGCGACGCTCGAGTCCGACCTTCGCCGGGCCCTCGGCCGCGAGGAGATCAAGGTCCTCTACCAGCCGATCGTGCGGCTGGAGGACAAGACGATTGCCGGCTTCGAGGCGCTCACGCGCTGGGACCACCCGAAGCTCGGCCGCATCCCGCCGAGCGATTTCATTCCGCTTGCCGAGCGCACCGGGCTGATCATCCCGCTTGGCCTCTTCGTCCTTGACCGGGCCGCGCGCCAGCTGGCCGACTGGCAGGATGGTCTGGGACGGAACACGCCGCTTTTCTGCAGCGTCA
>Ga0070741_10008848_pt1 | contig 19933 bp, 17 predicted proteins | sample Coa_R1_4_FD_66440 | JGI IMG/M metagenome (GOLD analysis project Ga0070741, IMG submission 66440) | Surface soil microbial communities from Centralia Pennsylvania, which are recovering from an underground coalmine fire - Coalmine... | ecosystem: Environmental > Terrestrial > Soil > Unclassified ...
TGGCGCTGTAGGTCGGGCAGGTCGGGGCCGCCGAGGGCGTGGCCGATGGGGAAGCCGACGGGGTAGAGCGCGCGCGGCGGGCCCATCTGGGCGGACGCCTCGGGGCTGACGGTGATGAGCACCGTGGGGAGGCCGCGCATCTCGATCTCGCGTTGGATCGCAACGACCGTGCGATGGCAGACGTGCGGTCAGCCCGCGGTGAGGACGATGGCGTCGGCCTGCGAGCGCTCGATACGGTCGGCGATGGCGGGCGCGGTCTCCTCGTAGACCTCGCGCAGGCGCGGCGAGGTGCCCATGAAGCCGACGTGGATGTTGCCGACGCCGGCGATGGTGCCGTCGGCCGCCAGCTCGCGCAGGCGGTCGAGCGGAAACACGCAGTTCACGTCGCGGTCGGCGTCGGTGTGGTCGTAGTAGGGGTGGCTGATCGTCAACTGGGCGCTGTCCGCGTCGCCGGGGATAACGCGGAACTCCTTCTCGCCCTCGGGGTCGAACGGGGCCTGGTCGCGCAGGTGGACCCCGGCGGTCGTGACGAGCGCGATGGTAGTCTCGCTCAGGGGGCGGCGGTTTGGAGTGTACGGAATGCAGCGCCGCGACATTGCCATGTTGCCCATCCCATCCGGCGGCCGCGCGGCCGCCGCCCGGCCAGATTGTGGCGGCGGGGGGCAACCATCGCGGCCCGCCCCACCGCGCAGGTCCATTAATGCTGGAGGATCCGAGTGGCTCCTGAAGGCCCGGGGGCGCCTGGCCTTCCGCCGGGCGGCGATTGGGGCTTTCCCCAACCGCCTGCCCCCGGAGCGGCTAGGCGAGCTTCCGGAGCACGTCGAAGAGCACTTCGGGATCGGGCTGCTCGTCGAGCTTGTGGACGTCGATGTAGGCGACTTTGCCCTGCTTGTCGACCACCACGACGGTGCGCGACGTGATGCCCCGGTCCTCCATGAGGGTGCCGTAGGTGCGGGCCATGCCGCCGTGCGGCCAGAAGTCGCTGAGGAGCGGGTAGGTGATGCCGCCGAGCGAGTTCGCCCACGCGGCGTTGCTGGGGACGTTGTCGACGCTCACGCCCAGGACCTGGGCGTCAAAGCCCGCGAAACGAGACTTGAGCGCCTCGTACTCGGGCATCTGGACGCTTCACACGGGCGTCCAGGCGGCGGGGTAGAACGCGATGACGACGTTCTTGCCGCGCAACTGGCTGAGCTTGACCGTGCTGCCCAGGTGGCTCTTCAACTCGAAATCGGGAGCTTCGTCGCCCACCTTCAGGGCAGCGGTCTGGCTCGCCAGGGAGGTGGTGCCTTTGGTAACTGCCATAGCTGTCCTCCGTGGTCTGCAGGCGCGGGCGCGTCTGATTGGTGGCCTGCGCTCGCGCCCGGGCGCCGCGCCGCGCGATGGCGGCGTGGGGCCCCGCTTACAGTCTACCGTGCCACAGCGCAGGCTGTCCGCGCCGCCTCTGGCGTGCCAGCGACACGGCCGCGCGCGACACAAACCGAGCGGAGGGCGCCGCGCCCGCCCCCCGCTCGGTTTGTGGGGCTGATGGGTGCCGTTCCCGCGTTAGCTGTGCGTCGTGGCCGGCTGCTGGCTCTGCCCGCTGCCGATGGCGATGCGCTTGCGCTTCGCCGACTCCGCCTTGGGGAGGGTCAGGCGCAGCATGCCGTTGTGGCACTCCGCGTGGGCCTGATCGCCGTTCACGTCCGTGGGAAGGGTGATCGTCCGCTCGAAGCGCCCCCGCAGCAGCTCGCGGTGCAGGTAGCGCCGATTCGTCTGCTGGGTCTGCTGGTCCTGGGTCTGCTGGCTCTGGGTCTGCTGGCCGGTGGTCTGGCCGTCGCTCCGGCTCTCTTCCGTGGACCCGAACTCGCCGGAGATGGTTACCGTGTTGTCCTGAACGGAGACGTCCACGCTATCCGGCTTCACGCCCGGTAGCGCGACTTCGACGATGTAGTTGTCGCCTTCGGCGTAGACGTCCATCGGCGCGCTCAGCAGGCGCCCGAACGTCCCCGTGGGGCGCACCATGCTCTGCTCGAGGAGGTCGTTCATCGCGTCGCGCAGGCTGACCATGTCCCCGAAGGGGTCCCATCGCATCATCGCCGCCATTGTCCATGCCTCCGAGTGCAGACTGTTCGTCGGCATCGGTCCTTCACCGGGAAGGGCGCGGCGCGGGCGCCTCGCCGGGGAAGGGCCGTCGTGCTCTACCCATACCGTAGCGCGGGAGGCGGGCGAGGCGGGTCAAAAGCCGGCTAGAGGCCTCTTAGATTGTGGTTAATAGCGAGCGGCGGCTCAACGGGCGGGGGCGGCCGCGGCGAGCTGCTGGAAGAAGCCGCTCTGCTGGAGCTTGTGGACGAGCCGCAGGTCCACGAACTCCTCGGGCCGGGCCTCGGCGGCGCGCGGGTCTTCCGCCTTGATGAGGTCGAGCGTGGATTGGATCGCGCTGAGCGGCAGCTCGAGGTCGGCCTGCATAATCTGGCGCTCGATCTCGTAGGCCTGGTCGTTGGCCGCGGCGTCGTCGCTGCGGAGGAACTCGGCGGCCACCTTCAGAGTGTAGGGCTTGTCGGTGAGGTAGCGGTGGACGGCCTGGCCGTAGGCGCGCAGGAAGCGCTCCAGCGCGTCGGCGCGATCGGCTAGCCGCGGGCCGGTCGTGCCCAGCGCGACGGCCGGGTAAGGGATGCGGGCGCCCGTGACGTCGAACAGCGTCGGATAGCCGGCGTTGTTCGCGTGCTCGTCGGCCGGCGGCGTCAGCGACGCGGCGTCGACGGTGCCGGCCAGCAGCGCCGCCACCTGCTCGGGGCTCTCGCCGGTCGAGAGCAGCGTCACGTCCACGTCGGGCTCCAGGCCGAGCCGCGGGAGCGCGGCGCGCGCCATGAGGTCGGTGTTCCCGCCCTTGGCGCTAATGCCCAGGCGCGCGCCGCGCAGCTCAGCCGCGCTGCGGATGTCCGGCCGGGTGACGATCGAGCCCGCGAAGTAAGGCTTCGTTGCGGCGATGAGCACGAGGTCGCTGCCGCTCAGCCGGGCGCGCACCGGGCCGATGCCGCCCAGGATGCTGACGTCCACTTCGCTGCTGAGCAGGGCGGCGGCGTTCTGCGCGCTGGAGCGGATGCCCAGGATCTCCACGTCGAGCCCCTGCTCGGCGTAGTAGCCGGCATCTTTGGCGAGCATGATGGGCGACTGCGACATCGAGAGCGCGCTGTACGAGGCGCGCAGGGCGATCGGCGTCGCGGGAGCCGGCGCGGCCGCCCCGCCCGCGGGCGCTGCTTGTGCCGCGCCGGCGGTGGCGGGCGGGGCGCTGGCGGCCCCGGGAGGCGGGGAGGGCGCGGCGGCGGGCGCTCGGGCGCCGCTCGCGCAGCCGACGACGAGGAGCAGGCCGATCAGCAGGACCACGCCGCGCCCAACCATGCCGCCACCTCCTGAAACGTACCGCCGGCTCGTCACAGCCGGCGCCTCGGTGGCGTCCATCATAGCGCATCAGGGGGTGGAGTGCAGAAGGGATTGCGCGCGAGGCGGGCGCGGCGCGCCAGCCCTGGACGGGGCGCGGGGGGAAGAGGCGGCCTTAGCGCAGGACCTCGCTAACGTCGTGGCTGTAGACGGTCACGTCGGGCTGGCCATCTTTCGGCAGCGAGCGGAAGTACTCGACGTAGGGGAAATTGTCGGTGATGATCGGGCCTGGCCCGGCGACGCCGAGCATCTCGTCGCGGTTCGCGTTGTACATGTCGAGCACCTGCTGCGCGTCGGTCAGCCCGACCTCGGCGAGCGCGTCGGCGTGGCGGGAGGGCTGGAACTTCGCGGCCAGCACCGCCGGATCGACCGTGATTGGCGACTTCGAGCCCACCAGGAGGTCGCCGCCCGACCAGAGCGTCACGTAGGGGAACACGTCGAGGAAGGTGCGCATCAGCAGCTTGTACTGGTAGTCGGAGAAGGGCGCCAGCCACTGCACCATCAGGCCGTCGTCCTTCAGCACGTGGCGCACGAGGCGGTAGTAGTCCGCCGAGTAGAGGTTGGCCGCGCCCGCGTCGTTCGGCCGGATGATGTCGGCGGTCACCACGTCGTAGCGCTTGTTGGTGAGCAGCAGGTAGTTGCGCCCGTCGTCCACCCGCAGGTGGACGTTCGGCTGGTTCACCACGTCGTAGCTGGCGTCGGCGAAGTAGGGCGCGGCGTGGACCACGCCGTCGGACAGCTCGACCACGTCCACGCGGGCGTCCTCCCACTGGCTCGCGGCGCCGGGGGTCGCGCCGCCGCCGAGGCCGACCACCAGCACGTCGCGGGGATTGGGGTGGAGGAGCATGCCGAAGTGGCCGATCAGGCGGTGGTAACGTACCAGCCCCGGATCGGTGTTCGTCTGGCCACGGCTGTTCGTGAACAGGCAGTAGACGTCGCTCGGCGTCCGCACGACGCTGACGGTGTTCTCCAGGCTCTCCTCGTACCAGACGGTGGGGCCGGCGCAGAAGGAGTCCTCGGCCACGAAGGGGCGCTCGCGCAGGAACTGCTCGCGCCCGGCGAAGATGTTGGCGTACATGTCGGGCGCGCGCAGCACGACCGCGCCGAGCAAGAGAAGGGGCACCAGGGCGACGAGCGCGCGCACGCGGGGCGCGACGCCGCGCGCCGCCCACAGCAGCGCCAGGCCGACGAGCAGGTTGCCCGCGGCGAGCAGCGCCAGGCTGTGCTGGCTGCCCAGGTGGGGGATGAGCAGGAAGCCGGCGATCACCGAGCCGAAGATCGCCCCGAACACGTTGGCCGAGTAGATCGCGCCGATCCGGCGGCCGGCGTCGGCCGCGTCGGCCGCGTAGATGCGCGCGGCCACCGGGAAGGTCATGCCGAGCAGGAACATGGGCGGGAAGATGGCGACGAACGACACGAACGCCATGAAGCGGATGGGAGTGCTCAGGACGCGGCGGATGCCCGGCGTGTCTTGCAGCACGGCGGTGAGGGAGTACATGTCGCTCAGCGTGATGATGGACAGCACGGCCGTCAGCGCCACGGCCAGCTCGAGGATGGCGAAGACCAGCACCCAGTTCCAGCGACGCCGCATGAACGGGTTGAGCGCGTAGCTGCCGAGCGCGATGCCGAAGAGCACCGTGCAGAGCATGACGGTGAAGGCGTAGACGCTGGAATTGAAGAACATCGCGAGCACGCGCGACCAGACGACCTCGTAAGCCAGCGACAGGCAGCCCGAGATGCCGAACGCCCAGAAGACCACGAGCAGCGCGGGGGTCAGCGGGCGGGGGTCGGGGGCCAGAGGCTTCGCGGCCGCCAATACGCCGTCGGCCACCTTGCCGTTCGTCCCGCGCGTCACGACATGCGGCTCGGCATCTAGCAGGTCATTCACGGCCCGCGCTCCACGGCCCGTGGCCTGCAGCTCCCGGCCCCCGTCCCGCGCCCCCTGGCTCCCGCTGGCCAGCCGCCGAGCGGCGAGCAGCGCGGCGACGCCGACGAGCAGGTTGATGGCCGCGGCCACGTTGGTGGTCGAGCGGATGCCCAGGCTGCCGACGAGGAAGAAGCCGGCGGTGCCGGCGCCGATGATAGCGCCGAACGTGTTGACGGCGTAGAGCAGGCTGACGTTCTGACTGAGGCCCTCCGAGCGCATGAGCGAGGACTTGATGACGATGGGCAGTGTGGCGCCCATCAGGCTGGTGGGCACGAGCAGGATCAGGAAGGCGAGGACGATTCGCACCGCGCCGACGAGCAGCGGCGCACCGCCGAGCGCCCCGTAGAGCGCCTGGTAGACGCCCTGCAAGCCGAGGATTAGCTCCGGCGTGACTAGCGCGGTCAGGCCGATCAGCACTTCCGTGACGCCGTAGGCCGCGAGCGGGTTGCGCAGGCGGTCGGCCAGCTTGCCGGCGCCGAAGCTGCCGACGGCCAGGCCCGCCATGAAGCTGGCGAGCACCGTGCTGACGGCGAAGATCGTGACGCCGAAGACGAGGCTGAGGATACGCAGCCAGAGCACCTGGTAGATGAGCCCGCTGATGCCCGAGCAGAAGAAGAGGACGAGGAGTAGGCGGAGCAGCCAGGCGCCGCTGGTCGCGGACGCTCGCTGCGCTCGCGGGAGGGCTTTGCTCGGCGCGGCCATGACGTTCCCACCTCTTGCGGCCCCCGGGTCCAGCGACGGCGCGCCGCTCGCGGTGGGCAACGGGCGGATTATAGCGTCCCGGGCGACGCCGCTCCAGAGTTCGGCGGCGCGCCTCGGCTCCCCCACGTGGAGCACGTTACGGGCGGGCGAGCGCGGAGGGCATCCCGCACGGCAAAACGTTACAGAGGGCGGCGCGGTAACAGAACCGAGACGTGGAGCATAGGCGCGAACGATCCTTGACAACCGGCGCGCGGGTGCTTTACGGTGTGGCCCGACCGGGCGATAGGTGGCCTGGCGAGGAACCATGGCGACCACCTGTCGAGAGAGTGCTAGATCCAGTTTGGTCTAGCGAGAGGTGGAGAGGTACATGAAGCGACTCCTGGTGGCGCTCGCGGTCGGCGGCCTGTTCACGCTCGCGGTCGCGGTTCCGGGCACGTCGGCCCAGTCCTGGGGCACCGGGACGCCGTACGGCTACCCCGGCTATGGCTCGTACGGGGCCGTGAGCCCGTACTCGCCCTACGGCACGCCGTTCTACGCGACCGGCGGGTACGGCTCGCCTACCGCGACGCTCGGCGCCTATGGCGGCGCGACGTATCCGGGTACCATCGGCGGCGCGTACTCGTACAGCGGCGGCTATCCGTACTACAACACGGGCGGCTACCCATACCTGGGCGCCTACGCCGGCTATCCGAACACCACCGGCTACTACGGCGGCTACCCGCTGTACGGCGGCTACGGCAGCCCCAGCACGTCCCCCTTCGGATCGCCCTACGGGCCGAATTATTACGGTAGTGGCAGCGCCGGCTGGGGCGGCTACGGGTACCCGGGCACCGGTTACAGCCCCTACGGTTGGGGGGCCGGCACCAGCGCCTACGGGGCGAGCTACGGCAGCAGTGGCTACGGGGCGGGCTACGGCAGCTACGGCACCAGCAGCTACGGGGCGGGCTACGGCAGCTACGGCACCAGCAGCTACGGGGCGGGCTACGGCAGCTATCCGGCCAGCTACGGCGGCGCCGGCTACGGCATGTGCGGCATGGGCTACGGCTGCTAGGCGTCGCGCGGCCCAGCAAAGCGCCCCAGCAGGACTCGCAAGCGAGCGTCGCTCAGGACCAGCAAGCAGGGCGGGGAGGCAAGTCCCCGCCCTGCTCGTTGTCTGACGGGCGGCCGGCCGGGCGGGCGGTATACTGCTTGCAATGGGGCCAGGCCGACCGCGCGCGGCGGGGGCGCACCACCCGCGGGGGGCGAAGCAGCATGCCGAAGTGGAAGGACCTGACGCTCAGCGCCTGGCGGATGTGGCGCGTGCTGGACTGGCGGCCCATCCGCCGCGAGGCGGAGACCGTGCCGCAGCTCGCGCTCCTCGGCAGCGGCCCCGTGCTCGATCGCATCGCGCTGCTGTTCGAGCAAGGAGAGGTGCGCCGCGGCCCGATCGGGCTGCCGATAGACGACCCGCCGCCCGACCTCGTGGTGCTCGACGTCTCCACCGACCCCGCGCGGCTCGACGTGGTCAGCACGCAGGCCCGCGCGTTACAGGATCGTGACGTTGCGGCGCTGTTACTCGTGCCCCCCGGGGCGCAGCCGAGCGAGGCCGACCTGGCGTTTCTGGCGGTGGACCCCGCGGCGCTGCCCACTGACGAGCGCCTGGGGCTGGCGCTGATCGACGCGCTACCCGACCAGCGGCGGCTCGGCGCGGCCCGCCACGCCCCGGCCCTGCGGGCGCCGCTGGCGCGGCTGCTGATCCACGAGTCGTCGTTCGCCAACGCCCAGTTCGCCCTCATGACGAACCTGCCGACGTTCCTGCCCGGCGTCGGCGGCGCGACCGCGGTGGGCGCCGACATGCTGGTGCTGACCACGAACCAGGTGGTGCTGGTGTTCAAGCTGGCCGCGCTATGGGGCGCGAGCCTGGACAACCCGCGCGCCCTCATCGCCGAGGCCGCGCCGGTGGTGGGTGGCGCCTTCTTCTGGCGCACCGCCGCGCGCACGCTCATTGACCTGCTGCCCGGCTTCGCCGTGCTGGCGCCGAAGGTGGGGATCGCGTACATCGGCACCTACGTGGTCGGCGCGTTGGCCAGCGCCTACTACCAGAGCGGCGTGCGGCCGAGCGACGCCCGCGTGCGGGAGATCGAGGCGGAGGCGCGCGCGGCGCTCGCCCAGGCGTGGCGGCGCCTGCGGCCGGCCAGCGCGCCGGCGCCGGACGCGGCGTCCGCGAGCGCGCTACCTCCGCCCGCCGCGCCGCGCACGATCCCCGTGACGGCCAGGCCGCCGGCCGCGCCGCCCCCCGCGTCGTAGCCGCCGCTGACCTCCCGCCGCGACTGGTCGCGCGGCAGCGAATGTGTTACAACCTCAAGGTGCGCGGAGGCAGCGCCGCCTCGGGCCTGGCGGTGACACGAGGCGGTCTGGCATGCTATCATTTACTGTCTCGGCCAGCACGTAGGTCCACCGAGGCGTCTCGACGATGAAGTCGGCCACAACGGCCGGCTTTGCTTTTGTAGCGCGGTTTCCACCGGGCGGCACCCGCGCCAGGGGCAGGGGGGCACGCGCCAGACTACCACTACGGACCAGGGGGCCCGATGACGCAACGCGCGACTCCCCACCCGGTCGGGGCGCCGCCGGCTTCGTTCGCTCTACCGCTCGCCACGCCTGCCAGGGCGCAGGCCAGCCCCTATCCCCCTCTCTACGACCCGCGGCTCGAGCACGACGCCTGCGGCGTGGGCTTCGTCGCCAGCATCGCCGGGCGCCCCAGTCACACGGTGCTGCAGCACGCGCTGACCTCGGTCGTGAACCTCGGCCACCGCGGCGCGATCGACGCCGACGGCAAGTCGGGTGACGGCGCGGGCGTGCTCACACAGATCCCCCGCGCGCTCTTCGAGCGCGAACTGGCACGGCTGGGCCGCCCGCAGGTCGAGCCGACGCAGCTTGCCGTGGGCATGGTGTTCTTGCCGCGCGACGCCGCCGGCCAGGCGCGCGGCCGCCAGCTCGTCGAGGAGGCCACCGCCCGCCAGGGGCTGGAGTTCATCGGCTGGCGCCCGGTGCCGGTGGACTCGAGCGTGCTCGGCGACAAGGCCATCGCTACGCAGCCGTGCATCGAGCAGGCGCTCATCACCCAGGCCGGCGCGTTCTCGCCGGGCGATTACGAGCGCGTGCTGTACCTCGTGCGCAAAGATGTCGAGGCGCGCGCTGCCGCCGAGGGGCTGGCCAGCCTGTACCTCCCCTCGCTCTCGCACCGCACGATCGTCTACAAGGGCCTGTTCGTCGCGCCGCAGCTCGCGGGCTTCTATCCCGACCTCCGCGACCCCGCGTTCACCACGGCGCTCGCGGTCTTCCACCAGCGCTACAGCACGAACACGCTGCCGAACTGGCTGCTCGCCCAGCCGTTCCGCATGCTGGCGCACAACGGCGAGATCAACACGCTGCAAGGGAACCGCAACTGGATGCGGGCCCGCGAGGCGAACCTGGCGTCGCCGCTCTGGAACGGTGAGCGCGAGCTGCTCAAGCCGGTCATCTGGGAGGCCGGCAGCGACTCGGCGAGCCTGGACAACGCGCTGGAGCTGATCGAGCGCAGCGGCCGCGACCTGCTGCACGCGATGATGATGCTCGTGCCCGAGGCCTGGGAGAACATGCCCGACATGGACCCGGCGCTGCGGGCATTCTACGAGTACCACGCCTGCCTGATGGAGCCGTGGGACGGCCCGGCGGCGCTCGCCTTCTCCGACGGCGTGACCGTGGCGGCCACGCTCGACCGCAACGGCCTGCGCCCGGCGCGCTACGTCGTGACCGCCGATGGCCTGTGCATCATGGCGTCCGAGGTCGGCGTGGTGGACCTGCCCGCCGAGGCGATCGTGGAGAAGGGGCGGCTCGGCCCGGGCCAGATGATCGCCGTGGACACCGAGCAGGGGCAGCTCCTGCGCAACGACGAGATCAAGCGGCGGGTGGCCGCGCAGCAGCCCTACGGCGAGTGGCTGCGCCGCCAGCTCTACCGCCTGGAGGCCCCGCCCCCGCCGCACAGCGAGCTGTACGCGAACGGCTTCTACCGCAATGGCGCGAACGGCAGCAACGGCCACGCCCAGGCGCCCGTGGACCCCGCTACGAACCTGCGGCAGCAGCAGCGCGCCTTCGGCTACACGCTGGAGGACGTGAACGTGATCATCCAGCCGATGGGGATGGAGGGCCACGACGCCGTCTTCTCGATGGGCGACGACACGCCGCTGCCGGTGCTCTCCAGCCAGCCGCGCAGCTTCTACAGCTACTTCCGCCAGCGCTTCGCCCAGGTGACGAACCCGCCGATCGACCCGCTGCGCGAGCAGCTCGTGATGTCGCTCTCGACCTACCTGGGCGAGCGGCTGAGCGTGCTGGAGGAGAGCGCGGCGCACGCGCGGCTCATCCACGTGCCGACGCCGCTCTTGCTCGCGCACGACCTGGAGCGGCTGCGCGACCAGGGCCACCACGACGCGGCGTTCCACGGTGTCACGCTGCCCGCGCTCTTCCCGGCGGCCGAGGGGCCGGACGGGCTCGGGCGCGCGCTCGACGCGCTGTGCGCCGAGGCGGTGCGGGCCGTGGACGACGGCGCGCGCATCCTCATCCTTAGCGACCGCGGCGTGGACCCCGAGCACGCGCCGATCCCCATGGTGCTCGCCGTGGGCGCGGTCCACCATCACCTGATCCGCGCGGGCAAGCGGCTGCAGGCCGACATCATCGCCGAGACGGGCGAGGCGTGGGACATCCACCACTTCGCCGTACTGGTCGGCTACGGCGCGAGCGCGGTACACCCCTACGTCGCGCTGGCGACCGTCAGCACGCTGCAGCCGGGCCGCAACCAGGAGGAATTGCCGGTCGAGGAGAAGCTGCTGAAGTACCGTGGCGCGGTCGAGGCGGGGCTGCTCAAGATCTGCTCGAAGATGGGCATCTCGACGCTAAGCAGCTACCGCGGCGGCCAGATCTTCGAGATTGTCGGCTTCGACCAGGACCTGGTGGACCGCGCGTTCTGCGGCACGCCCTGCCGCATCGGCGGCATCGGCCTGCGCCAGCTCGGCGAGGAGGTGCTGCGCCGCCACGGCGAGGCGTTCACCTCGACGGCGCCGCGCCTGCGCCACTATGGCTTCATCGGCTTCCGCGGCGACGGCGAGCTGCACGGCTACGCACCGAGCGCCATCAAGGCGATCCACCAGGCGGTGCAGAGCGGCAGCTACGCCGACTACCAGGCCTACCGCGAGCTGACGCGGAGCCGCCCGCCGATGGCGCTGCGCGACCTGCTCACCTTCCGCCCGGCTGGGCCGCCGCTGCCGCTCGACCAGGTAGAGCCGGTCGAGTCCATCCTGACGCGCTTCGTGAGCACCGCCATGTCGCTCGGTGCGCTCAGCCCCGAGGCGGTGCAGACGCTGGCGATCGCGCTGAACCGCCTGGGTGGGCGCAGCAACTCGGGCGAGGGCGGCGAGGACCCTGACTGGTACGCCGACCAGAGCTGGGGCGTGAAGGCGCACAACAAGATCAAGCAGGTGGCGTCGGGCCGCTTCGGCGTGACGGCGCTGTACCTCGCCAACGCTGAGCAGCTCGAGATCAAGATGGCCCAGGGCTCGAAGCCCGGCGAGGGCGGCCAGCTCCCCGGCCACAAGGTGACGGCCACGATTGCGCGGCTGCGGCACGCGGTGCTGGGCGTGGCGCTGATCTCGCCGCCGCCGCACCACGACATCTACAGCATCGAGGACCTGGCGCAGCTCATCTACGACCTGAAGCAGGCCAATCCGCGCGCCGAGGTCGGCGTGAAGCTGGTCTCCGAGGCGGGCGTGGGCACGATTGCGGCGGGCGTGGCGAAGGCGTATGCCGACTACGTGCTGATCAGTGGCCACGAGGGCGGCACGGGCGCCTCGCCGCTCAGCTCGATCAAGAATGCGGGCTCGCCGTGGGAGCTGGGCCTGGCCGAGACGCAGCAGGTGTTGGTGCTGAACGACCTGCGCGGGCGCGTGCGGCTGCGCACCGACGGCGGCCTGAAGAACGGCCGCGAGATCGTCGTGGCGGCGATGCTGGGCGCCGAGGAGTACGGCTTCGGCACATCGGCCGTCGTCGCGATCGGCTGCGACATGGCGCGCCAGTGTCACATGAACACCTGCCCAACTGGCATCGCCACGCAGCGCGAGGACCTGCGCTACCGCGAGTTCGGCGCGCCCGGCACGGCCGAGCGCCGCGCGATCATGGAAGCGAAGATCCAGCAGGCGATGCACTACTTCACGCACCTCGCGACGGAGGTGCGCGAGATCCTGGCCTCGCTCGGCCTGCGCAGCCTGGACGAGGCGATCGGCCGCGTGGACTTGCTGACGCCGGCGCCGGTGGAGCCCGGCTCGCGCGCGAGCCTGGTGGACCTGAGCCAGATCCTGGCGCATCCCGACCCGTCAGGCACGCGGCCGCTGAAGCACACCCAGGAGCGCAACGACCGCCCCGGCGACCAGCCGCTCGACGACCAGCTCATCCGCGATGCGGCGGCGGCGCTGGAGCGGCGCGAGGCGGTAGCGCTCAGCTACCCGATCCGCAACGACCAGCGCACGGTGGGCGCGCGGCTGTCGGGCGAGATCGCCCGCCGCTACGGCGCGGACGGCCTGCCCGCCGGCACGATCAGCATCGAGTTCCGCGGCACCGCCGGCCAGAGCTTCGGCGCGTTCTCGATGCGCGGCCTGCGGCTGCGGCTCGTGGGCGAGGCAAACGACTACGTGGGCAAGGGCCTCTGCGGCGCGGAGATCGCCGTGCTGCCGCCGCCGGAGTCGCCGTTCGCGTCGCACGAGAACGTGATCGTCGGCAACACCGTGCTCTACGGCGCCACGTCGGGCCGCCTGCACGTGGCCGGGCGCGCGGGCGAGCGCTTCGCCGTGCGCAACAGCGGCGCCGAGGCGGTCGTGGAGGGCGCGGGCGACCACTGCTGCGAGTACATGACGGGCGGCGTGGTGGTCGTGCTCGGCGCCACGGGCCGCAACTTCGCCGCCGGCATGTCGGCCGGCGTCGCCTACGTGCTGGACGAGGCCGGCGACTTCCCGCGCAAGGTGAACACCGAGCTGGTGCACCTCGCGCGCCTGGCCGACGCGGCTGACACGGAGCGACTGACGCAGCTCCTGCGCGACCACGTGGCGGCCACGGGCAGCGCGCGCGCGCAAGACATCCTCGACCACTGGGACGCCTACGTGCCGAGGTTCTGGAAGGTGCTCCCCTACCCGCCGGTGGTGCAGGCGCACACGCCCGCGAACCAGGCGGCCGACACCGGCACCGTCGCCCCCAACACCGACGCCCCCGCCCGCGTCCACAAGGGGTAGCCACCCCGAGTGGGGCCGGAGAGCATCAGCCGGCATCCGGCGGATCGGCTGATCCGTGAGCTGCTGGAGCCTGGCCGCGCCGCGGGGCCTGACGAGATAGCCCAGATCGTGGCACGGCTGGCCGCTGCGCCGTTCAGTCCTCGGCTAGTGAGCGTGGCCATCGAGCTGCAGGGGCTGGTCTACCAAGGGCGCCTCATCTATGCTCGCGAGCCGGCGCTGTTCGCCCATCTGGTGCAGCGTGTGATCGCGGATCGCCAGTGGGCCGTTGGGACAACCGAGCAGCAGTACCTCGGGACCCTGCGTCGCGCCGTGCGAAGCGCATCAGCGCGGTTGCTCATGTATGAACGTCGGGGCGGCATCCTGGCCGCGGCCCTAGCCCGCACGCGGCAGGCGGTCCCGCCCCGGCAGCGAGGCGCGCGATTCCTGCCGTGGCTGTATGTGGTGTACTCCGCGGACCGTGGTACGATCATCTCGGGGTATCAGGCCAGCGGCCTGGAGGAATTGAACATTCCGGGGAACGCGCGATGGCTGAAGTGACCGCCGAGACACGGCAAGACATTGAGCGCCAGCTCTGCCACGCGCTGTGGCAGTGGGGCCGGCTGCCTGAGGTAGCGGCGACCATTGACGATTGGGATCAATTGGACCAAATCGTGTTCGTCGAGGAATGGCCCCTGGAGGAGGAGCGGCTCCGCACATTGAAGACTTGGGTGGCGGAGGGGCGGCTCGCGCCAGAGCAGCGGAGACGCTACGAGAAACTGATGAATCTCGTGGCCAAGCACCGTCCGATCATCGAGCGCCTGCGCGCGAGATAGCGGGTCGGAAGTCTTGCCTCCCTGTCCTTCCTCGACGAGCTCAGGAGAATTGGCATGGGCAAGCGGGCGTTGCAGCCGGGGGGCGTGCGGGCGCGGGGCAGCTACAGTCCGGGCTGGGAGGTGAGCGGCGGGCGGCTGGTGTTCGTGGCGGGGCAGGTGCCGTGGGACGCGAACGGCCAGACGGTGGCGCGCGGCGACCCGGTGGGGCAGGCGCGGCAGGTGTTCGTGAACATCCGGGCCGTGCTAGCGGAGGCGGGCGCGACGCTGGACGACGTGATCAAGATCACGATCTTCGTCGCCGACATCCGCTACCGCGACGCGATCAACCAGGTACGCAGCGAGGTGTTCAAGCCGCCCTATCCGTCGAGCACCCAGGTGGCGGTGGCGGCGCTGGTGGATCCGGACTGGCTGGTGGAGATCGAGGCGGTTGCCTTCGTCGCCGACTGAGGGAGAGAAAGTCCCCCGAGCCCCCCAATTCTGGGGGAGCGAGGAGCGGCCTCGCTAGCGCCGCAACGCTGCGGGAATGAGCAGCGGTCCCCAGCGCTGGGGTGAGCAGCCGGCTCCCCAGCCCCCTGGCTCCGGAGGGCGAGCGAGTCAGGCGTAGGCATCGCGCCAGTGGTGGGCGATGTCCTGGCAGTTCGGGCCGGTCCCGACCTGGGCCACGACCTCGAGCGCCGCCGTGTCCACGGCGTAGGCTACGCCGGCGCCGCTGGAGACGCACCAGAAGTCGCGGCCGTCGGCGGTGAAGAAGCAGCCGTGGCCCATTCCCTTCGCGCCGGGCAGCGGCACCTCGCCCACGAGCGCTAGCGTCTCGGCGTCGTACACGTGGAGGCGAGGCGCGCTGTGGTTAACGACCCATAGCCGCGCGCCATCAGGGCTGAGCTGCGGGTGGCCGGCGCCCGCGCCCGCTTCCAGCCGTGCCACGAGCCGCAGGCGCTCCGTATCGAGTACGTGGACGCTGTGGCCGCCGCGCGGACGCCCCTGCCCCAGGTTGGCCACGAAGCAGCGGCGGCGCGCGTGGTCGAACGCGCCGTGGTGCAGCTCGCCCGTCTCGCCGGCCGCGAGGGGGATCGGCACGTCGGCGAGGAGGCGCCCGCTGGCGGCGTCGAACGCGGCGACCGAGGGCGGCACCGCGCCGTCCGCCGCGCCGACGCAGAGCGCATACACGCGCGCGCCATCGGGCGTGACGTAGGCCATGTGCGCGGGCGACGGCAGCGGCAGGCGCGCGGCCACTGCGCCCTGTTCCGCGTCCACGCGGACGAGGGCGGCGTGGACATTGTCCTGGGCGTAGAAGCTGGCGCTGTCGGGCGCCCAGACCGGATGGGTGCTGCGCGGCCCGGGCGGGCCGGCGCCGGGTGGCGCGTCGCCCAGGCCGATCTCCTGCTCTAGCGCGCCGGTGGCCGGGTCGAGCAGCCACGCGACGAGTCGGTCGCGGCCGAGCACCGCGAGCCGGCGGCCGTCGGGCGAGATGGCGGCGCCGATCGGGTCGCTCGGCAGCGCGACCGTGCCGAGCACCGCGGGCGAGCGGGCGTCGACCACGGTCAGGCCGCGGCCGCGGCGGTTCACGACGTACAGCCGCGCGCCATCCCGCGTGACGGCCATGGCGTGCGCGGTCGGGCCGGCGGGTAGCGTGGCGATGGCCTGGCGCGTGGCCAGGTCAATGGCCGTCACCGTCTGGGCATCCTCGCTGGTGGCGAAGGCGTAGCGAGCAGCCGCGTCGTTCGCGCTCATGCTGCTAATGCTACTCGATTTCGGCCCGCGAGCGGAGAGGATCGGCAGGCTCGAGCGCACGAAGCGAGTTGCCGGCGGCCGGAAGGAGTCCCGCCGCCGGCAGCACCGCCTCCAGGCTCCCCTCGGCGACGACGCGCCCGGCGTGCAGGGCAATGGCGCGGGTGGCGAGCGCCCGGGCCTCGGTCGGGTCGTGCGTCACGAGCACGGTCGTCGTGCGGGCGGCAGCCAGCAGCGGCGGCAGCTCGGCCAGCAGCGCCTGGCGCGTGGGGTAATCGAGCGCGCCGAACGGCTCGTCTAGCAGCAGCAGCTCCGGCTCCAGTACGAGCGCGCGCGCCAGGCTGGCGCGCCGCGCCTCCCCGGCTGACAGCGTGCGCGCCGCACGCCCGGCCAGGTGCGCGATGCCCAGACGCGCGAGCCACAGGGCGACGCGCTCGCGCACCACCGCGCGGTTCCCGCCGCGCAGCCGCAGCCCCGTCGCCACGTTCGCGAAGACGCTCGTGTCGAACAGCAGCGGCTCCTGGAACACTACGGCCATGCGCCGCCGCACGGGCACGGGGTTGCGCCGCGCGTCGACCGGGGCGCCCTGAAAGCGCACCTCGCCGGCGTCGGGCGCCAGCAGGAGCGCCATCACCTGCAGCAGTGTGCTCTTGCCCGCGCCGTTCGGCCCGACCACGGCCAGCGCCTCATGCGGTCGCACGTCCAGGGCCGGCACGTCAAGGATTGTCCGCCCGCCACGTCGCACCTGCACGCCGCGCAGGCTCAAGAGTGCAGCACCGTCCACGCAGCGCTCGTCAGAGGGGCCGCTCGCGCTGCTGGACCCAGGTCAGCGTCAGGTTGACGGCGTAGATGAGCACGAGCAGGAGCAGCCCGAGGGCGAGCGCCAGGTCGAAGTTGCCCTTGCTGGTCTCCAGCACGGTGGCCGTGGTCAGCACGCGCGTCTGGCCGGGGATGTTGCCGCCGACCATCATCGACGCGCCCACCTCGGAGATGACCGCCCCGAAGCCGGCCATGATCGCGGCGAGCAGCGGCAGGCGAGCCTCGCGCACCAGCAGCGCGAGAAGCTGCCAGCGGGTCGCGCCGAGCGCCAGGATCTGCAGGCGCAGCCGCGGGTTGAGCTGTTGCATGGCGGCCACGGTGAGCCCCGTGACGATCGGCGCGGCCAGGACAAACTGGGCGACGACGATGGCCGTCGGCGTGTAGAGCAGCCGCAATTCGCCCAGCGGGCCGCTGCGCCACAGCAGCACGGTGATGACCAGGCCCGCCACCACGGGAGGCATGCCCATGCCGGTGTTCACCAGTCCGAGGAGCAGCCGCCGCCCGGGGAACCGGGCGAGCGCCAGCCAGGTGCCGAGCGGCACGCCGACGAGCAGGCTCAGGCCGGTGGCGGTCAGCGACACTTGCAGCGACAGCGCCGTCACCCGCAGCACCTCGGGATCGCCGCTCGCGATGAGGCGCACCGCCTGCACCACGGCGCTCCACACGACGTCCATCAGCCACTAACCTCGTCCTCGCGCTTGCCCGCATCGGGCACGAACAGCGGCTGGCCGAAGCGGTCGGCCCCATACTGGCCGATGACCTCCTGGGTCGCGGGGCTCACCAGGAAGTCGGCGAACGCCTGGCCGCCCGCCGCGTTCACCTTAGGGAGCTTCGTCGGGCTGACGGGCATGACGTGGTAGACGTTCAGCAGCGCCTTCGCGCCCTCTAGCACGATGTCGAGCTGCAAGCCGCTCTGGCGCGCGAGGTAGGTGCCGCGGTCGGACAGCGTGTAGGCGCGCTTCTCGTTGGCGATGTTCAACGTCGCGCCCATGCCCTGCCCGGCCTCCTGGTACCACGCCTGGCCCCGCGGGTCGAATGCGGCCTTCTGCCAGATCGCCTGCTCCTGCTTGTGCGTGCCCGAGTCGTCGCCGCGCGAGACGAACGGCGCCTGCGCCTGGGCGATGCGGGCGAACCCCGCCTCGGCGGAGGGGGCGCCGCGCACGCCCGCCGGGTCGTCGGCCGGCCCGAGCAGCACGAAGTCGTTGTGCATTACCAGGAGGCGCGTGGTGCCATTGCCCGCGGCCATCCACTCCTGTTCGGCCTCCGGCGCATGGACCAGCACGACGTCGGCCTCGCCGCGCGCGCCGAGCGCCAGGGCCTGGCCCGTCCCGACCGCGATCGGCTTCACCTGATAGCCGGTCGCGCTCTCGAAGACCGGGATGAGCACGTCGAGCAGGCCGGAGTCCTGCGTGCTGGTGGTCGTCGCCAGGATCACCTCAGGGTTGGCGGGGCGCGCGGCCGGGGTCGGCAGGGCGGTTGCAGCCGACGCCGCGGGCGCCGGGGCCGCGCTCGGCGCGGGCCGCGCGGGCGCCGCCGTAGGCGCGCAGGCGGTGAGTACCAGGGCCAGGGCTCCCACTAGCCAGAACAACACGCGCATATCAAGCCGCTCCGCTGCTTGCCGTCGTCGGACCCGCCCCCGAAACCCGGCGCCGCCCGAGCAGTCGGCGGGCAGCGCCGGGCCTCGGCCGCGCTCTAGCTTGTAGACCTGCCCGCGCGTCCGGCGAACGCTTGCATAACGCTGGCGAAAAAAGGGCGGTCAATCGAGCAGCGCGCCGAACTCGGCGCGGAAGCGCTCAACGACGAGCTGCTCGATGCCGGCGTTCACGCGGTGGAAGCGCGCGATAACCTGGCGCGCCTCGGCGGTCAGCCGGCTGCCGCCGCCATCGGCGCCGCCGCTCTGCGTCTCCAGCAGCCGCACGCCGAGGCGCTGCTCGATCTCCTTCAGCTTGTACCAGGCGGTGCGGTACGGCACGTCTAGCTGGTCGGCCGCGCGGGCGAGCGAGCCGGTGGCCTCGATAGCCTCCAGTAGCGCCACGCGCCAGTCCGAGAGCACGACCTGGCCGTCGCGCTCGAGCCACACCTTCGAGCGCGGGCAAAGGGCCCCCGGGTCTCCGCTGGCCTTTGCTACCACGGCGGTGCGGCGACTGGCCCGCTCGGATGCTCGCACCCGCTTCTCCACTGCTGAGCCGACGCTCCGGCCCCCGGCGCCGTCTGGCTAACTGTAGCATAACGCTCGCGTCCCAGCGAGCCGCCGGGCCAGCCGGACCGCAAGCAATACCGCCGATAGGCAGTGCGGGCATGGAATGGTCCCCGCGATGCTGGCTTACGTACCCGCCGAAGTGGCTAATAGGCTATTACGTGCCACACTGGCGCGCCTCACCGCACAATACAGAATTGCCCTGCACGAGGCGAAGGGTGTGAGTTACTCGCTGTGCACGGTAGAAGGCGCAGGTCACGGCTGGCTCACAAACGCGGCAGAAAATCACCGAAATGGTACAATTCTTGCGGGGCGGCCCGACGATGTGCCGCGCCTGGGCGTGGTACGCCAGGAGGAGAGAGAGGCAATGACGCCTGTTCTCAGTAGTTCGCACAATTCCCTCATCGCGGAGCATTCCCTTGCAGGGCCTACTGTAGCCATCATCGGCGCGCCGTCCGGGCTGGGCGCGCCCAGCCCGGGGCAGGAGGCCGGCCCGGCGGCGCTGCGCGCGGCCGGGCTCCTGGCGCGGCTGCACGCCGCGCATACCCTGGTGGTGGACTGGGGCGACGTGCCCGTTCCCGCCCCGGATGACCCCGTGGACCGCACGGCGCGCAACCAGCACGCGCTCGCGGCGCTTGCCGACACCGTGGCGGCGCGGGTCGGCGCGGCGCTCGACGACGGCCTACTGCCGCTGCTGCTCGGCGGCGACCATAGCGTCAGCTTGGGCGCCATCCGCGCGGTTGCGGCGCGCGCGCCGCTCGGCGTGCTGTGGTTCGACGCCCACGGCGACTTCAATACGCCCGAGACCAGCCCCAGCGGCAACGTCCACGGGATGGTGCTGGCGCTGCTGGCGGGCCTCGGGCCGGCGCCGCTCGTGGCCGCGGGCGGGCACCTGCCGGGCCAGCGGCTGGCCGTGCTCGGCGCGCGGGCGCTCGACCCGGACGAGCGCAAGAACCTCGTGCAGGCGGGCGTCGGCGTCTTCACGACCGAGGCGCTGCGCGCGCTGGGGCCAGCGGCGGCGGTGGAGCGGGCCATCGCCGGG
>Ga0070741_10008849_pt1 | contig 19933 bp, 15 predicted proteins | sample Coa_R1_4_FD_66440 | JGI IMG/M metagenome (GOLD analysis project Ga0070741, IMG submission 66440) | Surface soil microbial communities from Centralia Pennsylvania, which are recovering from an underground coalmine fire - Coalmine... | ecosystem: Environmental > Terrestrial > Soil > Unclassified ...
CGCCTATGTCAGCCGTGGTCTGCTGCGCTCGGAGGGCAACGAAGGCCAACGCGAGCGCCGCTACCGCGCCGAGGACGTCTCGCGCCTGAAACGCCAGCGCGATGTCGGACGCAAGGCCGAAGCGATCGCGGCCAACGCGCTCGATTTCGGCACGCCCGTCCTCGAATCGAGCCTGACCCTGATCAAGGACGGCCGACTTTACTATCGCGGGTTCGATGCCACGCGGCTGGCCCGCAACTCCTCGCTCGAACAAGCGGCGCAGCTCTTGTGGGAATGCGACGACCGGCCGTTCGCGGCCGGCAACCTGCCCGCCATGTCCGAATCGCTGCGCCGTGCGTGGCATGCGGCCGAGACATTGTCGGCCGCCGATGCCTGCCTGGTGCTGCTGCCCGCCGCCGCGCGCTGGGACCATTCGAGCTGGATAGATGACCGCGGCTCGATGCTGGAGACCGCGGCGCGCATCCTGCGCCTGCTCACCGCCGGCGTGACCCACCAACCGCCGGCCGACAGGCCGATCCATGAACAGCTCGCCGAAGCCTGGCATTGCTCTCGCGACGACGCCCGGCTGATCCGCGCCGCCCTCGTGCTGTCGGCCGACCACGAATTCAATGCTTCGGCCTTTGCCGCCCGGGTCGTCGCCTCGACCGGCGCCAACCTCTACGCCTCGACCATGGCCGGCCTCGCCGCCATCACCGGCCCCCGCCACGGCGGTCTGACGCGCCTGGTCCGCACCCTGTTCGACGAGCTCGCCGAAACGGACGAGCTGCGCGGCGCACTGGCCAAGCGGCTCGGCGAGGGACCGGCTCTGCCGGGCTTCGGCCACCCGCTCTACCCCGATGGCGACGTGCGTGCAGTGACGCTGTTCGAGATGATGCGCGAGGCCCTGCCCCGTTCGTCCGAACTGGCTCGGGCCGAACAGATCGCCGAAGCGGGCGAGGCGCTCACCAACCGCCAGCCCAACATCGATTTCGCCACGGTGACCTTGGAGCGCGCCCTCGGCCTGCCCAAGGACGCCGCACTTTCGATATTCCTGCTTGGCCGCACGGTCGGGTGGATCGGTCATGCGCTCGAACAGGCCGCCACCGGCACGCTGATCCGCCCGCGCGCCCGCTACACGGGGCCGCAGCCACAGGATTGACGCTTATCCACCACAGCGCATCCTTGCCGCGACGGCACGCGCGTGCTTAACGTCGCGCTTTAGTGACAAAGAAACGAACGGGCCTGCCGAGGCTGCCCCACCTCCTCGGCATCGAAGGTTTGTCGCCCGAGACGATCTCGGGATTGCTCGACCTTTCCGAAAATTACATCGATCAGAACCGGTCCATCGACAAGCGGCGCGATCTTCTGTCCGGCCGCACGATGATCAACCTGTTCTTCGAGAATTCGACGCGTACCCGGACCTCCTTCGAGGTCGCGGCCAAGCGGCTGGGCGCCGACGTCATCAACATGGACGTCGCGACCTCGTCGGTGAAGAAGGGCGAGACCCTGCTCGACACGGCGATGACGCTCAACGCCATGCGGCCCGACGCCATCGTCGTGCGCCACAGCGAGTCAGGCGCCGTCAATCTGCTGTCACAGAAGGTGAATTGCGCCGTCATCAATGCCGGCGATGGCCAGCACGAGCACCCGACGCAGGCGCTGCTCGATGCGCTGACCATTCGCCGCCGCCGCGGCAAGCTCGAAGGGCTCCTGGTGGCGATCTGCGGTGACATCCTGCATAGCCGCGTGGCGCGCTCGAACATCCACCTGCTGCAGATCATGGGGGCCCGCGTGCGCGTGGTCGGACCGCCCACCCTGATGCCGACCGACGTCGACCGCATGGGCGTCGAGGTCCACTACAACATGAAGAGCGGCCTGAAGGACGTCGACATCGTGATGATGCTGCGGCTACAGACCGAGCGCATGCAGGGCTCGTTCGTGCCGTCGGTCAGCGAATATTTCCGCTTCTACGGACTCGACAGCGAGAAGCTCAAATTCGCCAGGCCGGACGCGCTGATCATGCATCCCGGCCCGATGAATCGCGGTGTCGAGATCGATTCGGAGGTGGCCGACGATCTCGACCGCTCGGTGATCCACGAGCAGGTGGAAATGGGCGTCGCCGTCCGCATGGCCTGCCTCGAGGCGCTGATCGGCGGCCGCCGCAATTCGATGGGAGCGGCGGCGTGAGCGGCAAGGTGTTCCGTACCGCACCGCCGCACACCGGCTCGACCGCCTATATCAACGCCCGGATCATCGACCCGACCGCCGACCAGGAATATCTCGGCTCGATCCTGATCAGCGACGGCAAGATCGCCGATTTCGGTCCGAACCTGTTCGCCTCAGGCGCACCGTACGGGATCGAATCGATCGACTGCGGCGGCCTTCATCTGGCACCCGGCATTGTCGATGCACGTGCCCATACTGGCGAGCCGGGCGAGGAGCACAAGGAGACGCTGGAAAGCGCCGGCATCGCCGCAGCCGCCGGCGGCATCACCTCGATGGTCCTGCTGCCCGACAACGAGCCGCCGTTCGACGATGCGTCCCTGATAGAATTCGTGGCCCGCCGCGCGCGCCAGATCAAGCTGACCAACATGTACGCCTACGGCGCGCTGACGGTCGGCCTGGAAGGCAAGGAACTGGCCGAGATGGGCCTGCTCGCCGAAGCCGGCGCCGTCGCCTTCACCGATGCCGATCACCCGGTCGGCAACGCGCAAGTGCTGCGCCGCGCGCTCTACTACGCCAAGGCCTTCGACGCGCTGATCGTCCACCTGCCACAGGAGCCGACCTTGTCGGGCGGCCACATGTCGAGCGGCGAGATGTCGACACGGCTCGGCCTTGCCGGCAATCCGCCGCTCGCCGAGGTCATGATGGTCGAGCGCGACATCCGGCTGGTGCAGATGACCGGCGGTTGCCTGCACCTCTCCAAGATCTCGACCGCCGAATCGGTCGAGGCGCTCGCGCGGGCAAAAGATCGCGGACTGAACATAACCTGCGATACCGCGCCGCCCTACTTCGCGCTGAACGATCTCGCGGTCGGGGACTACCGAACCTTCGGCAAGCTGGTGCCGCCGCTGCGTTCGGAGAAGGACCGGCGGGCGATAATCGAAGGCCTGAAAAGCGGCGTGATCGACGCCATCGTGTCGGATCACCGCCCGCAGGATCAGGAGAGCAAGCGCGTACCGTTCGCGCAGGCCGAGCCGGGCGGCATCGGGCTCGAGACCTTGCTGCCGGTCTCGCTCGAGCTCGTGCACAACAAGCAGCTCACGCTGCCGCAACTCTTCCAGCGCCTGTCGAGCACGCCGGCGCGGCTGTTCAAGTTGCCGGGCGGCAAGCTGGCGAAAGGCGCGCCCGCCGATCTCATCGTGTTCGATACCGACTATGCCTGGAAAGTCGACCGCGATGTCTTTCTCAGCAAGACCAAGAACTCGCCATTCGACGAGAAGCCCGTGCAGGGCCGCGTGATGGCGACCGTACTTGCCGGTCGCACGATCTACCGCAACGATGGTTTTGTGTCCGCGGCGGCCGCGTAACGGCCTCGAAACGGCCATCTGGTCTGCTAGAGCATATCCGGCCCGACTGGAATCAGTCGGGCCGGATATGCCTTGTTGAACCGAGCATTACTCGCACGCGCGTTTCGATTGAGATGAAACCGCGCGCGGTTCCATCTCAATCGAAACCGCTCTAAGCTTTGGCGATGCTAAGATACCTTCCCCTTCCCGTTCTCGCCGCCGTTGCGGTCACCGGCGTGGCCAATGCACAAGGCCACAAGCGCGAAGACCTGCTCGACGCGCTCACCCGCCACATCCAGATCTGCTCGGAGATCAGCGACAGCCGCGACCGGCTCTCCTGCTACGACAAGCTGCAGACCCAGGTCGGCGACGTGCAGCCTGCGGCGCCCGGGCCGACGCCGCTGCGACCGGGTCAGCCGCCGTCTCAGCCACCGATGGTTCAGGCGCAGGGACCGCAATCAGGTGGGCGCAGCCCCACTCCCCTCGCACCCCCGCCGATGCAGACGCCAGGCGGCGGCAACGCCACCTTGGGCGCCAACCAGGGCCAGGGCACGCTCGTGCCGCCGGGGACTTCCGATCCGGATCGCGCGTTCGACCCCAACAGCCCGCAGGCAGGCTACCGACCGCCGGAAGGCATGATGCCCAAGCCGCAGCCGCCGGTGCGCCGCACCGGCCCGCGGCCGATTCCCAACTTCCCCAATCCGATGCCACTGGTATCGCTCGCCGCCAGCAATCTCACCTACGGCGAGGCGCGATACTGGCAGGTCACGATCGCCATCACGTCGAACACGCCGCGCGCGCTCGACACGCAGGTGCAATGCACCTTCCTCAATGGCGGGCGATCGGTGGGCGAGGCCTATTTTGGCCCGACCACGATCGCGCCGGGCGAACAGATCTCGACCGAACTGATCGGACCGCCGACCACGACGTTCGTCGATTCCACCAAGTGCAACGTGCTGAGCCCGTAAGGGGTACGGCATGCAGTGGAACGTGGTTCATCTCGGCGTACCGTTTCTGGTGGGCTTCCTGCTGGGGTCGATTCCGTTCGGCCTGCTGCTGACGCGCGCTGCCGGCCTGGGCGACATCCGCAACATCGGCTCGGGCAACATCGGCGCCACCAACGTGCTGCGCACTGGCAACAAGAAGCTGGCCGCCGCGGTTCTCGTGCTCGACGCCGCCAAGGGCCTGGCCGCCGTGCTGCTCGCCAGTACGTTCGGGCCGCTCGCAGCGGTGGCGGCAGGTTTGGGCGCCGTGCTCGGCCACATGTTCACGCCGTGGCTCTCCTTCAGGGGCGGCAAGGGCGTGGCGACGACTCTCGGTGTGCTGTGGGGACTCAACTGGCTACTGGGCGCCGCGGCCTGCCTGCTCTGGCTGCTCTGCGCGGCGGTGTTCCGCTACTCCTCACTCGCCGCCTTGATCAGCGTGGCACTGGCCGGCGCACTTTCCTGGCTCTTGCTCGATTGGCGCGCCGCGCTGATCGTCACGCTGATGGTGCCGCTGGTCTTTATCCGCCATCACGAGAACATCAGCCGCCTGCTTGCCGGCACCGAGTCCAAGATCGGCCAGAAGAGCGAGCCCAAGCCGACGATGGGCCACAATAACGGCCCGACCGTCAACGCGAGGTGAATGCCGGCGGCACCTTGAAGATCGAGCGAGCGATGCCGTGGGCATTGATCGCAGCCGCCTGTCTCGGCTCCTTCGCCGCTAGCTCGAGCGGCACCACGCGGGCGCCCTTCCTGATCGAGATGTCGACCGATCTCGGCGTCTCCATGCCGCTGGTCGCCAACCTGGTGTCGCTGACGGCGACCGCGTGGGGCATCACCTCGGCTCTCGGCGGCTGGCTGTCCGATCGCATTGGCCGCTGGCCGTTGCTGATCGGCGCGCCGCTCGTGCTTGCTGCCAGCCTGGTCCTGCAGGCGGTATCGAGCAATTTCATCGTGCTCGCCACCTGGGCGGTGGTGGGCGGCGGCGCGTGCGGCACCTTCATGGGCGTGATGTTCGCCGAAGTCGCGGCTCACGTCGAAGACCGGCAACGCGGACGCGCCTTGGGCTGGGCCATGAGCGGGCAGTCGCTCACCCTTGTGATTGGCGTGCCGATGGCCGCCGCGGTGGGGGCGCTGATCGGCTGGCGCGGCTGGCTGGTCTGCCTGGGCGCGATCGCCGCGGCTTCGAGTCTTGCGCTGCTGGCCACGGTACCGAGGGCTCGCGGCGGCAGCACAGGCCTGCGGCGTCGCAGCGAACGCCGCCGGCTGTCGCCGCGCATCTGGGGTTTGCTTGCCACCGGCATCGCCGAGCGCATCTGCTACGGGCTGGCCGTGGTCTATTTCGCGACGTTCCTGCAGGTCACCTATCAGTTCTCGCTGGCGGCGCTGGCGATCCCGCTCGCCGCCGTGGCGATCGGCAATGTCGTCGGCACCATCCTGGGCGGCCAGCTGGCAGACCGACTCTACGATCGGCTTCTCACCTATTCCGTGTTCATGGTGCTGTCGGGTTTCGCCGCACTCGCCCTTTTTCTCTGGCACCCTCATCCCACCGTATCGATCGGTCTCGGCTTTCTCTATGTGCTGACCGACGCCCTCGGCCGGCCCTCGCTGATGGCGAACTACGCGGCCGTGCCCGAGCAGGTACGCGGCACGGTGATGGGCTATAGCGGCGCGTCAGCAAGCATCGGTTGGATAGGTGCCGCGGCCTTGGGCGCGGTGATCGTGAGCCTCGGCGGATTCGACGGATTTGGGCCGCTCTCGCTCGCGCTTGCACTGCTCGGCACGGCCATCGCTCTATGGTGTCGACGGATTGCTATCTGAGGTTGATTTACAATTCGATCATTCTCTTTATTGTACAGCCATGTTCGATGGCCCTCCTTCCGCCGAACTTGATCCTGCCGAACGGCAGGCGCGGCTTCGCCTGGCCCGCAGCCGCAAGATCGGACCGGTGACTTTCCACGAGGCTTTGCAGCATTTCGGATCGGCGTGGGCTGCCTGTAGAGAGCTGAATGTCGTCGCTTGGGCGGAGGTCGAGCGCGAGCAGGAGAAGCTCGCAGCGATCGGCGGCAAATTCCTGGTGTTCGGCGACAGCGCCTATCCTGCCCAATTGGCCGCCCTGCCCGATGCGCCGGCCGTCTTGTCGGCGATCGGAGACTTCGGTTTGCTCGCACGGCCAATGCAAGCGATCGTCGGCGCACGCGATGCCTCCGTCGCCGGCCGGCGCTTCGCCGCCGAACTTGCGCGCGCGCTGGGCGCGGCGGGCTTTGCCGTGATCTCCGGCCTGGCGCGCGGCATCGATGCGGCGGCCCATGAAGCGGCGCTCGAGACAGGCACGGTCGCGGTGCTGGCGGGCGGCATCGACCAGATCTATCCGCCGCAGAACGAGGGCCTCTATCGGGGCATCGCCGAGCGCGGCCTGCTGCTGGCCGAAGCGCCGTTTGGGACGCCACCCGTCGCGCGCTCCTTCCCGCAGCGCAATCGTATCGTTTCGGGCCTTGCGAAAGGCGTGGTCGTGGTCGAAGCGGCGGCCCGATCAGGCTCCCTGATCACCGCCCAGCGGGCCGCCGAGCAGGGGCGCGAGGTCTTTGTCGTGCCCGGCTCGCCCATGGATCCGCGCTACGATGGGTCCAATAGCCTTATCCGCGACGGGGCCATTTTGATCCGTAGCGCGAACGATATTTTAAGTGTGATGGGTTTGCCGCAGTCTCCGCGCCAAGTCTTTGAGAAACCAAGACCAAAGTCTCGTGACACAGGGTATGCAAAAGTACTTGAGGCGCTGGGCGCAACCCCCACTGCGGTTGACGAATTGGTACGTCGCTGCCAAGTGTCCGCCGCCACCGTAGCGGAGGTCCTGCTGGCTTTAGAGCTGGAAGGCCGCTTGGAACGGCACCGGGGTAACCGCGTATCTCTGATGTAAATCAGTGATCTAGCTCCGGAAGTTAAAGTTTTACTGGAGCAGGTTCCGGCGATGGACGTGTTGGTCGTCGAGTCCCCGGCCAAGGCAAAGACCATTGGGAAGTATCTCGGCCCCGGTTACACGGTCCTGGCCTCCTATGGCCATGTCCGCGACCTGCCGCCGAAGGACGGGTCGGTCCGGCCGGACGAAGATTTTGCCATGGACTGGGAGGTCGATTCGTCTTCCCAGAAGCGCCTCGACGCCATCGCCAAGGCGGTGACCAAGGGCGGCAAGCTCTATCTCGCCACCGACCCGGACCGCGAGGGCGAGGCGATCTCCTGGCACGTGCTCGACGTGCTGGCGCGCAAGAAGGCGCTGCAGGGCGTCGACGTGAAGCGCGTCACCTTCAATGCCATCACCAAGCAGTCGGTGCTCGACGCGGTTGCCCATCCGCGCAACCTCGACCAGCCGCTGATCGATGCCTATCTCGCCCGGCGCGCGCTCGACTATCTGGTGGGCTTCACGCTTTCGCCGGTGCTGTGGCGCAAGCTGCCGGGCAGCCGCTCGGCCGGGCGCGTTCAGTCGGTGGCGCTGCGTCTGATCTGCGAGCGCGAGGCCGAGATCGAGGTCTTCAAGAGCCGCGAATACTGGACGGTCGATGCCATATTCGGCACGGCCAAGAAACAGACGCTGAAGGCCCGCCTCACCCATCTCGACGGCCGCAAGCTCGACAAGTTCGACCTCGACAACGAGGAGCGCGCCCAGGGCGCCAAGCGCGAAATCGAGCGCCGTGCGTTCCAGGTGGCGTCGATCGACCGGCGCCAGGTGCGCCGCAATCCGCCGCCGCCCTTCATCACCTCCACCTTGCAGCAGGAAGCCTCGCGCAAGCTCGGCCTTGGCGCCGCGACCGCCATGCGCATCGCCCAGAAGCTCTACGAGGGCGTCGATATCGGCGGCGAGACGGTGGGCCTCATCACCTACATGCGCACCGACGGCGTGACCTTGGCGCCCGAGGCGGTCGGCCAGACGCGCCGCCTGATCGAGAGCAAGTACGGCCAAGCCTATCTTCCCTCCTCGCCGCGCGTCTACACCTCGAAGGCCAAGAATGCGCAGGAAGCGCACGAGGCGATCCGCCCGACCGACCTGTTCCGCGCGCCGCAGGATGTGGCGCAGTATCTCGACAAGGATCAGCTCGGCCTCTACGAGCTGATCTGGAAGCGCACCGTCGCGAGCCAGATGGAATCGGCGGTCCTCGACCAGGTCACGGTCGACATCGCGAGCGCCGACAAGAACGTTCAGCTGCGCGCGACCGGCTCGGTGGTGAAGTTCAACGGCTTCCTCACCCTGTACGACGAGGGCAAGGACGAAGCGGCCGAGGACGAGGAAGGCAATACCATCCTGCCCGACGTCGCGGAGAACGAGGGGCTGGAGCGCCGTGAGGTCATTCCGGAGCGCCATTTCACCGAGCCGCCGCCGCGCTACTCCGAAGCGAGCCTGGTGAAGAAGCTGGAGGAGCTCGGCATCGGCCGGCCCTCGACCTACGCCTCGATCATCGAGGTACTGCAGCGGCGTTCCTACGTGAAGCTCGACCGCAAGCGCTTCATTCCGGAAGACCGCGGCCGCATCGTGACGGCCTTCCTGCAGACCTATTTCCCGCGCTACGTCGAATACGACTTCACCGCGCATCTCGAGGAAGAGCTCGACGACATCTCCGACGGCAAGATCAACTGGCGCCAGGTGCTGCGCGACTTCTGGAAGGAATTCTCCGCGGCTGTCGGCGGCACCAAGGACCTTCGAGTGAAGGAAGTGCTCGACAAGCTCGACGAGGAACTCGGCCCGCACTTCTTCCCGGCCAACGACAATGGCGGCAAGAGCCCGCGCGATTGCCCGTCCTGCGGCAACGGTCGGTTGGGGCTGAAGCTCGGCAAGTTCGGCGCCTTCATCGGCTGCTCGAACTATCCGGAGTGCAAGTTCACGCGCAAGCTCGGCATCGTCGATCCGGAGAAGGACGCCCTCACCGGCGCCAACCTCAACGAACCCAAGCTGCTCGGCACCGATCCGGGGACCGGCAAGGCCGTGACCCTGCGCAACGGCCCGTACGGTCTCTACATCCAGCTGGGCGAAGCCGAGGGCAAGGAGAAGCCCAAGCGGGCCTCGCTGCTCAAGGGCATGACGCCCGATGAGCTGACCTTCGAGAAGGCGCAGCAGATCCTGTCGCTGCCGCGCGAGCTCGGCCGCCATCCGGACGACCAGGAACCGGTGCTGGCCGGCGTCGGCCGCTTCGGGCCCTATGTCCGGCATGGCACCAAGTACAAGTCGATCCCGGCCGACGAAAACGTTCTCGACATCGGCATGAACCGCGCCGTGGCGCTGCTCGCTGAGGCCAAGGCCACCGGCCGCGGACGGGCTGCCGTCAAGCCGCTGCGCGTGGTCGGCAACCATCCGGCCGACAACGCGCCGATCGAGCTCTATGACGGCCGCTACGGCATGTACGTGAAGCACGACGGCATCAACGCCACCGTGCCGCGCGATCTGAAGCCCGAAGAGCTGACGGTCGAGCAGGCCGTATCGCTGCTCGCCGAGCGCGCGGCGAAGGGCGGCGGCAAGAAGCCTTCTCGCAAGGCCAAGAAGGCGGCGGCTCCCGTCGCGGCCAACGACGCCGGCGAGAAGCCCAAGGCGAAGAAGAAAGCCGCCTCCAAGAAGAAGGCGACGAAGGCGAAAGCTGACGCCGAAACGCCGCCGCGCACCGGAACCGATGGCTAAGGGCCGCGTCCCGACGCGCGACGAACTGCTGGCATTCATCAAGGAAAGCGCTACGCCCGTGGGCAAGCGCGAGATCGCGCGCGCCTTTCACATCAAGGGCGACCAGCGCATCGAACTCAAGCAACTGCTGCGCGACTTGCGCGACTCGGGAGAGATCGCGGCCGATCGCGCCAAGACATTCAAGGACCCCAAAGCCCTGACCGACATCACCGTACTGGAAATCACCAAGGTCGACGGCGACGGCCATCTGCTGGCCGTGCCACGCCGCCACGACGAAGAAAGCGACGGCCCGCCGCCGCGCATCGAGATCGCCGCGCACGGCAATCGCGGGCCAGGCCCCGCCGTCGGCGATCGTGTGCTCGCCTCGCTGAAGCGCCGCGGCAAGACCACTTACGAGGCGCGCATCATCCGCCGCCTAGGCAGCGGCCCGAAGAAGATCCTCGGTCTCTACGAGGAGCCCGAGGGCAAGCACGGCCTGGGCCGCGTCACGCCGACCGACCGCAAGCTGCGGCGCGAGTTCCAGGTGCGGCCGGCCGACAAGAACGGCGCGCTGCCGGGCGACATCGTGTGGATCGAAGAAGCCGGCAGCGAACTGTCGCGTCGCGCCAGGGTGCTCGAGCGCATCGGGCCGATGAGCGATCCGCGCACCGTGAGCCTCATCTCCATCGCCGCCAACGACATCCCGGTCGAGTTCCCGCAGGCCGCGGCCGACGAGGCGAGGCACGCCAAGGCGGCGCCCATGGGCGACCGGCTCGACCTGCGCAAAGTGCCGCTGGTCACCATCGACGGCGAGGATGCGCGCGACTTCGACGACGCGGTGTTCGCCGAGCCCGACAGGGACCACCCCGGCGGCTGGCATCTCTACGTCGCGATCGCCGACGTCGCCTGGTACGTGCGCCCCGACAAGCCACTCGACAGGGCCGCCTACCGCCGCGGCACGTCAGTCTATTTCCCCGACCGCGTCGTGCCGATGCTGCCCGAGGAGCTCTCGAACGGCTGGTGCTCGCTGGTGCCGCGCGAGGACAGGCCGGTGCTGGCCGCCGAGATGTGGATCGACGGCGACGGGCATCTCAAGAAGCACCGCTTCCATCGCGCCATGATGCATTCGGCGGCACGTCTCACCTACACGCGCGTGCAGCGCGCCGCCGACGGCCAGCCCGACGCCGAGATCGCGCCGTTGATGGAAAGCGTGATCAAGCCGCTCTACGGCGCCTATCGCGTGCTGCTCGCGGCGCGCGAGAAGCGCGGTGCGCTCGATTTGGACCTGCCCGAGCGGCTGGTGAAGCTGGGCGACGACGGCCGCATCGCCGAGATCGGCGTGCGCGAGCGGCTCGACAGCCACAAGCTGATCGAGGAGTTCATGGTGCTGGCCAACGTGGCGGCGGCCCAGGCGCTGGAGCAGCGCCACGCGCCCTGCCTCTATCGCGTCCACGACCAGCCGGACCTCGCCAAGCTCGAGGCGCTGCGTGAATTCCTGGCCACGCTCGGCATCGGCCTGCCGACCGGCCAGCGTCTGCGGCCCGCCGACCTCAACCGCGTCCTGCACAGCGTCGCCGACAAGCCGGTGACGCGCCTCGTCAACGAAACGGTCCTGCGCAGCCAGAGCCAGGCGGTCTACAGCCCGGACAATCTCGGCCATTTCGGCCTCGCGCTGCAGCGCTACGCCCACTTCACCTCGCCGATCCGGCGCTTCCCCGACCTGATCGTTCACCGTTCGCTGATCTCCGCCTTCGGGCTGGGCGACGGCGGCCTGCCGGAGGAGGACAGGAAGCGGTTCAGCGAATTCGGCGAGCACCTGTCGATGTGCGAACGCCGCGCCGTCATGGCCGAGCGCGGCGCCATGGACCGCTATGTCGCGGCCTACATGGCGTCCCATGTCGGCGCCAGCTTCGCCGGCCGTGTCACTTCGGTTACACGCTTCGGCCTGTTCGTCGAGCTCGACGATACCGGCGCCGACGGGCTCATTCCCGTGCGCAGCCTCGGCCAGGAATTCTTCCGCCACGACGAGGGCCGCCAACTTCTGGTCGGCGAGCGCACCGGCGAGACTTACGGTCTGGGCGACAAGCTGCGGGTCAAGCTGATCGAGGCCGACGTGGCGACGGGCGGGCTGCTGTTCGAACTGGTCGACGTGGTCGAGCGGGTGGAACGCCAGGCGTCGCCGCGCCGCCGGCATCATGGCGGGCCCCGCTCCGGCCCGCCGCGTCGACCGGTCGCGCATCGCAAGGGTATTCGGGACAAGCGGTCGCGGCGACGAAGCTGAGTTCAGTCCCCATCCTTGCCGGCATGAGTTCGTCCAATGCTCCGGTGGATTTCTGGACCGCGCTGCGCCGCGGTTGGCGCGGCCGCTGCCCGCGCTGCGGCGAGGGTTCGCTGTTCGGCGGCTTCCTCAAGATGAGGAGCCTCTGCCCGTCCTGCGGCCAGGACCTCGAGCCCTTCCGCGCCGATGACGCGCCGGCCTATTTCACCATCCTGGTCGTGGGCCACATCGTGGTGCCGCTGGTGCTGGCGCTGGAGCGCTTCGGACATCAACCGCCACTCTGGTTCCATGCCGCACTGTGGCTGCCGATTTCGGTGCTATTAGCCCTTCTCCTGCTGCCCCGCATCAAGGGCACGGTGATCGCGACTTTGTGGACCCATCGCATCGACCCCAAGCCGGCTGCATGAAGTGCTTGGTGGCCCCAGCGGTGGCTTGTGTTAAAGTCATCCCCGGGGTTGGGTAATTAAGGTGCCGCTGACACAGATAATTAGACGGGCCCTCGCGCATGCGACCGTGGCCCTGCTTGCTGCCTCTCTCGTCGCTTCCTGTGAAACCACAACCGGTGTGACGCCGCCCGCGGCGCGCAGCCCGGCCACCGCTGCCGACGTCAGCGTCGAGCGGGTCATCCTGCAGGCCTACCGCGCCATCGGCGATCGCGGCCTGAAACAGCCGGACTTCCGCGTGATGTCGCTCGATACCTATCGCGGCTTCGCCACGCCGGATCCCGCGCTCTCGCTCACCGCCAACGGCAACACCTACACGGTGATGCGCGAGGGCCATGAGGTGCTGAGCCGGACGGCGCCGGACGACCCGTCCGACGGCCGCGCCTGGGGCGGCATGCTGGCCGAACTGTTCGCGGCGTCGGTCGAGGCCTCGCCGGTCCTGCAGCAGACCGACCGCAACACGCTCACCAAGGGCGCCATGGTCGCCACGACCAAGCTCCTGGACAAGAACACCCGCTACGCCGATCCCGACGAGGCCAAGGACAACCGCTTCCAGCGCGACGGCGGCGGCGGCATCGGCATCACCATCGAACGGCTCGACGACAAGCGCGTGATGATCCGCGCCGTGCAGGCCGACGCGCCGGCCGGCCGGGCCGGCATCAAGGCCGACGACCAGATCATGGCGATCGACGGCGAGAACATGGTCGACCGCTCGCTCGCCGACGTCGTGCACAAGCTGCGCGGCTCGGTCGGCGCGCCGGTGACGCTCACCCTCCTGCGCGCCGGCAAGGAGCTCACCTTCGACCTCAAGCGCGACCGCATCATCCCGACGACGGTCTCCTACGAGCGCCGCGGCAACCTCGCCTGGATCCATCTGATGGCGTTCAACAGCGGCACCGACGAGACCCTGCACGAGGCGATCGAGAAGGCGCGCGCCGAGATCGGCAACGACCTCGAGGGCATCATCCTCGACATGCGCTCCAACCGCGGCGGCCTGCTCGACCAGGCGCAGTCGGTGACCGAGGAGTTCGTGCCCGACGGCGTGATCTTCTCGACCCAGGGCCGCCATCCCGACAGCCGGCGCATCTACCGCAGCACCAGCCGCAAGACGACCACCCTGCCGATGGTGGTGCTGGTCAACGGCAACTCGGCCTCGGCCGCCGAGATCGTGGCGGCGGCGCTGCAGGATCGCGGCCGCGCGGCGATCGTCGGCACCACGAGCTACGGCAAGGGCACGGTGCAGACCGTGGTGCGCCTGCCCAACGAGGGCGAGCTGATCCTCACCTGGTCGCGCCTGGTCGCGCCATCGGGCTACACCTGGAACGAGCTGGGCGTGATGCCCAATGTCTGCACGGCCAAGATCGCCGACATCGACAAGCTCGGCCCCGACGCGATCGACGGCAGCCGCGAGCTGCTGCAGCACTGGCACGCCGAGCGCAATCCGTCGGCCGAGGAGGTCGCGGGCCTGCGCAAGATCTGCCCGCCGGGCGATGATGCGCCCGAGCGCGACGTCGAGATCGCCAGCCGGCTGCTGCGCGACCCCGCGCTCTATGCGCACGCCGTGCGCATCGGGTCGATCGACCAGGCGGCGGCCAAGCAATAGGCTTACTCACGGCATTGCCGGCGGCGCTTGACATGACGCCGCCGGCGACTAATTTGCCCGCCTTCCAGAGGGTTTCAGACCATGGCCAAGCCGACCTCGATCCTGATCAAGATGGTGTCCAGCGCCGACACCGGCTTCTATTACGTGACCAAGAAGAATCCGCGCACCAAGACCGAGAAGCTCGAGCTCAAGAAGTACGATCCGGTGGCGCGCAAGCACGTCGTCTTCAAGGAATCCAAGATCAAATAAGCGCACACGTCTGCGCTGCATCACGAAAGGCCGCCCGAAAGGGCGGCCTTTTCCTGTGGTGAGACAGTTCTGCCCCGAATCTCACCCGCCTGAGACGCCTCGGATGCCGATGGCACAAGGCTTTTGCCCGCGAGTCTCACGAAACACCCCCACCCCCCTGGTGAGACAGCGTGAGATGCCTGAGACGCCTGAGACGGCCCAACTGAAGATAGTCTGGCTGAACCGCGGCGGCCGCTACGACTTCGGTGTCCAGCCCATCACCGCCTTGGTCTCGAGGAACTCCTCGAAGCCGTGCCGGCCCCATTCGCGGCCGTTGCCCGACTGCTTGTAGCCGCCGAACGGCGCGCCGAAATCGGGACCGGCGCCGTTCAGGTGCACGTTGCCGGTGCGCAACTGCGACGCGACCTTGCGCGCCCGCTCGATGCTGCCGGACTGGACATAGCCCGACAGGCCATAGGGCGTGTCGTTGGCCTGGGCCACGGCATCGGCCTCGCTGTCGTAGGCCAGCATCGTCAGCACCGGCCCGAAGATCTCCTCGCGCGCGATGGTCATGTCGTTGGTGACGTTGGCGAAAACGGTCGGCCGCACATAGTAGCCCCGGTTCATGTTCTCCGGCCGGCCCGGCCCGCCGGCGACCAGGGTGGCGCCTTCTTCGATGCCCTTCTGGATCAGCGCCTGGATCTTGTTGAACTGCACCTCGCTCACCACCGGGCCGATCGTGCCCGGCCCGGCATCCGCCGTCGCCGGATCGATCACCTTGACCTTCTCGGCCGCCGCCTTGGCGATCGCGATGGCGGCCTCGTTCTTGGCGCGCGGCACGAACATGCGCGACGGGGCGTTACAGGACTGACCCGAATTCAGCATCATGCTCATCACACCCGACGACACCGCCTTGGCGAGGTCGGCGTCGTCGAGCACGATGTTGGCCGACTTGCCGCCCAGCTCCTGGGCCACGCGCTTGACCGTGTCGGCAGCGGCCTTGGCGACCGCGATGCCGGCGCGGGTCGAGCCGGTGAACGACATCATGTCGATGCCGGGATGGGACGACATAGCCTGGCCGACCGTGGCGCCATCACCGTTCACCAGGTTGAAGACGCCTGCCGGCACGCCCGCCTCATGCAGGACGTCGGCGAACAGCATGGCATTGATCGGCGCCACTTCGGACGGCTTGAGGATGATCGTGCAGCCCGCCGCGAGCGCGGGCGCCACCTTGCAGACGATCTGGTTGATCGGCCAGTTCCACGGGGTGATCAAACCGCACACGCCGATCGGCTCCTTCACGATGGCGGTGTTGCCGTGCATCTGCTCGAATGAATAGTCCTTCAGGAGCTTCACGGTCTCGTTGAGATGGCCGAGGCCGGTGGCGGCCTGCGCCGCCTTGGAGAGCCACATCGGCGCGCCCATCTCGAGGCTGATCGCCTCGGCGATCGCCTGATACTTCGTCTTGTACACGGCGATGATCTTCTCCAGCAGCGCCAGGCGCTCTTCACGGCTCGTGCGCGAATAGCTCTCGAAGGCGCGGCGCGCCGCGGCGACCGCCTTGTCGACGTCAGCCTTGGAACCCAGCGAAATGCGCGCGAAGGGTTCCTCGTTCGCCGGATTGATGACGTCCAGCGTCCGCGGCGTCACCGGGTCGACCCACTTGCCGTCGATGTAGAATTGAAGCCGGTCCTGCATGGCATTGCCTCCTGGTTCGCGCGCACTGGCGATCGCGGTTCCACATGGCATCTTTCCAGCATGTTCTCGGCCCTGCGGCAATGCCGCGGAAGGTTCGCTTCAGCCGGGCGGCAGGAAGGTCGGGAACGCCTCGACGTACTTGAAGTAGCGCGCGAGATGGCGGTCCGACGCGGTAAGCAGGCCGCGGCGGAAGCGGATGGAACGCAGCACCGGCGCGTCCTCCGCCTGCAGGCGCTCGACCATCTCGCGCACCTCGGGAAGCCTCGCCTCCTCGCCCTTGGGCACGCCGACCACGAAATGCCCACTCGTCCAGCCGGGCTCGATCGGCGCGCCGCTGAACAGCATGAACATGTCCTTGCCGCCGACACGCAAATGCTGGGCGAACACGTTGGTACCCGTGATGCGGCCGTGCTGCAGGTGGAACGGGCTCTCGACCCGGAATTCGATGCCGCCCGGATCGACCTCGAGCGTCTCGGGAATCGAGATAGCCGGCAGGCCGTGCAAGGTCCGCAGATGCTGGAAGTCGACCCCGTTCGAGACGGCGATCCAGCCGTCGAACGGCGCCCGAGGCCGGTCGAAGGTCTGAAAGGCGATCGTCTCTTCTGTGGCGCCGGGAATGCGCGGCGGGCCATAGGCCGGCGCCTCGCCGTTGAAGGCCCACACCAGTCCCCACGCCTCGGCCGTGGGGTAGGTGAAGATGCGCGCCGCGTCCGGAATCTTGTCGCCGGTCGGGATGTGGGCGCACTTGCCGTCGCTGCCGAACGACCAGTGGTGATACGGGCAGCGCAGCCGGCCATCGGCAACCTGGCCGACCGACAGGTCGGCGCCGAGATGCGGGCACCAGGCGCTCTGCACCACCGGTTTGCCCGCCGTGTCGCGCCAGGCGACGAGGCGCGTGCCGAGGACGTCGCGCCCGACGATCGCGCCGGCCGCGATGTCGCTCGTCTGGCAGATCGGGAACCAGCAGCGGTGATAGCCCTCTTCGTTGCGCAGGCTGTGTTTCAGCGACCGCTCGGTCATTGCGCTGACGACGCCCATGTCGACCTCCTGTGAAGCGCCAACTGGTACCCTTGGGTACCATCGGGGAACAGGCTATGGTACCAATTGGTACCGAGTCAAGAGGCAGAATTGCCAGCCAAACAGCAATCCCCCCGCCGTCAGTCGATCGTTGCCGCCGCTTTCGCGGTGTTGATGGAGAAGGGCTACGCCGGGGCAAGCACGCTCGAGATCGCCCGCCGAGCGCGAGTCTCCAAGCGCGAGCTCTATGCCGAGTTCGGCAGCAAGGCCGGCATCCTCGAGGCGCTGATCGCCGAGACCGCGGCACAGATGCAGGTGCCGCTCACCTCGGCCGACGTCGCCGACCGCGCGAGCTTCGTCGCCGCGCTGACCGCCTACGGCAACGCGGCGCTGGGTGAGCTCAGCGGCCCGCATGTCGTGGCGATCAACCGCTTGGCCGCGGCCGAGGCCGGCCGCTCGTCCGAGCTCGGAAAGATCCTCGACACGCGCGGCCGCGAGCCCAACCGCCGCGCCCTCGTCGCGATCATCAAGACGGCGCAGGAGGCCGGCATCCTGAAGCCAGACGAGGAGCCCGACATCATCGCCGGGCACTTCTTCGCCCTGCTGACCGGAGACCTGCTGCTGCGCCTGATGCTGGGCGTGATGAAGCGGCCAACCGCCAGGGAAATCGCCCGCCGGGCCGAGGCGGCGACGACCGCCATCCTACGCTTGCACGGCGTCTAGAGCGGCGCACCGTCGAAGCCTTCCATCGACAGGCCGACGAACCGTGCGATCGTTGGCGCGATGTCGACCAGGCTGCTCGGCTCGGTGCGGACGCCGGCGCGGCCGTCATTGATCATCAGGAACGGCCGCGTTTCGTCCGGTCCCCAGCCGCCATGCTGGCCGCTGCCGACCGGCACCGCCTTCTCGCCGTCGGCGGCAACCCAACGCTTGCCCGGTACGCCAAAAGGATTGGCCGCGGGATCGCGCGCCATGTTGACCGCGGCCACGATGCCGGCCGTCGGTGCGAGGCCGCGACGGCACATCTCCTCCCCGACCACCACGCCATCGGCCCACGCCTCGCGCCGCATGGCGTCCAGGACGCCCAACAACGCCGCCTGTCCTTTGTTGGTGGCATAGAGCAGCGCGGACGTGCCCTGCCCGGCGACAGCCACGTCGCCAGCCGCCAGTTGCTTGCCCAACCCCTGCCCGGCGAGCCAGTCCTCGATGCTCACCGCGGCGCCGATCGTCTCGTGTCCATGATCCGAGCAGACCACCAGCAGGATCTCCTCGCCCTGCTTTCGCAAAGAATCGACGGTCGTCACGATCTCGCGCACGCAGCGGCCGACGCCGTCCAGCGATTCCCGGTGTGCCGGCGACCCCAATGGCACGCCATGCGCCGTGTGATCGGGATCGCACAGCCAGATCGCCGCGATCGCCGGCTTGCGCTCGCGCAGGACTTCCGAGCAGAACCGCTCGGTCATCGCCCAGTCGCCCGCGGCATCGTGCGTGACCGGAAGCGCCGCCAGCTCTTCGCCGCCGGGCCCGAACGAGCCGCTGCGGTGATAGACGTGGCCGTGATTGTCGGGGTCGAGGAAGAAGGCCGCGCCCGGCGAGACGTTCGAGAAGGCGATGAAGCCGCCGTGCCCGGCCGCGCGCTCGGCGAGCGCCGGGACCAGCAACGTCTTGCCGGTGGCGCGCCGCATGTGCGCGCGAAAATCGGGCGCGCCGACGTCGCGCACCACGATCCTGCCATCCTCGAACAAGCCCATGCGATTGCCGTGCAGGCCGTGTCGCGCCGGATAGCAGCCGGTCGTGATCGAGGCGGCCGAGACGCGCGTCACCGATGGGAATACCGCGCGATGGTCGGCGCACCACACGCTCTTGCCGCGCAACTCGTGCAGCACCGGCATGGTTTCGCGATCGATCCAGTCGCGTCCCAAACCGTCACAACACAGAAACACCGCGCGCCTCTGCCCGGCCATGCATCGATCTCCTCTTGCGCCGCCAGCATGATGGTAGTCGACTTCCCGGCATAACTCAGGAGGAAACGATGCAGTTCGGATACTTCACGATGCCATCGCACCCGCCCGAGAGGCCGCTGATGGACGGCCACGCCTGGGACCTTCAGGTTATCCGATGGCTCGACGAGCTGGGCTTCGCCGAATGCTGGATCGGCGAGCATCACACCGCGCCATGGGAACCCCATCCCTCGCCCGATCTCCTGGTCGCGCAGGCCCTGATGCAGACCAGGAACATCCGGCTGGGGCCGGGCGGCTTCCTGCTGCCCTATCACCATCCGGCCGAGCTCGCCAATCGCGTCGCCATGCTCGATCACCTGTCGGGTGGGCGGCTCAATTTCGGCGTCGCCGCCTCGGGCCTGCCGAGCGACTGGGCGATGTTCAACGTCGACGGCATGTCGGGCGTCAATCGCGAGATGACGCGCGAGGCCCTCGAGATCATCCTGCGGCTGTGGACGGCCGACGAGCCGTTCGACCACAAGGGCAAGTTCTGGCACGTCACACGGCCGCCCGAGATGTTCGGGGTGCTGCGTGCCCACATCAAGCCGCTGCAGGCG
>Ga0070741_10008850_pt1 | contig 19932 bp, 18 predicted proteins | sample Coa_R1_4_FD_66440 | JGI IMG/M metagenome (GOLD analysis project Ga0070741, IMG submission 66440) | Surface soil microbial communities from Centralia Pennsylvania, which are recovering from an underground coalmine fire - Coalmine... | ecosystem: Environmental > Terrestrial > Soil > Unclassified ...
TGGTCCTGGCGGGCGACGGTGGCGAGGGTGGCGCTGGCCGCCTCCAGCTCGGCCAGCAGGCCGGCCAGGTCGGCCGCCGGCTCGACAGGCAGGATGGGCGCCGTCTCCTCGGCCACGACGTCGGCCGGGCCGTCCGGTAAGGCGTCCAGGTCGAGGACGTTCGCGAGCTCCGCGAAGCTCTTGAGCACGATGGAACGGGACATCAGAAGCCTCCTAGCTTGTCGGTGAGTTGGCAAAGCTCGACCGCCGGGCTCACGCGTCGCGCTCACCGCGCGCGTGCCCGATGGAGTGCGGCGCGAGCGGGTCGGGACGCAGCGCGGTGAGGCGCCGGGACTCCGCCGGCGGGCCGAGCTCGAAATCGGTCGACACGAGCGCGCTCACGCTGTCCCGGCTCGCGAGCCCGACGTACTGCTCGGCGAGCGCGGCCAGCAGCTCGTCGGTGGTGAGGCGTCGGCCGTTCACCTGGAGCGCCAACCGCACGAGGGCGAAGCGGCTCCCGTCGGGGCGCTGGCCCACCTGGTAGCAGCCGGCCAGTTGCCGGTCGGTGGCGATGACCTGCTGGACGACAATCGCCAGCCCGGTGGGGAGCGGAGCGCCGAGCGCGCCCTGCAGTCGGTGCAGGCCGCGTCGGAGCTCCTGCTCCAGCAGCCGCCGTCGAGTGCGGTCGACGACCAGGACCTCGACCGGCACAGCCCGGCGCCGGCGCCAGATAGCCTGCCAGGCGCGGCGCAGTCTGGCCGCCCACCGGCTACCTGCCGTGGCGAGCCAGCGCCTGCCAGCGGCAAGCCGCTTCGAGCGACGTCTGGACATGGGTGTTCTCCTGTGCTCGGAAAGGCCGATGCCGGGCCCGAGAGCCCGGCATCGCCACATGTGAGCTGCGATGGGGGTACGCTCAATCAGGGCGGCGCACGTGACATGGGATGACCTCCTTTGCTCACGAATGGCTAGTGGCGGCGTGGCTGGAGAAGATGGGCCGGTGAGGGTGTGTCGGCCCCAGGGCCGCCTGGTCGTAAGCGCACGCCCGTGGGAGGCGTTTCGGGAGGGGGGGTCGAGCCAGGCTGGGCGCCTGCCGAGTACGCCGCGGCTCGCAAACCCCGCGCGTCGCGGCGGGCTGACCGGGTACCGGTCACGCCCTCACACTATCCTGATCCTGGGCTCACCCGGCGCCGCGTCTGCAGCCCCACCGTTCAGCACTCGCTGAAGCCGCAGGGGCAACTCCGGCAGCCTTCGCGATGGATGAGCGTGGCCTCGCCGCAGGAGGGGCAGAGGTCGCCAGGGGTAGCCATCAGTGGGGCCGATGGCGCGGGGGCGTCGCCCTCCCCAAGGCCGGCCGCCTCGACGAGCACGCGGGCCAGGGCGTCCGGAAGCGAGCGTACCCGCCCGGGGCCGAACCCTAGCGAGCGGCCGCCGCCGATCCCCCTGAGCTGGCCCACGATGGCCGCGACCCGCTCGCGGGCCGGGAGCTGGCCGGGCAGGCGCAGGCACAGCGAGCAGAGGCGGCCGATGGCCTCGGCCAGCGCAGCGATGTCCGAGCCGGCCTTGCCGACGTTCAGGAAGACCTCGAACGGCTCGCGACCGTCGGCGCCATCGCGCGTGTTCACGGTCACGAAGGCCGTGCCGAGCGGCGTCTCGGTCCGGTAGGTCGTGCCCGTGAGTATACGTGGGCGCCGCAGGAGTCCGTCCGTCGTGGTCTCGGGCTCCGCGTCGGCGCGGTAGAGCACCGCCGGGCGCGAGCCGTCGCGGTAGTAGGTGATCCCCTTGCAGCCCAGGTCGTACGTCATCTGGTAGAGGCGCTTCACGTCCTCGACCGTGTGGGTCCTGGGGGCGTTCGTCGTCTTCGAGATCGAGGCGTCGGTGTACTCCTGGATCTTCGCCTGCACGCGCACGTGCTCCTCCGGCGACAGCTCAGCGGCGGTGACGAAGTACGCGGGGAGCGGCGCGTCGGGGTGCGCCGCGCGCCAGGCGCGATAGGCCGGATGCTCGATGACGTGCTCGCCGAGCCGGTCCCGCCGCACCAGCCGGAAGTCGTAGACGGGCTCGATCCCCGAGGAGACGCCGGCGAGCAGGCTCGTGGTGCCGGTCGGCGGCTGGCAGAGCAGGGTGCCGTTGCGGATGCCCTGCGTCGCGATCTGCGCGCGGATCGCTTCGGGCAGCCGTTGGATGAACGGCCGCTCGAGGAAGCGCGCGCGGTCGAACTGCGGGAACGGCCCCTTGTCGGCGGCAAGATCGGCCGACGCCTCGTAGGCCGCGTCGCGGATCGTGCGGTAGGCCTGCTCGATCACCGCCAGCGAGTCGTCCGAGCCGTAGCGGACGCCGAGGACGAGCAGCGCGTCGGCTAGCCCCATCGTCCCGAGCCCGACTCGCCGCACGCCCTTCTGGGCCGCCTCGTTCTCCGGGAAGAAGTACGGGGTGACGTCGATCACGTCGTCGAGGAAGCGCACGGCCACCCGCGTGTGCTCGGCCAGCGCCGCGGTATCCAGCCGGGCGTCGCGGACGAAGGCCGCAAGGTTCAGCACTCCCAGGTTGCACACGTTGAACGGAGCAAGCGGCTCCTCGCCACAGGGGTTAACACAGCGGATCGCTTCGCAGTACCCCAGGTTGTTCTCGCGGTTCACCCGGTCGATGAACACCAGACCCGGCTCGGCGCTCTGCCAGGCGGCGGCGCAGAGCCGGTCCCAGAGGGCGCGGGCTTTCGCCACTTTCTGCACCTCGCCCTGCCAGGTGAGCGGCCAGTCGGCGTCGTCCCGGACCGCGGCCATGAAGGCGTCCGAGACGCACACTGACAGGTTGGCGTGGAGCAGCCGCCGGAGGTCGGTCTTGACGGTGATGAACTCCTCCACGTCGGGGTGCCAGTCGTCGAGCATGAGCATCAGGGCGCCCCGACGGCTGCCACCCTGCTGGATTACATCCCCCGTCGCCACCGAGTACAGCTCGGCCCAGGCGCAGGGCCCGGAGCTCGTGCCGTTCACGGTGCGGATGTAGCTACCGCGCGGGCGCAGCGAGGAGAGGTTTACGCCGACCCCGCCGCCGCGCGCCATGATCTCCACGACCAGCTTGAGGTTGTCGAGGATGCCGGCACGGCTGTCCTCCGGGCTGGGCACGACGAAGCAGTTGTAGAGCGTTACAGCGTGGCCCGTGCCGGCTCCGGAGAGGACGCGGCCGGCGGGCACGAACTTGAAGTCCTGCATCGCGGCCTCGAACCGCTCCGCCCAAGCGCGCTCCAGCGCGGCCGTCGGCTCCGCCGCCGCGACGGCCCGAGCCACCCGCCGCCACATCGCTACCGGGCCGCGCTCGAGCGGCGTGCCATCGGCGGCTTTGAGAGCGTAGCGATCCAGGAACACGCGCTCCTGGACCGAATCGAGGGGCGGTTGGGCCTCGTCGCGGTCGGATGCGGCGGTGTGCAGCTCCGCGGTCATGCGCTTGTCCGCGGAGCCGTGACGTGCCCCGCCGCCGGCCACTCGGTGAGGTGGCCGTGTCTGACGAGCCAGCGGGCGAAGCGCAGCCGCTTCTGCTGCTGGCTCGTTTCGGGCACTTCCCGAAAGCCCCCGCGCTCGTAGCGCATTCTAAGAGCGACGAGTCGTTCGGCCTCTCGTGGTGTGAAGCCGAGGGCGCGTAGACAGAGGACTGCCCTCGTCGGACCGACACTCCAGAAGTCCGTCATGTGGTGCCCCCGTTGCGCTGGACAGACGCTACGGACTACCAGCTGCTCGTCGCCGTCCGTTGGCGGGTGCCGGCGGACGGTCGCGTACCGAATGAGGCGACGGTAGGAGTTGACTAGAGCTGTGCTGTCTCGATAGCTATCCTCCTCGTCCTCTTTGTTCAACGCGCGGACTGGTGGCTCCAATCGTCGGTACCGGAGAGCAAGCTCATTTCGCATCCGGCGCCGGCGCGGCCGAGCGTCGCCGTTGGCCTCTTCGGAGTCCGTGCGGGAGAGCACGCTCGCGGGGCGGCGGACACCGCCCACATCCCGCTCGGCCCGGGGAGGAAGACCGTCCCCGCCGGCTCTTCTGGCCAAAGCCGACCAAACCTGATCTACGGATCCAGCATAGAGATGCTCGGCTACTTCCCAGTTACGTGCGCATTAGCGCGCGCCCGCTTTCCTTGGTCAGCCGCGATCGCTCGCCCATGGTGGGACGCAGCGAACGTTCTGGGGGAAGAAGGGTGGCCAGCTGTCGTATGCCGCAATTACATGCGCGCTACTTTGGGCCAGGGGAGTACAATTGCGGCGCCCTGCGCGGCGCCGGTAACTGTCGCGAGAAGTCGAAAATCAAAGACGGAGCGACAAACGGAATTCGGCGTAGCAACAGGGCAAACTCATCAATTTGGGCTTGGCTCTATCAGTATTCACACGTGCTCTACACAATGGCGTACTCCCTACGGACTGACGCGGCGGCGCTGATGGCTCACGCAAGCCCGAGAACTGTGGTGACCACGGGCATCCTCCGAGTGCCATGGCCCGATCCGCTTGTGCAGCGTGGAGCGCTTGGTCGCACCGATAGCCCCCCAGGTCCACGACCTCGACGGACGGACCAGGGGTACTGTCCTGCGCGCCGCCCCAGCCCGGCCGAAGACTGGCCCAACCGCCGGCGAGCGGCGACAACCCCAACCTGTTCGAGACGCTGCTCCGGCCGGTGGCCGCGCTAGGGGTGACGCTGCTGGCTGCTGAGCCAGCGTCGCTGCGGGTGCAGTTAGCGACGCTGCGGGGAGAGAACTCCCCCTTGCCCGCGCAGCACGCCGTCTTGCAAGAGCGGGTACGTGACCTACTGGCCCCCTGCCCAGGAGTCAAAACAAGGGTCCAGTCCTTGCGACGGAGGCGCCATGTTCGATCGCACGTCGCTGCGCCTGTCGGCCACGCTGCTGCTCGTGGGACAACTCCTGTACGTCGTGATCACCCAGTTCCACACCGGTGGGGACGCGAATGACCACCCCGCCATTTTCGCCGCCTACGCCGGCAGCGGGAGCTGGACGGCTGTGCATCTCGGCCAGTTCGCGGGCATGGCGATCCTGCTCGCGGGACTCCTCGCCCTCTTCTTCGCCCTGGATGTTCAGAGGGGAACGGCTAGATGGGCGGGTCGATTCGGTGCCGCTGCGACGGTGGCGGCTCTGGCGCTGGATGGCGCCCTCCAGGCGGTGGACGGGGTCGCCAACAAGCAGGCCGACGGTGCGTGGGTGAGCGCCCCGGACGCCGAGAGGGCGGCGCGCTTCGCGAGCGCCGAGGCAATGCGCTGGCTCGAGTGGGGCATGAGGAGCTACCAGGACTTCGTGCTGGGCCTCGCCTTGCTCCTGTTCGCGGCCGCGGTCCTGCGGACGGCGGGGGGCCCGCGGCCGATTGCCTACCTGATGGGGCTCTCCGGTCTCACCTACCTGGTGCAGGGCTGGGTGCTCGGCTCGGAGGGCTTTTCGCCAACACACACAATCCTGATCGTGCTGGCCTGGGTCGTCAACCTGGCGTGGATAGTCTGGCTGGTCGTCGTCGCCTGGCGGATGCGGGACTCGGTGGCCCCGTCGCCCGGCCGATGAGGGCACGGCAAGAACCCGACCACAGGTTTAGACGCCTACGCGGGGATCAGGTCCGGGGGCTAGCGCAGCACCGAGAAGACTACAGCGGCGATCGTGGCGCCGAGGCAGACCCCGGCCACCGCCTGGGCTGGGGTGTGGTCGCCGATCGCGACTCGCGCCCAGCTCACGAGGGCGATCAGTGGAGTGAGAACAAGGAGGATAGGCCCAAAGACCAGGATCATGATCACGACGGCACCGGCCGTCACGGCGGCATGGATAGATAGCTTCCAGAACAGCGTGACGAGCGTCGAAGCGGCCAGGCCCACTACCATCGCGCCGACCAGCGCCACTAGCTCCCGCGGTGCGCCGAGGACGAGGAGCAACACCAGGCCGGTGATCGCGGATGCGACCCCGATCGTCAACGGCAGGGGCCGCTGCGCGCGCACACGGACATGGTGGTCGGTGAGCTGGCGTCGCCGCACGCCCCGCACGATGTAGAGGAACGGGAGGATACTGGCGAACAGCGCGGCCAGAATCCCCCATTTCGCGGCCTCCGCAGGCGTTGGCGCGCTGTGCCAGGCGACGAGCAGCAGGAGCAGCGCTACCGTAGGAGCCGGGGCAAATATCTCGGTGATGACACGGGCCAACCGCCGTCGTCCCGAAGCCGGCGGGTAGGCAGTCTGCGCCCGCTGTGGCTCCGTGCTCATCTCCTCACCCTGCCCGCGGCGCTGCGTGCGCCTGGGCGTCCACCAGCTCAGGTTCAACGCGCGCCACTACAGTGCGCACGAGTGGCGAGTGCTCGTAGCAATGGGCCACGCGCGCGAGGAAGGCAATCTCCGCCGCCAGATCGGTTCTATCCGGCCCCGGTGCGGGCCCTGAGGGGCGCTCGGCGAGTCTTCCCTCCGCCTGCGCCCGCAGCGCGCACGCGAGGCCAGCCGCGTAGACGACGATCGTCGTGGTCTCAGCGTCGAGTCCCTGCTTCTGGCATAGCACGCGGGCGTATTCCACGACCCGCTGGTCCATGTACGGCCGCAGCTCCAGACCTCCGTCGTGGATCTCCACCACTCGCCGGTACAGCCGAAAGCCCAGGTCGCGCACAACCAGCCGGTCACGCCAGGCCGAGCGCGGCGGCTCAAGCGCGATGCCCGGGTTCGCCGCGCAGAGCGCTCGCCATAGCGGATAGAGTCGGCGGCAGGCCAGGTATCGTTCCGCCCACTGGTAGAGCGCCGGAATGCCTGCCCGCGGCCCCCACGAGGGCAGTGTCGACCCAACGACCAGGAGCGTGGCGCTGACGGCAATGAGCAGCTCGGTGAGCAACGCCGGGTCGGGCACGGGGTACGGGATGCCCAGCCGCCGTGTTAGCACCAGAAGCGCCTCGTGAATGACGTACCCGCACCCGACAGCGCCGCCGGCGGCCACGAGGCGGAGGCCCAGCTGGAGTGCGGGCCGGGGGCTGAGCGCCGCGTAGCGCCACGACAGCGGCACGACGTACCCGAGCGTGAGCCCCAGGTAGGCGAGGTACAGCAGGCGGTACTCCATGATGAACGGCGCGGTTGCAAAGCGGTTCTGGAAGTCCAGCGCATCCTCATCCACCTGAGCGAGCGAGAAGAGAATGCCGGTCTCCAGCAGGGTCGCCAGGAGCAAATACCCGTTGCGCCGGATCGCCGGCGCCGCGCGCTCGTCGGGATAGTTCAGGTGGAAGAGGTACGCTTGCGCCGTCCAGCCCGCCACGAGCACCAGCCCGTTGCCGAGGAAGCGCGCGAGGTTGGGGATGCCGGCGAGCCGATCCAGCAACAGATAGACCGGCGGCAAGAGGACGGTCAGCGCGAGGGCGAGCCCCAGCAGCGTGAGCCACAGGAAGCGGGCACCGCGCTCGGGCGGAGTGCCTCGCGGGAATTTGTACGCGGCCGCGGCCCACATGAGTAGCGTGGGCACGTAGCTCAGCAGCTCCCGCGTCATGCTTCAACCTCTTCGGCCGGCTCCAGCGACGCGTGGAGGCGTTCGAGAAGGCCCGCCGTCGCCGCATCGGGGGCTGCGGACGGTGGCGGCTGCGTGCGCGCCACGCGCTCTAGAATCAGCGAGGCGAGGAGTTCGGCTTCTTGCTCAGCGTCGGTGCTGTACGTACGGCGCCGCAGCACATGGTCGACCATCTCAGGGCGCAGGTCGGGCAACAGCAGGGCCTGTAGCTCCCTGTCCGCTACCGAGCCGCCACGATGGTCACAGAGCAGGTGGCTGAGCTCGTGCAGGATAATGTGTACCTGGTGGAGCGGACTGGTCTGGCGCTCGTAGAAGATATGGTCGGTCGTCGGGCCAGCCAGCCAGGCCCCGCAAAGCCCCGCGGGGCTATCCACCGCGTGGAGCTGGATGGGCCGGCCGCGGCGCTCCTCGATCGCGCGGCAGAACTGCTGGAGATCCAACGGGGCCGGCAATTGCAACTCACCCAGGTGGGCCTCACAGCGCGTCCGCAGCTCCTTGAGATCCATGTCCATGTCCCCTGTCGCCAGGTCGCCACGCGCTCCCAGCGGGCGGCTCCTCTCACCGACCGCCAGCCTATGGGAGAGACTAAAGTCGCCTACAGCCCTGTGCCGGTCTCAGGCACAGGCGCCTCCTGAAGCGGAAGCGCCCCGTCGGCCCGCCCGTCGCGCACGCCCTCCAGCTCTCGCACGCGCTCGATCATGCTCGCGATAGTGGTCAGGCTCTCGGCGGACAGGCCACAGGCGCGGAGCGCCAGGTGGCGCACCCCCGCGTCACGCAGCGCTGCCAGCAGCTGCAGCTCCTGGTCGATCCGGACTGCCGCCTCATCGTCGAAGAAGTACGATGGCGCCACGCCGAAGAAATCGGCAAGCGCCTCGAGATGCTTCTTCGTCGGGTTGTCTCGCAGCCCCTTGCGCAACTGCCAGACGTACGTGGCCGAGACGGTCGGTCCGCCACGGCCGCGAATGCCCTCGGCCACCTCCTCGAACGTAAACTCGCCGCCGTCGCGCGGCCGTACGGTCTGGAACAGGCGATCCAGTTTCTCCGCCAGGGTCATGGGGGCCACCCCGTCGGATGCGCACATCGGTCTGTCGCTCCTAGCAAACTCCCCCGGTTGGCCCGGGCAAGATTAATGGGCCCCGGGCAGGCACCCGTAGTCTACCACGAATTGCCCATCGACAGTTTATGGAGCTAGCTATTCCTGTTTACAGGGGTTGACAGACATGCGAAGCCAGTTTATGATTGTCCTCGCTTTCGTGAACTGAAGTAAAGAGAGCGCTGCTTGCCCGGCAGCTGTAGCTGGCTCAAGCTCAGCCCTGCAGTCGGTACGCGGCGCGGGACAGCCCAGATGGCCGCGACAGTTCTCTCTCCCGCCCGCGCGCTCCGTCAGCCCCGGCGGCTCGACCTGCGCGCGGTATTCGGGCTGTTCCTGTTGCTCCTGGCGACCGGCGGCTCCATCGCCTTCTGGAGCGCCTCGTCTGATACCCGCGCCGTCCTCGTCGCCATGCGCGACCTGCCGGCCGGGGCCACGCTCACGTTGGCCGACCTGGCCGTGGCCCGTGTGCGGGTGGACGACGCCGTCTACCAGGCGGCCCTGCCCGCGAGCGCGCAGAGCACGGTAATCGGCAAGCAGCTGGCCGAGCCGGTGCACGCGCAGCAGCTACTGGTGTGGCCCCAGGTCTCCAGCCGGCCGCCCATCGGCCCGGAGCAGGTGGCTCTCACGATTCCCGTGAAGCCGGAGACGGCCGTCGGCGGGCGAGTCCGGCCCGACGATGAGGTCCAGGTGCTGCTCACGACGAACAAAGGCAAGCCGGAGTCCCGCACGACCGTCGTCCTCCCGCGCGTGCGGGTGTACGACATCGGCCGCGACGACCGCCTGACAGTGGTCAGCACCGGCGGCTCGAGCGACGTGTCCACCCGTTCGAGCAGCCAGGGGCCCCTCAGCTCGCTCACGCTCCTGGTGACGCAGGACCAGGCGCTCCAGCTCGCTCAGGCGCGCTGGAATGGCGAGCTCGACGTGGCCTTGTTGCCGGTAGCGCAGCCATAAGCAGGGCAAACCATGACAGGGGAGCAGCATCCCAATCGCCCCACGTTCGACCACGGTACCGCCCCGCGGGGCGGAGGCCCGCTGCTGCGTCTCGCCGTGGGCCTGGGCGATCCCGAGCGCGAACGCCGGCTGCTGCCCGCCCTGACCGAGGCGGGCGATCTCGGCACGGTCGCGCGGTGCCTCGCGGGCGATGAGCTGGTGGAGCTCGTCCAGGACAGGTGGGCCGACGCGGTGCTGGTCGCGTTCGACCTGCACCGTTTGACCGGCACCGCACTCGCTGAACTAGTGCAGACGCGCGTCCCGCTCGTGCTGCTCGCGCCCGACCCCGACGACCCGCGCTGGCAAGCTCTATCGAGTATTACGCTACCGCTCGACGCCAGCCCGGAGACGGTGCGGCAGGCCCTCGAGGCGGCCGTGCGGGGCGAGCGCCCGCCCGCCAGTGCGCCCCGGCCGAATCCCGAGCCGCCCCCGGCCGTGACGGCGCCCGCGGCCCCGCCGACAGACGCCCTGGCGGTGATCGCTGTCGCGAGCGGCCACGGTAGCCCTGGCCGGACGACCGTGGCGCTCAATCTGGCAGTGGCCCTCGGCGCGGTGGCGCCGACCGTGCTGGTGGATGCCGACCTGGCAGGTCCCAGCGTGGCCGCCTACCTGGACGCCGACCCGACCCGCAACCTGTACATGCTGGCCCACGCCGAGCCGGACTCCGCGCGCGACTGGGAGCTGGCCCTGGGGCAGGAGCTACAGCCGCTCGCGGCACGCTGCCCGCAGGGGATGCTGCTCTGCGGCGTGCCGAAGCCCGAGATGCGGCGCGGCATCTCCCCGCGGTTCTACGAGCGGCTGCTGGCCGAGCTCCAGCAGCGCTACCGCTACGTGATTCTGGACGTGGGCGCGGAGCTGCTGGGCACGGACGCCGCGCTCCACCGCACCGCCGTGCGCCTGGCCGGGCAGGTCCTGCTCGTGGCCAGCGCGGACCTGGTAGGGCTCTGGCACGTCCACGCCGCGCTCGGCGTCCTCCAGAGTCACCTGCAGCTGCCGCCCGAGCGCATCGCCCTGGTCGTCAATCGACACGACCGGCGGCACCATCACAGCCGGTCAGAGATCGAGTGGGCCCTCGGCCTGACCACGGCCGCCGTGCTGCCCCACGACTACGGCGGCATCCAGCGCGCCCTCTCCACCCAGCAGCCGCTGGTTCTCGATCAGCGTAGTCGGGCGGGGCGCTCGCTGCTGGACCTCGCGGGCCGCCTGCATGGCGGCAACATCCTGCTACCCCCCGAGTCGGATGCGGCGCGCACTATAAACCCGCTGCGCCAGGCCGTCACGTGCCCGCTGACCTGGCTGCGCCGCGCGAACGGCCGAGCGACAGGCAAGGGAGACTCGCATGGCGACCGCGTCGTCTCTGCCCGCTAGGGGCCGAGCCCCGGCCAGCGTGGATCGAGCGGCCGAGCGCGCGCTGCGCGACGAGGTGCGCACCGCGGTCAGCCGCCTGCTCGGCGAGCGCCAGCTGCTGGTGCCCGGCCCGGAGGACGAGGAGCGCATCCGCGCGCTCATCCAGGAGCAGGTTGCCGCCTACCAGCGCCGCGCCGCCACCACCAACGCGCCGCTCCTGGTGGACCCGGAGGGCGTCGAGCGGCGGCTGTTCGACGGGCTGCTGCGGCTGGGCATCCTTCAGCCGTTCATGGAGGCGCCGGCGATCGAGGAAATCATCTGCAACGGTCCGAACCGGATCTTCGTCATCGAGGATGGGCAAAAGCGCCTGGTACCCGACCTCTACTTCGACGACGACGCCGAGCTCCACGGACTCGTCAAGCGCCTGATCGGGCCGCTGGGCCGGCGGCTGGACGAGTCGTCGCCGATGGTCGACGCGCGGCTGCCGGACGGCTCGCGCCTGAACGCGGCCATCCCGCCGGCGACCACGCGCTGGTGCAGCGTCACGATCCGGAAGTTCATCCTGCGCGCGCACTCGCTGGAGCAGCTCGTCCAGCTCGGCACGCTGACCGACTCCGCCGCCCGCTTCCTCGACGCCGCCGTGCAGGCCGGCGTGAACATCCTGGTGAGCGGGCCCACGGGCAGCGGCAAGACCACGCTGCTGAACGCGCTCGGCGCCTCGATCGCGTCGCTGGACGAACGCGTGGTCACGGTCGAGGAAGTCGCCGAGCTGCAGCTCGAGCGCCAACTGCCCGACTGCGTCGGGCTCCAGGCTCGCGCCAGCAACGTGGAGGGGGCCGGGGAGATCCGCATCCGCGACCTGGTACGCAACGCGCTGCGGATGCGGCCGACGCGGATCGTGGTGGGCGAGGTGCGCGGCGCGGAGGCGCTCGACATGCTGCTCGCCATGAACACCGGCCACGAGGGCTCGCTGACCACGATCCACGGCAACTCGCCCCGCGACGCGCTGGACCGGCTGGCGACCCTCGCGATGATGGCCGAGGAGCGCCTGGGAAGCGACGTGCTGACGAAGATGGTGGCCCGGACGATCGAGCTGGTCCTGCAGCTCCGGTTTGAGCCCCGCACCGGCCGGCGCCGCCTGGTGAGCATTTTCGAGGTGACCGGGCTCGAGGGCGACGTGCTGACGGGCAACGACCTGTGGGCGCTCGACCGGGCCCGCGACCGACTCGCCTGGACCGGCATCCAGCCACGCTGCCTCGACAGGATCGCGGCCAAAGAGGTGCTCTACGCACTTCCCCCGGCCGCGGAGGAAGCACGTTGACGCTGCCTACCAGGAGATGACCAGCATGGCTGGAGTCGCGAGCTGTAAGGAACACGAATACGCGCCAACCCACTGCCCCCTAGCAGAGACAGGCACAGGTAATCGGCAGGTAATCGACGGCTAACGCGGCGGTAATCGCGGCCACGTAGACTCGACGCTGGGTAAGGAGGCGGCGCCGTGATCCCGCTGGTGCTCTCGGTCGCGTTCGGGGCGGCCATCTACCTGCTATACGAGGGGCTGACCGATCCCCGCCCGCCGGCCACGGCGCCGCGACGCTGGCGCACTGTCGAGGAGTTCCTCGTCCGGGCCGGCCTGCGCGAGGTGACGCCGCGTGAGTTCGTACTTTTCTCCCTGGGCGCGGGTGTAGTGACCGGCGTCTTCGCCCAGCTCTTCCTCGGCTGGGGCGTCACGAGCCTGGTCGCCGCCGGGCTGGGGCTGATCGCCCCGCTCGTGTACTACCTCCAGCGCCACGACCGGCGGCGCCCCGTCGTGCAGGCCGCGCTCGTCGAGGCTATCGGGCAGCTCCGCGACGCGATCCGCGCAGGCCTGTCGGTCCCGGAGACGCTGAGCGGCCTGGCGCGCAGTGGGCCCGAGGTGCTGCGACCGGAGTTCGCCACGCTCGTGCGGGAGATGCGACTCATCGGGTTCGAGCCCGCGCTCCTGGCCATGCGGGAGCGCCTGGCCGACCCGGTGTTCGACGTGGTGGCGACGAGCCTGGTGCTGAACGACCGCGTGGGCGGCCGCAACGTCACCCAGGTGCTCGACCGCCTGGCCCATGCCACCCGCGCGCAGCTGCGGATCCAGGAGGAGCTGCGCGCGTACCAGGCACGGAATGTGTTGTCCGCGCGCATCGTGGCAGCCGTGCCGCTGGTCGTGCTCATCGCGATTCGGAAGATCAACCCGGACTACCTCGCCATGTTCAACGATTGGGCCGGGCAGCTTGTCCTCGCCGCCTGCCTGGCCAGCGTGGCCGTCGGCTACGCTGGCATGCTATGGCTGACGCGGCTCCCCGCGGAGCCCCGGGTGCTGCGATGACGGGGTTGTCGCTGCCCTTCGACCCGAGCGTGCTCCAGGCGCGCGTGCTACTCTGGCCGCTGCTGTTTGGGCTGGGAGCCTACCTGCTGGTGACCGCGCAGCCCATCGGGCGGCCGAAGCCGGACCTCGCGGAGCGCCTGCGCCGACTCGACGTGGACGAGCGCATCCGGGCGGAGCTCGGGCGCCGCGCCGTCCAGCCGGTCTTCGCCTCGCGCCTGCTCGAAGCCATGCTGCGCCCGATCCTGGACGATCTCGGGCGCGTCCTGCAGCGGGCCCTGGCACGGGTCGGCCTGGCGGGCGGTGCCGAGCTGGAGCGCCAGCTGCGGGTGGCGCGGCCGGGCGTCGAGCCGGCGCAGTTCTACGGCGAGAAAGTCGCCTCGGGCCTGATCGGGCTGGCGGTGTGCCCGCTCATGAACTGGCTCGGCGTCCATCCCTTCGGCCCCTGGCCGGTGTGGGTCTGGACCGCGGGGTTCCTCATCGGGTTCCTGGCGCCGGACTGGCAGCTCGAACAGCGCCTGGCCGTGCGGCGGATGCGCTGCCTGATGGAGCTGCCGACGATCCTGGACATGCTGACCATCGCCACCTCGGCCGGCCTGGCGCTCGAGCAAGCGCTGGCCCAGGTGGCCCGGCAGAGCGCCGGCCTCGTCGCGGGCGAGCTGCAGTACGCCACGCGGGAGATGGCGCTCGGCCAGCGCTCGCTCGTCGAGGCGCTGGAGGCGCTCGCGGAGCGCAACGCGGTCCCCGAGCTGACCAGCTTCGCGCGGCAGGTGCGCGCGGCGCACGAGCAGGGCATCCCGCTCGTGCACACGCTGTCGCTGCAGGCCGAGGCGCTCCGCGAGCAGAAGCGCCTGCGCATCGTGGAGGAAGGAGGCAAAGCCACGATCCGCATGATCCTGCCCATCGCGCTGTTCATCCTGCCGGTCCTGTTCGTGGTCTTGGTGGCACCGGCCGCGGTGGAGCTGACGCACCTCGGCGGGTAGCCTGGGCGCCAGGCGCCGCGCGACATCCGGCGGCGCCGGCAGTAGAAGGAGGTCAGGCAGATGTCGTTCGCAGCAGTGACCAGCGCCGTCCAGAGAGCCGCCCTGCGGCTCATGACCCTCGACGGGCGGCTCACCGACCCGCAGGCGGGGCAGTCGATGGTCGAGTACGCGATCGTGGCGGCCCTGATCGCCGTAGTGGCGATGACCGCGGTGCAGTCGATGGGCACCGGCATCGAGCAGGTCTTCCAGAACATCGTCCAGAAGATCCAGGGGCTGGGCCGCGGCGGCTCATGACCGGCTGCGCTGAGCGACGGGGCAGGCTACGGACGCGCCGCGAGCGCGGCCAGGTGCTGGTGGAGACCGCGGTGGCGCTACCGGTGCTGCTGACGGTCGCCATCGGCCTGGTCCAGTTCGCCCTGTACTACCACGCGCAGAACGTCGTCACCATCGCCGCCCAGGATGGTGCCCGCCTCGCCGCCGCGGAGGACCGGACGGTGGCCGACGGCGTGTCCCATGCCCAGGCGCTCCTCCGCGCCGGCCTCGGGCGGAGCGCCACCGACGTCACCGTGCAGGGCGACGATGCGGGCGAGACGATCACCATCGAGGCGAGGGGCCGCCTGCACACCATCATCCCCTGGGTGGCGGACGCAACCGTCCCGCTCGCGGCCCGCTCGGTGGTCAGCAAGGAGCGCTTCCGTGTGCGGACCGACGCCCGCCGGTAGCGGGCAAGCGGTACGCAGCGGCCGCTGGGCGGTCGCCCGGCGGGGCCAGGCGCTGCTCGAGACGGCGCTGGTCCTGCCGGTGCTGCTGCTCCTCGCCTTTGGCGTGGTGGGGGTCGGTCGCGTCGTCCAGGCCCAGATGGCGGTGAGCGCCGTGGCCCGTGAAGCGGCGCGGGTCGCGGCGCTGGCCGGCACTCCGTCCGAAGCGTCAAGCCGTGGCGTCGCCCACGCACAGGAGGTTGCCAGGGGCTATGGCCTGACGCGGGGCTCGCTCGAGGTCACCGTCGAGCCGGGCGACCTGGCCCGCGGCAGCCAGGTCCGGAGCGCGGCGCGCTACGACGTCGCCCTGGACGATCTGCCGCTCTTGGGCTGGGCGCGGGTCACGGTCAGGAGTGAGCACGTCGAGCGCGTGGACCTGTACCGCAGTCGCTGGTCAGGAGGCGAACGGTGACGAGACAGCTCGCGCTGCGCAGTGAACGGGTCCGGCTGCTAGCTCGCGAGCGCGGCCAGGTGATCGTCTGGGTCGCGGTCATGCTGCCGCTCTTCCTCTCGATCATCGGACTGACGATCGACGGCGGCCTCGTGTTCAGCGCGCGGCGTGAGCTGCAGAACGCGGCCGATGCCGCCGCGCGCGCCGGCGCGATGCAGGTCGACGAGCGAGCTTACCGGGAGAGCGGTGGCGAGCGGGTCGTCCTCGACGAGGGCAGTGCCCGCCGGGTGGCCGCCGAGTATCTCGGCAGCACCGGCGCGGGGCTGGACGCAAGGGTCACGACCGAGTCGCAGCGGGTGGTGGTCCAGGTCAGCCGCGAGGTGCCAACGAGCTTCATGCGGCTGGCCGGGATCAACCGGGTGCGAATCAGCGCCACGGCGCCGGCCGAGCTGCGCTATGGGATCGAGCAGGGCAACAGGTCGTCTGGCCAGGAGCCGGGGAGGCAGACAGATGCTCAGCGAGACTGACGTGTCCGATGACCGCAGGCCCCAGACGCGCCGTCCGTACTGGCCGATCGGGCTGGCGCTCCTGGGCCTGGTGGTCGCCGTCCTTGGGGCCGCCGTGGTCTTGGATCACCAGCTCCGCCCCCGCGTGGGCGTCGAGCCCCTGGCCACGGTCCAGGTAGCGGCAGAGGCGACGCCGCCGCAGACCGCTCCGCCGCCCGCGGTAGCGGCCAGTCCCGCTGCCGAGGGAGCATCGTCCGCCACGCCGCTCGAGGCGGAGGTGGGCGATGCCTACCGCCGCTACTGGCTGCTGTACAGCGAGGCCCTGTTCACGCTGGACACCTCGCGCCTGGGCGAGGTAGCGGTTGATGAGGAGTTGAGCCGTATCAAAGATGAGGTCGATGGCTTTCAGGCGCGGGCTCGCGCGGTGCGCGTAGACGTAGCCCACAACTTCATCCTTGTCGACCTCACCGACACCGCAGCCACGCTCCACGACGAGATCACCGATCGTAGCTTTCTGATCGATCCAGTCACAAAGGAGCCGTCTCGCGGGCCCGATTCGGCTCACGTGGTGAAAGACATCTTCTTTCTGAAGAAGGTGGATGGTGCCTGGAAAGTAACGAAGAGCCTCCGCCAGGAAGGATAGAGGCTTATGAGACCGCTCATCCTCAGACTGCTGTTACTGCTTTGGCTGCTGCTCACGGCAGCTCTGCATCCGGGGCGCGTCGGCGCAGACGACCAGCCAGGATCCCCGGTGACGGTCGGTGAGAACAAGGGCTGGACCTCGTACCAGGCGACCATCACCACTAACCAGCAAGGTGTCTGGGTCGACGTGCGCGCTCGCCAGTTCACGACCAGGAGCACGTCGACCGGGACCGGCCCTGTGGCCAATGCCCCTCCCGGCAGCGCGGGGAACGGTGGCGTGACTCAGCTGGTTAGCACTGGCGCTGGTGCCGGAGGCGGCTCGCCGTCGAATATCAGCCGCAGCTGGTACGACCCGGCACACGGGTACTTCAGCCAGACGGCCGACGGGCACGTCTACAACCTGCAGGGAGCGAACGTGGGCAACGCCTCCGCAGGCGGGTGGTTCTCGACTGGCGGCCGGCAGCACCCGAACTCGGTCCCCATGGGTTTCTACGTGGATGGGCAGTTCCAGGGCATCGTCTGGGTACCTGCAAACGGCAACGCGGGAGGCCTGCGCTGGGGCGCTCCTTCGGGCACGGGAACGGGCGGCTCGCAGGCGGGTACCGGCGTGGGCCGGAGCATCAACGTGCGTGAGATTGCCCTCGAGGTCCTCGACCACGTGCCTCTGCCCGATGTCCAGCTCCAGACGAACCCCGCGCTGGGTCTGGTCGCGCTGCCGGCGTGGTTCTGGGTGGAGGGCTACGACGGTGGGACGCTGGGTGGGTCGCGGACGGTCAGCCTCCCACCGGAGGTCGGCGCGGACGTGCCCACCGACGAGGTGCCGGCGAACGATCCCAGCCGCCGCGCCACCTCACTGACGGTCCAGGTGCGCCTGCGGCCCACCAGCTACGAGTGGGACTTCGGCGACGGCACGACCCGGACGAGCCAGTCGCTGGGGCAGAGGTACCCGCGCGAGTCCGACATCAAGCACACCTACGAGCACTCCTCGCTGGGGTCGGCCGGTGGCTTTCCGGTGCGCCTGACCATCGAGTTCGCGGCCGAGTTTCAGGTCAACGGCGGCGGAGCCGAGTCGCTGCCGACCATCCGCCGCACGTACGAGAGTCGCTATCGCGTCCAGGAGATCCAGGCCGTGCTCGCGCGACCGTGCAGCCTGGACGGGGAGCAGAGCTCATGCGAGCAGCAGTAGCGGTTGCGGACCCGGAAGGGCCCCGGCAGAGTCGCCTCGGCCTGCTCGGGCTCCTGGTAGGCCTGGGAATTGGGGCGTTCGTTCTCCACGCGGTCGCGGGCGGGCCGCGGCCGCCATCTGCCCTGCCGAGCTGGGACGCCGCCGTTCTGACGCTGCGCGGCTCCGATCTACCCCTGGATGCCCTGGCGTACGTGCTCACGACCGCGGCCTGGGCGGTCTGGTTCTGGCTCGTCGGGTCCATTATCTTGCGCCTCGTGGTGCTGACCGCCGACGCCGCCACCCGGGGCGCACCGTGGGTCGGCACGCTCCGCACAGTCTCCGACTGGGTGACGCTGCCCATCGTCCGACGGCTGGTCGATGGGGCGCTCATGGCGGTGCTGGTCGCCACGCTGGTGGGGCGGTCGGCCTCCAGCGCCGCCGCTGCCCCGGCGGAGCCCGCCAGCGTGCTCGCCCCCGCGGTAGCACTGGCGGACGCGCCAGTGGCGCACGCCTTGCCAGCAGAGCCCGACGCTGCGGGGCGGGTCGTAGGGTACACCGTCCAGCCGGGCGACACGCTGTGGACCATTGCGGAGCGGTTCTACGGCACCGGCACCGAGTACCCGCGCCTGGTCGCCGCGAACGTCGGGCGTGGCCAGCCCGACGGAGGCCGCTTCACGCGGGCCGGCGTCATTCGGCCCGGCTGGCTCCTGACTGTCCCGCTCCCTAGCCACGCGGTTGAAGTCGTAGATGGGCAGTCCTACTACGTCGTGGAGGAGGGCGACAGCCTGCGGGGCATCGCCGCGCGCCTGCTCGGCGACGAGGCGCGCTGGCCCGAGATTTTCGACGCGAACCGCGGCTTGGCCCGACTGGACGACTGCCGCGTCCTGACGGACCCCGACCTTATCTGGCCGGGCCTCCGGCTCGAGCTACCCGACAGCAGCCCTGAGGCTGCGGCGGAGTCGGAGGAGGAGGCGGCGCCGCTACCCGAGCCGTCCGTCGCGCCCGTGCCCGAGCCGCCCGATCCGCTGCCACCGCCGGACGACCTTGCGCCAGAGGGCGACCTTGAGCTCGCTCCGATGCGTCCTCCTGGGCTCCTGATCGAGCCGGCGCCTGCGCCGAGAGGGGACAGCGTGCCGGCGGTCGCCTATGGCGTGGCAGGGCTAGCCGCGGCGGCGGCCGCTGGTGGTGCTGCTCTGCTCGTCCGCCGCCGGGTGCGGCGCAGCCTGCGCGAGCCACCGGTCCGGCCGCCCCCGCGCGCAAGCGGACGGCACAGTGCCGGCTTCGCCGAGGCCGAGCCGGCCCGTGCCCTCACCCACCGGCTTTACGGCGGCGAGGCCGAGCTCGCGCAGGTCGCTGCCGAGCACGTCCTGCGCTTCCTGGCGGAGGAGGGGCTGGCCGACGTCACTATCGTGGCCGCCCGGCAGGGGCGGAACACGGTGGCCCTGACGCTGAGCGCCGGCCTGGCCGAGCAGACCCGGCTGCTGGAGCTCGCCAGCCAGTTCGGCACGCGCCTGGGTGTCGCGAGCGAGGCGACGCTTACTCCCGACTACGACGTCGAGGTGCGGGTCTCGGGCCTGAAGGCGGTCGGCCTGCTGTCGCCGCCGACGAGCCGGCCAGCCGACGCGCCCTGGCTGGTGCCGCTTGGTGTGCTCCCGACCCGCGAGACGCTGTTTGCCAACTGGCGCGAGCTCGAGCACGTGCTGGTGGCAGGGCTGCCCGGTGGAGGGGCAGAGACCGTGCTGGCGAGTTTCCTCGCCGCGCTCACGGCCCGCTGCCGTCCCGATGACCTGCGACTCTATACGATTGCCAGTCGGCGTACCCTGCCCGCCCAGCTCCTCGACCTGCCCCACCAGCATGGTGCAGTGGTCGACCCTGACGACGAGACCGCCGTCGCCGATCTGCTGGGCGCAGTGCGGGCGGAGCTCACGCGGCGCATGCGCGCCGCATACCCTGGTGACGCTCCTGATCCCATGGACACGCCCAATGAGCCTGAGCTCGTGCTCGTAATTGGTGAGCTGGCAGAGCTGGAGGACGACGGCACCACGTTGGAGATCGTGGGGGCGCAGGGCCCCGCGTACGGGGTGCGCCTGCTGGCGGCCACCACCCAGCCGGAAGTCATCGGCGACGACCTGCTGGCGCACTTCGACACTCGACTGGTTCTCCAGACCCTGGACGACGACCAGAGCATCCACGTGCTGGGCCAGCCCGACGCCGCCGAGCTGGCGAGT
>Ga0070741_10008851_pt1 | contig 19930 bp, 10 predicted proteins | sample Coa_R1_4_FD_66440 | JGI IMG/M metagenome (GOLD analysis project Ga0070741, IMG submission 66440) | Surface soil microbial communities from Centralia Pennsylvania, which are recovering from an underground coalmine fire - Coalmine... | ecosystem: Environmental > Terrestrial > Soil > Unclassified ...
AAGATACCTGCGGCGGTTTTGGCGTGCGCCCTCGGTGTCTGCGGAATGGCGCTGGTGTATCGTGCCGTGTCGTTAGAAGCCTTTCAAGATCAGGCGCTTCTAATAAAGGATGCCCATGTGTTTACCCAGGACGGTGTCAAGCGTCCGCAGCACAATCCACGCTTGAACCTGTTGGCCGCATCAATTCCGCGCGGGGATATTTTCGACCGCAATGGCGTGTTGTTAGCGACAAGTAATTGGGCTGAATTAGAGACGCGGCGGGCTGATTACCAGAAGCTGGGCATCGACATCGACACTGCCTGTGCGCGGCTGGATAGCAGGCTGTATCCGTTCGGCGCGGCGACCGTTCACTTGCTGGGCGATCTCCGGACGGGCGAAAACTTTCACGCGACCAATGCCTCGCTTGTAGAGCACGATTCTAATGCTCGGCTGCAAGGCTATAAAGACTATTCAGATTTGGCGCCGGTCGTGCGATACCGGCATCAGAAGACCAATCCTCTGTTACTGGCACTGCTAAGCCGCGATCGCGACGTTCACACGACAATCGATGTTCGCTTGCAGCTCAAGATCGCGGAGATCCTGCGGAATCAATTACAAGCTGCAGGCAAAAAGGGCGCGATGGTGGTGATGAATCCGGCGAACGGGGACGTCTTAGCTCTCCTGAGTTGGCCTGAGCCGGTGAGCACGGTGCCCACTCCCGACGAACTGCTGGATCGGGCACGATATGGGCAGTATCCGCCTGGATCGACATTCAAGCTAGTGACCGCGATGGCGGCGTTGCGATTAGATCCGAGAGCAACAGAGAAGACGTACAACTGCCATGGACTAGGCGATGGCCGGGTCGGCACGATTATTCCCGGTTGGCGCCGGCCTATCCGCGATGATATTCAAGATCATGCTCATGGCACGTTGAATATGTTCAGCGCAATTACAGTGTCTTGTAACGCGTACTTTGCGCAATTGGGCGTGTACAACGTGGGCGCAAAAGCCTTGCGCGACACCACGGAGTTGCTGGGCATTCCATCAGGCGAACTGAAGGATCTGAAAAAGATGATGCCGTTTGCCGCCTACGGCCAGGGACCGCTCTTAACGACGCCATTCAAGATGGCGCGCGTGGCGGCAACAATTGCCGAAGGCGGCACGATGGTCGAAGGCCGCTGGGTGAGCGATGCCAGCAACACGCGAACAGATCCGCCTCTGACGATACTCGCGCCGGATTCGGCAGCATTCCTGCAAAAAGCCATGCGGTCTGTTGTTACCGGCGGCACGGCCCGCACAGCGATGACAGGTATAGCGGTGGATGTAGCAGGAAAGACCGGCACGGCGCAGTTAGATTCGGGCGACCCGCACTCCTGGTTTGCCGGATTTGCGCCGTATAACTCGCCGCACGATCAGCAGATTGCGTTTGCCGTGGTGGTAGAACACGGCGGATACGGCGCGAAGTTTGCCGCGCCGATTGCACGGCAAGTTGTCGAAGCCGCGCAGCAATTAGGGATAATCAAGGGGAATTCCGCGGAGGTGCAGTAGGGATGGCGATCTCCACTGTGTTTGAGAAGCTAGGCAAGGCGATCTTTGAGACGCCCTTCGGCAGCAACCGAATATCGAAGGATGCGCCGGAAATGGCTGAAATCCGGCTGGCCGTGCTGGATGCCGTAAAGGCGAAGAGCCACAGGGCAAGCGGCAAATATGTATTTCCGTTCAATCTTATTAACGTGCAGCTACGCGGCGTGCCTGAAAACCAAGTCAGCGTCTTTGAAGGCGACTTCTTATCCTCGTACTTCGCAAAAGAAATAAAGACATCGCTTAGCCGCTCAAACTATCGATTCCCTTCGGACCTGCAAGTCAACATTGCCGCGACTTCGGTTTTGCCGCTCGAACGCGAACCGTGGATTGTTGTCGAGACATTGCAACGGACGCCGGAATCTCAAACAGCAACGCCAAACGGCTCGGGCAGGCTGATTGTGATGGAAGGCGCAGCGAACGTGCGTGAAATTCCAATCAATAAGGCGCGGCTGAATATCGGTAGAACGGTGGAAGTGTTTCGCGCCGGCGGTCCTGCGCGACGCAACGATCTGGCATTTACCGAGGATAGTGAACGCAACGGCACCGTATCGCGCGAACACGCGCACATCAGCCGGTCGGCAAAAACAGGCGAGTGCCGCATCTTCAATGACCGCAACTATAAGGGCGAAGCGAACTGCGGAATCTGGATCGTTCGCGACGGATTGAGCCAGCCTGTTCATCGAGGAACGCGAGGAACGTTGCTGAAATCCGGAGACGAAATACACCTAGGACGCGCGGTGTTGAAATTCGAAGCAGGCGTCGAGTTGACGGAATGAGCGTTACTTCCGCTAGGTCCGCAGAGTAAAACGAAATCGCATATCCTCTCCAAACCACTGGATGTAGTTAGTGCCCCATCCATTGTTGAAGAGGCTGAAGTGAATACCCTTGTCGATCTGCGGCTGATCTTCAGAAAAGAAAATAGGCGATCGCTCTCCAAGGGCTAAGACCGGAGCATCCATTGTCTCGATTGTCAACGCGCCCTTCGCGTCTTTGTAAGTTATTCCCGTTAAGACGCCATGCATATGCCGGTTGCCTCCGCGAACCACGTCGAATGGAGAAACCGGCTGGTCGACTTTGTCTAACATCCAATGCCGCTGCTCGGGGGTGTTCGGCTGGAACGTGAGCCACAAAGCTTCGGGCAGTCGATTAGCTTTCTTGCCGAACCAGGAGAAATTGAGGTGAACCGCCGGTTCCTTATCGGGAAGAATTACTTCCAAATACATCTGCTGCGGCCAAGCTACAAGACCAGCGCGCTCGCTTGCCGGATCGTCAATTTCGAGTTGCGCAACAAGCCGGTATCCTTGTTGATCTTTCCCAGCCCAGCAGTCTTTGACCTTCGGCATCCAGGTTTTGCTTTGTGCTCCGAAATGATCGATATTCGGCTTTCCAAAATCTTTCGGCGCCCAATCGGCTTTACTGGTCACGTAACTGGCCAGAAAGCGATCATAGTCTGCCTTCGATAACGTCTGATAGGCGAAAAGGCCGAGCGGATGTTGTTCCCCGCCCCAATCTCTTGACAAGGACTTACTGCGCAGCGTTCGAATCGCGCCGGTTTTCGTGTCCAAACCGATAGTGAAGTGCGCCGTTTCGAGTAAGTCTTCGGTGCGATGAGGTTTTAGACCGTAAAGTGCGGGCACGCCGGGCTTAAGGCCGGAGATATGCTGCATAGCTTCTTGTCGAAATGCAGCAGGCAAACTCGCCACACCCTGATTAATGTCATCGCGCTTCTCTTCCCAGCTCTTCGTCACCGTCTGGTAATGCGGCGTATCGAGCATCTGAGATAAGTCATGCGGCGTGTAGTGATCGAAATCGAGCCACGTTTTGGTGTCCGTTCCCCAGGTGTGCTCGACAGCCAATGAAAACCGGCGCAAAAGTGCAACGTCCGCCGCGCCGCCAGCCTGCCAACGGCCTTCATTTACCCACTGACGGCGTAGCCGCAGTATCTCGCGATAATGAGCTACCTTGACAGGATCGCTGCCTGCTCCATAAATCCACGTATCGCCAATTTCTTGAGTTACTGTCGGCAAGCTATTCCGAAACGGACTAATTGCATTTGCAATTTCGGTTAGATTGCTGGCCCGGACCTTCGCGTTCGGAAACTGCTTTCGCAATCTTGCGTAAATCGCTCTGATCTCCGCAACGGTGTGAGGGCCGCTGTTGTCGTTGCGCACTTCGACGTCAATCGCGAGATCCGCTCCCGGCACGCGTACCACGCCGCCATATTCACGGCGGTGATACATCATGTTGATCGAGCGGCCGTTCGGGTCTTTCCATACAAAGAGGGACGGAACGTCTGGAGGCGTGCTTGCCGAATTCACGCCAATGTCCAGAAACGTTACGCCATTCTCGGAGAGCGGTCCGATCAAGCCCCGGCTATGACCGGGCACATCGGTCATCTTGGCGCCTGTCGTCGTGCGCCCGAAACGGCGGTCAAGCGATTTCGATAATCCAATCGCACCGGCAATCATTGACCGATCCATTAACTCGGTCTGCCAACTGAAAGGAAGAGCGTGCCAAGCGATATCGCCGTCGTGCAGTGCTTGCTCCATACCGCCGCGCTCTTCGCTGTTGGCCTGCTCCAGATACTCGTAAATTAACCAGGATCCCGTAGTCCAGATATATCGATCTTGACCGGCATCGCGCATATTCTTGGCTATCTGAATGGCGCGCGGGAAATAATTTTGAAAGTATTTGCGCATCACGCCGGCCTGGGTGTCGATAAATCCCAAATCGAAGTGACACTTGAACATAACCAGAACGGTTTTCACGTCTGGCTGAACTGGTGGGGGCTGAGCCGCTTCCTGCGCTCGTACCTGTGAAAATGCGCCGCTTGCCAGCGTAAGGCTAATAAAATCCCGTCGGTTCATCGTCTGCCGCCGACTATCTTAGCGGAGCCAACTCCCTCCTCGGCGCAAGGGTACCGTTACGTGTGGATCTATATTGCCACTCGCCCGCTGGGTTAGGGCGCGCCAACCATTAAAATCCATATTCAAATATTGTTAGGCAACCCACCAATCTGGCTGCTATGTTTTTAACTGTACTGCCATAACTTAGTGGACTTCGGAGGGACGCGGTGCACTTTGAAAGGCATCAGGAGTGTAAATGAGTTCATTTACCGAAGAAGTGAACGCGAGGGAATTACTTGCGGTGCTAGTGGCATTCCGCAAGGGTGACTTTTCGGCCCGCTTACCAGTCGATCAAACTGGTTTAGCCGGGAAGATTGCCGACACCTTAAACGAAATCTTTGAGCTCAATGAGTCAATGGCCAACGAACTGTCGCGTGTTAGCACGGCAGTAGGCAAAGAAGGCAAAATCAATCAACGCGCGTTTCTCGCCACAGGTTCCGGTGGTTGGGGCGCGTGCGTCAATTCTGTCAATAGCCTGATCTCCGATCTGGTGCAGCCCTCCACCGAGATAGCCCGCGTCATCGGCGCCGTCGCCCAGGGCGACCTCTCTCAAAAAATGTCGCTTGAAGTGGAAGGCCGGCCGCTCCAGGGTGAATTCGTGCGTACCGCGCGCGTTGTGAACACCATGGTCGACCAGTTGAATTCGTTCGCGTCGGAAGTGACACGCGTTGCCCGCGAAGTGGGCACCGAAGGAAAGCTGGGCGGCCAAGCCGTCGTCACCGGTGTCGCCGGCACTTGGAAAGATCTCACCGACTCGGTGAACTCCATGGCTTCGAACTTGACCAACCAGGTTCGGAACATAGCTGAAGTAACAACCGCCGTTGCCAAGGGCGATCTTTCCCGCAAAATCACCGTCAACGTTCAGGGTGAAATCCTTGAGCTGAAGGACACCATCAACACGATGGTCGACCAGCTCTCCTCTTTCGCTTCGGAAGTGACGCGTGTTGCACGCGAGGTTGGGACTGACGGTAAATTAGGCGGTCAGGCCGTTGTGACCGGTGTTGCGGGCACGTGGAAAGATCTCACCGACTCGGTGAACTCCATGGCTTCGAATCTTACAGCGCAGGTTCGCAACATCGCCGAAGTTACTACAGCGGTCGCCAAGGGCGACCTTTCCCGCAAAATCACCGTCAACGTTCAGGGCGAAATCCTGGAACTGAAAGACACCATCAACACCATGGTCGATCAGCTTTCCTCATTTGCATCGGAGGTCACGCGTGTCGCTCGTGAGGTCGGCACCGAAGGGAAACTCGGCGGTCAGGCCGAAGTACGTGGCGTAGCTGGCACGTGGAAAGACCTTACCGATTCCGTCAATCTGATGGCCGGCAATTTGACCGGCCAAGTCCGCAACATCGCGGAAGTCACAACAGCCGTCGCTCGTGGCGATTTATCGCGCAAAATCACCGTCAGCGTTCAAGGCGAAATTCTGGAACTCAAGAACACCATCAACACCATGGTGGACCAGCTTTCGTCATTTGCTTCTGAAGTTACGCGCGTGGCCCGCGAAGTCGGTACTGAGGGCAAATTGGGGGGCCAAGCCATCGTCAAGGGCGTTGGCGGCGTCTGGAAAGATCTCACAGATTCCGTGAACTCGATGGGCAGCAACTTGACTGCTCAGGTGCGTAATATCGCGGAAGTCACGACTGCCGTTGCGAACGGAGATCTCTCTCGAAAAATCACCGTCGACGTGCGCGGCGAGATTCTTGAATTGAAGAACACCATCAACACGATGGTGGATCAGCTTTCGTCCTTTGCCTCTGAGGTCACGCGTGTCGCTCGTGAGGTGGGCACGGAAGGCAAGCTAGGCGGTCAAGCCGTAGTTAAAGGAGTCGGCGGGGTTTGGAAAGATCTGACGGATTCCGTCAATTCGATGGCCGGCAACTTGACTGCACAGGTCCGCAACATCGCCGAAGTTACTACCGCTGTTGCGAATGGCGATCTCTCGCGTAAGATCACCGTCGATGTCTTGGGCGAAATCCTTGAATTGAAGAACACCATCAACACGATGGTCGATCAGCTCAATGCCTTCGCATCCGAGGTTACCCGTGTTGCCCGCGAGGTGGGCACGGAAGGCGAACTAGGCGGTCAAGCGCATGTGCGAGGCGTTGGCGGGGTGTGGAAAGACTTGACGGATTCGGTCAATTCGATGGCCGGTAACCTGACTGCACAGGTCCGCAACATTGCCGAAGTTACCACCGCTGTCGCAAATGGCGATCTTTCGCGCAAAATCACCGTCGACGTGCGTGGCGAGATTTTGGAGCTGAAGAACACCATCAACACGATGGTCGATCAGCTTTCGTCGTTCGCGTCGGAAGTGACGCGCGTGGCGCGCGAGGTCGGCACGGAAGGCAAGCTGGGCGGCCAAGCAGATGTGAAAGCCGTCGGCGGTGTCTGGAACGATCTGACGGATTCGGTGAACTCTATGGCTTCGAACCTGACGAATCAGGTTCGAAACATTGCTGAAGTGACCACAGCCGTGGCAAAGGGTGATCTGTCGCGCAAAATCACGGTGGAAGTGCGCGGCGAAATCCTTGAACTGAAGAACACCATCAACACGATGGTGGATCAGCTTTCGTCCTTTGCCTCCGAAGTTACGCGCGTCGCGCGCGAAGTCGGCACCGAAGGCAAGCTGGGCGGCCAAGCTGATGTGAAAGGCGTTGCGGGCACTTGGCGCGACCTTACCGAATCGGTCAATTCGATGGCCGGCAATCTCACCGCGCAGGTCCGCAACATTGCCGAAGTAACTACCGCCGTCGCGCGCGGCGACCTGTCGCGCAAAATCACCGTCGACGTACGCGGCGAAATCCTTGAACTGAAGAACACCATCAACACGATGGTGGATCAGCTCAATGCCTTCGCTTCTGAAGTTACGCGTGTGGCGCGAGAGGTGGGCACTGAAGGCCGCCTGGGCGGTCAGGCTGACGTTCGCGGTGTGGCCGGCACTTGGCGTGATTTGACGGAATCCGTCAACTTCATGGGCTCGAATCTGACCAATCAGGTTCGTAATATCGCTGAAGTCACAACCGCGGTGGCGCGAGGTGATCTCTCGCGGAAAATTACCGTCGATGCGCGCGGCGAAATTCTGGAGCTCAAGAACACCATCAACACGATGGTGGATCAACTATCGTCGTTCGCTTCCGAAGTGACGCGCGTGGCACGCGAAGTCGGCACCGAAGGAAAACTCGGTGGGCAGGCAGACGTTCGGGGCGTCGCAGGCACCTGGAAAGATCTCACCGATTCGGTCAACTCCATGGCGTCGAACCTTACTAATCAGGTGCGCAACATCGCTGGAGTAACTACCGCCGTAGCGAAAGGCGATCTCACCACGAAGATCACCGTCGATGCGCGCGGCGAAATTCTCGAGCTCAAGAACACCATCAACACAATGGTCGACCAGCTCAATGCGTTCGCTTCAGAAGTCACGCGTGTAGCTCGCGAGGTTGGCACCGAAGGAAAGCTGGGCGGACAAGCGGACGTTCGCGGCGTTGCCGGTACATGGAAAGACCTCACCGAATCCGTAAATTCCATGGCCTCGAATCTCACGGCCCAAGTCCGTAATATCGCTGACGTCACCACGGCGGTTGCTAAAGGCGATCTTTCACGGAAAATCACCGTCGACGCACGCGGCGAAATTCTGGCGTTAAAAGAGACCATCAATACGATGGTCGATCAGCTTTCTTCGTTCGCTTCGGAAGTTACTCGCGTGGCGCGCGAAGTCGGAACTGAAGGCAAGCTCGGTGGACAGGCCGACGTGTACGGCGTTGCCGGCACATGGAAAGACCTCACTGAATCGGTCAACTCAATGGCGTCGAACCTGACGAATCAGGTTCGCAACATCGCGCAGGTCACGACGGCGGTCGCCATGGGCGATCTGTCGCGTAAGATCACTGTCGACGTGCGCGGCGAGATCCTAGAGCTGAAAAACACCATCAACACGATGGTCGACCAGCTCAATTCGTTTGCCTCCGAAGTTACTCGCGTGGCGCGCGAAGTCGGAACCGAAGGCAAGCTCGGCGGACAAGCCGAAGTACGCGGTGTTGGCGGCACTTGGAAAGATCTTACAGATTCCGTCAACCTCATGGCTGCCAATCTCACTACGCAGGTTCGCGGTATCGCGAAAGTCGTCACTGCGGTTGCGAACGGCGATCTTGAGCGCAAGCTGATTCTTGAGACCAAAGGGGAAATCGCGGAACTTGCGGACACGATCAACGCCATGATCGACACGCTGGCGACGTTTGCCGATCAAGTCACGACTGTCGCACGCGAAGTAGGCATCGAAGGGAAATTGGGAGGTCAAGCGCGCGTTCCTGGCGCCGCCGGAATCTGGCGAGGCCTTACCGATAACGTCAATCAGCTTGCGGCCAACCTCACAACACAGGTTCGAGCCATTGCCGAGGTTGCCACGGCAGTCACCAAAGGCGATTTGACGCGCTCAATCACTGTCGAGGCGCTCGGCGAAGTGGCTGCGCTCAAAGACAACGTCAACGAGATGATTGGAAATCTCGCAGAAACGACGCGCAAGAATACCGAACAGGATTGGTTGAAGACCAACATCGCGAAGTTCACACGCATGGTGCAAGGGCAACGCGATCTTCTTACCGTCGCCGAACTCTTGCTGTCAGAACTCGCTCCGCTTGTCAGCGCCCAGCGGGGGACATTCTATATTGCCGAGCCTAACAATGGCAAAGTAATTATGAAATTCATGGCTGGGTACGCGTACGACAGCAGCGACAACCTGCCGAAGCAGTTTACCGTCGGCCAAGGGTTGGTTGGAGAATGCGCAAAACAGAAGCAGCGCATTCTTGTGCGAAATGTCCCTAAAGAGTACATTCGCATCAGCTCAAGCCTTGGCTCCGCCACCCCGATTAACGTGGTTGTGCTCCCGGTGCTGTTCGAACGCGAGGTGAAGGCGGTAGTCGAGCTTGCGTCGTTCCAGCAACTTTCTGACATCCACCTTGCGTTTCTTGACCAACTCACCGAAAGTATCGGAATCGTGTTGAACACGATCGCCGCAACTATGCGCACCGAGCAGCTTCTGACTCAAAGTCAGGCGCTTGCCGAAGAGCTGCAAAAAACGAACGCCGAACTGCAGGAGAAAGCGCAGCTTCTGGCTGAACAAAATACGGAAGTCGAAGCGAAAAACCGCGAAATTGAACAAGCCAAGCAAGCGCTAGAAGAAAAGGCCGAGCAACTTGCCCTCACCTCCAAGTACAAGAGCGAGTTCCTTGCCAACATGTCGCATGAACTGCGCACGCCGCTCAACAACTTATTGATCCTTGCGCGCGTTCTCGCCGACAATACTGAAGGAAATCTCAATTCCAAGCAGATTAAGTTCGCTGAAACCATACACTCGTCCGGCACGGACTTGCTGGCGCTGATCAACGACATTCTCGATCTATCTAAGATCGAGTCGGGCAAGATGGACGTCGAGGTTGGCAACGTTCGCTTCGTTGAATTGCAAGACTATTGCACCCGCACCTTCCGTCACGTCGCGGACGGCAAAGGCATTGAATTCGCCATTGATGTCGATCCCCAAGTTTCTGCTGAAGTCATTCGCACGGACGCAAAGCGTTTGCAGCAGGTGCTCAAGAATCTGCTTTCCAACGCGCTGAAATTTACCGAACACGGCTCTGTTCGCCTGAAAATCGACCGAGCCCCCGATGGCTGGAGCAAAGCGCATCCGGTATTGAGCCGTGCCAAGAATGTGATCGCGTTTTCCGTTACAGATACCGGTATTGGCATTGCACAGGAGAAACAACGAATCATTTTCGAAGCGTTCCAACAAGCCGATGGCACCACGAGCCGTAAATACGGCGGAACCGGTTTGGGACTTTCCATCAGCCGGGAGCTTGCACGGCTCCTCGGCGGCGAAATTCGTTTGCAAAGCGCCGTCGGACGAGGCAGCACATTCACGCTTTACCTGCCCCAAGCGTACATTGCGTCGGCACCAAAGGTGGAGACGATCGATACAGCGTCGCTGCGAAAGGTGACCGGCACAGAACCTGCCGATGTTGACGTTATCTTGCCATCCAATACCTCCGTTGCGGTTGAGGATTTGGTAGTCGATGACGACCGTAATCTAATCTCGGCCGGTGATCGCATCTTGCTCATCGTCGAGGACGACGTAACGTTCGCCCGCATCATGATGGATCTGGCGCACAGCCACGGTCTAAAGGCGCTCATCGCATTGCGCGGCGCGACAGCGATCAACCTGGCGCGCGAATTTAAACCCAGCGCGATCACGTTGGACGTTCGCTTGCCTGATATGAGCGGCTGGTCTTTGCTCGACCGCCTAAAACACGATCGCACAACCGCTCATATACCAGTCCATATCGTGTCAGGTCACGAAGATAATCGCCGTGGATTTAAGCTTGGCGCCATGAGCTGCTTGCAAAAAGCGCTCACGAAAGAAAGCCTTGAAGAGGCTTTCGAAATTATCCAACAGTCTACGTTGAGCCGCACGAAGGATGTGCTGCTTATCGGCCAAAATGATGTCCGCCTGGATGATATCGAGCATCTGATTAGTGGTCCGGATATCAACGTCATTCGAATTCAGAGCCTCGATGAAGCTACCGTCATCACCGATGAGCGGCACATCGATACGATCATTCTCGATTGGATGTTGCCCAGCAACGAGGGCTTCGAGTTCCTGGAATCCGTTCAATCGAAACTATCGCCTTATGTGCCGCCGATTGTGGTTTCCGGTACCGCAAAATTGTCGGACGAACAGATCAGCGAAATTCACAATTGCGCGCGCAGGAGCGCTGTCCGATACGCGCCGTCGATTGAGCGGCTATTCGCGGAAACGGTCGTGTTGTTAAATCGGCATGAACGCGACCTTTCCGATGAACAAAGAACGATTCTGGAAGAGACGCGCCAAACCGATCCGCCGCTTGCCGGCCGTAAGGTGCTGGTCATCGACGACGATCTGCGCAATATCTTTGCCCTAACCAGCGTTCTCGAGCAACATCAACTTCATGTGCTGCATGCCGAGAACGGGCGCGCCGGCATTGAGATGCTTCGGTCGACGAAGGACATAGACATCGTTCTCATGGACGTGATGATGCCGGAAATGGACGGCTACGAAACCACGCGAGCCATCCGGCACATTCCCGAATTCAAATCGCTGCCGATCATTGCGCTAACTGCCAAAGCCATGAAGGGCGATCGCGAGAAATGCCTGCAGGCCGGCGCATCCGACTATGTGACAAAACCGGTGGATCTGGAGCTGCTTTTCTCTGTCATGCGCGTATGGATCACACGCGATGAGGATGTGCGGTTCGAAATGGGCGCTCTTTCGGTTCCCAACTGGCTGTCGGATCACGATTTGATAGTCGATGACGACCGCCATCAGATTGAAGCGGGCGACAAGGTGCTGCTGATCGTGGAAGACGATCCCACGTTCGCGCGCATTATTGTCGATCTAGCACACAAGAACGGGGCGAAGGCGCTGATTGCCTTGCGCGGCAGTACGGCACTGACGCTCGCCCGGGAGTTTAAGCCGGGAGCGATTACCCTCGACGTCAAACTGCCCGACATGAGCGGATGGACAGTGCTTGATTTCTTGAAGCACGATCCGGTCACGCGGCACATCCCGGTTCACGTTCTTTCGAGTATCGACAACAGCCGGCGCGGCTTCGTACTCGGAGCGATGACGTGCGCCCAAAAAGCGCCTGATCCAACCGCGCTAGAGGACGTGTTCGAGCTGATCCAGCAATCGATGAAGCCGCGCAGTAAAAAGATCCTGTTCATCACGGCCAACGAGCCGCTGCGGCAGGAGACCTGCAATTTTATCGGCGGAAATGACGTCGAGTTTATTCATGCGTCATCCAACCGAGAAGCCACCCAGGTATTGGCAAATGAATACGTCGATGCCATCGTCGTCGATTGGGTGCTTTCCGAAGTAGCGGGCACCGAGTTTATCGAGGGTGTGCAAACACAGCTTGCACCCCAAGCGCCGCCCATTATCGTATTCGGTAGCCGCAAGCTGAGCGGCGTGCAAGCCGCCGATTTGTACCGGCTGGCGCGAACGAGCATCGTGAGGTATGCACCATCCCTGGAGCGGCTGCTGGACGAATCCGCTCTGGTTGTACACCGCTCGGAAGATTCGCTTACCGACCGTCAGAAACAACATATTGCCAACGTTCGCCAGAACGATCCGATATTAGCTGGACGCAAGGTGTTGGTCATCGATGACGATGTACGCAACATCTTTGCGCTGACCAGCGTGCTGGAACAACGGAACGTCACAGTCCTTCACGCCGAAAACGGCAGGGCGGGGATAGCGGTTTTGAACAAGAATCCAGACATCGATCTCGTGCTTACCGACATCATGATGCCGGAAATGGATGGCTACAAGACGATGAGGGCGATTCGTCAGGATGCCAGATTCGAATCGCTTCCTATAATAGCTTTGACGGCCAAAGCGATGAAAGGCGATCGCGAGAAATGCCTGCAGGCCGGCGCAACGGACTACGTGACCAAGCCGGTAGATCTCGATCAACTGTTCTCCGTGATGCGAGTCTCTCTTTCTCTTTCTGCGGATAGAGTTCACGCGGGAGGCGGTGAAGGGGAGCTGTGAGCGTAGATATCGGCGCACCCGCAGCCGGCATGAAAACGCAAGACGAGCTTCCAGCAGAACGAGCCAAGATACTGCTGGTGGATGACGATTCCGACAACCTGCTTGCGCTGCAGGCTGTGCTCGAACCGCTCGATCAAGAATTGCTTCTCGCCCAATCGGGAACCAGCGCGTTGCGGCTGTGTCTGGATCACGATTTCGCGGCGATTCTTCTGGATGTTCGAATGCCGGAGATAGACGGTTTCGAAACCGCGGAGTTGATCCGGTCGCGAAAGCGCTCCAGCCAGACCCCCATTTTATTTCTCACCGGCTACCGAAGCGATGAGCAACTCTTCCGCGGATATGATTTGGGGGCGGTCGATTTCCTGTTCAAACCCATCATTCCCGAAGTTCTCAAAAGCAAAGTCCGGGTCTTCGTCGAACTAAGCCGCGGCCAACAGATGCTGCGGCGGCAAGCCGACGCGTTGGCGCGTACAGAACAAAAGTTCCGGGCAGTTCTCGAAGCGGCGCCCGACGCCATGATCATCACGGACACGGACGGAATTCTACGGCTCGCGAATTCCCGGACTGACACTCTGTTTGGCTATGACCGTGAGAGGCTTATCGGCTCAAACGTTACCAGCTTCATACCTAACTGGCTCGCTCCCGAGTTGCGGTTCAACGGCGAGGCAAAGTTCGGAACGGCGCTGCCCGAAATCCGGCTTGAAGGAATCTGCAGCGATGGCCGGCGCTTACCGATTGAGACGACTTGCAGCGCGTTCGAAACCGATGAAGGCGTTTTTATTACGACAGCGGTCCGCGATGCCACGGAAAAGGTACAAGCCGAAGAACGCATTCGCCGCATCAACGCAGATCTCGAAAGACGAGTGGCCGATCGAACCGTGGAACTGACCCGCTCGAACGATGCGCTACGGCAATTCGCGTGGGCGGCCAGTCACGATCTACAGGAACCAGTTCGCATGGTGCTGGCCTATACGCAATGGGTTAAGCGCTCCGCCGCTGAGAAACTCAGCGCACAGGAACTCGAACGCCTTTCCTGGGTGCATCAGAATGCAACCCACCTCGAAACGTTGTTGACCGATTTACGGCAGTACATCTTTATTAGCGAATCCGATGAGGATTGCAGCACCATGGTTGACTGCAACGAGGTCCTAGAAAACGTCAAACAGTGCTTGCAAGGAATCATTCACGATTTCAAGGCGACAATTGAAGCAGGGCCGCTGCCTCAAGTGCGATGCACCGAGATCCTGCTGGTACAGATTCTTCAGAACCTGATCAGCAACAGCATCAAATACCGCTCGGATGCCGATCCAATAATCAACGTCAGCGCAGAGCGGACTCCGGAAGGCTGGATTTTCTCGGTTCAAGACAACGGAATCGGAATTGACGGCGATAAATCCGAATACATCTTCGGAGTTTTCAAGCGGTTGCACGGACGGCAATATTCGGGTACCGGAATCGGTCTAGCCATCTGTAAGGCCGCAGCGGAGCGCATGGGAGGACGGATCTGGGTGAAGCCTAGCACCGGTCCCGGCACAACATTTCAGTTTCTGCTGCCCTGCGAAGCAGTGTCATAAGACGGCGTAATAGCCGTTCCCGAATAATTCAGTCGCAGCACTTTCCGTCGCGCATCGTAACCGTGCGGTCCGCGAAAGCCGCGGCTTCCGGATTGTGCGTGATCATCAAGATGGTTTGGCCGGTGCGCTTGTTCAAGTCGCGCAAGATACCGAGCACGGCGTTGGAGTTTTCAGTGTCCAGATTTCCGGTCGGCTCGTCTGCCAACAAAATAGCTGGCTGATTGACCAGCGCGCGCGCAATCGCAACGCGCTGCTGCTCACCGCCAGAAAGCGCACGCGGCTTATGATCGAGCCGGTGTTTGATGCCCAGAAGCTGCAGGATCTCATCGAAATTGGATGGCCGTGAATCCGCATGTCCCAACGCTTGCGCCAGCGCGATGTTGTCGCGAGCCGTCAGAGTAGGCAGAAGATTATATTTTTGGAAGACGAACCCGATCTTGCGCTGCCGCAATTCGGTTCGCTGATTTTCGGTGAGCTTCCGAAGATCCACGCCATCAATGAAGACCTCGCCGCCGCTTGGCGGAGCAAGGCCGCCGAGAATGTGAAACAGCGTCGACTTACCGGAACCGGAGGGGCCGATAACGGAAAGGAATTCGCCGCGCTGGACGTTGAGATCGACACCGCGTAGCGCGTGTACGTCTACATCACCCACGTGATAGGTTTTGGTGAGGCCGCGAACCAGGATGATGGGATCGGTCTGAGGATTTGTGTTCGGCACAGCGCTACTCATAAGCAAGCGCCTCTATGGCATCCTGACGGGCCGCTTTTAAGCCTGGATAGATGGCGCCCAACAATGCGCCAGCCAGCGCGATTGCGCCCGCCTTGGGCCACCAATCAGGAGTATTTATGACAGCTAGTGAAGCGGGCATCCAAGCCGTGATGAGCACCCGCGCGGCGTAGGAGAGCCCGATGCCTAATACACATCCGGCCACGGCCAACAGCACCGCCTCCCGCACCAGAATGTCCAACACGGTGGCGGGCTTGGCGCCGAGGGCCTTCAATATTCCGATTTCCCTGGTTCGTTCCACGACGGCTGTATACATCGAAAGGAAGACAACCAGAAAACCCACCACCACGGCCATTATCGTTATAACGGCGATGAACGCTTGTAACGCGGGAATGTTGTTCACACTAAACTGTGCTACAAAATCTCCTACCGAGATGGCTTGCAAGTTCCCTTTGAGCAACTCATTGAAATGCGTCACTTCCTCACTCGTCAGCGAGGGATTGTCCAACTTCACCAAAATCTCTGAAATGCGCGGAGGCGTTGCATTGCCGGTGAGTTGCTGAAGCGTCGTGAGGGGGACGACCAAACGTCCAAGCACTCCGCCTTCCACTATTCCGCTTAAACGCCACGCATGATTTAAGAGCATCACGGTCTGGCCGACATGCAGGCCATTTTCGCGCGCATAAGCAGCATCGACGACGAGATCGTTTGGGCCAGAGGGCGGACCGCCGCCCTGGAAATGAAAGCCGCCGCTCAGCTTTTCAAATTCAGGAAAATCGACACCATTAATTGTGGTAATCAACTTGACGTTGGCGGATAGAACTCCCACCGCTTGAGCCACGTGAGGCTGTTTCCGAACGAAGGGAACGAACGCTTGGTTCAATTGTCCCGAGGAAAAAGAAAACGTTCCTTGCGTATCGGGCTTCAGGAAGATGTCGGCGCCAGATCCGCGCGCGCGCTGCGCCGATTCCTGGAGCAATCCCCGGCTGAGCCCAATGAGCATCAGAATGGACATGACCTGTACACCCACCACCAGAGCGGCCAGCAATGTCCGCACCCAGCGGTGCTTCAAATTTTCAATAACCAGCTTGTTAATCATCTTTCGCGTTCAGTCAATTCTTCATTTTGCTTATTGCTGTGTTGCCAGAAAATCTTTCGCCACCTTCGCTACCGGTTGATGATCGATGTCGACTTTTCTATTCAGGCTGCGCATGGTTTCTGCGTCCAGATGATTCGAAAGCATGGTCAACACTAATCCGACGTGCGGCTGCTGATCGAGAAGCGACTTTCGCACCACGAAGCAGGCGCTATATGGCGGGAATGCATGCTTGTCATCCTGCAGCATCGTAAATTGCGGTTCCGTCAATTGAGCATCCGTGGAATTTGCCGACGCCATATCGACCTGCTTCCGGCCTAATGCCTGATACAGCAAGCCTAAATCCATGCTCTTCGGCGTCCCATCCCAATGAAAGCCATATACTTCATCAAGCCTGCGTAATCCATCGGGCCGCGTGATGAATTCATAGCCGACACCAAGACGCCATGCACGCGAAGCGGCGGTAGAAAGATTCCGCGAACTCAGACGCCGCGCGTCGGGCGTTCGAACGACGATGGCGAAGGTGTCGCTGAAACCCAACGGGGGCAGCCACACCAGCCGAAAGCGGCGCAGATAGGCGTCCTTGACGGCCATGTAGGCGCGCAGAGGATCGTCCGGAATACTTTGCTTGAGCACCACACTGCTTCCAGTGCCGGTGTATTCAGGGTAGATATCTATGTCGCCCTTGACGATCGCCTGATGCGCCAGCAGCGTGCCGCCCAAATCGAGTTTGCGCTCCACGCGAACGTGCAGCTTTCGCTCCAACTGTTGAGCCGCAATCTCACCGAGAATCAAAGACTCGGTAAAATTTTTCGAACCGATGACCGTATTGCCGGCGCGTGAGCAGGACCACAACGACAGGCCGGCAATGGCAACTGCAAGCGGACGCAGCCTCATGCTGTCCTGATCCGCCGTTCCAGCAAGTTCATGCCTCCATCCGCAAGCAAGGCCAACATGGCGGCAGGAATTGCACCGGCCAGAATCTGCAACGTGTCAACGGATGCTACGCCTCGAAAAATCAGGACGCCTAAACCGCCGCCGCCGATGACCGCGGCGATTACAGCGGTGCCGATGTTGGTCACTAGAGCGATTCGTATTCCGGCGAGAATCGCGGGGGCCGCGAGCGGCAGTTCCACCATGCGCAACAGTTGATAGTCCGTCATTCCCATCGCTATCGCGGCGTCCCGAACCGGCGCATCCACCGTCGTAATGCCGACAATAGTATTTCGCAAAATCGGCAGCAGCGAGTACAAGACCAAACAGATAATGGCGGTGTGCTCACCGATTCCTCCTATTAGAGGTACCGGAAGCAAAAAACCGAACAACGCCAAGCTGGGAATTGTCTGCAAAACGCTGGCGACCGCCACGGATGCCTGGCGCAAGCGGGCGTGCCGGGTGCCGAGAATACCCAAACCGACCCCCAAGATTACGGCGGCGCCACAGGAAACTCCCACCAACACGATGTGTTGAGCGGTGAGCTGGACAACATCATTCAACAAGGTCTTGACGACAAATGGATCCACTGTGCGATGCCTTTACGGCTTTGCGCCCGGCGGGGGAATTTCAGGCCCCTGAATGGATTGCTTTGTTTCGACCGAGAACAGGTGGCACTTGTCGAGATCCTCGCGGAAACGGAAACGCGGATGAAGAAACAGTGCTGCCCGCGCATCGCCAACGCCCTCCACCATCTTGGCGATCCACACGCCGCCGAGTTGCCTTTGCTGCACGAGCGCCACGCGAAAGCCTTTGTGCACGGATGCGATGAGGCCACCGCCGATTTTGATGTCATGAACTGTCTGCGCGCGCATTTCGTCGACGTTGCCGGTTTCTTCATCAATCCAAATGCGCCCCACCATTGCCTGCGCAAACCGCTCGTCGAGGCTTCTGGGGTGAAAATCGGGATCGCCCGAAAGATCGAAGACAATGGTGTTCCGGGCATCGCGCCGCTCACGCCTTTCATCTTTGAATTGCAGTGCTTTCAGGAACATATCGATCTGTTTCTCATCCCGGGCATGACGTTCTTGCACCTGTTTCGGGTCGCTATATTTTTTGACCTCATAGTTGACACGGTCCTGTTCCTTTTTGGCGTCGCGGGGAGACAGCGGCTTCCCGTCGCGCGTGAGGTCATGATCGATTTCAACGCCATTGACGAAGAAGCGCTCGCGATCCGCGGTTTTTTTCTTTTTTATTGAGCCGTCCGCATTGAGCTCGTCGGTTTCCGAGCGAACCATGCATGAATACTTTTCCAGCTCCTTCTCCGAGTTCTTCAGACTCTGAAGCGTACGCTGCTTAAGCTGCTGAGGATTGGGCAGAGGCGTATCGGCAGACCGACCAACGACGCTCAACAACAAAGGCAGAACGAGCGCCAGGTTCATCCGCGCAATTCCTTGCCGACCTCAGTAGGCAGCGTATCCAGAAATGCTTTTGCCGTCGGCGTAGCAGCACGAAAAAACCGATCGGGCGTAGTGAGCAGTTCCAGTTTTCCGCGGTCCAGTACGGCGATTCGGGTACCAATCGCAAGCGCCTCCAACAAGTCGTGCGTTACGAATACGGACGCCATGCGATAGCGGTTTCGCAGCTCAAGAAACTGCTGCTGCATTTCGTGACGCGTCACGGGATCTAAAGCGCCGAAGGGCTCGTCGAACAACAACAGTCCCGGTTCAGCCGCCAACGCACGGGCAACGGCCACACGCTGGCGCTGACCGCCTGAAAGCTGATGCGGTTTTCGTGCGCCGATTTCTTCATGACTAAGCCCGACTTGATCCAGCAGTTCGCGAGCACGGGCGGTTCTTTTCTCTTCAGGCCAACGCAGCAACTTGGGCACTAAGCCGACATTCTGCTCTACGGTCCAATGCGGCAGAAGACCGAACTCCTGAATCACATATCCAGTTCCGCGCCTGAGTTCAATTGGATTGAGTTCGGCGATATTCCGGCCGTCGAGAGTGATGGCGCCACCCGAAGGCTCCAAGGTGCGATTGATGAGGCGCAGCGCGGTAGTTTTGCCGGAGCCGCTTCTACCCAGCAGCACCAGAGTTTCGCCGCGCTCGACGTCAAAACTGATGCAATCCAGAATTAAACGCCCACTTACCTTATAGCTGACGTCGTGAAATGAGAGATAAGACAGTCGCGCCCCGCAAGTTTCATTATGAATGGATGATGGCCAAGCGGCGATTGGCAACGATTGTCCGCTTACTGACGTGCGCGGTTCTGTCAGAGCGACACCTGTAGTGTCAGCGGCGCGAAGCAGACGTGGAATAAGAGAAATTAGGCGGCGCTTTTCTCCTCTTGAGGCGCTTCGAGTGGCATTTTTTGGCTTACGGCACTAGCTTGAGCACTGAAAGTTTTCGTTTGCTCACGTTCGAGCTTGATTTTGTCGATGGCGACAGCGATTTTCCCCCGTTCGACACGGTAGACATGGACCTCTTCACAACGCTTTTCACGTTGCTCGGCGCGCTGCTGCGAAACAAAGCCACGCTCGGCTAA